>ERZ1292633.204-Hain-H41-02um-R1-204-length-80100-cov-19_pt1 | contig 80100 bp, 77 predicted proteins | sample MGYA00564406_ERZ1292633 | MGnify/ENA primary metagenome ERZ1292633 (study PRJEB36523, sample SAMEA6512639) | groundwater metagenome | collected 2019-01-08 | study: AquaDiva: Metagenomics assemblies of 32 groundwater samples
GCATGATGCCTATCGCAGGGCCGTTGCCTCCGGCCGCCTTGACTGTAACGGTTATGGTCTGACCTGCCTTGGCCTTCAACGGCGCGCTGACAATGACACTCGACCTGGAATCTATCTGCTGAGCATTTTTAATGAGCCTCTCCTTCTGTTCAACCGTCAGCTCCGCGTACGGCGAAGGCATCACAGGCATCTTCACAAGAGAATAATGCTTGAACTCAGGGGTCTCTTTTCTGGCCGCCTCAGCAGGCAGTTCCGGCATGTACTGTGCCTTTGCCGCCGAGTGGCACGAGGCGCAAAACGGCGCGGCGTCGGTAACATACATCGGGGTCCCGTTGGGATACGCCGCGGCAATAGACGGCAGAATAAGAGACAGCGCGGATACGAATAAGATCATCATCTTAGTCCTTTTCATCCTTTCAAAACCTCCCTTTGATCATTATTTTCCAGCTGTGCGAAGAACCCTTTTGACTCTTAAAGAGTGCGGAGTTTCAGGAGCGGGACCGCTTACGGCGAGTTCAGCCTCTAATACACAGCTCAAACTTACACAAAAAAAACCCGGTGTCAAGGGACCCTCCTGTAAAAAAATCTCTTAAGGCAGGCGGCACAACCGTCTTTTACGATATATACTCTCAATGAAGTCCTGCATAAGTTGCCTGGCAGGCCGTTGGCCGTGAGAATATCCCGTCAGGTGCGTTCTTCCAGACTTACTCACATATACAATCATCGGAGATATGCCGTGGTACTGAGACCTGGAGATAAGACGACGGCCCTGAAAAAACAATCAGAGAGGCGCGGCGCCTATACAGAACCCAGACGGACCCTGGCTGTAATCGCACTCTCCATTATCATCACAGAGATGATCGTCATGCTCGGCCTCGAGGCCTTCCCCGGTCTTTCCACTGTGTGGCGAATCTTCCTCGACCCGCTCCTCCTCGTCGCCACGCTCTCACCGATACTCTATTTTTTCCTGTTCCGTCCGCTCATAAAGATGGTCTCTCAGGTTGCGGCCGCAGAAGAAAGCAAAGGACGCGAGCGTGAGCTGGCACAGGGTTATCTTGATATAGCCGGGGTGGTGATAGTCGTACTCGACACGGATGCCAGGGTAACGCTCATCAACAAAAAAGGGCTTGAAATACTGGGCTGTAGTGAGGCTGATATCCTCGGGAAGGACTGGATATCATCATTCGTGCCTGAAAGGTCGCGCCATGAGATACGGGCCGTATTCAGAAGTCTGATGAACGGCGACTACGAGTACGCCGGGTACTATGAGAACGCGGTCCTCACTGCTGACGGGCATGAAAAGATCATACTCTGGCATAATACCGTTCTCAAGGAAGACGGACGGCCTACCGGGACATTAAGCTCCGGAGAGGACATCACAGAGCGCAAGTACGCTGAAAACGCCCTCAGGCAGAGCGAGGCGCGCTACCGGCTCGTCCATGACACGGCCTTCGACGCTATAATCACGGCTGATACCACTGATACAATCATAGACGTAAACTCGACAGCCGAGAGGATATTCGGGTATCGTCGGGAAGAGCTTATCGGTATGATGGTAATACGCCTCATGCCGGAGCCTTACAGGAAGAGGCACAGCAAGGCGCTCCACAGGTTCTTGGATACCGGATCGACCTCAGCCCAGGGGCGGATACTCGAACTTGAGGGCCTGAGAAAAAACGGGGAGGTATTCCCCATAGAGATCGCACTGGGAAGTTTTTCATGCGCAGGAGGGAAAAACTTTACCGGGACCATAAGGGACATAACCGAGCGCAAACGCGCTGAACGGGAGAAAGAATTAGCACAGCGTCGTCTTTATCAGGCGGCCAAGATGGAGGCGGTAGGCAGGTTTGCCGGCGGCATAGCGCATGACTTTAACAATATCCTCACCTCGATAGAAGGCAACGCCGAGCTTGCGTTCGAAACGATGGGTGAGAGCGACCCTCTGAAAAAGAGGATAGAAGGGATACTGCTCTCGGCTGCCAGCGCTTCCAGACTCGTCAAACAGCTTATGATATTCGCCAAGGGGCACGCGGAAGAAAAAAGGCCCATAGACATAAACAAGGCCGTCACGGAAATATTGGGGATGGTCACAAGGCTTATAGGCTCAGGCATCGAGGTCAGGACCGAGTTTGAGGAGCGCCCATACTCCATAACGGCTGACGCGAGCAGTATCGGGCAGGTGATAATGAATCTTGCCGGAAACGCAAGGGATGCGATGTCAGGAGGCGGCACACTTACAATAAAGACAGAGAACACCACGGTATCGTTCGCACAGTCCGCATCCATCCCCGGCGCACACCCATGCGAGGCGGTCAGGCTCAGCATATCAGATACAGGCATCGGCATGGACAAAGACCTTGTCGAGCAGATATTCGAGCCTTTTTTCACTACTAAAGAAGAGGGCACGGGCTTCGGGTTCGGTCTTTCGATGGTCTACGGCATAATAAAAGACCATGGCGGCTGGATAACCGTCGAGAGTTCTCCGGGCAAGGGGACGTCCTTTTCCATATACCTGCCGGCCATCAGCAGTGAAGAAAAAACAGACCAGAATAATCAACCCGGATACGGCGATCTGCCGCTTGCGGACCAATAGACGAGTATCCGCATAAAGGACGCTTGCCTTAAGCTTATCGCGCGGCGTTCAGGGGGAATTGAAGAGGGAGCGGCAAGACCTCTGATGGCAGGATGACCATCAGGCCGGATGGGGTCGATCGGTTAATCCGGCTCAGAGGCGCTAAGCAACCTGACGTGCTGGCCGAGAGCGTTATGACAGCCTACCCAGCCTCTCTCCCTCATACTGACGTGCCTGTTTCTGCCGATGACTATATGGTCGTGGACTATCAGGTCTACCGCCGAAGCCGCCCTGTCAAGCACCTTGGTCAACTGCCTGTCCATGCCTGAAGGGGTCGGGTCTCCGCTCGGATGGTTGTGCACGAAGATGATCGCGCTGGCGTTATGCCTGAACGCGAGTTCTATCGCCTTTCTTGGATATACAGCGGTCTGGTTTATCGTCCCTTCGTGGAGGACCTCTACGGCGAGGACTTCATTTCTGGCGTTGAGATATATGGCGAGGAACTTCTCTATGCGCTCCCCGGAGAGCGTCATGTCGAGATAATCAAGGACATCTCTCGTACAGCGTATAGCGTCCTTGCCTATGATCCTGTCTTTGAGATATGCCTTGGACACATCCTTTACAAGCCTTATAAGGACCGCTGTCGTCTCGCCTATGCCGGCAACCGCCATAAGCTCTTCATGGGAAGCCTCAAATACGCCCCTCAAACCGCCGAACTTCTCGATAAGGCGGCTTGAGACAGCCTTTACATCACCCTTCTGGATCGCGTAGCCGAGTATAAGCTCCAGGACCTCGTCGTTACGAAGTCCTTCCGCAGTAGCGCGCAAGAACCTCTCTTTAAGGTCCTTTCTGCGCTGCCTCTCGGCGGCAGTCTTGTCAGCCAGTAGATAGTCTGTCATGCAGAGAACGAAGGATCAAGTGAACAGATGACCTTGTTCGAGGCCGAAGCGCGAGACGACCTGAAACCCCTCTTACCCACCTCCGGATAGCGTTAACCGAGCATCGGGATGAATATTGCGATGAAGTACGTTGGCAAGTTGTGTGATGTGCAAAAAGTATATCAATTAGAACCGGACTTAACACCTGTCCTTTAGTACAGGCTCACAATCCCTTAACACCGGCAACACTCCTGTATACCCTGGGGTAGCGTCGCCCTGACCAGATAAGACCGGTTGTTTTCATGGACGTCTATTCCAGAAGCCCCCTTTCCATAGCTATAGCTATGGCATGCGATTTATTTACCGCATTGAGCTTGATCGTTATGTTATGGACATGGAACTTTACGGTCCTCTCGCTTATATTGAGTATCATCGAGATCTCCCAGTTTGTCTTGCCCTCCTTTATCCATCTCAGGACCTCTACCTCGCGCACGGACAGGACAACGGGTTCGATCTCCTTTTCCTTGGAGATGCCTGGGGAAGCGATCCTCATGATAGCCTGATGGAGATGCGGCACAACAACATCGAGTATCTTTTTCTGTCTCCCGCCAAAACGGTCGGAGACGGATGAGAACGAGAATACCGAGCCGAAGTTCTGGGTCTTGCCGTTTACGCCCCCTGCCACTCCGTACTTGAGACCGTGTTCCGAGGCCTTGCCCATAAGCTCGGTATACGGCTTGCCCGGGAAGACTTCCACAGCATCTTTCCAGAGGCAGGTCTTAAAAAACGTCATCACATAATTTACCACCGGATCGCTGACCGAGAGGACCTCATCCTGATACCTCTGCATCCAGTCGGCAGGAAAGCTCTCATTCAAGATCTTCATCCGGCCGCTCTTGTCGCCGATGCCGCAGATGCTTCTGTCAGCCTCGACGATATCCCTCACCCTGACCATGAGGCTCATAAGCTCAGGCTCGCTCCTGCACAGGGTCGAATCGTGTATGATGCCGAGGATCTCCTCTAGGTCCCGCTTGCTGAAAACAGTGAGGTTCACTTCAGCCTCCTCTTACAGCAGCTGATTTGACGCCTTTTCCTTCTCCTCGAACCCTTCCTCTGGAGGCCTGACTATAATGCCAAGGGACCTTGAATACGCGTGGTTGAGATGCAAAGACAAGATGTCTAAGACCTTTTTATGCCGGTCCTTGTAAACATTCCTCCCCCCTGAAAAAGAACATACGCAGATCTCCTGCCTCTCCGGCACATATATGCCCATAGCTACGCCGTGTTTAAGCCCGAAGTCCGTCGCGTGGTTATAGACCTGTCTCGATTCGGTCGTGTCGATGGCCCTCAGAGCCTCTGACCATAGCTCCGGGCGCGAGTACCTGGCATGATAGTTGAGTATCGGATCGGCGGAGCAGAACTCTTCCATAGCATAGTGCTTGAGCCAGGCCTCCGGCAGATTGCCGTTTACCGCGCTTGCAAGACCCTTTACTTCGATGCCTTTCACGGCCACAGACCCACAGATGGCGTAGTCGGCATCGAGGAGAGCTTTGGTCCTCATCAGAAGCTCCCTGAAAGACTCGGTCGATCTGCATGATCGCGCGTACTCGATAAGACCGAGGATACTTACAAGATCGCTCTTTGAAAGGTCCTTGACGTCAAGCATGACAACGCGCACCCTCCGTTTTTTCGGGCTTCACTAAATAAAAGAGGCCGGTCTTTCAGACAGGCCTCTTTTATTTAGCGGTTTCTCTCGGCACCGAATGGCACTTGAAACAGTTGCGAGTCGGAAACGCCACCTTATCATGGCACCTTCCGCAATGCTGGCCTTTCCATATTCCGACCATGGTTATCGCGTTGGATCCGGCCTTCTGCTTGAATATCTTGGGATGGCAGTTGTTGCACTTGAGCCATACCGTATGGGCGGAATGAGGGAAGAGGACATCCGGCATGAACTTGAGCTTGGATTTGATGATTATGTCCTGTATGCTCGAACCGTTGTCATGCGGGACCATTCCTTCGATAATCGAGTCTTTAGGGGATATCACCCCATCCCTCATCGCCTGCGCCCAGTCGACAAAACCGTAGTCGTCCTTTGGAAGGGCTGAAAGAGAGAAGACGTCAGGAGACGGATCGATGATGCCAAGCCTGTTCTGCCTGAACTCTCCGGGAAGCCTCTGGTGGGGCTGATACGGCCTGTCAACAGGCGCGGGGGCCATAGGCCTCTCCTGTCCCTCGGACGCCGCCGCCGTGAACACAAGAAAAGCCGCAAAGAGGTATCTTATGGATAGCAGGGCCATAAAGTACGATTACCCACCAAGAAGGTTATTCTGAAAAGGGGCTATAAAAGCGATTTTTTAATGGGATTTAGACAGGGCGAATATTATCACAATCGTAACAGAACCGCAACAGGAGAGTATTTATGCGAAGGCCTTCCTCACGCCCTCGAACTTCGTCGCGCAAAACGGGCATATTATCCAGCTCGGCTGGCGCGTCTTGCCGCAGGTAATGCAGCTCTTTGTTATAAATACCCCGCAGTGCGGACATACGTCGCTCTCTGCCATGACAGGCTTCAGGCATGACGGGCAGACGCCGTCATGGTGCTCATCCTCCCTGGCAAGGTAGATGACCCTTGTAAGCTCGTCGAGTGTCGTGATACCTGCGGCTACCTTCCTGAGGCCGTCCATGTGCAGCGGCAGCATGCCGGCTTCAGTAGCGGCCTTGAGGATATCCATCTCCTGCGCCTCAGAAGCGATAAGCCCCCTCAGCCTTGCGTTCACCGTCATTATCTCGTATATCCCTGTCCTGCCGGAATACCCAGTGCCATTGCACGCCTTGCAGCCAGAGCCCTTGTAAAGCCGCATGCCGTCGTTCCACTTTACACCGGCCTTTCTCATATCTTCAGCCTTAGGGATATAAGAGACCTTGCATGACGCGCATATCACCCTGACAAGCCTCTGGGCGACGATGCCGTTTAGCGCCGAGGCTATCATATACTGTGGTATCCCCATATTCCGAAGCCTTATAATGGAAGATACCGCGTCGTTAGTATGGAGCGTGGAAAAGACGAGATGGCCGGTCATTGAGGCCTGATGGGCTATTATGGCCGTCTCGGTGTCCCTCATCTCGCCGACAAGTATAACGTCAGGGTCCTGTCTCAAGACCGACCGGAGCGTGTAGGAAAACGTCAGCCCGGTCTTGTCGTTTACAGCGACCTGGTTGACGCCGGGCAGCTCGTACTCGATAGGGTCCTCTATCGTTATGATGTTTATCTCGTCGCTCTTTACGTGTCCGAGCATCGCGTAGAGAGTAGAGGTCTTGCCGCAACCTGTAGGCCCTGTGACAAGCACTACGCCCTGAGGCCGAGCTATGATGTCAATGATCCTTTCATAGTCCTCCTTGGAAAGACCGATGTTTGACAGGCCGAGGAGTGAGGCCTTGGGATCCAGGAGCCTCATGACAACGGTCTCGCCGTACTGGGTCGGCAGGGTCGACACCCTTATATCGACTGATTTGTCCCCGAGCCGTACTCTTATCCTTCCGTCCTGGGATACGCGCCTTTCGGCGATATCCATATTCGCCATGATCTTTATGCGGGAGACGACCGGCCCCTGGACCCACTTGGGCAGCTGCATCGCCTCGCGCATTATGCCGTCGATCCTGATCCTGAGCTTTACATTCTTTTCCTGCGGCTCTATGTGGATGTCGCTCGCCCTCGAATCAACGCCGTGTATTATGATGGAATCGACCATCTTTATGATAGGCGGGGCAGAGGACTTTTTCACCTGCTCGGAGAGGTCTCTGCCTGAGTCGACCTCATGGATCACCTCTACGTGCTTGTCCTTTTTCAGATCGCCTATGAGGTCTTCTATCGGCTCATTAAGATGGTAAAACCTGCTTATGGCGCCAGCCACATCTGATATAGTCGCCACGCACGGCAATATATCGAGGCCGGTCGAGAACCTTATATCGTCTATCGCGCCCAGGTTCAGTGGGTCAGTCATCGCCACCTTCAGGGACTTGCGCTCCTGATAGAGCGGAACGAGCTGATATTTGTTGGCAAGCCTCTCGTTTATGAGCTTGACCGCCTCAGGGTCTACAGTAGCGGATGATATATCGACGAAAGGGATGTTAAGCTGGAAGGACAGCGTCTGGGCTATGTCGATTTCCGTGGCATAGCCCTTTCTGCAGAGTATGAGCCCCAGGCGAACGCCCTTGGACTCCTTGGATTCCGTCAATGCCTCTTCGAGCTGTTCCTGGGTTATAAGCCCGGACTCCACAAGAAGCTCACCTATCTTCTTTACAGCCATAGAGAGACTCCGTTGAAAGCTCAGCGATGCGGCTGATCAGCCATTGAACACGCTGTAGAACTATCCATGTACGGCCTGAAAAGGCCTATAAGCGAACAATTAGAAAAAGAGACGCAATCCCGGATTTATTCGGATGAGACTATCCAGTACGGCCGCACGGAGTTGCCAGTACCCGTATATGTAATATTATCTCAGTCATGCAGTGTAGGCAACAACTAAAACCAGAGACCTTGACCCCTGACCTGCAGACTGTAGAAAGGCCATAAGACCATAGGACGAACGACAAAGACAACGCCGCAGGTGGGGCTTTTTCAGCGGCCTGTTTAAAAACCTGACGTCTAGTCAGGCTGCTCAAAAAGTTCCAGATGCAAGGCGTCAAGGAGTGAGGAGTGAGGCGTAGTTTTGGCTACGCCGCAGGGACGAACGACAAAGACAACGCCGCAGGTGGGGCTTTTTCAGTGGCCTGTTTAAAAACCTGACGTCTAGTCAGGCTGCTCAAAAAGTTCCAGATGCAAGGCGTCAAGGAGTGAGGAGTGAGGCGTAGTTTTGGCTACGCCGCAGGGACGAACGACAAAGACAACGCCGCAGATGGGGCTTTTTCAGCGGCCTGTTATAGCTTCTCGAGCTTATAAGACCTGCTGCCAATCCCTGCCTTCTGGCCCGCCGATAGCTGGACGGTCCAATCGACGGCAGGGTGAACGCCCCTGAACTTGTCGCCGCCCGGCTCATGGCCTGTCGTCATCGCTGACTCCGCGAAACCCTGCTGGCCGTTTACAAGGTCTGCGGCAGCCTGGTCTATAGCGACGGGATCGGTCGAGACGAGGATGCCTATATCAGGGACTATCGGCACGTCGTTGTGGTCATAGCAATCGCACTCAGGGCTTATATGCGTTATGAAGGTCATGAATACCGCCTTATCCGCCTTGCCCTTGAGCGCGCCCTTTGCATATTCCACCATCTTTTCCTGGAGCTTTGTCGTTGTCTCGTCCCACTGGATGCGTATAGTCCCTTCAGGGCATACTGCTATGCAGAACCCGCAGCCGATGCACCTCGAAGGCTTTATGGAGGCGACCGAACCGATGTCTATCGCGTCAGCCGGGCATGAAGCGGCGCACTCTCCGCAGCCTGTGCATCCTGACGGATATACCATAGGCGCGCTGTTTGAGTGCTGGGCAAGCTTGCCCTCTCTGGCCGCGCACCCCATGCCTGTATTTTTGAGCGCCCCTCCGAAACCTGTAAGCTCATGGCACTTGAAGTGGGTAAGGACTACTATCGCATCGGCATTGACTATCTCTCTGCCTATCGTCACTTCCTTGAAGTGTTCCCCGTCTATGGCCACCTTGACGCCGGTCTCGCCTCTCAGGCCGTCGGCTATGATGAGAGGGGCCCCTGTGACCACGAAACCGAATCCGTTTTCAAGGGCCGTCCTGATATGGTCCACGGAATTAGTGCGCGTTCCGACGTACAGGGTATTGGTATCGGTCAGGAATGGAGACGCGCCAGCGTGTTTGATGTTATCCACGACGCGCCTTACATAAAGCGGATTCACATAAGAGGTATTGCCGCGCTCTCCGAAGTGGAGCTTTACGGCAACAAGAGCGCCCTTGCCGAACCTTTCAAGGGAGACCTTCTCAAGAAGGTCGTCTATCTTGTCAAAGATGTTCCTTCTTGGTGTGGCCCTCAGATCGGTAAAATATACCTTTGATGGTCCTTTCATATCCGCTCCATGCCTGATTTGCAGACAATAAGTTATAGACCCGGGCCAGCCGCTTCAGGTCTTCGATACGCTAGAGCATATCTATCTGATACGCTCACAATCTGAAGCAGGTCCGAGTGGATGGCTCGCAATATCTCCTCAAAACGCAAGAGGCCCGGTATGACACCCTGTGCAACAGCCCCTCAGGTTCAGGATATCAGATCTCTATGATGACCGGAAGTATGACCGGCCTCCTTTCAAGCCTCTTGTTGAAAAACCTCCTGAGCGCACGCCTTATCTCCTCTTCGACCTCAAGCTGTTCGCCCTTTGCCTCGGCGTTTACCCCGGAGAGCGCGTCAAGGACAGCCTTTCTGGCGTTTTCAAGAAGCTCCGCGCTGGTATCCTCGAAGATAAGTCCCCTTGTCACGATGTCCGGTCCGTAGACCAGCTCGCCCGTATCTTTGTTTATAACGGTTATGGCCAGCACCATGCCGTCCTGTGAAAGATGCATCCTGTCCTTCAAGACTACTTCGCCGACGTCGCCGACGCCCTTGCCGTCGACAAAGACCCTGCCAAAGTCGACCTTTCCGGCCTTCGACATGCCTTTCGAGGTGAACTCCACTACGTCGCCGTCCTCGACAACGAGGATATTATCTTCCGGTATGCCGACGCTTGCGGCAAGCCTTGAATGGAGCACAAGATGCCTGTACTCGCCGTGGACCGGGATAAAAAACCTGGGCTTCACCAGGTTGATCATTATCTTCAGCTCTTCCTGCGAGGCGTGTCCTGAGACATGGACCTCGGAGACCTTCTCGTATATTACGTCAGCCCCTCTCCTGTAGAGGTGGTTCATCATCGTCGAGATGGCCTTTTCATGGCCCGGGATGAACTTGGAGGAGAGGATGACGGTATCGCCCTTTTCGACCTTCAGCTGTTTGTGGTTGTTCATGGACATGCGCGTCAGAGCGCTCATCGGCTCGCCCTGGCTCCCTGTCGTCAGGAGGACTACCTGGTCCTTTCCAATCCCGTCAAGGTCCTTTATGTCCGCCATCAGGCCGTCCGGTATCCTCAGATAACCTAGGGTCCTGGCTATCCGTGCGTTGGCAAGCATGCTCTTGCCGTTTAAGATCACTCTCCTGCCACACCTTTGCGCCGCGTCAAAGACCTGCTGAACCCTGTGTATGTTCGATGAAAACGCCGCGACGATTATCCTGCCCTTGCATTTGCCGAATATGTCTTCGAGATTGGCCCCGATCACCCGCTCCGAAAGGGTATACCCTTCTTTTTCGACGTTCGTCGAATCGGACAGAAGCGCCAGCACGCCTGCCTCCCCGTACTCGGAGAACCTGGCGTAGTCCATCACCTCGCCGTCGACAGGCGTCTGGTCCATCTTGAAGTCCCCGGTATGGATGATGACGCCCGCCGGGGTCTTGATGGCAAGGGCGCAGCCGTCTACGATCGAATGGCAGACCCTTATGAACTCTACCTCGAACGGCCCCACGGAGATCCTCTCGCGTGGCCTCACCGTCTCGAACGTAGTCGACCTGACAAGGTCGAACTCTTCGAGCTTCTCCTCTATCAGACCGATGGTAAGGGCGGTCGCGTAGATAGGGGCGTTTATCTCTCTCAAAACGAAAGGCAGCGCCCCTGTGTGGTCCTCGTGGCCATGCGTTATGAAAAATGCCTTTACCTTCTCCCGGTTTTTCTTCAGATACGATATATCCGGTATGACTATATCGATGCCGAGCATGTGGTCTTCGGGAAACATCAGACCGCAATCGATGACTATGATGGAATCGCCGTACTCTACGGCCATCATGTTAAGGCCTATCTCGCCTAGCCCGCCAAGGGGTATTACCCTCAGGGCGCCTGATACAGTATGCCCTTCACTACGCGGCGGCAGGGATGCGTCTTCAATATCTCTCATCTCTTTATCTCCATGGCAAAAAGTCCTTCAATAGCCGCTCTCGCCTTTTCTCTCAGCATCTTTTCGTTCGCACCGGCGCTGTCTATCGGCATTCCTATAACAATGCGCACCGGCGCGGGGTTTATCATGAAACCGCCCTTCCTGAGTATATCCCTTGTGCCTTCGACCGCAACGGGCACGACAGGCACCCCGCTCTTAACGGCAAGGAGGAAGCTCCCTCGCTTGAACGGCAGGAGCAGATCATCGGTGGAGTTACGCGTCCCCTCAGGGAATATCAGGACACAAGCTCCGTTTTTTATCCTCTCGACAGCCGCTTCCATGGAGCTGTACGCGGCCTGCGCATTCTGCCTGTCTATCGGGATAAAACCGGCGAGCGTCATGGACCATCCAAGGGCCGGGATGCTGAAGAGGGATTTTTTGGCGATCCACTTGAACTCGCGCGGTATCGCGTGCTGGAGCGCGGGTATGTCAAATGCGCCCCTGTGGTTTGCGACAAAAAGCACGGGGCCTGTCTTCGGGACGTTCTCGGCCCCGGTCACCGTCACCCTCACCCCTGTGAGAGAGATGAGTATCCTGGACCATAAGACGATAAGCCTGTTTATCCTGGAGCTGTCCCTGTCGACGAGCGACACAATGAAAATGATAAAACAGATCAGGGAGGTAGCCAGACTACCGGCAATCCAGGCGATAACTGTTCTTAAAAAGATCATTTAGGAAAAAACCGCCTTTACGCAGATGGGATATGCCTGCCCTACAAAAGGCCGGGAAGATCTGTTGCCAAACCTTATTAACATATCATGTATCGGGCCGGAAACGGTATAAAAAAAAGGCCTGAAAATGGCTTGAACAAAACCCGGCGGGGTGTTAAATTGATTCCGTTCTTCCCCGCCATCACCGGCCATACAAGTCTATACAGACAAAGATCCGGAAATGACAGGAGCGGAGAATGAACCGTACGGAGGTAGCGTCAGCAGTCATCCATGAGACCTGCCGCCTCGCTACGGCATATCAGACAACAACGCAAAGGAGCTGACATAATGGCTAGTGTCAACAAGGTCATACTCGTAGGGAATCTGGGCACCGATCCGGAGATACGTTACACGCCAGGAGGCAAGGCAGTCGCAAACTTCAGTCTTGCTACGAGCGATACGCGCTCCGGCAAAGACGGCCAGAAGGAGACAAAGACCGAATGGCACAAGATAGTCGCCTTCGACAAGCTCGCTGAGATATGCGGCAAATATCTGGCAAAGGGCAGGCAGGTCTACATAGAAGGCAGGATACAGACAAGGTCATGGGATGACCGCGACGGCAACAAGAAGTACACGACCGAGATAATCGCCAACGTCATGCAGATGCTCGGCGGACCTAAGGAAAACGCGGCCGCGACTTCAAACGAGACGGTTCGCGTCGACGATACGCCGCCTGATCTGGACGACATCCCTTTTTAAGCGAAAGGGCCGTCTTTTTTCCCGGACCTGCCGCTACTTGAGCCTTGCCAGGCCGTGGCAGGTCTTATGCACCTGTCATCACGCGCCTGAATCGCTGTGCTGATGAACAAGCGGCACCATGGCATTAAAAGCTCCCTGTCGAATACCGCAAAGCACGGGCATAAGAGGCAACGGCCTGAGCGACCCCATAAACATTCACTGCGCGCCGGGCTTGTTCATCCGCTCCATGGCGGACCTTTCCGGCCGTGCGGTAAGGACCAGAGAGGCGGTCCGGCCTGAAGATCATTCGGCGTAAGCGCGTATGCCCGGCATAAAATATACCGCCACGCGCCGTTCCAAGTCTCATGTCTGCCTAAGGAGGAGACCTTGATGGACGCATTAACAGGCGGAGTTTTGTCATACAGTCTACTATGGGCGATCATAGGCATAATCCTCATCATCGCCGAAGTGGCGACGATGTCGTTCTTCCTGATCTTTTTCGGCCTTGGCGCGCTCTTGACCGCTCTACTCGCCTGGAGCGGCATCACCCCGGGGATTGAAAGCCAGCTCATCGTCTTTGCGATATCGTCCCTTGCCATGCTCGCGGCGCTTAGAGGGTTCGCTAAAAACCTCTTCTTCTCAAAGGCCGATGCCTCGCAGGACTCTATCGGCCAGAGGGCTCTGGTAAGCAAGGCAATCTCAGCCGGGAGCGAAGGCGCCGTAACGTTTCGCGGGACCGAGTGGATCGCATTCAGTGACACTTCTGAGACTATACCTGCCGGGTCTACAGTGGACATAATCGGCACAGAAGGAATACGGCTCAAGGTCAGACGCATCTCATAACCTGTAAACGGAGGATTCATGCAGTTATTTCTGCTCGGTTTCGTAGTAGTCGTAGTCCTTATAATCATAAAGGGCGTCAGGATCGTGCCCCAGCAGAGCGCCTTTGTCGTAGAGCGTCTCGGCAAATACTACGCGACTCTACACGCCGGCATTAGCTACATAGTCCCATTCGCGGACAGGGTCGCCTACCAGCACAACCTCAAAGAGCAGGCGATCGACATCCCTGAGCAGATCTGCATAACCAAGGACAACGTCCAGGTCGGCGTCGACGGCGTGGTATTCTTTCAGGTGATAGACCCGAGGATGGCCTCATACGGCATCAGCAACTACATATTCGCGATAACACAGCTGGCGCAGACGACCATGCGCTCGGAAGTAGGTAAGATCGACCTGGATAAGACCTTCGAGGAAAGGACGACGATAAACACGGCTATAGTCGGGTCTATCGACGAGGCCGCCAAGATATGGGGCGTAAAGGTCCTGCGCTACGAGATAAAAAACATCGTACCGCCGAAGTCAGTCCTTGTCGCCATGGAAAAGCAGATGCAGGCCGAGAGGGAGAAAAGGGCTATCATACTCCAGTCCGAGGGTGAGAAGCTCTCGGCGGTCAACGTCGCAGAGGGCCAGAAGAAGAAGGTCGAGCTCGAATCAGAGGCCTACAAGATACAGCAGATAAACCAGGCGGAAGGCCAAGCAAGGGCGATAACAGAGATAGCGACCGCTACGGCCGAAGGGCTCATCAAGGTCGCCGAAGCGATAGGCGCTAAGGGCGGGATGGAGGCTGTGCAGCTCCGGGTCGCTGAGAAGATGGTAGAGCAGTTCGGCCACATCGCGAAGCAGACAAACACGCTCATACTGCCTGCGAACTTCGGAGACATATCATCGATGATAGCAACGGCGATGACCATCATAAAAAAGACGGACGGCACTGCCCTGCAAAAGTAGAGGGACGCATTGGCAGGGACGACGAGATGGCTCCTCTCCACATGCCATCTCTTCTATTGGCTTTAAAATCCAGAGACGTTAAAGACCTGTGGTGTTGCGGCATAAGCCCCACCACAGGTCTTTAATATTTGCTTCATAGCGAATCACACAGTAGAGTTCCTGCAAAAGCGCTCGTCAGAGCGAAACTGCCTGGAACCCATCCGACCGGTCATGCCGCCTTATGCATATACCTTATCTGCTCCGGCGTAAACCTGCCGACCTGTACGACACGCGCCCTGCTGCGCTGTGATTCCGGAAGCAGGCCCCGCGCCTTCGCCTCGTTCTCAGAGTCCACGATGGCGTAGCCGGTATGGTCGCCTGCAAAACAACCCCACTCGAATTTCTGCAGGATGTCCGTGCCTTTAGCGAGGATCTCGTCGAGGGCCTTCAGACACTCCTGTTTCGTATGAGGCGATTCTATGATGTACCTTGACATACAACTCACCTCCCAAATGAAAATGACTTTCATTTTCCATATAAATTAACGCTCAAAAGCCGCTTGTTGTCAAGTCACAGCGACAAAAAAAGAAACATTCAATACCTTTACAGGCAACCCCTCCCAGCCTTTGAATCTAGCTGCTGCCTTTAACAAAACCCGGCTAACGAAGTTGTTTTGTCTTTGCCTTGAAACAAAACCAGGGTCATGGCGTAGCGAGCCTGACGGAGAGACGACGAGCAGGCTCTTGTATCTCATGCGAGTCGACTCGAAAGCGATACGAGCCATACCCAAAAGCCACGGCAGTGCGAAAAAAAGACCGGCGAACACGTAATTAGAGGATTAGTAACCTTCATGGGGCAGATCATTTGGCGGGTGTGACCCGCCCTACCGCCAGGCTCGAAAGCGATGCGAGCCATACCCAAAAAGATGCACGGCAGTGCAAAGCTAAAATCAGAGGGACATTTTTTACAAGGGCTGTTCGAGCCATACCCAAAATACGCACTCCAGAAGACTACCAAAAAGCCTTACGCCTCTGGCGGCGCTACCCTCACCCACTTCAGCGCGCTCTCCATAGCCGCTTCCCAGTCCTTGCCGCTTTTCTTTATGGTCAGGAGACGCTTGCGAATAAACATCGCACTAGAGAGGCTGTGCCTGCCGGTAGGGTCTTTTTTAAGGCACTGGGCCTTTTGAATGTTTGCGAGAAGCCCTGTGATGGCATCAATCGACGCGCCGTGGTAACGGATCTTATCTTCCTTGTGCATCGCCCACTTCGATCTCATGGAAAGAAGCGCCAGCATCCTGTGCCACTGGTCTATCTTCTGCAGGTTCATAAGCCCTGAGAATATAGTCTTGTTCGTTCTGAACGAGAGAGGGGTCCCTTCGATCACGGCATCCATCAAGCTATCGTTGTCTACATGGATCTCTTTGACCATCTTCTTGGGCAGCTGCCAGACCCTTTTATCCGCAAGGGAGTCGAACCTCATCTCCCAGTAGATGTGCCGCAAAGTGCGGGCTGAAAACGACCTGATCATCATCTCCGGGATAAAGTGGTTGTGCGCTACGGTATCTGCGGCAAGGTGGCTTAGATAGCCGTACGCAAAGGCCTTTTGAGAATCGCCTCTGGCGAGCCTGAGCATCTTGAATCCGACCTTCCAGTTGTGGCAGTGCTTGAGCTCTGTCACGAGGTTTTTTCCGACGACCACGTCAGCGGAGATGTTCCCGTAGAGAAAATCGTATGGATATGCCTCGATAAGAGAGGCTATGGCAGGGGCGATATGCCTGATGTTGTTAAGGATCGCGCTCCCGATCTCAAGGTGAGTCGCCGGGCCCCAGGCCGCGGCTGTCTCAGGCAGGCCGAGGAGCAGCGCGATAAAAATGATGAATATCAGAGCCATATCAGTTATGCTAACCGATGCAAAAGGTCTTGTAAAGGGCAAAGAAAGATAGTAATTTCAGCACTGCGTTATAGACGGAGGCGTTGCATGGGCAATATGGAATACGACGACATAATTAACAATCTCAGGGATAATCTCGAACTCCTCAGCTACGCCGGGATAATCGACATACCGGCCCTGCCGACAGTCCGCCCGTCTCAGGCGCAAAAGAGTCCACAGCCTCCATCCGCAAACGAGATCAAGACCGAGGCGCCTGTCGAATGGACCTACGTTGAAAACCCTGATCAGACTTTGGCATCAGCCTCAGTGGCCGGACCAGGCAAGAAGGCGCTCGCTTTCGGCATCTGGCATGCCGGCTCGAAGATCTGTTTCATCTCAGGCGAGACTCTCACGGATGGCACAGTAGCGCCATTTTCAGGCTCGATCGGCAACCAGCTTGAACTTACGGTCAACTGGGTCGCAGGCGAATTAAAGCTCCCTTCCTTCAATTCAATGACAAGGTATCTCTGCTGCGGATCAGGCCCGTCAGATCCAAAAAAAGTCGACGAAGCTTATGCAGAGTTCGGCGCAAGACTCAAAAAAGAGGCTGAAAAAAACAGCATGACTATAGCCGTAATATTCGGCGGTGAAGCTTGCGGCGCGCTCTTGGGCTCGACTGACGTAAGGAGACTCAGGGGAAAGGTTCACCGCTCCGAAAGTCTGCTTATAATACCTACATGGGGTTTAGCCGATCTGCAAAAAGACCCCTCAATGAAGAATAAGACAAAGAGGGCGGAAGCGATGGATGACATGAAGATAGCCATAGCAGAGACCGGAAAGGTCTAAGACTCGTCCCCTCGTCCTAGTTCCTATTGATGACGCTGTCTCATTACCACCTGAGCCCCTCATCTGCCGTAGATCCGATCTAACGCTGTACTGATCTGCCGGCCAAACCGCTCACATCAGCCATCTGAAAGACTCTGCTCAAAACGGTCTTGCTCTGCCTTTCATAGCCTTTACTGAAATATCCCACAGAGGCCTGTATCATAGCCCTGCGCCATACTAAAACGGACTGTCTGCGAGCGCACTTCATGGATAGGCGCTGTCAGGATGCAAAAAAACCGGTTTTCAGATATAATCGAGGAAATCGACAGACAAGAGCCTCATATTCCATTTCTTGCGCCAACAGAGCATACACCAGGGACACACGGCAATCATGGACAAGACAGACAGCAGGCATGGGCATGGGCACAGGCACAGGCTGCGGCAGAGGTTCATAAAAAGCTCCCTCGACGGTTTTCATGACTACGAGGCTGTGGAGCTTCTGCTTACCTACGCTATCCCGAGGATAGACGTAAAGCCTATCGCAAAGGAGATGCTCAGACGCTGCGGCGGCCTCAAGGGGATATTCGAGACCGACACCAAGGAGCTTGCCTCTATACCCGGCGTCGGAGAAAATTGCGCCTTCCTCTTCAGCCTTGTAAAAGGTATCGGCGAAGCATGCATGACCGAACACGGCGCAAAAACAGGGACAGTCCGCTCCGCAAAAGACGTAGTCGAATATATCGGGGCGCTTGGGGCGGCAGAGCCATCGACAAGGTTCATGGCGGTTTACATGAACTCGAAGAACGAGATACTCGGCTCTGAGACGATATCAGAGGGATCGATGTGCGCCAGCGTCGTCTCTTCCAGAAAAGTCATTGAGAACGCCTTCAAGCACAACGCCCGCTCGATAATATTCGTCCACGTCACAGCCTCAGGAAAAGAAGAGCCGACAGATGGGGAGAGAGAGCTTGTAAAGGCGCTTGAAGAGGCGGCCTCCGCTGTAGATATCGTAGTTCACGACCACATCATAGCGAGCAGATCGTCCTACATAAGCGCGAGGGACCTCGGCTGGATAAAAGGCGGCCGGGACTAACGCCTGCCAATGAGCACAGAGTGGAGATACTTTCTGGCGTGATCTACTGAACCTGCGATCGACTTGCCGTTGGCGAGGTTTGAAGCTATTGCGGAAGAGAGTATGCACCCTGTGCCGTGGAACCTTTTCTTATCGCCCTTGAGCCTCCTGCCGCTGAAGTGATAGAACCGCTCACCGTCGAAAAGAACGTCTACAGGCGTGCCTGCAAGGTGGCCGCCTTTTACGAGCACGCACGCCGGGCCGAGGCGATGAATAAAGCGCGCGGCCTCTTCCATCCCGGCTATCCCTCTTATCTCGATGCCTGCAAGAACGGCCGCCTCAGGTATGTTCGGAGTCGCGATAACAGAGAGCGCCACGAGCCTTTTAAGCTCTGCCAACCCTTGCCTGTCAAGGAGCGAGAACCCGAGGGTCGAACGCATGACCGTATCTACAACGACGTTCCTGAGGCTGTGAGCCTTTATGATCCTGCATATAGCGCGGATGTTTGAGGCGGTCGCCGTCATCCCGGTCTTTACGGCAAGAGGCCTGAACTCATCAAGGAGTACCTCAACCTGCATCTTCAGGAACTCGGATGAGACAGGAACACTTGCGACAACCTCAGAGGAGTTTTGCGCTGTGAGGGCGGTAATGGCACTGAGGCCATAGAGGCCGTGGTCGGCAAAGACCTTGAGGTCAGCCTGCGCCCCTGCCCCGCCGGACGGGTCCGAACCGGCTATCGTCAGTATCGTCTTTTGCAAGCGGCTACCTGATAAAATAGAAAAAGGCTGATTGGAAGATGCCGATAACGAGGCCCATGACGCCTCCGAGCCACTCAAGGTGCTTTAGCTCCCTTGCAATGAACTCGGTAAGGAGCTTTTCAAAACGCATCAGATCGAGCCTGTCGATCTTCGAGACGATCATACCGTGAATGTCTATATGCCCGCGAACCTTCGAGGCTATCGCGCCCTTCTTCCTGTCGAGGTGCGTCGTTATCTCTGTAGCAAGGCGGAGCTTCAGCCTGTTTTTTATGCTGTCGGAGACAAGCCCCACGACCGGGAATTTGGTCCACTTCGATTCGTTGAAGCGGTGTTCTACCGCCTCAGAGACCGTCTCATGTATCTCTTTTTTCCAGTCTATCCCGGCCAGAGCCTCTGAGAGGTCTTCGGTCGAGAAGAGGTCCTTCTCTATAGCCTTGGCCATAGAGCGAGCGATCTCCTTCCTTCTCTTGGGGATGACCCCCTGGAGCTTCCATGCGAATATATGAACAGGTTTGTGCGGCCTGAAGAGCATCTTTATGGCCACGTAGTTTGTGACCCAGCCTATTACGGCGCCGGCCAGCGGCGGCACCAGAAGGGAGATATCCATCGCAGTTTATTCTCCGGACGCGCTGGTTCTGAGGTTCGTTAAAGAGGCGGGGTGCGAGGCTAAGGGGGGTTTCAGTATTTGAAGCCCTTTTTCGAGGCCTCTTCTTCGAAGTACTTCTTGTACATTATATCCCACTCCCTGCTGCCTTCCGGAATATCCCTGGAGAGCGACCTGATCTTGTTGCGGGCCGCGGTATCTGCCTCATCTTCGACCCTCAGATAATCAGAGAGGGATTTTTTTATCTCTATAAGGGCCTTGTCCTCGTCGGTGAAGTCGACAAGGTCTCCGTCCCAGATGCCGTTGTATACGAGGTGCGCGATATGGGATATCCTGTCATCCGAGAATCTCAAAGAGTTATCCCCCTTTCACGCGCGAGCTTTGTCTTGACCATCGTGAACATCCGCCTGTAGTCGGCCTTTTGCTCGTCTATGGCCCCCGCGTGGTTCTGAAGTATCCCTTCCACCTCGCGGTCAAGGTCGTCTTCAGCGCGCAGGTCCGCGAGAATAGAATCGCGTATCTTTTCAAGGACGCTGTGCTCATCGGCCTTAAACTCGACCAGCCCGTTGTCCTTGAGCCTTGTGAGTATCAGCCCTGAGATCTTATCCACCTGTTCTTTTGTCAGTCGCATAAAGGAAAATTATCACAGTAAGAAGCCCATTGCAAGAGAGTTGACAGCCTCTCCCATTTGTTCTATAAATCTGTTACAATGCTTCCTGCGGCTTGCCGGCAGGATCGTCTCATTGACGCGTTTTACCAAGGCCGCTGCCGAACACCGGCCCGACAACGGCCGAGATACAATAACCAAGGAGAATAACAGATGGAATTCATAAAGAAGTTTTACTTCAGGCAGATAGCCCTCGCCGTAGTGCTCGGCATGCTCTTCATAGGGGCTGTGCCCGCAAGGTCCCTTGCGTACATGGTAGGGACCGAGGCCGCTGCCGGCCCGGCAAGGGCCGAGGACATGGCAAACGTCAGGAGGATTCTCGAATCAAAGCTCGTCGCAGGCAGGCTCATTGAGGCTGGCCTCACCCCTGCTGAGATCCAGACACGCATCGACAAACTCACGGATGAGGAGCTCCACGATTTCTCTAAACAGCTTGACTCCGTCTATCCGGGCGCCGACGGCCTGGGCGTCATCATAGCTCTGCTCATCATAGTCATACTTGTCATGGTGATATTGAAGCTCTCGAACAAGAAGATAATCATAAAGTAGGAACGATACAGGGGGCCCCTGCAATGCCGCAGATCGGGCCGTCCCTGTCTCCCATCATGCCATCGATATCATCAAAGGCGTTTTTCGCCGCGGTCTTACTCGCGATCCTCTCTCTCGCCTCTTGCACTGCCATAACCGGCGGCAGTGTCATAAGGGACATCAAAGAGCGCCCTGAAAACGGCGCATTTATCGAAGGGGTCCCTTTTTTCCCGCAGGACACTGCCATGTGCGGCCCTGCCGCGCTTGCGAGCGTCATAGGATACTGGGGCACGCCTGCCTCCATAAATGATATAGCCGAAAAGGTCTACCAGGAGAAGCTCAAAGGTACGCTCCCTATCGACATGCTCCTCTACGCTAAGGAGCTTGGGTATGAGGCCTCTTATTATAGAGGAACTCTAGATGACCTCAAAAAAAGGGTAATGGAAAAAACTCCCCTGATCATTTTTATCGATACGGGATATAGGTTTTATCCGCGAGGCCACTATATCGTAGTGACAGGATACAATGAAAAGATGCGCATGGTGACAGCCCACTCGGCAATGAACGCAGACGAACCGTTCTCTTACGAGAGGCTCTTGAATGCGTGGTCGAAGACAGACTACTCGACACTCCTCGTAAGACCCAAACCAACAGGTGAAAGGTGAGGCCTCTGCGGATTCTGGCGTCTTGCCTTTTATTCGTCCTTACCATCTCGTGCGGACGTTTTGAGATACGCGATATTCCGAAAGACCCGATAGGGGCAAGGGGCCATATCGACCTTGCAATCTCATACGAGGCGGGTAAAGAATATGACCTTGCCTTTAGAGAGTATGAAAAGGCCCTGGGCCTCGACCCGTCACAGCCTGACGCCCGCTTCGGCATCGGCAATATCCATCTGATTAAAAGAGATTGGCCTGCGGCGGCCAAGCACCTCGAAAAAGCTGTAAGGCTCAGGCCTTCAGCGGGGAGCTATCGCAACAACCTCGCCATAGCTTATATGGAGGCAGGCAGGCTCGATGACGGGCTCAAGGCCGCCCGAAAAGGCCTCGAGCTCGATCCGGTGCGCGCATACATTTACATGGACACGCTCGGCATGATACTGATGCGCGGCAGTGATGCGGCCCTTGCTGAGAAGGCATACAAAGAAGCGCTTACGAAAGCGATAGAGGCAGGCACAGACGAGACAGAGATCATGGGCCATCTTCAAGAACTCTATGCGGCGACTGGGGACACCGTCAACGCAGGCCTCATAAGGGATTCGCTCAAGGCATTAGAACTAAAAAAACAGACGACCGGCAAGGAAGGCAGACAATGAGGATAATCTACGGAATAAATCCGGTGAGCGAGGCGTTAAAGTCAGGCGGCGCTGTCACACGGGTTCTTATCTCGAACGTCAGGGCTGACAAGGCGACAACTGCAATAGCCGAGCTTGCAAAGACCAAAGGTGTAGAGGTAGTGAAAGTGCCATCTGAGGAGCTTGAAAGGACGGCAGGCACGCCAAGGCACCAGGGCGTCGCGGCGGTACTTACAGATCCGTACAGATACAGAGAGATTGATGACATAATCAAGGCCTGGCGGGCAAGCGGAGAAAGCGCCCTTATCCTTATACTCGATTCGATCCAGGATCCGCAAAACCTCGGCTCGCTCATAAGGACATCTGTCGCCGCAGGCGTACACGGCATAATCATCCCGAAGGACAGGGCCTGCGAGGTAACGCCTACTGTTGTAAAAGCCTCTGCCGGAGCGACAGAACACGCGCTTATCGCGAGGGAGGTAAATCTTTCGCGCGCGATAGAGATACTCAAGGCAGAGAACATCTGGGTCGCAGGCATAGAGGCAGACTCAAAGGAAGACATCTATACGGCAGACCTTGACAGGGACCTCGCGCTGATAGTCGGGAGCGAGGGCAAAGGAATAAGAAGGCTCGTAAAGGAGAACTGCGACTTTTGCGTATCGATCCCGATGGCCGGAAAGATCAATTCACTTAACGCGGCGCAGGCCGGGGCTGTTGCGCTTTTTGAGGCAAGGAGACAGAGGATGAAGCCGGTAGCAAAAAAGGGGAAATAGGCCGACTGTCCGACAAGGGCGTGACTTTTACAGCTCATGCAAGTGGTGGGCTCGACCCATACTTGCTACTGAGACTAACCCCTCCCAGCCTCCCCTTATAGTATGGGGAGGAGCGCAGACGAAATTCCCCTCCTTGCCAAGGAGGGGCTAGGGGTGGTCGATTTGCAATTGTCTTGTCTTTGCCTCTAACAAATCAGGGGCATGGCGCAGCGAGCATGAAAGACAGCCGACGAGCAGAGTCGTGGTTTTGACCTTGCAGTTGCAAGATGCGCTCATGCAACTGGTGGGCTCGGCCCACCCTACGCTAAATTGTCGTGGCAGTAACAAAACCCGGGTCATGGCGTAGCGAGCCTGACTGAGAGCCGACGAGCAGGTTCTTGTATCTTCTGCGAGTCGGACCGAAAGCGAAGCGAGCCATACCCAAAAGACGCACGGAAATGCAAAGCTAAAATCAGATAGATATTTTTCATACGGGCCGTTGCGTCCAATACCCGAAAGCGCACTCCAATGCGCAAAAGAAAACCGACAGATACCTTTTTATCAGGGTCGTTCATGCAACTGGTGGGCTCGCCCCACCCTACGCACTACAAAACTATCTATGGAAAACAACATATACGCGCTTCTCGGGATGTCAGCCGGGGGAGTATCGATAATCGCATATATCATATATGCGGTCAACACGCTGAGAGGCAAGACAAAACCGAATAAGGTGACCTGGTGGGTCCTGACCTTTGCAGGTGCGATCATATTTGCCAGCTATTATTCAGGCGTCAAAGAGGCGGCAGGGCAGACAATCTGGATCATGGCGCTTCCGGCAACATACGTCGTAGGACCTTTGCTTATAGCACTGCTGTCCTTCAAATACGGAGAAAAGGAAAAAAACCGGCTTCAGATCCGCGGGTTCGATATAGATGTCGACAGATACTGCCTCAGAGCAAGTGTTGCAAGCCTGATACTCTGGGGAGCGCTTGTCATGCTTGGCTTCAAAGAAGCCTCGATGGTTATTTTGATCGTAAACATCCTTGTCGATCTGCTCGGACTCGGCCCGACCATCATGAAGTCTGTCTTGAGACCTGAAGGGGAGGATCTATGGGCATGGACGCTCGAGACGATCGCATGCCTGCCGAATATATTCATGATCCAGGCATGGCAATTTGACGTCTGGATCCATCCTGCATATCTTTTCGTGGTAAACGGAGCGCTGATGCTCCTGTTGTGGCGAGGACGATTTGCCGGACCTCATCGGCCGTAGCCGCGAGGCCGGTAGAGAGGGTCAGACCCGCCATTTCAACATCAGTTAAATCCGAGATCATTCATACGGCTCCGTCTTGAGCCCTTCTTTTTTCACTACCCAATCGTGCGGATAAATTCCGACGGGTGTGACCCGTCCTACGCTCGCCTTGCGGGTTCAGGCTTGTAACTTGAACCCGTTGATCCATAAAGGCAGATATTAATTTAGGGAGCAGTTTGCAAACCTGCTCCCGCAAAGGAGAGCAATTGTCCTGTCATACAGTTAAAAAGCGAGCCTTGATAATGCGGCTCAGATCCGAATGCGCGCTCGCCTGTGACTAACCCCTCCCGGCCTCCCCTCATTACCAAGGAGGGGCTAAGAGTGGTCGATTTGCAATTGCCTTGTCTTTGCCTTGAAACAAAATCCGGGTCATGGCGTAGCGAGCCTGACTGAGAGCTGACGAGCAGGTTCTTGTATCATCTGCGAGTCGGATCGAAAGCGATGCGAGCCATACCTGAAAACCGCACGGAAGTGCAAAGCAAGAGTCAGAGAGATGTTTTTTACAAGGGCGATTGTCTTATCATTCAAGTAAAAAACGAGCCTTGATGATGCGGCTCAGATCCGAATGCGCGCTCGCCTGCGACCAACCCCTCACGACCTCCCCTTATAGCAAGTAGAGTTTTGAAGGACAAAGCCCGGCCTCTATCTTACTCAAGGAAAAAAAAGGCAGCGCCGTCTCCGGCACTGCCTTTTTGAGATACTCTGCGATTATGAAAGACGCCCCGCCTATCTCCTGGCCTCTCCTGCCGCTTCCTTCATCGCCTTTATCGTCTTTTTATAATCAGGCGTACCAAAGACACCTGAGCCTGAGACGAATACGTCGGCGCCGGCACAGGCCGCCTCTTTGATATTGCCGACCTTGATACCACCGTCCACCTCAAGCTCGATATCCCTTCCGCTCGCCGCAATCATCTCCCTCGCCTCTCTGATCTTATCTAGGCTCGCAGGTATGAAGCCCTGTCCGCTGAAACCCGGGTTTACCGACATTACGAGTATCAGGTCTATATCACCGATGACAGGCCTTATCGCGCCGACAGGGGTCGCCGGGTTTATGGAGACACCGGCCTTGAGGCCGTGTTCTTTTATCGACTGGATAACCTTGTGGAGATGCCTTGTCGCCTCTGCGTGCACCGTTATTATGTCACTGCCCGCCCTTGCGAAGTCGTTTATAAACCTCTCAGGCTCTTCTATCATCAGATGAACGTCAAGAGGGACCTTTGTAGCCCTCCTGGCCGCCTCGACTATGAAAGGCCCTATCGTGATATTCGGCACGAACCGCCCGTCCATCACGTCAACGTGTATGTAGTCGGCCCCGGCGTCTTCGAGCGCGTGGAGCTGTTCACCAAGCCTTGTAAAGTCAGCTGATAATATCGATGGAGAGATCTTCATCTTCTTTGTCATATCCCTTTTCATATTGACTGCTGTTTCTTTTTATTTCCGCCCGCCTTTATCAGAGCGCGTTTTTGATCTGGGCGGTGAGTTCTTCTTCGGTTATCACGCCTGAATGTATGTACTTGACGAGCCCATCTTTGCCTATCACATAAGTCATCGGCACGCCTGCTATATTGTATGCCTGCATTATAGCGCCGTCTGAATCCATGCCTATCGGAAATGTAAGGCTGTGTTTGGATACGAACCGCGCCACGCCCTCCGGAGAGTCCTGTATGGCGACGCCGATGAATTCCACGCCCTGGGCCTTAAACGCCTTGTAGGTGTTCTCTACCGCGGGGGCCTCCATCTGGCATGGCCCGCACCATGAGGCCCAGAAGTTCACGACGACCGGCTTGCCCTTGGCTCCCTCAAGGCTGAACCTCTCGCCGCCGAGGGTCGTGACTGAAAAAGGCGCTGCCGGGGCTGACATCGTCTGCTTGTTGTCAGCGCCCTCCTGCCCCTTCTTGCAACCTGTGAGCGTCAAAGATGCCGGTATCATAATAGCCGCCGCAAGGGCGAGCCGCAGTAAAAAAACTCTCATCAATCGCCTTTTATCCTCAGCCGATGGCAAGCCTGGAGGCGCCACGGAGATCGTCAAGCCCGGCAGTATAGAAAAAAAAGACAGGCGCCGGAAAAGCCTGTCCTTTGAAAATATTATAGAGCGCTGTTACAGACCTTTTTCAATCAGTTCCTTTATCTGGGTCTTTGGCACAGCCCCTACGAGCTGGTCTACCACCTTGCCGTCTTTAAAGAGTATCAGCGTCGGTATGCCCCTTACGCCGAACCTTCCGGGTGTCGAAGGGTTGTCATCGACGTTCATCTTTACGACCCGTATCTTGCCGTCAAACGCGGTTGCCATCTCCTCTACAAACGGCGCGATGGCCCTGCAGGGCGCGCACCAGCTCGCCCAGAAATCCACAAGCACCGGGACCTCTGATTTAAGGACCAGCGTATCAAAGCTCGAATCTGCGACGTTTACTATGTTCTCTCCCATTATTGACGCTCCTTATAGGACTATTATCCTGCAAACGCCCGCGCAAGCCCTTCGGGCGCGACAACCTGACCGGATCCCGCTTGAGGCCATAACAACTTAAAGAAATATAAACCAAGGCATTTACCCTGTCAACTTCTTTATTATTACCCGATTACGCGCCGCAAGGCATGATGCAGATGCAAGGCGCTGACATGCATAGCCTCTCTTTTGTCTTGACAGGGAAATGCCAAACAAGGAAAATACATCCCATGAAAGACGAAGAACTCCTCACATCGCTCGAAGAAGCCGCCTCAAAGCTCGGCATCAAGCTCGACTACGAAGACCTGAGAAAGGGCGAGATCGTAAGCCACGGAGGCCTTTTCGTCCTCAGAGGTGAAAAGCGCATACTCATACACAGAGGGCTTTGCGACAAAGACAAGATCTCGGTCCTCCTTGAGATACTCTCAGGGCTCGATACCGAATCGGTCCATCTGCCTCCGAACATCCGCCACAGGATCGAAGCCGTTAAAAAACCCTGAGACAAGCCTCCGTCGCAACATCATTCATCAACCTTTCAAGACCTCACGGCCATACACCCACACCGGGACAGAAGTCAGCCCAGGATGCCTTGGGAGACCCCGGCGCCTGACGATTTGACTGACCCCAGTAATAATGTTATTATATCGTGGAATATCGCCGTATGTAACGGCGGGTAATCCCAGGTTGGGATTTCTTTATAACCTGCCTTTTCCGGCATACATAGCGGCCGGAAAAGCGGCCAGCCCCAAAGTCAGGCAGGCCTTTAAAAGACCGTCAGCAGGGCAGTCGGCTTCGAGCATGGACGCACAGACGGACATATAACGCTTAACAGGCCACACAGGGCGATCAAATGCGCCCGGCCGACCGGAGGCTTCGTGTCAGAGGCATCAGCAACAAAGGTTTTGATCAAAGCGTCCGTGTTGGCCTTGTTTCTTTTACCATTCGCCCCTTGCGCCGCCTCCAGCGTAGAGGCAAGAGAAACCCCCGGCAAGGTTCAGGAAAGGACCATCAAAAATCCTTCCGAGGCCTATTACTACTACTCTGTCGCCCAGGCGCTCAAGAAGGAAGGCAACATCAGCGGGGCGATCGAGCTGTACAAACGGGCATTGGGGCTCGACCCCAAATCGGTCTACCTCCATACCGACCTCGGCTCATTATACCTCCATTCCGGCAAGTTCGACGAAGCACGAAAGAGCCTTGAAAAGGCCATAGAGATAGACCCGAAGTACGCCTCCCCGCACGCTTATCTCGCCGAGGTCTACTCTTTGCTGAAAGACGACGACGGCGCCGCTAAAGAGTACCAGAGCGCCATCGAGCTCGACCCTAAAAACACGAAGAACTATCTATTCCTCGGCTCTCTCTACGCCAGGCAGAAAGAGTATGGAAAGGCGACCGAGACCCTGAAAAAGCTCCTGGGCGTCAACCCTGAATCGCTCATGGCCTACTACTACATGGCCAAGATAGAGTTCGAGCAGAACAACTACGACAAAGCTGAAGCAAACTACCTGAAGGCCATAGGGATCAACTCACACTTCGGCGCGGCCTACTTTGAGCTTGGCATTACCTACGAGATCGCCAAGAAAATCCCTCAGGCAATAGATATATACAAAAAGGGGCTCGTTGTGACGCCCGGAGACGCAGGCATAATGACGCGGCTGGGGACCCTTTATATCCAAGGCAATATGCTCGACGAGGCCCTTGAGCTTTACAGGGCCCTTGAAAAAAACGAGGAGACCATGACGGACGCGATGGTCAGGGTCGGGCTCATACTCTTCGAGAAGAAGGACTACAGCGGCGCCATTGACAGGTTCAAGGATATTCTCGAACACAGCCCTGAGGCCCACAGGGTGCGCTATTACCTGGCGACCGCTTATGAAGAAAAGGGCGACCTCGAATCCGCTGAAAAAGAGTTCAAGAAGATCCCTGACAAGGACGCGAGCTTCGTCGACTCAAGGCTCCATCTCGCCTACATCTACGAGCGCCAGGGGCGGATCGAGAACACCATAAAGGAGCTTACCGAGGCTATCAAGGCGAAGGGCGAGAATACGGAGCTACTGAGGCTGCTCGCCTCGGTATACCGGGGCGCAAAAATGTACAACGAATCCATTGACGCCCTTGAGCGCGCCATAAAACTCGCCCCGCTCGACCCTGAGCTCCACTTCATGCTCGGAGTCCTTTTCGACGACGCCAAACGCGAAGACAAGGTCTTGGAGACGATGTTCAAGGTCATAGACCTTGATCCGAAACACGCCAACGCGCTTAACTACATCGGCTACTCATGGGCTGAAAAAGGGATCCGCCTCGATGAAGCGGAAGTCCTCATCAAAAAAGCGCTTGCCGTAAAGCCTGACTCCGCGCATATACTCGACAGCCTCGGCTGGGTCTACTACAAAAAGGGCCAATTCGACAAGGCGATCGCCGAGCTTGAAAAAGCGACCGTATCGCTCCCTGACGACCCTGTGATCAGGGAGCACCTAGGGGACGCGTACCTTAAAAGAAGCTTCAAGCAGAAGGCGCTCGCATCTTACGAGACAGCGCTGAAGATGGCGCCCGAGAACTCTCAGATACAGAATAAGCTCAAGAGGCTCAAAGAAGAGCTCAAGGCAAAATAGGTGCTTTCATACCTTCTCAAGCCTCTCGCCCTTAAAGCCGCGCCTACCGCGATCCTGCTTGCCCTTATAACAATCTCCGGATGCGCGCATAAGAGGCCGACAGGGCCGGACCTCGCGTTAGTGCGATCGCCTGGCGAAACGCTCAGGGCCGAGGCCGTGGTCGACATGGACCGGACGCTCTCAGCAAGCGGCAAGGCGCGCATATACGCGCAAGCCCCGGGCTCTTTCAGGATAGAGATAAAAGGGCCGTTCGCTCAGGTAGTAGCGCTTTTTGCCTCAGACGGCTACACCCTCCACACATTCACCGATGGCGTAGAGAGATTTTACCCGGCCGGCAGCCCTGATGCGCCGCTACCGTTCTCAAACGCGGAGATAGTCTCGCTCCTCATGGGCCTCGATCTGAAACCGCTTAAAGATGCAGGATTCGAGATAGAAGCCGACCAAAAGGGACGCCCGGTAAAGGCTGAAAAACAAATCTCCGGCAGTAACGCAGGCACGGTCACAGTCCTTTTTTCAGACTACAGAGAGACCGGAGGCAGAGATGTCCCGTTTGAGATCTCCATACAAGGCCCAAGGCTCGACAGGATCAGGATCAGATATTCGAGCGTAGAAACAGGCGGCGGTTTCGAAGAGGGATTCTTCGATATAGAGGCCGGCGGACAGGACTAGCCGACATTGTTGACTGTCGAAGAATTTTGTGTTATAAGTAATTAAGCCAATCTCTCTATCGAAGCCCACACTTAAAGGATCCCCATGCCAAAAATCACAGTAGAGTCTTTTAAAGTCGGGGAGCTTGCCGTTTATCCTGCACATGGTGTAGGAACAATCGTAGGAGTAGAGTCCAGAGAGGTATCAGGTGAAAAAACCCACTTCTACATCCTCAAGATCGTCGATACCGAGGCCACTATCATGGTCCCGGTCGATACCGCCGCAGTCGTAGGCCTCAGAAAGATCGTCAAGAAAAGCATGGTCCCAAAGGTCTACGAGATCCTGATGGACAGGACCGATACTATCGTCGACAACCAGACATGGAACAGGCGTTATCGCGACTACACGGACAAGATCAAGAGCGGCTGCGTCATGGAAGTGGCCAAGGTGCTCAGGGACCTCTACCTCCTGAAGTTCGACAAGGAGCTGTCCTTCGGCGAGAGAAGGATGCTTGATACCGCGAAGAACCTTCTTGTCAAGGAACTCTCCATAGCGAAGAACATCAAGGCCGAGAAAGTGGAAGAGGAACTCAACAAGATAATGAAAAAGTAAAGGGAGGGTTCGCCGGGGTGTTCCTTCTAATGCGTATCCTGCTCGTTGTGTTCGCTTCCGCAAGCGGATATTTTATACTCAATATAGTAGACGAAAAACTGGCCCTTGTGGGCCTCATCAGCGGAATACTTATTGCCGTTCTTGCGATAGTCTTTGAAGAAAGGGTCAAAAGGACTCCCCTGAGGATAGTCCTTGGCGGAGCCTTTGGCCTGATTACCGGCCTTACCGTAGCAAACCTCCTTACCTATCCGCTCATGCCGAAGTTCAACAACGACCGGTATCTTGAGCTCCTGGCCTATCTCTTCACCAACAGCATCATCGGATATCTCGGCCTTTCCATCGGCATGAAAAAAGGCGACGAGTTCGACGGCTTTAGCGGCTCCCAGCTGTTCAAAGGCGCGTCAAGCGAGAACAAGGCGGAGGAAAAGCCTTCCAGGATGCCGCTCATCATAGACACCAGCGTCATAATCGACGGCAGGGTCGCCGAAATTTGCGAGACAGGGTTTCTTGACAACACCATCATCGTCCCGCAATTCGTCTTGCAAGAGCTCCAGTACATCGCCGACTCCCCTGACCCTATGAAACGGGTAAGGGGCAAAAGGGGCCTCGACGTCCTCAAAAGCGTGCAGGCCAACGACAAGGTCTCGGTAGTGATAACAGACAAGGACTTCCCGGATGTCAAAGAGGTTGACAGCAAACTGGTCTCCCTGGCAAGGGAGATGTCCGGCAAGATACTTACAAACGACTCGAACCTCAATAAAATCGCCGAACTGCGCGGCGTTCCGGTGCTGAACATCAATAAACTGGCTACAGCTCTGAAGCCAGTGGTCCTTCCAGGCGAGATCATGCACATACTCGTCCTTAAAGAGGGCAAGGAACACGGCCAGGGTGTCGGATATCTCGAAGACGGCACGATGGTCGTCATCGACAACGCCAGAGAGCACCTCGGCAAATCAATAGACGTCTCCATAACAAGCGTCCTGCAGACGACCGGCGGACGCATGATATTCTCCAAGGCCAGAGACGAGATGAAAAAAGCGATCTATCAATAGGCGTATGCAGGCCTACCGGCCTGCATACGCCACTACATGGCAACTCTATCGAATACGCAGCTTCAGGACTTCCTTCCATCCTCACGCATACCCATACCCCTTGTCGATGATAAAGCTAAAGATAAAGCCACACGATCAATAAGCCGCTGCGCTTGTGCCTGATAGCCGGTCTCTTCTTTAAAAATTCTCTTTTAAAATTGCGCCGGATTTATTAAACTTGATAGGCTTCTACAAAGGACTCGCCAGGGGCCCTCAGGCCGACGTCTATGGACGTTACCGTCCTTGCCGTCCTTGCGGTCCCTTAAACTGATTCTCATGAGAGACCTGTTCGCTTCTGCGCTTCTTCGACGCATCTGAAAGGCCGATATGACCGCTGAAAAAAGACTCGTCATAATACCGTCTGCCGGAATGGGCAAGAGGATGGGGACGAAGAAGAAAAACTTCCTGCCTATTCTCGGCAAGCCAGTGCTGGCGCACACGCTTGCCGCCTTTGAAGCGGCGCCGTCTGTTGACGCGATAATACTCTCGGTCCCTCACGACGACATAGAGTTTTGCGCCGAGGAGATAGTACGAAAATACAAGGCCGAAAAGGTCATTCTCATCGTCGCCGGCGGCCCGGAGAGGCAGGACTCCGTAGCAAACGCGCTTGAGGCCGCAAAGGGCCTTGGCTTCGATATAATAGCCGTACACGACGGGGCGCGCCCGCTCGTAACCGTAAAAGTGATAGAAGATGTCTTTAAGACAGCATCTGAAAAAAAGGCCGCTATAGCCGCTGTGCCTGTGAAAGATACGATAAAAGAGGCTGCAGACGGCCTCGTGCTACGGACCATCCCCAGAGAGACGCTCTGGTCTGTGCAGACCCCTCAGGCGTTCAGGGCGGACATTATCCTTCGCGCGTTTGAACTTGCAAAAAAAGACGGGTTCAAAGGCACGGATGAAAGCTCGCTCGTAGAAAGGCTCGGAGAACGGGTCTCGATCGTCATGGGCTCATACGAGAACATCAAGATAACGACTGAAGAAGATATGCCGATAGCCGAATATGTGCTAAAAAAGAGAGGGACGCCCGCCCCTGCCTGACCTCCAGACAGGGCCATCCGAAACGGTTTTTAATCCGCTCAACCCAACATGGCGCGCCTGCGCATCAGACCATTTTAAAAAGCGGAAAAGGACCATACAATGAGAGTAGGTTTCGGTTACGACGTACACAGGCTCGTTGAAGGCAGAAAACTCATCATGGGAGGGGTCGAGATCCCGTTTGAAAAGGGGCTCCTCGGACACTCGGACGCCGACGTCCTTCTCCATGCGGTGATAGACGCCTTGATCGGAGCGGCCTGCCTCGGTGATATTGGCAGGCACTTTCCTCCGTCAGACGCGGCGTTTAAAGATATCTCAAGCATAGACCTGTTACGGCGCACAGCGGCGCTTCTCGATAAGAGCGGCTACGTAGTCGTCAACATGGATTCCACGATCGTATGTCAGGAACCAAGACTCGCCGAGCATATCCCGGGCATGGTAAAAAATATCGCCGCAGCCCTGTCCATAAGCGAGTCCGATGTGAACGTCAAGGCAAAGACCGAAGAGGGGCTCGGGTTCACAGGCACAGGCGACGGCATCTCCGCCTACGCAGTCGCGCTTATCGAAAAGAAGGGAAAAACGCATTGAGCGTAAAGACACGTTTCGCTCCCAGCCCGACCGGGAACCTGCATATCGGCAACGCCAGAACCGCGCTGTTTAACTGGCTCTTTGCCAGACATAACAACGGCTCGTTCGTTTTGAGGGTCGAAGACACGGATACGAAGAGGTCTGAGAAGCAATATGAGACCTCTATCATGGAGGACCTCCTCTGGCTCGGCCTCGGATGGGACGAGGGGCCTGACAAGGGCGGGCCTTGCGGGCCTTACAGGCAGTCCGAGCGCGCCGCGGTGCACCTCACCCTTGCCGAGAGGCTTCTCGGTGATGGCCGCGCTTACAGGTGCTGGTGTACCAGAGAGAGGCTCGATGACCTCAGAGCTAGTCAAACAGCCTCAGGGCTGCCGCCGAGGTACGACGGCAGGTGCAGAGATATCAAAGAGGCTCCTACAGGCGCGCCTCCGGCCATAAGGTTCAGAGTGCCTGATGAAACGGTGACGTTCCTTGACGGAGTTCACGGGCCGATGGCCTTCGCGACATCTTCTTTCGGAGACTTCGTCATAATAGGCTCGGACGGTGTCGCATCATACAACTTCGCCGTCGTCGCAGACGACGCGATGATGGAGATCACTCACATAATCAGGGGCGAGGACCATCTGTCAAACACACCGCGCCAGCTCCTCCTTTTCAAGGCCCTAGGGTTCGCTCCGCCCTCTTTTACGCACATACCGCTCGTCCTTTCGCAAAACAAGAGACCGCTCAGCAAGCGCGACGGTACTGGTTCGATCAGGGCGCTACGCGAGGCAGGATATCTCCCTGAAGCGGTTCTAAACGCTACGGCGCGCCTCGGGTGGTCATTCGGCGATCCGTTTTTGAAACTCTCCGAGATGGCAGACATATTCACCGGCAAGGGCCTCTCGAAGAGCCCGTCCGTATTCGATATGGCGATGCTGGGCGCCTGCAACAAGACAGCTATAGAGAGGCTTGGCACTGACGAGATATTAAAGATCATCCGAATAAGAAAGAGCCTTGAAGATCTATGCGTCGACGAAGCTCTGGCAGTAGAGGCGGCAAGACCCGGGGCATCTACCATCGAGGAGATCGAAGGCCGCCTTGGGCCTTTTACTTCCAAATACCTGATGGAGGATGATGCTATCTCAGCCCTTGGAGAACCGCACGCAGGCCATGTCATAGACGCCTTCGCCAGAGGGCTTGAAGAGACCTGCGAGATAAACGAGGGGTCATATAAAAAGCTGATTGAAGAAACGAAGCGGCTTACGGGGGAGAAAGGCAAGAGGCTTTTCATGCCTGTAAGGGCCGCCCTCACCGGGCGCACCGAGGGGATAGAACTGCCCACCATCATAAGGCTACTCGGAGTTGAACGCTCCATGGAAAGGCTCAAGAGACATCTCACTAAAAAAACAGATGAGCGGGGATGATATGACGATCAGGATCTACAACTCACTTACGAGGAAAAAAGAGGACTTCGTGCCGATCGAGGCCGGCAAGGTACGGATGTACGTATGCGGGCCGACAGTCTATTCTATGAGCCACATCGGACACGCCAGGAGCGCGGTATCCTTCGATGTCATCTACAGATACCTGCGCCTGAAGGGCTTTGACGTCACCTATACGAGAAACTACACGGACGTAGACGATAAGATAATCAAAAGGGCTATCGAAGAGGCCACAACATCGCAGGACGTAGCCGAGCGCTATATCAAGGCGTTCGATGATGACATGGAGGCGCTCGGAGTAGAGGTCCCTACGCACAGGCCGAAGGCGACCGAGTCGATTGGAAAGATAATAGAAGTCACGCAGACGCTCATAGACAAGGGGTTTGCCTACCCGATCGACGGCGACGTCTACTACTCAGTCAGAAAATGCGCCAGCTACGGCAAACTCTCCGGGAAGAACATAGACGACCTCGAGGCCGGGGCAAGGGTTGACGTTGACGAGAGGAAAAAAGACCCGCTGGATTTCACCCTATGGAAGGCGTCCAAGCCGGGAGAACCCGCGTGGGATAGCCCCTGGGGCAAGGGACGGCCCGGATGGCACATAGAATGCTCCGCCATGTGCATGGAGTGGCTAGGAGAGACAATAGACATACACGGCGGCGGCAAGGACCTGATATTCCCTCACCACGAAAACGAGATAGCCCAGAGCGAAGCGGCCACCGGCAAGGGACCTTACGCGGGGTACTGGCTCCACAACGGTTTCGTCAACATTGAAAAAGAGAAGATGTCCAAGTCTATCGGGAACATCCTGAACATAAGGGATGTCCTTAAAGACCATACGAGCGAGGCGCTGAGGCTCTTTCTCCTTTCGAGCCAATACCGCTCCCCCATCGACTACACGAGCGAATCGCTCAAGGACTCCGAGGCCGCTGTCGAGCGTTATTATAAGACCATACAGAGGATAGAGACCGAGTGGACAGAGGCTGCGGAGCTGGAGTTCTGCATCGATTGCATTCAGGACAAACTTGCGCCTGTATACGAGGCGATGGATGACGACTTCAACACGGCTATCGTCATCGGCCACGTCTTTAAAGAGGTAAACAAGGCCAACCGCCTGATGGACGAGGCAAAGGCCGCAGGCACGGATATAAAAGTGGAGCTGTCTTACCTGCTCGGCCAGTTCAAGGTGGCCTCGACGATACTGGGGATATTCGGAAAGAGGCCTGAAGATTACTTCAGGGACAGAAATTCAAGGACAGGCCTGAACTCAGAAGAGATCGAAAGGCTCATCGGAGAAAGAGAGGCCGCGCGCAAGAACAGGGACTTCAAAAAAGCCGACTCTATACGGGACGCGCTCCTTGAAAAAGGCGTCCTGCTCGAAGATACTGCCAGAGGGACAGTCTGGTCAGTGAAGAGTTAGAGCAACAGATTTTTTAAATTTTTTTAGAATCTCGGACCGGCTCGCAATCTGTCAGATATGCTTATGACGGCATATTCCCCAAGGCTTATATAGGCACCTCGCGTCAACCCGCTCATTCGTTGATACGAAGCTTTTTAGTAATGCATGCGGACTTCTGCCACAAATATTCAAGGCCCGGCCTTAAAAGGCCGGGCCTTGAATATTTACACCCGTTCTATTAAAAAAAGAAGGCCAGCGCGAACCTGAGATCAATAGCTCATAGTCACTTGCTCTTCTCCATCCATGCGTCGATCCTGTCTTTGATCTCATCGCTGAGATTGATAAACTTTATCCCCATTCCAGGCTCCTGCTTGTTGTATGCGTCATACTCCCTTACCCATACGACCGCGCACCTGCACTTTATCTCAAGGTCCTCTCCGGTAAGCGAGAAGGTTATGTCAAACTCCTCGCCGAGCTTCCTTGGATTGACAGACGTGATGAACATCCCTCCCCTGCTTACAGTCTTGCAGTAGCCGAAGAACGTCCCCTTCTGGTCCTCTCCCTTGACTTTGAGGACGAGTATCTGGCGCCTGAGATTCCTTCTCCTGTCAGATCTTAAGAGCGTGTACTGGTCTTCAGGGTTCTTACCATTTTCCATAATGGATTATCTCCGAGAGGGATTTTCTCTGCTTTTCTTCCTTCTTAAGCTCTGCCGTCGGATAGCCTATGGCTATCACAGCCACTACGTCGATCAAGGCCGGGATATTCAGTTCAGCCTTGACGCGATCAGCGTCTATCGCAGCTATCCAGCAGGTCCCGAGGCCTTCGGCCGTAGCCGCTCCGATCATCTCGGTCACAGCTATCGAGACATCGACCCACGCGTAGTTCCTTGCGTCGCTCTTTCTCGTCCATGCCTGGGCCTGATCGGCGCAGGCCACTATCATCACAGGCGCGTTCTTGAAGCCTTCCTTGGTCATGAGGCCGTCCAGCCCGGCGCGACCTTTCTTCTCAACGACGATGAAGTGCCACGGCTGCCTGTTGGCGGCGCTCTGGGCCCTTGAAAGCGTCATGACAAGACGGGCAAGCCTGTCAGGCTCTACACCCCTGTCCTGGAACTCCCTTATGCTCTTTCTTCTTTCGTACATCTCGTAGAACTGCTTGAGCCCTTCATCCATACGGCCGCCTCCGGCATGATTTTCTATATCAGCGCGTCAACAAACTCTCTGGCGTCAAATTCCTTGAGATCATCTACAGTCTCCCCTACGCCGATGAAGCGTATCGGTATCTTCAGCTCTCTGGCGATAGCGATAATGATGCCGCCCTTTGCCGTGCCGTCAAGCTTCGTGAGCGCTATGCCCGTTACGCCGATCACCTCATTGAAGAGCCGCGCCTGACTAAGCGCGTTCTGCCCTGTTGACGCGTCAAGCACAAGAAGATTTTCATGCGGGGCTCCGGGAAGCTCCCTGCCTACGACACGCTGGATCTTCTTCAGCTCCTCCATCAGATTCACCTTTGTATGGAGCCGACCAGCGGTATCGAGTATAAGCATATCAGCGGACCTTGCGGTAGCGGCCTTTACAGCATCAAAAGCGACAGCCCCGGGGTCGCCGCCGTGGGCCTGCCTTATAACCTGGCACCCGACCCTCTCGCCCCATCCCTCGAGCTGTTCTATAGCCGCGGCCCTGAACGTATCACCTGCGGCAAGAAGGACCGTCTTGCCCTCGGCCGTGTAACGCGAAGCGAGCTTTCCGATCGTAGTCGTCTTGCCGACTCCGTTGACGCCGAGCACCATCATCACGTAAGGCGACTTGTCGATCTCAAGGGGCCTTTCCACCTCTTTCAAAATATTATAAAGCGAGTCCTTGAGATGGTCTTTGAACCTGTTCGGGTCCCAGCCGACCATCTTCGTCCTGAGGCCGTCGACTATCTCGGTTGCGGCCCTTACCCCAACGTCGGACGCTATAAGAGACTCTTCGAGCTTCTCAAGGACCTCTTCCCTCGATAGTCCGGTAAACGCGGCCTCGACCGTCCCCATTATTGCATTATGGGTCCTTGCAAGCCCTGCCTTGAGGCTCTCAAACCCGGCCTTAAGCTTCTTGAATATCATCAGATCCCCTCTCGGCCCTCATATTTCGACCGTCTCACACGCAGCCGGACGGCTGCATCAATCTCTTTTAGCATATAACCGTCTGATTTAAAAGCCCTTTGAAAGTCAGGCGCTTCAGGATCTACCCGGCAAAGCAGGAAAACAGGCGGAACTTTTCCAAAGCCCACACAACAGATCCTTAAATACGAATATACGTATTTTCAAGAACAGACTTCCAATTAAAAACAGGCCATGCTATAAACTGATATAATAAGAGACAGGGGATCTTGCCCTGCATATCTTCAACACATCCCCTTTGACGCCATAGACCTCTCATCCTGAACGACACCTTGACTCGGTTTACGGCCATATTCCTATTATATGGTGCGTATGTCTGTATGTAAACTCACAGTCGCAGGCCTTAGCGCCCAAGCCGCTATCACAGCTACCCTTATCATCCTAAGCGTGATGACAGGTGCGGGTTTGCCTTTTTATCTGCTGGCGGCGGCTTATGGCCTTACCGGTCTATTCTTCCTCGAACTCATCTACACCCGTGTACTCGCGCCTATCCCAGCAAGCATATCAACGCTTGAGCCGATCACGCAAAAAGACGTACGGACGGTATCAGGCGCATCTCAGACGGAACCGGACCTCGAAGGCCTCATAAACGCGCTCCCCGTTGCCGTACTGGATATCGACATGGACGGGAAAGTCACCTCTGCAAACGAAGCCGCGTCCGCGCTCTCGGGATACCACTCATCTGACATGAAAGGACGTCCGCTATCTTCCTTTATAGCCGAAGAATGCCTTGATGAAGCCTGCGACCTCATTCAAAAAGCCCTGTCAGACAGGGTGATCGACTGCATGGAACTACGCATGGTCTTAAAGAGCGGCGCCGTGCGCTCTATCAGGCTTAACATGGTACCGATAAGAGATAAGGATGAGATCACCGGTTGCAGATGTGTTGCGTATGATATGACTAGTTCGAGAGAATCGGAAAACGCGCTTCAGGAGGCCCGAAGAGCCTCTGAAGAGGCCTCTATAAGACTTGAAAAAGCTGAAAGAGACCTCGAAGAATTTGCCCTAATCGCAATAAAAAGAGAGGGAAAGATGCGCGAGATCAGAGAGCGCCTGCAGAGTCACGAGAGCAGTTTTAAGCACTAACCGGAGATTTAAATAAAGGCGATCATGCAGCCAGCAGATAAACTGACGAAACAGGTAAAAGGCCCGGCCGCCTCCATCGAGGCCTTTATCGAAGCGCTTCCTGTCCCGGGCGCGATAATCAACGATGGACTTGATCTAATAATAGCAAACCCGAGGCTCCTTGAGCTCATCGGCTATTCGATAGAAGAGATCAGAGCGAAGCGCCTGCCTGCCCTATGTTCCTGTACTGATCTCGACCTTAGCCTCCCGGCTGAAACAAGCCGTCTCTCAACAGGCGTGAATGCCGAGCTCATCACAAAAAAAGGAATGAGAGTACCTGTCACGATCTTTTTCGCTCCTGTCGATGGAAGTACTGTAATGATGGCCCTGTTCTCACCGGTGGCTTCCGGCAACGGCTCATTATCAGAATCAGAGCTTAACGCCTTGAACAAAAAGCTCACGGATCGCGTAGCAAGGCTTGAAGACTTCAGAGAGGGTGTGCTGAAGATACTTCAAGAGCTTGACGCGCAGGAAGCCGAGCTTGATAGCGCGTACTCAAGGCTTGGCATAGCCGAGGCGCACCTCATCCAGTCATCCAAGCTCGGCACGCTCGGAGAGCTTGCCGCAGGGCTTGCGCACGAGCTCAACCAGCCTGTGACCATCATCAAGGGCCTTGCCCAGTCCCTTTTAAGGGGCGTGCAATCCTGTCCGGAAGATACCGAAAAAGTGCGCCTGATCGCAGATGCATCGTCAAGGATGGAGCTTATAATACGCCACATGAACGTCTTCTCAAGGTCCGAGGGACACAAAGACGCGATATGCGATCTCAACTCTATCATAAAGTACGCTTTGAGGCTCTCAGCAGAGACCCTACGCCGGCGAATGATCGAAACAGTCCTGGACCTGAGTGACCTCCCACAGATAAAAGGCTCCCATGTCAGACTTGAGCAGGTTATAATGAACCTCATAACCAACGCAAGGGACGCGATGCCAGACGGCGGAACGCTCGGAGTCAAGACCTCTACGAGCACCGATGAAAAAGGGCATCTATGCGCGCTCGTCACGGTCTCTGATACAGGAGCAGGGATAGCAGAAGAAGAGATCCCGCATATTTTTGAACCTTTTTTCACCACCAAAGAATCTGGCAAAGGCACCGGGCTCGGCCTCTCCATAAGCAGGGGCATAATCAGGGACCACGGCGGAGAGATCAGCGCCGAGTCCATCCCGGGCAGGGGCACTACCTTTCAGATAACCATACCGGCCATTGACAGAGACAAACAATGACAAACCGCAGGTGATCTTCACCCTTGGGTATCCGCCATACGCCTGTACCATGATCTTTCCGACGCAACCATTCCGACCAGGACTAAAGGCCCCTGAGACAAACAGAACGAAGCCTCTCGTCTTTAAGAGAGAGAGCGTCCCTGACTGCCTTTGATGCGCGGCAGATCAAGACCCAAAGCAGAAAAACAGGAAAGATTGCAACTCTGCCATTTATATGTTATTCAGGACATATTGCCTGCCATGAGAGGTAGCCTATGGAGACATTGCCAAGCGGCAGATCTGTATTCGGGTCTCTATTCGACATGCTCTTTCCGCCTGTATGCCCTCTGTGCGAAAAGGCAATAGTCAAAGAAGACCTATGTCAGGGATGCCTGAGCGGGTTTAACGCGTTAAAGATCGCCTCTCCGCTTTGCACCAGGTGCGGTGTGCCTTTCGCGCTGTCTGCTTCAAAAGACCATCTGTGCGGCAGGTGCTGTAAGAAGGAACCGCCATACATACAGTCACGAAGCGTCTTTGGCTATGACGGAGCGGTGCTTGACGCGATACACAGCCTCAAATACCGCCACAACGTAGGGATAGCCCCTGCGCTCGGCAGACTCATAGCTCTCTCAGGATGTGTGCCTGATGAGAAGGTCGACATAGTAGTGCCTGTGCCGCTCCACCCCTCCCGACTCAGGAAAAGAGGCTTCAATCAGTCGCTGCTCATCGCAAGGCCTATAGCCGGGGCGCTCCGCGCAAAGATCGACTACACTGGACTTAAAAAAATAAAGTCCACGAAAGACCAGATAGGCCTCGATGAAAAAGAGAGGGCCGAGAACATGAAAGGCGCTTTTGCCGCCGCCCTCAAAGCTTTTGACGGCAAGACCGTGCTCCTCGTCGACGACGTCTATACGACAGGGGCTACCATCAGGGCCTGCTCGAGCGCCCTTGTCAGGGCAGGCGCCAGGGTCTACGCGATCACACTTGCGAGAACCGGCATGGTATGATAACGTCGCACGATAAAAACACAGAACGGACATCAGATGAAAAAGACCGTCTCCTTAAAAAAGCTCCTCCATGAGCTTGCCATCCTCAAAAAGAAAAAGAAGAAGATCGTCTTCACGAACGGGTGCTTTGACATAGTACACGCAGGGCACGTAAGGTACCTTAAAAAAGCAAGGTCGCTCGGAGACTGCCTTGTTGTCGGCTTGAACAGCGACTCGTCAGTAAAGGCCATCAAGGGCGAGCGGAGGCCGATAGTGCCTGAAAACGAGCGTGCCGAGGTGCTGGGCGGCTTGAGCTTCGTAGACTATGTCGTAAAATTCAACGACCAGACCCCTTTAAAGCTGATAGAAGCTATCAGACCGGACATACTCGCAAAGGGCGCTGACTGGGCGGCAAAAGACATCGCCGGAGGCGACATGGTCCGTAAAAACGGCGGAAAGATCAGAAGGATAACTCTGGTCAAGGGCAGGTCTACTACGAACATCATAAAGAGGATATTGGAACTTCACAAGGAACACGAAGGCTGAAAAAAACCCGCCGCGAATAGAGCCTGTGCGTCTGATCATTCGACAGAGGCATCAAGGCATATGAAGCCATCTGCGTCACCGGCATAACTCCATCTTCCCTGCTTTATTTTAACGGGATACGATCCGTTTTTTTTCGGGTGATACGAAAAAAGGCCCCGCTCTTTCGAGCGGGGCCTTTCCGATTTCAAACACACGACGCCAAAGAGTATTTCCTAGCAGTCGTAGTAAAGGTAGAACTCGTGCGGCACAGGACGGAGCCTTACAGGGTCAAGCTCCTTTTCCTTCTTGTACGATATCCATGTATCGATGACGTCCTTTGTGAAGACGTCGCCTCTAAGCAGGAACTCGTGGTCGTTCTTAAGGGCATCAAGCGCCTCTTCAAGTGTGCCGCAGGCTGACGGGACCTTGATGAGCTCCTCAGGGGAAAGTCCGTAGATGTCCTTATCAAGCGGGTCGCCCGGGGATATCTTGTTCTGTATGCCGTCGAGGCCTGCCATGAGCATCGCCGCGAAAGCGAGGTATCCGTTGCATGATGGGTCAGGGAACCTGACCTCGATCCTCTTTGACTTAGGTGAAGGCGAATACATCGGGATCCTTATCGCCGCCGAGCGGTTCCTGCTCGAGTACGCAAGGTTGATAGGGGCTTCATAGCCCGGAACGAGCCTTCTGTATGAGTTCGTGCCAGGGTTGCAGAACGCGTTAAGCGCCCTTGCGTGCTTGAGTATGCCGCCTATGTAGTAAAGGGCCATCTCGCTCATCCCGCCGTATCCGCTGCCTGCGAAGAGAGGCTTGCCGCCCTTCCAGATCGACTGATGGACGTGCATGCCGCTGCCGTTGTCGCCGAAGATCGGCTTGGGCATGAATGTGACCGTCTTTTTCCATCTCTTGGCGACGTTCTTGACTATGTACTTGAACCACATGAGCTTATCACCCATCTTGACGAGGCTGTCGAAGCGCATGTCGATCTCAGCCTGACCGGCTGTGGCGACCTCATGGTGCTGGCGCTCGACCTTTATGCCGACCTGCTCCATGATCATGCACATCTCCGAGCGTATGTCCTCCTGGCTGTCTGTCGGAGGTACCGGGAAGTAGCCTTCCTTGTGCCTCGGCTTGTACCCGAGATTCGGCATCTCTTCCTTGCCTGAGTTCCATGCCCCTTCTTCCGAATCTATGTAATAGAAGCCGTGGTTTGAGCCTTGGCTGAAACGGATGTCGTCGAATATGAAGAACTCCGGCTCAGGGCCGAAGTAGGCGACGTCGCCGATCCCTGTCGACTTGAGAAATGCCTCGGCCTTCTGCGCGATGTTCCTCGGGTCCCTTGAGTATGCCTCTTTCGTTATCGGATCGACGATGTTGCATATCAGGCTCATCGTAGGGGTCTGCGAGAACGGGTCCATGATCGCGGTTGTCGGGTCAGGTATCACGAGCATGTCGCTTGCGTGTATAGGCTGCCAGCCGCGGATGCTGGAGCCGTCAAACCCGAGGCCCTCTTCAAAGAGGTCCTCTGAGAGCTCGTCTACCGGCACTGAGAAGTGCTGCCAGATCCCGACGAAGTCCAGGAACTTAAAGTCCACCATCTTCGCATTCTTTTCTTTTGTAAATTTTAATACTTCTTTCGGCGTCATACTGCTTTCCTCCTTGTTGTTCGCTTGTTTATCTATCAGGCCTGTTAGTGCGCCCTTTTTAAATCAGCATTGCGTATACATGCCGGCCGCCTGCCGGATGAGATCGCTCACGGCACAGAGGCATACTGCGCGATATCGCATAATGACTTTAACGCGGCATCTCCCGGCATCAACACGCCGGAAAGTTGAAAGACCGCCTCAGATAGCGTCTTCGCCCCTCTCGCCGGTACGTATCCTCACAACCTCGTCGACAGAGGTCACGAAGACCTTGCCGTCGCCTATCCTGCCGGTGCGCGCCGAGTTGACGATCGTCTCGACGACCTTAGCGACGAGATCTCCCTTGACGACTATCTCAAGCTTTATCTTCGGAAGGAAATCGACTACGTACTCGGTACCCCTGTAAAGCTCCGTATGGCCCTTCTGCCTGCCGAAACCCTTCACCTCGGAGACGGTTATGCCCTTGATCCCGATCTCGTTTAAGGCCTCTTTTACCTCGTCAAGCTTGAACGGCTTTATTATCGCCTCGATCTTCTTCATAAATCCTCCAGAGAGAAGTCCAAAAGAAACTAACATACGGCCCATAGGTTGTAAAGCTGTTTTAAGGGCCGCGCTTCGGCCGACCTGAAACGGAAGACTCTGCCTGAGCCACCCCTCTACAACCGCGCAGATAGTCAGTATATAACAGAAATGCGCCTATACCCAGGCAAACCGCCAAATACCGATCTATTACTGTAAAAGCAATAACCGTGCCACAATCTCATCTTGTGGAATCAAGGAAAAAAGCCCTGCCCACAGAGCCTCAATCCGCACTCTGCCTAAATTTTAGGCTCAATCAACTGCCCATGCCCATTAATTGTTCAAACCTCTCCTGTGTGCCTGCACTCGTTCTCTGATATATTTGAAGAAGACCGTCTTATATGACGGTGGTCCTTCACGATAAGGTGATCAGCTTTTTTTGCTCGTCCTGCCCTGCTTATAGATCAACTGGCCTGCGGCGTTAAGCGCTGAGACTGATAGTTGCTGAGACTTAAGGAAGAGAAATGAAAAAGGCTCTCTTGATAATAGCCGCCGCCCTTACCCTGGCGCTCTCTATTTTACAACCAGGCCAAACGCGAGCCGACGATGGTTCAACGCTCAGACACGCCCCGCTCAATAAGGACAACAGGTACTACAACCCCTGGGACGACGCCACGCGCCGGACTTTCACGGATTTTCTCAGATGGAAATTTTTTTCATCCAACCCGTATGCGAGTGAAAAAAAGACCCAGGTCGAGTTCAAGGTGGAGCGGCCCGACTTCGACAGCCTTGAAAAGACCGGAAAGGACTACATCGTATGGCTCGGCCATTCGACAGTGCTTATAAAGGCCTCAGACAGGCACATCATAACAGACCCTGTCTTCCGGGACGTCAACTTTCTTTTGAGACGTAAGACCCGGTTCCCGGCAAACCTGGAAACACTTCCAATGATAGACTACGTCCTTATCTCGCACGGCCACTACGACCACCTTGACACAAAGTCGATCGAGTACCTCAAAAAAAAGTCTGACCCGTTCTTCATAACAGGCCCAGGATACGGCGCATACTTCGCCTCTCTCGGGATAAAAAAGCATATCGCCCTCGACTGGACCGATACATACCGGGATAGTTCAATCGTCATAACCTCGCTCCCTATCCAGCACTGGTCAAAGAGGACTTTTTTCGACACCAACAAGATGCTCTGGTGCAGCTTTCTCATCGAGGGCGGCGGGATAAGATATTACTGGGTAGGCGACGGCGGGTACTTCAAGGGATTTAAAGAGATCGGCGCGCGGTACGGGACTGTTGACGTATTCATGGCACCGATCGGGTCATACGAGCCCAGGTGGTTCATGAAGGAAAACCACATGTCGCCTGAAGAGGCCCTACAAGCGGCAAAGGATGTGAACGCGCGGGTATTCATACCGATACACTGGGGGACATTCGACCTTACAGATGAGCCTTTGGGACTTCCTGTAGAACGCTTGAAGAGCGGACATAACGATGACGACCGGCCTCAGCTTCACATAATAAACCACGGCGGTCAGATGCTTATAGACCGGCCATGATCTGAGATTACCAAACCAGGCCGCACAAGATGCGTCTAAACATAATCAAAACGCCGAGCCGATAGGGAAAAGACCGCTTGCCTGACTATCCCTACACATAATCAAAACTCCGAGCCGATATAAACAATACCGCCAGCCTGACTATCCCTTGCCCTTAAACACCCTGTTCTCAGTGCCGTCTATCAGCCTCTTGATATTTTCCTTGTGCTTTAAAACTACAAGCGCGCTTATGAATACTGCGAGCGGTACATACGCCTTGGCGTCCGGGATCAACGACAAAAATACAGGCAGGAATGCCGCGGCTACGATCGAGCCTAAGGAGACGTATCTTTTTATCGCGACAAGGGCCACAAAGACAGCCGCGCTCAAGAGTGCCGCAAACGGCGCTATGGCGAGCATCACCCCGAGTGCGGTAGCAACTCCCTTGCCTCCCTTGAACCCGAGGAATACGGGAAAGAGGTGGCCTGCGAAAGCCGCGCCTCCGACAAGGCTCACGACAAGCGGGCCAAGCTCATACTGAACAGCAAGATACGCTGGGAGACCGCCTTTCAGCGCGTCGCCGACAAGCGTCAGTATGCCTGCCAGCCTCCCTGCGGAGCGCCCGACGTTTGTAGCGCCTATGTTGCCGCTCCCGACCCTTCTCGGGTCAGTGCCGCCGAATACGCGGGACATGATGATGCCTGTCGGTATTGAGCCGAGAAGATAGGCTACGGCTGTGAATGCTATGATAAGGCCAGGGGAGATTACCATCTATATCGAAGTACGCCTTTCTCTTTTTATTGTATAGGGAACGTCGCTTTTACCGTTGATTTAGAAGAGGGCCAGGACAATCTATAAAAAGACATGCTCCGTCCATAGATAAGCCGGTCGTTTACAGAGAGGCTCTTAGGCCCTTGCCGGTCTTTTTCGATTGAATGATGCCGTCCGCCTGAGATAGATAAGACGCAGGCGGCTGTACCCTACTGTGCAGTATAGCCGCCGTCGATCACGAAGTCAGTCCCTGTTACGAACTTTGATTCGTTTGAGGCAAGGTAGAGTATCCCGTAAGAGACATCGTCAGGCTCTCCTATGTGGCCGATTGGATGGAGGCTGTCGAGCGCCTTCCTTCCTGCCTCGACGTCGCCCTTTGACTTTAAATAGTTCTCGATGAGTGGCGTCCAGATAAAACCCGGGTTGACCGAATTGACCCGTATCCTGTCCTTCGCGTAGATGAGCGCGTCGGTCTTGCTCATCAGGCGCACAGCGGCCTTTGAGGCGACATAAGGCGGGGCGGAAGGCGCGCCGACCATGCCCAGAACTGAAGCGACGTTTATTATGGAGCCGCCGCCTGAGGTCTTCAGGTACGGCACTGCGTGCTTGGTGCAAAGAAAGACGCCCTTGACGTTGATATCCATCACGCGGTCCCACTCGGCCTCATCTATCTCGTGGGTCGGCTTTCTCACCCCGGTTATGCCCGCGTTATTTACAAGTATGTCGAGCCTCTTGAAGGTCTTGAATATTTCGGAAAATGCCCTCTCGACATCTGCCTCTGACGAGACATCTGCCTTCCAGAAACCGGCCTTGCCACCTACGCCCTTTATGGAGTCAGCGACCTCTTTGCCTTCCTTCTCAAGGCAATCTACGACAGCGACCTTTGCCCCTTCCTTTGCAAGAAGGTGGCATGTGGCTCTGCCTATGCCCTGGCCGCCCCCTGTGACTATGGCGACCTTGTTTGAGACGCGTCCCATCCCCAACCTCCGTTCGATTCGTGCTGATATAAAGCCTGCCTGACTAAGATTTTTTATACCACAGGCGGGAGAAGCAAACCAGCAGATATTTTGGGGATAAGACTGTGGAAAGCCGGGGTAAGATAGTATGGTTGATGGAGGCTTACATCTCGGGCGGGTCACACCCGCCGAATGATTTTCTTCTTCACACTGCCGTGCGCCTTTTGGGTTCGTTTTTTAACTGCAGGACAAGACAGCGCCTTTTTGCAAAAATATCGGTCTGACTCCAGCTTTGCACTTCCGTGCGCCTTTTGGGTATGGCTCCTTTCGCTGTCCGGTCGTCTAGCAGAAGATACAAGAACCTGCTCGTCGACCGTCCTTTAGGCTCCTTCCGCCATGACCCGGGTTTTGTTTCGAGGCAAAGGCTGGAGCTTTATCTTAGCTCCTCCCCTTACTCATAAGGGGAGGCCGGGAGGGGTTAGTCTAGCTCGTAGGGTGGGCTGAGCCCACCGCAACTACTTCTGAGCTGTCTGTATTACCCTCTCCAATTCAGCCACAAGAGGCGGAAGGTCTTCGGAAATAGTCTTAAAGAGGATGTCAAAGTCGATATTATCATAGCCATGTATCAGGCGATTCCTCATCCCGATTATCTGCGGCCAAGGGATATTGCGATATTCAGATTGCCCCTCTGCTGAGACCTTGGCGGCGGCCTCACCAACAATGCCTATCAGCCGTACCAAGCCAAGGTTAAGAAGCCTTTCTGTTTCGATGTCTTTACGTGTCTTTCCTGCCGACAGGCTAAGAACCTCTTTAGAGGCGTCCAGCATATGTGTCAAACGAATCAAGTCATTACGGCGCATATTCTACCGCCGCAGAAGCAATAACCTCATCACGGAAATAACGGCTGAGACAATTAGGTGTATTCATATCTGCCTTGCGTCCGAGTATGCCGCTTAACTCGATCTCCATGCCTGCAAGCCTTATAAGCCCAGGCACATGCCCTTCTTCGAACTCAACCAGCACATCGACATCGCTGTCCGGACGGAAGTCATCCCTTAAAACCGACCCGAAAAAGGCGAGCTTGCGGATATGATGCTTCTTGCAAAAATCCGCAACTTCCTTATGAGGTATGATTATCTTCGTCCTGCCAGCCACAATACGCTCCTTTAAACAGATGCCCTTTATTATTTTATAGCAGGAACGGCTTTCTATTGCAATTTTTATCACCTTGCCGAGTATCGCGATCGCCTTGCGTAGAGATTCAGTGAGATAAAGGACAAAGGGGCCAGCAAAAGCTGACCCCTTGTCTTTACATATATAAAATGGTGGGCCGAGCCCACCCTACGCGGCTGCAAACAGTGACGGGGGTATGCTCGGGAGGACTGAACCAGCAGAGAAAAATAGTGAGCAGTGCGCCCCCGGTTTATGTCAACGGTTTCGTGTAGCCTCAAAAAATACACATACCGGGCAAGAAGCTGTACTAATTGCATTTTCTATAGCACATATAACAAAGTTGGAGGAAGCCTTATACAAATCACTCAATGTGGTCTCGCTAATAGTGACCGCTACTTCGTGGCCGCATATAGCCTTTCTTTTTATAACGATGTTGCTGTTATTCATAACTACCATTCTCCTTTGAGTTAAGTTTAGCCTTGTAGTGTGGGCTCGGCCCACCTCTTTATAAATCGTTTGTTCTTAAAATCACTCGCCGCCAATGTCTTGAATGTCCACGGTAAAAAATACACAGGCCCGTTGCGCACTCTTCTGTAATTCGACATTATTGCTCCCGTAAATAACCGCCAATCGACGAAAGCGTTGAGATGCGTCTTATGTGTGGTAACGCCATTAATAAAAAATGGTGGGCCGAGCCCACCCTACGGGACTGCCAGCCACAATACGCTCCTTTAAACAGATGCCCTTTATGATTTTATAGCAGGAACGGCTCTCTATTGCAATTTTTATCACCTTGCCGAGTATCGCAATCGTCTTGCGTAGAGATTCAGGAAGATAAAAGACAAAAAGGCCAGCATAAGCTGACCCCTTGTCTTTATGTCTATACAATGGTGGGCTGAGCCCACCCTACGCGGCTACAAACTCCCTGAACTCCGCCTCTTTTACCCTGTAGGCCATAATAGTCAGACTTTATTATTATTCGTCGCGAGATTCAAGTTGCACATGTCCTCATTAGCCTTTTTCAAAAGAGACTCATGGAGAGAGACACGGGCGGTGATATATTGGGGAGAGGACGGAGTGAGGATGCGAGAAAAAGAATGGTGGGCTGAGCCCACCCTACGTTACTACGGGGCTGTCCGGCGAGTCCTTGACTTTTACAGTTAGTTATTCCTCCAATGATGAGGAATTTCTGGTTCTCGTCCTTCGAAATCTGGATTCAAAATGCAAATCGAATCATGTGATAGGGTAACGTCTTTCAAAATATCTGGTGCGTTTATGTGGGCAATAGGGTTTTTCAAGCACAGTTCTCGTTCTTCAATAGGAATTCGATTTAAGAAATCAAGCACCCAACCGTACTGGCTATACAACATTCCTTCTACATGAATATTGTTCTTTTGAAAATCAATTTTCAACACATGGTTCCGGATTTCTTTATTTTCACAAGAGCCCTGTAGTCGCTCAAGCACATCACTTCGCCCTAATGAAAATCTCATCGCTACCGCTTGCCCAGACCACTGAAGGTCAAGTGCAAAATGGCGTATTGCATTAATTGACTCTTGCATTAATATTCTTCTTAGCGTTGAGTCTTTTACACCTTGCTTTTTCAAAAGGTAGACAATTGAACCAATAGACATCTTTGCAATCCCTTTACAATATGTTGTCCGCTCATCGCCAATCAATCCAACCGGAAATGCGATCGCATATACATGCTTGGAGGGTATGTGCATATTTGTCTCTCTGTCGTAGATATAGCGAAACGCAGCCTTCCTCTCTGGAACCGAATCCACATGGTAATTAAACTTAAATCGTTTGAGAGTGCCATCTTCTAAAAGAGCTTCCCCAGACCTTTTTAATGCCCCGGTATTTTCAACTCTTGCTAAATAGAGCAGGTCCCTTGCATCATTATCAAATATAGAATTGGCGCGAGCATTCCCGTTTTCACATACTGGCAACCATTGGTTTTTTGGCCCATCAAGAGATTTGGGAATAAAGTGTTCTTCTGTCAAGGAATCGACATGGTTTTCATTGCACAGGAAACAATAGTAAGCCAAATATATCACCGACCTAAGGGTTCAACTTGAGCAGTAGCCCTCAGCCTTGTAGTGTGGACTCGGCCCACCTCTTTATAAATCGTTTGTTCTTAAAACCACTCACCGCCAATGTCTTAAATGTCCGTTGCATCGCCGCACCAATTTTGCGGATGCAAACCTTGCGCCGCGAACTTTTGAAATGTCGAAAGCTTCCAACCCTTCAGTGATACCGCCAAACCGTGCTTTACCGGATTATAATGAAAATACTCCACGTGTCTTGCTTAATCAAGGTCGTCTCTTATCATCTGTTCCCAAAAACGCCTTTGCCATATCGTAGCTTCTCCGCTTCTTATGCGCGAACGTCCCGGAGAAGGCGTTTTCAAACTACCGCGCATTCTTTTTGTAAATTCTCTAATGGTGGGCCGAGCCCACCCTACGTTACTGTAAACGCAAATATCGGCCATGGCATGTGACCACAGGCTTGCTCAGCCCACCGTCTACTTAATATCCTTAACCACGGTTCCACTTACTGACGTTATATAGCCGTTCATTATATACGCCCAAAACCACTGTTCTTTGATAGTCAGGTTAATGAGCCTATCGCCACCCTTGCTCTGAACCGCTGCGTTATAAGCCCTGACAAACCGCTGGTTCTGCATGATGGGGATAATATTAAAGAGCATGATGCCTGTTGCCTGGCCGTAGCCCTCACCAAGGACCTCATACTTCTGGTCGGGTGCCGGCGTGGATATCACAAGAGGTACTGAGCTACATCCGGAGATAGTCATGGATGCCAGTAACAGAACTATCAGATAGATTCCTCTGATTTTGATGACACCGGACATATTCGCTGTTTTAAACATTTTTATCACACTACCTCCGAGACAGAATTTAAGATGTATGATTTTTGGTGTACCCTCAGCAGCTGATTTAAGCCATAGTTTAAAAACAGGATACGCCAAGCCATCTCAAAATGCAACAGGGAGTTGACCTGATCCGTCAACTCCCTGAATATTTTTTGTATTGCGCAAAAACAAAAAGGCCAGCATAAGCTGACCCCTTGTCTTTACATCTATAAAATGGTGGAGGCGGTGGGAATCGAACCCACGTCCGGAAACGCTTAACTGAGTATTCTACATGCTTAGCCCGTAATTTGATCTCGTCTTCTGAGCGCCCACAGGCAAAGCTTTCAGAAGACCAGCCCAGTTGAATCTCGCCAACAGGTCCTTAGGACGTAGCCCCGTCAGCCATCCCGCTAATTGACGTCAGTCAAGCCCCGCGGGAACTGGCCCAACCGACGCTGGCTGGTTATTAGGCAGCCAGGGCGTAATTGTAGTCGTTGCCGACTGTATTGTTTGCCTGTTTTACGAGTAAGCAAACTCGGCATGCTTCCCTCAGGATCAGACCGTCCCGTCGAAGCCGGTCGCCCCCATGTTTATTTATCTTCATGTCAAAGAACAGTCCTCTACAAAACTATTGTAACACGACCGGCCCGAAAAGACAACCTGAGTCTCAGCCTCTTCGCGCCTTAAATTCCTTGGAGAGCTCTCTTTGGACCTCTTTCTTTTTCAGTGTGTCGCGCTTATCGTAGCTGGTCTTGCCCTTTGCAAGGGCTATCTCCACCTTCGCCTTGCCGCCCTTGAAGTATATCTTTGTCGGTATGATCGTATAGCCCTTTTCCTTGGTCTTGCCTATGAGCCGCAAAATCTCTTTCTTCCGGAGAAGCAGTTTCCTCGTCCTCTCAGGGTCTATATCCTGGAAGCTGTCTGCCTGAGTGTACTGGCTTATATGCGTATTTATCAGATAGACCTCGCCGTTCTTTATCCTGGCGTAGCTGTCCTTGAGGTTCGCCTTGCCAGCTCTCAGTGATTTGACTTCTGTGCCGGTAAGCACGATACCAGCCTCTACAGGCTCTTCGATGAAGTAGTCGTGATAGGCCTTTCTATTGGTGCAGACGACTTGGATTGTCAAGGGCTACACCACCCTCAGGATCTTGGGGCGCATAGTCCTCGACCCCTCAAGGCTCCTGTTGTAGAGCTTGAGGCCGACAAAGGCTATGGCGAGGAACAGGGCGCCGAACGCGCCTGCGACAAGGTCGTGGTTGGTTTCCGGAAAGAACGGCCCTGAAAGTATCTGGCCGAGCACTACGCCTCCGATGAAGCTGAGTATCGGGACAAGGTATATGAGAACGCCTGCTTTAATGACAGAGCCTGCGCCGACAGCGAATATAACATGGTCGCCGACCTTCGCGCCGATCGAGTTATCCGCCTCGATAAACGTCGCCTCGTCGCTTGTCCCGCCGCTGTGGCAAGACTTCTTCGACGCGCAGCTGTCGCACGAACCTGACCTCTGCGCCTTTATAACAGCTATCCTCTCTTTTAGCTGTACGACTGTCCCCTGCTCTTCCATGCCTATCATGTTATCAAAGACAGGCCTCTTTTTCAAGGCGGCTCATCTCATGCAGATAAAACACGCTCTCTTTCGCATTGAATTGACTCTATGCCATGATACAATCCGATGAGACGCAAAACGCCTGATATGGAGACAAAACGTGACAGACGCAAAGAACCCGAGGGATGTCGCGTTCAAGGTGCTTAACAGAGTCGAAGGGGCCGACGCCTACGCCGACATACTCCTTGACGCGGAGCTTGGCGCACTTGCCGAGATAGACAGGGCGCTCGCCACAGAGATCACCTACGGAGTCCTCAGGTGGCGCATGAGGCTCGACCATATCATCGACCTGTTTTCTTCCATAAAGACAAAAAAACTCGAGCACAGGGTCTTGACTGCCCTACGCATCGGTCTGTATCAGCTTTTCTTCCTTACTCGCATCCCGGCTTCCGCCGCAGTGAATGAGTCTGTGAACCTCGTCCGTCAGCAGGGGAAAAAGACCGCGGGCTTCGTCAACGCAGTTTTAAGATCCGCTGACAGAGAGAGGGAAAAGGCTCTGTCAGCAGGGCTCGGGGGAGACGAGGCAAGGCGCATCTCTATAGAATCTTCTCACCCTGAGTGGCTTGTAAAGAGATGGCTGAAAAGGTTCGGCCCCGAGTTCACTTCAGCACTTTGCGCGGCGAACCAGCAGGTCCCGCCTAAAACACTGAGAGCCAACACCCTTGTCAATAGCCGGGACGAGCTTATCACGAGCTTCACGGAAGTGGGGCTTGAGGTGAGAGCGACAAGGTTCTCGCCGTCCGGGATAGAGGTCTTAAACGGCAGACCAAAGGCAAAGGACAGCCGTTATTACATACAGGACGAAGCCTCACAACTGATTGCGCACCTTGTCAGCCCTCAGCCGGGAGAGCGTGTCCTTGACGCATGCTGCGCCCCGGGAGGAAAGACGACCCATATAGCGGAGCTTATGAAAAACAAAGGGCTCATCTGCGGCCTTGACATCTACCCTGCCAGACTAAAGAGCGTTATCGAGAGTGCCGCGCGGCTCGGCATAGCAATCATCAGGACTATCGCGGCAAAGGCAGATGAGCCGCTGCCAATAGGCATCGACGGGTTTGACGCAGTCCTTCTGGACGCGCCTTGCACAGGTCTAGGCGTAGTCAGAAGGGCGCCTGAAATAAAATACAGAAGACAGGAAAAAGAGATCAGCGAGATGGGAGCGAAACAGGCGCGGCTTTTAGAGAACCTCAGCAGCTCGGTAAAAAAAGGAGGCAGGCTCGTCTATTCGACCTGCACATTTGAGCCTGAAGAGACGACAGCGGTCGTCACAGGCTTTCTTTTGGCCCACCCCGAGTTCGTACTCGAAGACGCGAAAGAGTACCTGCCGCCTGAGTGCGCTTCTCTTATCGAAGACGGCTTTCTCAAAACCTACCCGCACATCCATTCGACAGACGGTTTTTTCGGGGCAAGGATGAGGCGTATCTAACCTGGATTTATCGGAAGCAGGAACGAGGCAAGCGCGCATCATGCGATAGACTGGCACTCGCGGACGTGGCTATCATAAGCTGTCAATCCCGGATTACAACATCCATGAGCGATTCTACGGGTATCTCGCCTTCGCGAAATATCACCAGACTACCGCCTCTCGCATCGACTATCGTTGAACCCTTTTTACCGGCAAGCCTTCCCCCGTCAATGAGCATGTCTATTTCACCGTCGAAATATCCGACGACATCCTGAGGGTCAGTTGGCGCATCCTTATCAGTCGGGTTGGCGCTTGTAGCTGTTATCGGAGAGTCCAAAAGTGCAGAGAGCCTTGTCGCAACCGGGCTTGCTGATACGCGCACCCCAAGCGTACCTGTGCCGCCTGTAAGCTCAGCTGGCACGTCAGCGCGAGCATTGAATATGATAGTAAGGGGGCCCGGCCAGAACCTTTCCATCAACCTTTCTGCCAGAGGCGTGATACCTGAGGCGACCCTGTCGAGCATCTCTCTATCCCTGACTATGAGCGTGATCGGTTTTTCAGGAGGTCTGCCCTTGAGTGCGAAGAGCTTTTTTATCGCAACGCGGTCAAAGGGGTTTACGCAAAGACCGTAGAAGGTCTCGGTGGGATAGGCGATTATGCCTGAGGAGGCGAACAAGGCCGGTGCCTCTTCCCAGAGGGAAGAGGCACCGAGTATTATAGGTCTTTTAGATATTGCCGGGTCTGGCATGAGAGTCGAGCCTTGGATATGAACCTGAGAGTGACCGCGTGGTAGATCTTTATACGAGCTTCTTTATCTTTTTAGCCTTGGACTCGACCTGCCTTGCCATTGCCTTCCTGTAGTCCTTTAGCGCCTGCCTTATACCATCGTCAGAGAGGGCAAGTATCTCAGCCGCGAATATACCCGCGTTCATGGCGCCTGCCTTGCCGATAGCCATCGACGCTACAGGGACCCCTCCTGGCATCTGCACAGTAGCCAGAAGCGCATCAAGGCCGTTAAGAGGGCTCGAATCTATCGGGACCCCTACGACCGGGAGCGTCGTCTCTGCCGCTATGAAACCTGCCAGGTGCGCGGCGCTCCCTGCCCCTGCGATGATGATCTTTATGCCGCGCCTCTCGGCGCTCTTGGCGTAATCAGATGTCTTTTTCGGAGTCCTGTGGGCTGATGATATCGTTATCTCATAAGGGATGGAGAATCCCATGAGCGCCTTTGCCGCCTCTTCCATAACAGGCAGGTCTGAATCACTGCCCATGAGTATGCCTACAACCGGTTTGCCTGCCATCTTACGAGACCTCCGCAATCTATCGACTCGAATTATTAATGCCCTGACAAAAAGATATCAGGCCTTTTAATCTGATATGCTCAGCAGCGAAGCGCCTTTCTGCCGATGTCCTTCCTGCAGTACACGCCGTCCCAGCTTATGAGGGATACAGCTTTGTAGGCGTTCTCGATAGCATTTTTAACGTCAACGCCGAGGGCTGTCACACCTAAAACCCTTCCGCCTGAGGTCACAACACGCCCATCTTTTACAGCCGTGCCTGCATGGAAGACGACAACATCTTCCAGCGCCCCGGCCTCCGCAAGGCCGTGTATCTCAGTACCCTTCTCGTATATCCCGGGGTATCCCCTTGCCGCCATAACTACGCAGACAGCCGTCTTGTCGCTCCATCTGAGGCTTACATCCTCAAGACGGCATTCGACAGCCTTCAAAAGGACTTCGAGAAGGTCGTCTTCAAGGCGCATGAGTATCGGCTGTGTCTCAGGGTCGCCGAGCCTGCAGTTAAACTCAAGGACCTTTATCCTGCCGGCTGATATCATCAGCCCTGCGTATAGAACGCCTTTATAAGGCCTTCCTTCCGCCTCCATCGCCTTAACAGTCGGGACCATGACCGTCCTCATAACTTCATCCTGAAGCTCTTTCGAAACAACCGGGGTCGGCGAGTACGCGCCCATCCCGCCTGTGTTTGGACCTGTATCACCGTCGAAAATCGCCTTGTGATCCTGTGCCGGGGCAAGCGGGACTACGGTCTTTCCGTCTGTAATAGCCAGGAACGACGCCTCTTCACCTTCGAGGAACTCTTCTACTATCACCCTTGTGCCGGCCGTGCCGAACGACTTTTTAGCCATCATGAGGTCTACTGCTTCTAAAGCCTCGTCCCTTGTCTGACAGATGACGACGCCCTTGCCTGCGGCAAGCCCGTCAGCCTTGACTACCATCGGCGGGTTGTGTGTATTGATGTAATCCTTTGCCGCCTCTATCCTGTCAAACTTTTTAAAGTACGCGGTCGGGATCTTATAGCGGCTCATCAGCTCTTTACTGAAGACCTTAGACCCTTCAAGCTCGGCAGCAGCCTTGGACGGGCCGAATATCTTAAGACCGGCCTCCTCGAAAACGTCGACTATGCCCATCGTAAGCGGCAGCTCAGGGCCTACGACGGTCAGGTCTATCTTCTCACGCAGGGCGAACGACTTGAGTCCCGCAATGTCTTCCGCCGGTATCATCACGTTCTCGCCGACAATTGCGGTGCCAGGGTTACCCGGCGCTATGTATAGCTTTGTGATCTTCGGGCTTTTGGATAGCTTCCACGCCATCGCGTGCTCGCGCCCTCCTGAGCCTATTAAAAGGACCTTCATCTTCCATCCCTTGCGGTTTATCCGTCAGTGCCTGAAGTGGCGCACACCTGTGAATACCATGGCTATACCGTGCTCGTCAGCGGCCTTTATGACCTCAGCGTCTTTTATAGAGCCGCCCGGCTGGATGATGGCGGTTATGCCGTGTGTAGCCGCAAGGTCTACGTTGTCCCTGAACGGGAAGAACGCGTCAGAGGCGAGCACCGAGCCCTTGACAGTAAGACCGGCGTCAGTAGCCTTCATCACGGCAAGCTTCGTTGAATCTATCCTCGACATCTGTCCGGCGCCTATGCCTAAGGTCCTGGTATCAGAGGCGAATATGATGGCGTTACTCTTTACGTGCTTGCATACGCTCCACGCGAACAAGAGGTCTTCAAGCTCTTTCTCATTCGGGCCTCTTCCTGTGACCGTCTTCAGATCAGACGCGCTCTGAAGGTCCTGTGTCTGCAAAAGCGCCCCGCCGCATACCTTCTTTATATCAAAGTCGACAGGGCAGTCCTTTGGACGAAGTCCCTCGGTATCTATCACTCTGAGGTTCTTCTTTGCTGAAAAGATCTCAAGCGCACCCTTGTCATAGCCCGGCGCTACTACAGCCTCAAGGAAGATGGAGCTAAGCCTCTCTGCCACGTCTTTCGTGACCGTCCTGTTAAAACCTACGATGCCGCCGAAAGCGGATACCCTATCGCAATCATAGGCAAAATCGTAAGCAGTCAATATGCCACGCTTTGACATGGCTACACCGCACGGGTTGTTGTGCTTTATTATGACGGCCGCAGGCTCGTTGAACTCGCCTGATATCTGGAACGCGGCGTTAAGATCGAGAATGTTATTGAATGAAAGCTCCTTGCCCTGATGCTGTCTGGCGTCGCCTAGCCCCTTGAGCTTCGATCTTACCCTGTAGAACGCCGCGCCCTGGTGCGGGTTCTCACCGTAACGGAGGTCCTGGACCTTCTCGTACTGGACCGTATACGTTGCAGGAAACTCCTTTGCCGGCTCTGCGCCGGGTATCTCAGGGACAGCGCCAAGATAGTTGGATATCGCCGCGTCGTAGCGCGCGGTCAGCTGGAAGACCTTTCTGGCAAGGGCAAAGCGCGTCTTGCCTGAGAGCATCCCTTTCTTCTCCGCCATCTCGGCGAGGATCCCCGCGTAATCAGACGGGTCGACGACTACAGCTACGTCGTTGTGGTTCTTTGCCGCGGCCCTTATCATCGTCGGACCGCCTATATCGATGTTCTCTATCGCCTCTTCAAGCGTGCATCCCTTTGCTATCGTATCCTCGAAGGCGTAGAGGTTTACTACTACCATATCTATGGGGAGTATGTCGTGCGAGCTCATCTCCTTCTGATGTACGGGATTATCTCTCATGCCGAGTATCCCGCCGTGTATCTTCGGGTGGAGCGTCTTAAGCCTTCCATCCAACATCTCAGGGAAACCGGTATAGGATGATATCGGGATCACGGCAACGCCTGCGGCCTTTATCATATCGGCGGTGCCGCCTGTCGAGATGATCTCAACGCCCAGGGACGCGAGCTCCTTTGCGAACTCTACTATCCCGCTCTTGTCTGTTACGCTTATTATCGCCCTTGTGACTTTTTTCATAACGCGGACCTGTAAGCCTCCTTCTCTTTTAATGACCTTATCGTTATTATTATGATTATGTGCTCGCTTATTAATGCACCCGGCCTGCAAGACCCTCATAGCCCATGCAGACGGATAAAAAACGATCGTCAGCGGAAGTCCATGTCCTTTATGAACTCCCTTTCAAAGTGAGCAGAGCCTGAGAGGGATACATACTTGACCATGAGGGCCGCCGCCTCAGCATCTCTCCGCCCCTCGTCTGAAAGGGCCAGGACAGCCCCGTTCAAAGCGGCGTCACCAGCTGATTCTACCCTGTCAAGCCACTCTTTTTCAAGTATGCCGATAGAGGCAAGCCCCTCTTTTTTTATGTTGGAGCCGAAGGCGCCTGCGATATAGACCTTATCGATATCAGACGTGCTGACGCCTGCCTTATTGAGAAGCATCATTATCCCGGCCTTTATCGCCGCCTTTGCGCTTTGAAGCGCCCTGACATCCTGCTGCGTCAGCGTTATCTCTACCGAAGGCCCCTTGTAAAGGACAAACGAGTTTACCCCGTCCTTACCCTTTATCCTGTTAGATAAGTTCCCGGCGACCTCATCCCTGCCCTTTATCATGCCCGTAGCGTCTATGACCCCGGCCTTGATGAGACCGCCGACAGCGTCAACGACCCCTGACCCGCATATCCCTATCGGAGCGACTGAATCTATCACCTCTATGCGGACTCCGTCCGGGTCGATAGTAACAGCGGATATAGCCCCGTGCCCTGCGCTCATCCCTGCGCTTATCTGGCCGCCTTCAAAGGCAGGCCCTGCCGCGGCAGAAGTCGCGTAGATGGCTCCATGTGCGCATAAGACTATCTCGCTGTTGGTCCCGATATCAAGCGCGAGAGTAACGCCGGGGCGCTTGTCAAGATCAAGGGCTATTATCACGGCGGTAGTATCACCGCCTACGAACCCGCCGATAAGAGGCAGCGTATAGAGGCTGGCCCCGGAGGCCGCAAAGCCTATCTCGCTGGCCACAAGGGTCCTTGCCTCTTTGAAAGAAGGCTTGTACGGGACCCTTGAGAGAGGCTCCGGTGATACGCCTAAGAGGAGATGGGTCATGACCGTATTGCCGGCGGCTGTTATCTCTTTTATCCCGCCTTCAGGCCTCAGGCTATCGATGATGGAGCTGCACGCGCTGACAACGCTTCTCGACATCTCGGCGCAAAGCCGGGCATCACTCAAGACCGCGTTTATCCTGCTTAGGACGTCGCGCCCCCACCTCGATTGAGGGTTGGCCGTAGCCTTGGCGTCCAGGACAGTACCTGTAGAAAGGTCTACTAGAGCGCCGACTACCGTTGTCGTACCTATGTCGAAGGCGACGCCGAACCCGGTCTTTCCTCTACTTTCAGCCTTAAAAGAACGGGCCGGTCCACCCGGCCCTTTTATCTCAGATATCATATCTTCCAAGCCTCATCGACCTTGACAACATCTCATCATCTGCAAACCCTGCAACACTCGGAAACGCGCGGCCGACCGTACTTACCGCACTGCTTTTAACTGATGACAGCTATCAGCCGAATGGACTGCGGCCGCCACAAGACTTAAGATCTATCCCGGAGAGTAACTTCCGAACCTGCCAACCGTATAAAACCGAACAGGCAAAAGGGGCCTCCTGCATCGCATCCGTCCCGCGCTCTGAGCGTATCACTACTTCACAGCAGAAGTAACCGCGCCGACGCCGCTTGAAAGAAGATACTTAAGATCATCATCCTCGAACTGGAGCCCTACGCCTACGAATCCTGACCTGAACTCCTTGTCAACGAAGTCGTCTATGCCGGCGTTCAGGTGGAAGAACTTGTTTATATAATAGGTGGCGTAGGCCTTCAGGTGCGCCTTGCCCTTCTTGTTAAGATCAAAGGCCTCGCCTGAGAGCTTGAACCTGTCTTTAAACAGATAGTAATCGACCCCTGCCCCGCCGGTAGACTCTATTATGCCGCCTCTTACTACGAGGTTCTTGAACCTCTTGGCTATCTGGGCCGAGAACTTTATCGCGTCCGAGACCTTCGTCTCGGTCTGTGTAGTCGTAGTGCCGCCGGTCGTTATCTCGCGCGTCTCCTTCTTCCTCTTGCCTCTCGGGTCGTCGACTATCTCAAAGAGGTAGTACTTATCGGCCTTCGGCTGTATCTTTAAGGAGAAGTATCCCTTTGCGTCGCTCGCGTCAAAGAGGTACTCCGACCTGTAGCCCAGGTACATGCGGAAGGACTCGGCCTTTGTAAGGTAGTTGTTGATGCCGGTGACGGTCTTATTTATATTTTCATGCATGATAGGGTCGTTTATGAGCCTGCCGAGCGTGCCCTCGCCCTTGTCTATCTTCCTTGTAATGCTACTTAACGACCCGACGGTCTCTGTAAGGCCCGGACCTACGTCCTTGGTGACCTTGTTGAGGTTTTCCATCGCCTGATTGAGGCTCAGGGAGGCGACCTTGAGGTTGTCCACGCCTTCTTTCAGGTTGCCCCTGTTCTCCTGCACCAGCAGATTGAGGTTCTCCGAGGTCTTGACGAGAGAATCGTTTATGTTCTTTATCGCGGCCCTTATGTCAGAGCTTATGGCAGGGCCGTCATTTTTAAGGAGCGCGCTGAACTCGTCGAGGTTCGTAAGGACATTGCCGAGCTTCTCGTCGTTCTTGGCGACAAGCGAGTTTACCCTGAAAGAAAGCTCCTCGATGTTGTTTATGATGTTACGAAGCGTCGCCTCGCCATCCTTGCCGCCTATAACGCTGCTTAAAGACCCTGTCACTTCCTTTATGTCGACGGAGACGTCCGTAAGGACGGTTATGAGCTTGTCCATATCGGCATAAGAAGTCGTATTGGTTATCTCGTCTCCGTCTTTAAGCGCAGGCGCGCCCGGGGCCCCGGGTATAAGTTCGAGGTACTTCTCGCCGAGCAGCCCCTTCGTGGTGAGTAGTGCTGTAAAGTCCCTGCCGACCTTTATGCCCTCCTTTATCTCAAGGACGAGCTGTGCCTTGTTGTCTTTAAGGAGTATCTCCTTGACGCGGCCGATCTCGACGCCCGCCACGCGCACGGAAGAGTTCTGGTCCAGCCCGGCGGCCGAATCAAATGAGACATAAAGACGGTAGCCCTCGGCCCCGCCGAACTGGAACCCCCCGACCTTGAGGGACATGTAAACGAGCAGCGCTATGCCGAGGAGGACAAAAAGCCCAACCTTGGCCTCGGCGCTCATCTTCATTAGTGATGGTAATGACATTGGATTATTGCCCTGTAGTGGCGCTTTTTTGCGCCCTGTCCTGTCTGAGATTTTTCACCCGGATACCTGAGGCATCCGGCACCCATTTTCGCGCAAACTGCCGGGCCTTCAATAGACGCGTATAGGCCCCTGGGCCCTGCCTTCGAGAAACTGCCTGATTATCGGGTTGACGCTTGCCTTTAGCTCTTCGACCGTTCCCTGTTCTATGATCCTGCCCTCGTGGAGCATCGCGATCTTATCCGCTATCTTATATGAAAACGGGATGTCATGCGTAATAAGTATGTATGTGGTCTTAAGCGCCCTTTGCGTCTCAAGGACAAGGTCGGCAACTGAATCGCTCATGATCGGGTCAAGCCCTGTCGTCGGCTCATCGAAAAGGACTATCTCCGGGTCCATGACTATCGCGCGGGCAAGACCGACCCTTTTTTTCATGCCTCCGCTGAGATCTGACGGCATCATGTTCTCTACGTTTACCAGGCCGACCCTTCGGAGCTTTTCCGAGACAACCTTCAGTATATCCTCGTCGTTCATGTCGGTGTGCTCCTTGAGCGCGAAACCGACGTTCTCGCTGACGGTCATCGAATCGAAAAGCGCGGCCCCCTGAAAGAGCATGCCGAACCTTTTCAAGACCTCGTGGAAGTCCCTCTCGCTCATGGCGGTTATGTCCTGGTCGTCGAGGAGTATCTGGCCGGAATCAGGCTTCAACAGCCCGATGATGTGCTTTATAAGGACGCTTTTACCTTCGCCGCTCCTGCCGATTATGACGGTGATCTTGCCTTTCTCGATCTCAAGGTCGACACCGTCAAGGACCTTCTTATCGCCGAAGGACTTGCGTAAGTTAATAATTTTTATCATATCTTCCGGTAATTATCAAGATTCACACGATCGACGGTCAGATCATGAAAGAAGACATCAGGTAGTCGGAAACCAGTATCATAACGCTGGCAAGGACGACTGAACTCGTAGCGGCCTTGCCCACGCCCTCGGCGCCGCCTGACGCATAAAATCCGTGATAGCAAGCGACAAGCGTCGTTATCAGGCCGAATACAACGGACTTGATAAGCCCTGTCATTATGTCGTCTACCTGCACGAAGTCCACGGTCCTGCCTATATAGACCCCAGAGTTTATCCCGAGGAGCTTCACCCCTACCATGTAGCCGCCTACGACACCTACGAAGTTTGTTATGACCGCAAGTATCGGGAACATCAGCACCCCGGCAAGGACCCTCGGCACTACGAGATGTTTCACCGGGTTTACCGCCATGGTGAAGAGGGCGTCTATCTGCTCGGTAACACGCATCGTGCCTAGTTCTGTCGCCATCGCGGACCCGGCTCTGCCTGTCACCATAAGCCCTGTAAGGACCGGGCCTAGCTCTCTGGCCATGCTGAGAGCGACCGTAGGGCCTACGAGGCTCTCAGCCCCGAACCTCTTAAGCGCGTTATAGGACTGAAGGGCAAGGACCATCCCGGTGAAAGAACCGGTCAGGACAACGACAAAGAGGCTCTGGACGCCCACGAACTCCATCTGTTTGAATATGTTCTTGAACTTGACAGGCGGGATAAAGGCATACATGACGGCCTGGAAGAGCATTATGCCCATCCTGCCGGTCGTGTTTATGAAATCTTCGGCTGATCTGCCGAGCCTTTCAAGATAGGCCTTCATCCGTTAAGACGCCTTCCTTTTAGAAGAGACTTCATATATAGATCCTCGGCACACGGCTTGAGATGTTGCACAAGACCTCGTAGCTTATCGTCCCGGCCTTCTGGGCGATATTTTCTACAGTTATCCTCTCGCGGCCCTGCGCCCCTATGATAACGGCCTCATCGCCTGTCTTTACCCCGGGAACGTCGGTCACGTCGCACATGACAAGATCCATGCAGACCCTGCCTGCCAGAGGCGCTCGAACGCCCCCGACAAGCACCTCGCCAGAACCTGACAGACGCCTGGGAAGGCCGTCGGCGTAGCCTATTGGAAGTGTCGCTATGACAGACTCTCTGTTCGTTACGAAGGTCCTGCCGTAGCTTACCGGATAGCCTGCGCCCACGCGTTTCAGATACATTATACGCGTCTTTAACTCCATAACAGGCTTGAGGTCTATCGCCTCCCTGAGCCTCGGTGACGGGTACGAGCCGTAGAGCATAAGCCCGGGTCTTACCATGCCGAGGTGGGAGACAGGGTGATCGAGCGCGGCCGCGCTGTTGGCTATATCAATGATCTCGGGTGAAAAGCCCATCCCCTTTATCGTCTCGACAACGCCGCTGAACTCTTTGAGCTGTCTTTGCGTAAAACTCCTGTCTTCAGACTCGGATTCGGCGAAGTGCGAGAGCACCCCTTCGACATGGATATGCCTAAGCCTGCTTATCTCCTCGAAAAACAAGCGGGCCTCGGCAACAGCCACTCCGAGCCTGCCCATGCCGGTGTCTATCTTTACGTGGACCTTCCTGATCGTCCCTAAAGAAGCGGCGGCCGCGTTTATCACGCGCGCGCTCTCAATATCAAAGACTACAGGCGTAAGGTCGAGACTGAATATGTCCGGGACCTGCCCTGGATATATGCCTCCGAGGATAACGATCGAGCCTTTTATGCCGGAGCGCCTGAGCCTTGCCCCTTCTTCGAGTATGGCTACCCCGAAGTGGCGGCAACCAATCCCTTCAAGGACCCTTGCGACCTCTACGTCACCGTGGCCGTAGGCGTTGGCCTTTACAACGGCCATTATTCTGACGCCCCCTGCCATCCGCTCTCTCAAGATGGAATAATTATGCCTGAGAGCCCCGGTGTCTATGAAGGCGGCAGTCGGCCTTCTCTCCAATTAAAATCTCCTTGGTCCAAGCGAAAAAAGCATATTTTACAATAGTTTGATAACATTTTAAGCAGGTACTGTAAAGGGAAAACTCTGTCTGCTCCCTGACCGCGGCGGCCATAACGGTTGCCTCCGGACCTGCCTTTTGCACCTTGACACACCGCCTGCATCTATAATATCTTAAAAAATGGGCGGCCTGGTACTGACTATCATAACGTCGCCGCCCAAAGGGGCGTATCTTGACAGTTGAATCAGGCTCGAAAACGTCTTTGCGAGACAGCCATCTGCCTACATACTTCTACCAATCGACCCTTCCATTCATTATACACGACAGATGACCCCATACCTTTCCATAGTGATCCCCGTATATAACGGAGGCGCTGAGATCTCCGCTAATGCCGCCAGGGTCTTGGCCTACCTGGACAAGAAAAACTTCTCCTCAGAGGTCATTCTTGTAAACGACGGGTCGAGCGATGACACAGGCAAAGCTCTCGCGTCGATTCAAGACGCCAGGGTCAGGGTCATAACAAACGAAAAGAACATAGGCAAGGGCTACTCGGTCAAACGCGGGATGCTCTCGGCAAAAGGCGAGTTCGTCGTATTTTGCGACGCGGACCTTGCCTATCCGATCGAGCAGGTCGACGGGCTTTTAGATCGGCTTGAGGCAGGCTCGGATATAGCCATCGGCTCAAGGGTCCACAAAGAATCTATCTTCATACTCCACTGCCGGGACCTTCGCTACATATTCATACGTCATCTTCTGAGCAGGACCTTCAACCTTCTCATAAGGCTCATCCTTGTAAAAGGGATAACTGATACTCAGATCGGGTTCAAGGGGTTTACAAGGAATGCCGCGCAGACGCTCTTTTCCAGACAGACCGCCAGGGACTTCAGCTTTGATATTGAGATACTCTATCTTGCCAGAAAGGCCGGACTTCAGATAAAGGAGATACCTGTAACGCTCGTCTATTCAAGCGGGGCGAGCGCGGTCAGTATGCTCAGAGACCCGTTCTCGATGCCGCTAAGGGCGTTAAAGGTATTATACCGCTACTATAGCGGAGGATACGGCCTCTCGAAGAGGTAGCAGTCAGTTCGCCTGCCTTTTTGAAATTATTCCTTGCGGGTTCAAGTTTATAACTTGAACCCCATGATTCGTATAAGGTACCTGTGAAATCCATGGAGCAGGTTGCAACCCTGCTCCCGCAACAAGGCTCTCATCCTTTGAATCCAGTCTGTGCCTTAAAACAACCCGGGTCATGGCGTAGCGAGCCTGACTGAGAGACGATGAGCAGGCTCTTGTATCATCTGTGAGTCGGCTCGAAAGCGAAGCGAGCCATACCCAAAAGTCGCACGGAAGTGCAAAGCTAAAATCAGACAGATGTTTTTGTAAAGGGGCGTTGCCTGGTCCTGCAGATCATACGGCGGGTGTGACCTGCCCTACCGCGAGGCTCGCTAGCGTTGCGAGCCATACCCAAAAGCACACTCCAGCACGCAAAAGAAACACCGCTTGCGACTAGCCCCTCCCAGCCTCCCCTTACAGTAAGGTGAGGAGTAAAGACATGACGCTCGCCTATGTCACATGAGCGCAGGAGCAGTTGTCTCAGAGTTGCATCTTCTCGTGCCTTAAAACAAACCCGGGTATGGTGGAATGAGCCTAAAGGAGGGCCGCTTAGCAGGTCTTTGTATCTACTGCAAAACGGCCCGACAGCGAAGGGAGCCATACCCAAAACGAGCACGGAAGTGCAAAGCTAAAATCAGAGAGATATTTTTTGCAAAGAGGCGTTGTCTTGTCTTACCGTTAAAAAAATGCACCCAAAAGACGCACGGAAGTGCAAAGCAGGAGTCAGACCGATATTTTTTAAATGGGCCGTTCGAGCCATGCCCGGAAGCGCAAGTTGGTGCGCAAAGAAATTCCACTTGCGACTAACCCCTCCCAGCCTCCCCTTACAGTAAGGTGAGGAGTAAAGACATGACTTCTCTGCTATGAATACAGCCCTTGCCTTAAAACAAACCCACCTCTTTAAAATCAAAGAGGCCTGAACGGTGCGCCGTTCAGGCCTCTTTTTTATTGCGCTATATTTTTTACCGGTTAATCCATGATCTCAAACAGGTGATTCCGAGAGACATTCATCACGACGCCGTAGCAATACGATTTTTTGATAAAAACAGGCTGTCAAGCTACGCAGGCACTGCATCGATGCATGGTTCAATACGGCCCGTAAGCGCCCTCTGGAGCTTTTTAAGGGCCGCAGTCTCTATCTGCCTGATCCGCTCCCTCGTAAGCCCGAGGCTTGCTCCTATCTCCTGCAGCGAGCTCGGCTCCTCAGCCATCACCCTGTTCTGTATAACGTAGCGTTCTTTTTCACTCAGAAGCCCCAGGGCGCCTGAGACCTCTCTTGTGATAATAGAGCGGCTCTGCCTGTCTGCCGCCGCATCCTCAATAGCCTGGCGATCATCTCTCAATAGATCAAGATGAGTAACGGAGTTGCCTGCCTGCTGGGCTATTGAGACATCAAGCGAGAGATCGTTTGACGCATCTATCAAGTCTACACCGGCATTGGCAGGGTCGTTTGATACGCCGGCCTCGGCCCCGTTCCTGTAAAAGAGCCTCTTTTTCATCGACTTGGCCTCGCGCTTGACTATCCCGCGAGTCTTTAAGATGAACTCCTGCATGACTGACTTTATCCACCATGTCGCGTATGTGATAAGACGGAATCCCTTGAACGGATTGAACTTCTTAACCGCCATCATCAAACCGATATTGCCTTCCTGAATAAGATCGGCAAGCCTGCACCCGTAACTGCGATACTCGAGCGCGATCTTAACAACATATCTCAGGTTTGATATGACAAGCGTATGCGCGTCTTCTATAGAGCGCGTCTCATAATAACGCTCGGCCACGACCAGTTCCTCGGCCTTTGTAAGCACCGGGTAGCGATTTATCTCGATAAGATAGTTATTCAGGGAATCGGTTATTACAGGAAGAGACACGCTCAAGCGACCTCCATCGTTAGCACTCTCTACTTCAGACTGCTAATATTATAGGGATTTATCCTCATCCTGTCAAGGATGGGGGTGGCAGGCGGTCTTCATTCATAAAATATAGCTGTAAAAACAATATTTCACAGAGTTGCCACACGGCCTTCCTTCTGTTGCGGGTTCAGGTTTGCAACCTGCTCTATAGATTTCGTATGTGCCTTAAGCGCTTCATGGGTTCAAGTTACAAACTTGAACCCGCTAACCGTATGGCTCGAACAGCCCGTATAAAAAATATCGGTCTGATTTTAGCTTTGCACTTCGGTGCATCTTTTTGGGTATGGCTCCCTTCGCTGTCGGGCCGTTTTGCAGTAGATACAAAGACCTGCTAAGCGGCCCTCCTTTAGGCTCATTCCACCATACCCGGGTTTTGTTTAGAGGCAAAGGCAGATGAAACTCCGAGACAACTACTTGTTGCGGGAGCAGCGGCCCAGATAAAAAAATCTCTCTCTGATTTTAGCTTTGCACTTCAGTGCGCCTTTTGGGGTATGGCTCGGTTCGCTTTCGAGCTCGACGGTAGGGCGGGTCACACCCGCCGCATGCTCATCGTCTCTCAGTCAGGCTCACTACGCCATGACCCGGGTTTTGTTTTAAGGCAATGGCTGAATCCAATGGCTGGAGCTTTGTCTTTACTCCTCCCATTACTATAAGGGGAGGCTGGGAGGGGTTAGTCGTAAGCGGTGTTTCTTTGTTGCGGGTTCAGGTTTGAAACCTGAACCCTTCAATTTCACGCCAAAAAAATCAGACGCTATTTCCGCATGGTCAAAACCCGTCAAGGATCATCCGCACTCTTTTAAGCAGGAGGTGCGGAGGGACAGGTTTAGAGATAAAGTTGGCTCCCGGATCGAAGAAACCTTCCGTGGAGATAACATCCTCGCTGTAGCCGCTGAAGAAAAGGACCTTTATCCACGGGGCGGTCTTTTTGATCTCGTCGTAGGCCTCTTTGCCGTTCTTTCTCGGCATCATCACGTCAAAAAGAAGCAGGCTGATATCATCTCTATTCTCGTTGAATTTTGCGACCGCGTCTTCCCCGTCGACAGCCTCTATAACCTTGTACCCTGACTCCTCCAGAAGCGCCCTTGCTATCTCCCTCACACCAGGGTCGTCCTCTGTAAGTAGCACCGTCTCCTTGCCCGAAACCGTAAAAGGCACCATCGAAAGCTGTGTTGTAAGCTTCCTGGGGCGCGCCTGAACTGTCGGCAGGAGTATCCTGAACTCGGTCCCTTCGTTCAAGACGCTGTCAACGGTGATAAAACCCGAGTGCTGCTTCACTATGCCGTAGACAATGGAAAGGCCGAGGCCTGTCCCCTTGCCTACATCCTTGGTCGTGAAAAACGGGTCGAAGATCCTCTTTAGCGTATCGCTGTCTATGCCTGCACCGGTATCCTTCACCGAGAGGCACGCGTAAGCGCCTGCCAGGCCGTACCCGTTGGCCTCAATAAACCCTGCGTCTATGGTCTGCTCAGATGTCGTAATAGTAAGCGTTCCGCTGCCAGCCATTGCGTCTCGCCCGTTCATGGCAAGGTTTAGCAACAACTGCTCCATCTGTCCGCTATCCGCCATAACAGTAAAGTTCTGGGTGCCAAGCCTTGTGACGAACTCTATGCGCTCGCCGATCAACCTTGATATGAGGTGGCCTGCCCGCTGGACTATCTCGTTGAGGCTTACCGGCCTTAATGAGACACCCTGCTTCCTGCCGAAGGCGAGGAGCCTTCTTGTCAGGTTAGAGGCCCTGTCAGCTACGTCCATCAACTGTTCGATATAGTGTTTTGTCTGCTCACCCTCGGGAAGCCTTGACCTGACAAGCGTCGCGTATCCGGTTATTGCCATGATCATGTTGTTGAAGTCATGAGCTATCCCGCCGGTAAGCTTTCCGATGGCCTCCATCTTCTGCGAGTGGAGGAGCTGCTCTTCGACCTGTTTGTGCCTGGTTATGTCGCGCATAACCCCTCTGACGGCTGAGACCTCTCTGTCTTTTCCCTCGATAGCCCTGGCGTTTATACTGAGTATCATGGTTGAGCCGTCTTTCTTCGTGACAACGGCGTCAAAGTCTTTTACCTGGCGCTTATCAGCCAGCTCGGCCCTGAACCGCTTCCTGTCTGAAGTCTCAGCGCAGATGTCAGCGCAGTTCACGCCTCTAAGTTCATCCTCCGAGGCGTAGCCTAGAAGAGACACTACAGCAGGACTTGCGCCGCTTATTGTCCCGTCGGCAGATGCCTGAAAAAAACCGTCACTCGATTCTTCAAAGAGAGTCTTGTACCTCTCCTGTGAATCTCGAAGCTCCGCCTCCATCTGCCTGTAGGCGGTCATGTCGTTTATAACGCCTAGCACCCCGGCTTCCGCTGCGTCCGGCAGGCAGTAAGATGAAATATTGAAACTCAGATAATGAATAGTGCCGTCGCTGTGCCTGAAACTGAACTCCCGCGATTTGCCGCCTGCCGCGCCGGGAGCCTTATCAGACCCAGGCCCGGCTGAAGGGACGCAGGCAGTGATCTCATCAATGACCATGGAGACTGATGAGCCGAAGGCCTCTTTGAAGGCCCTGTTAACGAAGACATTGCCTTGGCCGGCCTCTGTGAAAAAGACCGGGGCCGGGATGGCATCTATTATTTTTTCGAGGGAGCCGGTATGTTCAGGATGTTCTGTCAAGAGGTGCGGATGGTTGATGCCGGAAACACCGGCGGTCGTGCTATCCGGCGTCTCGCCGGAGATTGAAACCTGAGAGATATGTCTCATTCACGCTCCGTCAGATGCGAGGATTGGTGATAGCGGCCCAGCGGCAGTCTCAACAATAACTGTATTTCGACTGGAAGCAGTAATGTTTATATGTTTTTATAATCGATTTGTCAACCGGAAATGACAGCATAATGCTAAAAACGAGCAAATAAGTGCGTTAAGCGCACCTGCGGCCGCCTTTTAAGGAGGGGGGAACAAAAAAGCCCTGCTACGCGACCCGCAAGGGGCGCGCAACAGGGCTTCCAAAGCCAAATCCTTTTTAAAGCTTACATGTACGGGTTCGCGAAGAGCAGGATGAGCGCGATGACCAACGCATAGATGGCCAGCGACTCGATCATGGCGAGACCTACGAGCATGGTCGTCATGATCTTGCCTGAGGCACCCGGGTTTCTGGCGATGCCCTCGACAGCGCCCCTTACAGCGTTGCCCTGACCGATGCCAGGTCCAAACGCGCCAAGACCCATGCCGAGACCAGCCGCAATGAACAGAGCGGCGAGTACTATGCCGTCCTTGCCGCCGGTCGATGCCGCTACTGCCGCCTCTTCCGCAAACGCCAGCGAGGCGCCTGTGAAGACAGTGGCAAGAGATGCGAATACGCCGAATAACATCTTTTTCATTCTTTCTTTCTCCTTCTTGTTATTGGGCCGTCATCAGCAGCCTTTCCATCCATACAACGCCTCAGGTGTCGCCATCTTCCCCGGCTGAGCCTGAAACCCTGCGATAGACAGAACCTTCTGCCATGCGGCCCTATAGTAAGCCTGTTTGAGCCTTAAGTCTTAATGCGCCTCTTCGAGCGCCCCGCCGATATACATCATGGACAGGAGCGCGAAGATAAACGCCTGGATAAATACTACGAGTATGCCGAGCACGGTTGAAATCGCAAGGAGCGGGTAGGCTATCGGCATAAGAAGAAGCAGAACGCCGACTATCTGCTCGTGGCCCATCATGTTGCCGAAGAGCCTTAATGAGAGAGATACCGGCCTCGCCAGATGCCCGATTATCTCGATCGGTATCATGAGAGGGGCGAGCCACCAGACCGGACCCGTGAAGTGCTTGAAGTACTTGAGGCCGTGTTCCTTGATCCCGATAAGGTGCGTTGCGACAAAGACTATGAGCGCCAGCGCCAGCGTGGTGTTAAGGTTCGCTGTCGGCGGCACGAGCCCGGGTATCATGCCGAGGACGTTTGAGATGAAGATGAATACCGCGAAGGTCAGTATGAACGGGAAGTACTTCCTGCCCTTGTGCCCCATCGTCTCATCGACCAGGTTCATGAAGGAGCCTACTACCAGCTCGACCACGGACTGCGTCCTTCCCGGCACCAGGCTCAATCTCCCAGCCAGGACAAACGAAAAGATCGTAAGGCCTATCATTATGTAGATCATGAGGGCTGTGTGCGCCTCAAGGCCGAATGTCGGCACTATAAGTTCATGCATCTTTTGAAGCCTCCTTCCTTGCCATTCTTATCATCGCTGTTATGGTCGCTACAAGCGACCCGGATAATCCTGCTACGAGTGCCCACGGACTGAATACTCCCCAGGCCACGAGGATGAAAAAAATCACGGCCGTTACAGCGAACCTCAACTGGTACCTTACAAGCACGAACCTGCCGGCCTTCTCAGAGGTCAGCCCCACCGCCCTTCGCGCTATCGAGACGAGCCAGAGCGAATTGAGCGTGCCTACAGCGAAACCCGCCGCGATTCCGGCGCCTGCGTGGGCGCCCTTCCATATCCAGGCCAAGGATGCCGCAAAGAGCCCGGCGACGAGGCAGTAGAGCAAGACCTTCGAGGCCGCGCCGGCTGCCGCGACCGCCGCGCCTGATGAGACTGCGGGCCTATACTCCATATTTCTTTGTCTGCAGGTATATGTTCCTGAACCCTGCGGCAATGCCTAAAAAGAGAAAGATTATAGTGAACCAGGGCTTGGCGCCGAGGTACTTATCGAGATATATGCCTGCGATTAGCCCGATGAACGTTGCCGCTACCATGTTTATACCCATGGACGCGAGCATTCCCAGCCCCTTGAAAAACCCTCTCTCCCGACCGTCTTTTTCCATACAAGCCTCCCGTTTGCCCCTTACGGGGACTCACTGTCGGTGCGGCTCAGAGGGCAGGCGCATTGAACCGTGGTTTATTACCATATACAGACCGGGCAAGTCAAATCATTTCTTGGCAAGAGTGCGGCTCCGCGAGGCGCAGGTAAGGAGCGGCATCGGCCTGTCCGGGTATCCGGCAAGTCAGAGATTACCTTGACGGTATCGATATTTATGGTAAAATCCGTTCTGTCCGACCAGCCCCGAATACGCAAGCGTTCTCTGCTATCTTATTTTTAAGGAGGCTCCATTGAAAAGCATCATCATGGCAGGAGGGTTCGGCACCAGGCTTCGCCCTCTCACGAACAACCTTCCTAAACCGATGGTGCCGATGGCGAACCGCCCGATCATCGATCACATCGTCGAACTCCTCAAGAAAAACTCGATCAAGGACCTCACCGGGCTTCTATACTTTCAGCCTGAGATGATAATAGAGCACCTCGGCGACGGGACCTCACTCGGCGTCAATATCGACTACGTAACGGCGACCTCTGACCTCGGGACCGCCGGAAGCGTAGCTCTTGCCATGAGAAAAATGGCCGGCACCGACACGACGCTTGTCATAAGCGGCGACGTGCTCACGGACATAGACCTGACCAAGGCCCTGGCCTTCCACAAGAAGAGAAAGGCCCTCGTCACGATAATACTCACAAGGGTTGAAAACCCTCTGCCTTTCGGCATAGTCATCACTGATAAGACAGGCAAGGTCGTCAGGTTCCTCGAAAAACCGAGTTGGGGAGAGGTCTTCAGCGACACGATAAACACCGGCATCTACATCCTCGAAAAAAAGGTCCTCGACTTCATCCCTGAAGACGCCGAGTTCGACTTCAGCAAAGACCTCTTTCCCATGCTGCTTGCGAAGAAAAAGCCTATATACGGCTATATCGCCGACGGGTACTGGAAAGACGTCGGGAGCCTTGAAGAATACAGAACAGCCAACATGGACATACTTCACAACAAAGTAAGCGTGGAGATAGCAGGGGAGGAGATCCCTGACAAAGGCGTAAGGGTCGGCAAGGGCTCAAGGATAGATTTCACCGCAAAGCTCGAAGGCTCGATAGTCATAGGGGCCAACTGCAGGATAGAAGCCGACGCCAGGATAGTCAATTCCATCATAGGCTCGAACACATCCATCGAAGAAGGGGCCGTCATAATCGACTCGGTTCTCTGGGACGGCATAACCGTCAGCCGCAGCGCATTTATGCAGGAAAACGTCATCGGCCGGAACACGTTCATAGCCGAAGGGGCGCACCTTGCCGAAGGCGTGGTCGTGAGCGACAACTGCACGATCGGCAGGAACGCCACAGTAAAGGCGAACGTCAAGGTATGGCCCCACAAGATCGTAGACGACGACGCGACGCTCGCGTCGAGCCTGATATGGGGTGAGAAGTGGTCGCGCCATATCTTCTCCACCTACGGAGTGACAGGTCTTGCCAATATCGAGCTGACCCCGGAGTTCGCCGCAAAGCTCGGGGCCGCCTACGGCGCGTCGCTCAAAAAAGGCTCCTTCGTCTCGACGAGCAGGGACGCGCACAAGACCTCGCGCATGATAAACAGGGCTGTAATGACCGGCATCCTCTCGACAGGGGTGAACGTCCACGATTACGGGGTCACGCCGATGCCTGTAGTCAGGTTCCTGGCAAGAGGCGGGAGCGAAGGCGGCGGCATACACACCAGAAGGTCGCCTTTCGAGCCGAACCTCATAGATCTGAAGTTCTTCGACAACAAGGGGCTCGACCTCCATCCGGGATATGAAAAGACGATAGAGAAGCTCTTTTTCAGGGAGGACTTCGACAGGGTCCCGATGGATGAGACTGGCGAGATGGTCTTTCCGATCCACGGCTTCGAGCACTACCACAACGGGTTCATGAGCAAGGTGGATGCGAAGGCCATAGGCAAGGCAGGCTTCAAGATGGTCCTCGACTATTCGTACGGCTCGTCTTCGCGCATCTTCCCGTCGATACTCGGGCGTCTAAACTGCGAGGTAATAGCCTTAAACGCCAACCTCGACGGATCGAGGACGACGAAGACATCGGAAGAGTTCACAAAGGCCTTAGCACAGCTCTCATCCATAGTCCGCTCGCTCAACACCGACATCGGCTTCTACCTCGACGCCGGAGGCGAGAAGATATTCCTCATAGACGATACCGGAGAAGTCCTCGACGGGGATACCGCCCTATCCATAGTCGCCCTTCTGGTCTTCAAGTCCTACAAGGCCGCCGGAAGGAAAGGCTCCATAGCCGTCCCGGTGACGGCTTCAAGGGCCATCGAACTGCTCGCCTCCAACTACGGCTTCAAAGTCAAGCGCACTAAAACAAGCGCCAGAGGCCTCATGGAGGCGGCAACAGAGCCTGACGTTCTTTTCGTCGGAGAACCTACGGGCGGCTTCATGTTCCCCGAGTTCCAGCCGAACTTCGACGGCATGTATGCAATAGCCAAGATACTCGAGATGCTCGCTTCGTCTGATACCAGACTGCATAAGCTCTTGAGAGAGGTCCCTCCGTCCATCATCAGCAAAGAGAAGATCGCCTGCTCTTTCGAGCATAAAGGCATGATCATGCGCAGGCTCGCCGAGGACTCAAGGGGCTCAGAGGTAGCCCTGATAGACGGGATCAAGATAATGTCAGGCGACGACTGGATTGTGGCGTTCCCGAGCCAGGACCTTCCGTACTTCCACCTCGTCGCAGAGGCCTCCACTGAAGAAAAAGCGCGAGAGCTTATAATAAAATACGGCGAGAAGATAAGATCATGGCAGAAATAGTGACCCTTGTAGTCGGCCCGCTCGACGTCAACTGCTACATCGTCTGGAAGAAAGGGGCAACTGAGGCCTTCGTGATAGACCCGGGCGGAGACGCAGCGGAGATAAAATCGGCTCTCGATAAGCGCGGCCTCAAGGCCAGGTATATAATCAACACGCACGGCCACTTCGACCATGTCGGCGCTGATGCCGCACTCAAGGCAGACTCAGGAGCGAGCGTTGCGATACACCCGATGGACGCTGATCTCCTTAAAGACGCCCACGATCTTGCGGCGTTCTTCGGGCAGAAGACGCCGAGGCAATCTCCGCCTGACATGTCCCTTGAAGACGGGATGACGCTTGAAGCCGGCGGCCTTGAGCTCAAGGTCATACATACGCCGGGCCACAGCCGCGGCGGGGTCTGCCTCTACATTGAGAAGGATGGCCTGCTTTTTACAGGCGATACGCTTTTTGCAGGCTCTGTGGGGAGGACTGACTTCGAGGGCGGTTCGATGGAGGCTCTGATGTCATCCATAAAGAAAAAGCTCCTGCCTCTGGGCGACTCGGTAATGATACTGCCCGGCCACGGCCCGCAAAGCACCATCAAGGATGAAAAGACGGAAAACCCGTTCATAGCAGGGCGAGGATAAGCCACGAGAACGCAGAAAGACCCAGGCTCTTCAAAAAGTCCCAAATGCATGGCGTCTTAGAGTGAGGCGTAGTTTTTGCTACGCCGCAGGGATGAGTCTTGCTGACAACGCCGCAGATGGGATTTTTTCAAGAGACTGAGACAGAGAGGAGTTGCGATGATACTAAAAGGCAAACAGATAGCCCTTGGCGTGACAGGCGCGATCTCGGCTTATAAGGCGCTCGAACTGACAAGGCTCCTTGTAAAGGAAGAGGCCTCTGTATGGCCTGTGATGACAAAGTCGGCCGCTGAGTTCATAACCCCTCTGAGCCTTTCAACCCTTGCAAGGAACCCTGTCAGCACCGGGCTTTTCGAGCTTACCGGTACAAATCTGATAAGCCACATTGAGGTCGCCCAGAAGTCAGACCTGATAATATGCGCCCCTGCCACCGCGAACATCATCGGCAAGGCCGCGTCAGGTATCGCTGATGACCTGCTCTCGACGATCATAATGGCCGCCTGCTGCCCGGTTCTCTTCGCGCCGTCCATGAACTCGCGGATGTGGGCAAACCCGGCTGTCGCTGAGAACATAGAGAAGCTCAAGTCCAGAGGTTACCTCTTCATCGGCCCTGCAGAGGGAGACCTCGCGTGCGGGTATCAGGGCAAGGGCAGGCTCTCAGCCCTCGAAGATATCATGGAGGCCGCGAGGGACGCTATAAGCCCTAAGGACCTGGCAGGAGAGAAGGTCCTTGTCACGGCCGGGCCGACAAGAGAGGCGATAGACCCTGTGAGGTTCGTATCCAATTCATCGTCAGGGCGCATGGGCTACGCGCTAGCAAGAGCGGCAAGGAGACGTGGAGCCGAAGTAGTGCTTGTCACCGGCCCGACCCATCTGCCGGTCCCGTCGAACATGACGGTAGTGCATGTGACAACAGCCGAAGAGATGTATGACGCCTCAGTCAGATACTTCCCTCAGTCGTCGGTAGTCATTATGAGCGCGGCTGTAGCAGACTACAGGCCTGTAAAGAGCTACGCCTCAAAGGTCAAAAAGGACGCAGGCACGCTCTCACTTGATATGGAAAGGACGACCGACGTCCTCAAGTATATGGGAAAAAAGAAGAAGCCGGGCCAGTTCCTGGTCGGCTTCGCGCTGGAAACTGAGAACCTCGAAGATAACGCAAGAAAGAAACTTCAGGATAAGAACCTCGACCTCGTCATAGGCAACACGCCCGCAGGGCTTGACAGCGAGATCAACCAGGTGACGATACTCAACAGGGAAAACTCGACAGAGGTCATGGCGCCCCTGCCAAAGGACGAGGTCGCTGACAGGATACTTGACAGGGTGGTGGCTCTGAGGGCGTAGCTTTTTTTATCTCTCCCCCCTTTGTTCAAGGGGAGGCCGGGCGGGGTGGTTTGGAATGCGCTCAGAGGTAGGGTGGGCTCTGCCCACCAGCGTAGCAGGATTGGTCACACTCGCCGGAAATTTATCCTCATAATCGGTCAATGAATGCGGACGGGGTAACGCCTCGCAGGACGGGTCTAACCTGCCACAGGACTTGGTGGGCTGAGCCCACCCTACAGAACTAATTCCTGTTCTTATTTTTCGTCTCGCTTCAAAAATACCTTTTTGGGGCGAAGCCTGGTTTGGCATTTTCGTAATAGTTTTATATGTTTTGGCTGGTGGATTTTTAGAGGCCTTTATTGGAGCAATTTTCTCAAGTAAATTCTCCATAAAAATCAAAGAGAACCGAAAAAGATTCTTTTAACCATTCACAGTTTGCGTTTTAACTCTCACGGGTTTGATTGTTTTATGGATGAGGCTTGTTGGGTGAAATGAGTGGCTAGGAGCACTAATGAAAATGGACAAGTTTAAGGACAAAGTGATAACCATGAATTTGACGAAATTAAACCATTGTTCAGTAAATTTAAAGGATTTTGTGGATTTCTGGAGCAGTTGTTATCACGACCAAAGTGAGAAGAATTACTCTGAAAGAATTAACAATACTACTATCACTGAGGAAGACCTGCGATTATTGTTTGAATGGAAAAATGGTGGCAATCTCTCTCAGAGAAAAACGCAAACCCTGCAGGAGATTACTCGAAGAATAGACGTTATCAACTGCTTAAAAAACAATTTTTCTCTGGACAAATTCTTAGGCACGTTTGATTTTGTAAATGGAGTGATATGGAAGATATTTTTGCTACATATTATTTGCCCGGATAGCTATCCTATTGTTGATCAACATGTTTATCGGGCTTATCTTTTTATTTCTAAGAATCAAAGGGCAGAAATTCCAAATAATAAGCGCCAAAAAGAGGCTGTTTATTTCTCCGAATACGTGCCTTTTTTTAATAGCCTATCAGGTCCTAATATAGATATATCGAAGAAAAAACTCGATGAGGCTCTATGGGCGTACGGTAAGTTTTTAAAAACCCCATATGGAAATAAGATGGAATAAAGAGCCTGGATGATCTTCTACATATCGTTAGTGGCAGGATTGGTCACACTCGCCGGAAATTTATCCTCATAATCGGTCAATGACTGCTGAAGGGATAACGCTTCGCAAGAAGGGTTGCGCTTGCTACAAGACTTGCAGTAGCAAGAGACATTCATACAAGTGGTGGGCCGAGCCCGCCCTGCGAGTCTTAAAAACTCCGTTTGACTGCAAACGGCTTAAAATGGTATTTTTTTACTATCTCATAAATACGACTCTTTCCCAGACCGGAAGGCCCTCATGCTCAAAAAAGCTGAAGTCATAGCGCCTGCAGGCAACCTCGCTTCCTTAAAGGCGGCAATAGACAGCGGCGCGGATGCGGTCTACCTGGGGTTCAACGATTCGACTAACGCCCGCAACTTCGAGGGGCTCAACTTCACGCCTGAAGAGCTCTCCGACGGGATCGCTTACGTCCGCTCGAAGGGGAGGCAGTTCTTCGTCGCCATAAACACCTTCCCGCAGGGGGACACCTACACAAAGTGGTACAAAGCCGTTGACAACGCCGCCTCTCTCAAGGCCGACGCCATCATCATCGCCAACCTCGGCATATTGAAGTACGCAAGAGAGAGATACCCGCAGGCCAACCTCCACCTCTCGACACAGGCAAGCTCATCCAACTATGAATCGATAAACTTCTACATGAGACACTTCGGCATAAAGCGCGTAGTGCTACCGAGGGTCCTGACCGTCTCTGAGATAAAAGACCTCAAGGCGCATACCGACGTGGAGATAGAAGTCTTCGCTCTCGGGGGGCTGTGCATAAACGTCGAGGGCAGGTGCTACCTGTCGTCATTCGTGACCGGCGCATCGACCAACACAGAAGGCGCATGTTCGCCGTCTCGCTTCGTGCGCTTCAACTCGACACCAGAGGGCGGCATGACTATATCGCTGAATAACGTGCTTCTCAACAGGCTCTCGCCGACAGAATCTTCACCCTACCCCACCTGCTGCAAGGCACGCTACAAGACCGCTGACGGAGAGATAACATACGCGCTGGAAGACCCTGAATCGTTAAACGTCCTTCCGATACTCCCGGACCTCATAGCGGCAGGGGCCTCGGCATTTAAGATCGAGGGCAGACAGCGGACAAAGAGCTACGTCGCCGCCATGACAGGAGTATTAAGAGAAGCGATAGACGCCTGCTATAAAAATCCTGCTGGATACACTGTAAGGCCTGAATGGAAGGCCAGGACGATCGCCACGTTCGAGGGGACAAAAGAGACACTCGGCTCGTACCTCGTGAAATAAGTCAGGCTCATACGCCAATAATCAGCCGCACAGCGTGTTTTCCTCGCACAATCCCTGCGCATCGACTTTTCAGCCGTCCAGTTGAATCCTTCTAATACTAACCCCTCCCAGCCTCCTCTTGTGAGTAAGGGGAGGATCAAAAAAACTCATTTGCCTTTGAATCTACCTTTGTCTTAAAACAACCGGGTCATGGCGGAAGGAGCCTAACGGACGGTCGACGAGCAGGCTATTGTATCTTCTGCG
>ERZ1292633.172-Hain-H41-02um-R1-172-length-86420-cov-14_pt2 | contig 79208 bp, 74 predicted proteins | sample MGYA00564406_ERZ1292633 | MGnify/ENA primary metagenome ERZ1292633 (study PRJEB36523, sample SAMEA6512639) | groundwater metagenome | collected 2019-01-08 | study: AquaDiva: Metagenomics assemblies of 32 groundwater samples
AGGTAAGTTCGAACGAAATTATATAATTGTACAATTGATGATTAAAAAATTAAAAATTCGCGAACGCAAAATTACTTTATTGATTAAAAACAATTATTAATGTTATACTTATCAACAGATAAAATAACATAGCATATGGAAGAAACAACATTTTCTTACGCAAGTCCCCCGCCAAAAAGAAATAAAATATTACCAAACATTATAGCGATATCAGTATTGCTAATTGCGATTGTTGGAAGCTATTTAATTTTGAATAAACCAAAAAAGACTGAGGAAAAAAAAGAAATTGTTGCCGAAAAAAACAAACCCTCTCCGACGGAAAAACCAAAAATAGAAAAATCAACGGTTAAAATTCAAGTAATAAATGGTACCGGCACTCCTGGTCAGGCAGGTATTGTTGTCAAAGTTCTTGTTGACGCAGGTTATGTTGCTGACAACATTAAGACCGGTAATGCGGAAAAGTTTGATAACCCAACAACTTCAATCACAGCAAAAGATAATTATGAGGAAATTATTACGAATATAAAAGATTCACTAAAATCAACTTTTGAAAAGATTACAGTTGTCTCGCCAAATCTTGATAAAGATAGCGAGTTTGATATAGTTGTGGTTACAGGCGGTAAAATATTTGAAACAGTAACTCCCACCGCATCGATCACTAGTTCGGTGAGCCCAACTCCGAGTCTTACAACAACTCCTACTTCTACTCCAACTTTAACTCCCACCCCAACCCCATAAGTATGGTAATATTATTTATATGACAACAACTGAGACGACCTCAACTTCTTGGTTTTCCCGTTTAGGTGCTTCTTTTAAAAATATTTTTATTGGATTTTTGCTTGTTATTGGGGCTATCATTTTACTGTTTTGGAACGAGGGACGAACCGTCAAGACCGAACAAAATCTCAAAGAAGGTTTTTCCGTTGTTGTCTCCGTTTCACCCGATAAAAAAGATCTAAAAAATGAAGGCAAACTTATCCATTTTTCCGGCATGACAAAGTCCCCCGACCTACTGACCGATAGTGAATTTGAAATCAGTGCCAACGCCCTCAAGATGCAAAGAGTCGTCGAAGTTTATCAATGGAAAGAGGAATCTAAAAGTAAAACCGTTCAAAAGTTGGGTGGAGGGACCGAGACAACAACAACCTACACATATTCTAAAGAATGGTCGGATAAACTTATCGACTCCTCAAACTTTAGGGAGGCCGAGACACATCAGAATCCTTCTGCAAAACTTTTCCTAGATCAAGAATGGATCTCAAACGAAGTGACCGTAGGAGAATATGCTATTTCAGAAGATCTATTATCTGCACTTTCCGGTTATCAGTCTTTTACTATTCCGCAGGAAATGTTTGATGCTAAAAATACGACTTCATCGGCTCAATTGCAGTTAGCGGGCAATACAATTTATTACCAAACAAACAATATCACCACTCCTGAAATTGGAAGTACCCGCATTAGTTATGAAATTATTCCACCTCAAGATATTAGTGTTATTTATAAACAATCAGGAGAAAATCTTGTTCCTTATCAAACAAAAAATGGCTCCAAAATCAGCATGATTCAACTGGGTAAATCGACCGCTGAAGAAATGTTTAAAAATGCACAAGAGTCAAATAAAATGATGACTTGGATTTTGAGATTTGTTGGAGCATTTCTTTTATTTATCGGTTTCCAAATGATACTCGGCGTCTTACCAGTCGTTGGAAGCGTCATCCCATTCATCGGTAACATTATTGGGGCAGGAGTCGGGCTTGTGTCATTTCTCTTAACGATCATTATTGGTACTGTTGTGATTGCGATTGCCTGGATCACTTACCGACCATTTATTGCTGTCATATTATTTGCAGTTGCGGTAGCAGGCTTCGTAATGCTAAGAAATAATTCAAAAAAATCATAAAGAGTTTTTGAAACATTGTTGATAAATATAAAATAAGTTTATGAATGTTCCAGAAATATTTAAATACAACAGCGTAATATCAGTACCATTATTTACTATCATTGCTTTACTACTTATCAAAAGGGCTCCGGAGTTTTCATTTTTGAAAAGCACGGTTTCCAAATCAATTTTTCATTTAAGAGGTAAAACATACCGCATAATTTTCAGACTGAATTTTATTTTAAAATCCTTATTAGATTTTGGTTTTGCATTATACTTGATGAATAGGTTTGAAATTTCTCCAAAATCTTTTCTTGGATTTTTTTTAATTTTATCGTTTATTTTTTTTGGGTTATTAGCTTATTTTATAGAAAGTAAACACTCTGTTATTCATAAAATTCTTGTTTATTCCGGCGGAGTTTTTTGGGCAATTTGTCAGATTTTACTATCTCAATATACAAAAAATGGTAAGTTTATTTTTTTTACGTATGTATCAACATTTATTGCGATAGTTTTGGCTTTTAGTTTTTTGTTTGTAAAAAAAACAAATGTAATAGTTCAAGCAGTGTGTATGTTTTTGCTTTATAGTTGGTTAACAATATTTGTTTTTCAATATCTGTAAATTATTTTATCTGGGTTTGCTTATAGACATATTTCTGTTATACTTAATTCCAGATTGTAATGTTCGCTTTTAAATTTTTAAACAACTTTTAAGTTCTTCTTCATTATTTTTAGAAGAGCTTCGCGCTCTTACATCTAATTATCAATTTTCTTATTTATTTTTATGTATACAAGACGTTTTCAGCCATCATTTAGGAGTAACCGATTTAGTGGCAGACCATCAAGTTTTTCTCATTTTGGTGGTGGTCGTGGCCGAAATATGAAAGGCGGCAATATTCACGAATTTATTCGTCGTGCTAATGTAAAAAATACTCAGATCTCCCCTACTCAAGAAGATGATAAGGTGTTATTTTCAAATCTTGATTTACCGGAAACATTAAAGACTACTATTGCTCGTCATGGATATGTTGATCTAACCCCTATTCAGGCGCAAGGCATTCCTGCGATTAGAGCTGGCAAAGATGTCATTGGCATTGCCAATACCGGCACTGGAAAAACGGCCGCTTTTTTGATTCCGTTAGTTGAGAATATTTTAAAAAATTTTAATTACAAAGCTTTGATCATTAGCCCAACTCGCGAATTGGCTTTACAAACTCGAGACGAACTAAGAAAATTTTCCGGTAATATGCCGATTTTCAGTACTTTATGTATCGGTCAGTCTTCAATGCAGATACAAATTTCGGGATTAAGACACAATCCCCATGTCGTTGTTGGGACACCAGGTCGCCTTAAAGATCTTATAAATCGCGGAATTTTGAAATTGGACAAGTTTAGAATGATTATTCTTGATGAGACAGATCAGATGCTTGATATGGGATTTATCCACGACATTAAAGAGATTATTTCCTACCTTCCGGTCGATCGTCAGTCATTATTTTTTTCAGCGACTGTCTCACCTGCGATCAGCATGTTAATTAATTCATTTGTCAAAAACCCGGTCACCATTTCCGTCAAGACTCAAGAAACATTGAGTAATATTAAGCAAGACTTGGTTCGGTTAGACAAAAAAATTGGATCAAAAATGGAAAAACTTTCCTCACTTTTAAAACTGGAAGAGTTTAAAAAAGTCTTGGTTTTTGGGCGTACTAAACATGGAGTTGAAAGAGTGGCCAGAGATTTATTTCAAAAAGGATTTAAAGTGACTTCAATTCATGGAGATAAAGCCCAGTTTCAACGTCAACAGGCTATCCGCATGTTTAAGGAAGATGTTGTTTCAATTATGGTCGCCACCGATGTGGCCGCCCGTGGACTTGATATTGCCAATGTATCCCACGTCATCAACTATGACATTCCCCAGACTTACGAAGATTATATTCACAGGATTGGCCGCACCGGTCGTGCTAACCTTAGCGGAACAGCCCTGACATTTGTTGAGGAATAAACTTAAATGGTCTATCGTCATTTTTATCCCGTCTATATACCCTAATTCCGTATTTTTGCTGGCTATAACCTACTGACAAACTAGAATATATTGTTTATTCTTTTATTGATGAGCATTAGGTTTAATAAAAATCAATTAGATAGACTTTCAGAATTTATTTCTAATGTTAGTTTGGTGTTTTTTGCTTCCATAATAACTCCGCTTTTTTCCGGTAGTGTGGTAAACTATTCAATAATTCCAATAGGAATAATATTATCAATAAGTTTTTTAATTATAAGTTTATCAATTATTAAAAAATGAACTTAAATTGGTTACAGACTTTTTATATTGTTGGGGCGATTTGTTTATTAGCTTTGGCGATTGTTCTTTATCCTACCTTGAGAGATAAAAATAAATAATTCTGTATAATCATAGGTATGATAGATTGCAATGCTGAATTGGAATTTGCCAAACAGTTAGCGATTAAGGCAGGTGATATTATCACTAAAAATTTTCTTCATTCAACAGTTACTACCAAGTCGAATTTGACCCCGGTGACGGAAACTGATTTAGCCGTCTCCAAATTAGTCATCAAAGAGGTCAAAAATAATTTTCCCAATCACGCAGTATTTGATGAAGAGTTTCAACATGAAAAACATGACGCCGAATTTATATGGGTTTGCGATCCGGTTGATGGTACAACTCCCTTCTCTCATCATATTCCTACCTCAATGTTTTCTCTTGCTCTATGTCATAATGGCGAGCCCGTTGTAGCCGTTACTTATGATCCTTTTATGAAAAGATTACTTTATACAAAATCAGGTCTTGCTTCTTATATGAATAATAAAAAAATTCATGTTAAATCAGGAAGGTTCATTCCAGGAGAATATATTTTTGGGATTCCTTATTGGAATCGGAATTTTGATACAAATAAATATTTAGAATTAGTTTTTAACAAAAAAATTGGGGTTACTTATGTAGAATCAATAGTTTATGAATCCATGTTGGTTGCAATTGGAATATCAAAAACATTAGTAACTGTAGCCGCCAACCCCTGGGATCGGGCCGCAGCAAAGATGATTATTGAAAATGCCGGTGGGATTTGTACCGATGAGAACGATAAAAGATTGGCTGTTTTTGGAAACCCGCAATACTTCATTGCCACCAATAAAGAAGTACATGATGAAATAATGGAAATCGTTCAAAAATGTCTGCATAAATAAAATAATGGTCTATCGTCAAAAATATATTAATTTGACACCCTAAAAACATACTTTTGTAGGTTATAAGCGGTGGACATGGTTTTTGGAGGTATATAAAATAAGGACAGACCTGATTTAGGTCTGTCCTTAAATATGCCATCAAAAAATATAATAAAAACGTATATAGAAAACGGTTATTATCACATCTATAATCGAGGAGTTGAAAAAAGAAAGATTTTTCTTGATGAACAGGATTACCGAGTTTTCCTTTCTTATTTAAAGATATATTTGTCACCAAAAATAGATTCTACTAATGAGATCGTGAGTAATAAAAATGGCGACTACGAAGATAAGAATAAAGTTATTTCAGAGATTTATAAACTAAATAATTTTTATAATAAAATTGACCTTATAAGTTATGTCTTGATGCCTAATCATTTTCATCTCGAAATAAAACAAAAAAAAATAAAAGAAATAACATCATTTATGCAGAGTCTAATTACTAAATATTCTAAATATTTCAATAAAAAATACGAGCGGGTTGGACCGTTATTTCAAAGCAGGTATAAAGCTGTTTTAATCCAAAATGTTGAATATCTATTGTATTTGAGCAGATATATTCATCTTAACCCAGTAGAATTGTTAACCAAAAATCAATCATTAATTCAATATCCTTGGAGTAGTTACCCTGCTTATTTAAAAAAAGTAAATTTAAGTTGGTTAAAAACAGATTCTATAAGTGATAATTTTTTAGAAAATGGAATATTTTCTGCTAATTTATATAAAAATTTTGTCGAATCTGATGAGAGACAAAAGGAGGAAAGCTCGAAGACTTTTAAAGATCTACGAATAGATTAAGGTCCGTCCTGTTTTAGGTCCGTCCTTATTTAGGACAGACCTTAATTAACATAAGGATTTGCTATACTGTTCTTTGACGTGAAAAACCAAGATTTTCTTAAAAAATTAAAATTAATTTTCGATATTTTGTCTACTGATAAAAAGTTATCTATAAAAAACAATGACCTGTTTAATTTTTCGGAAAATAAAATAATAACTCCTGTTGGGAAAATCATTCCCTTACTTTTTGTTCGCAAAAGTAAATTAAAAAATAAATTTGTTGATTTGAAAAAGATTAATAAACTATGTGTTCTTTTGAGTTTACAACAATCTGTTATCCGACTTAATCATATTGGCTTTTGTTATAAAGTTGATTCCCAAAAAGAAGAAAGAGAACGATTATCAAATAATATTAAAAAAACAAAATTCCATATTTACGAAGAAAAATCTGTCGATGATGGACTTTGGTTATTTATTGGTAATACCGAAAAATGGGAAGATCCGCTAATTGAACTATTACCGGTTGAAAAGACAGATGATCGATGGGTTGAATATTTTTTGCCTAACATCCATATTGACTTAGACACAAATTTAAACAGTAACAAAATTGAAAAGATAATTAAAACAGCTTTTGGTAAAAAGTTCGAACCTTATCCAATTATTATCAAAGGTATAACGTACATCGAAAGAATTTATTTGGGAACACTCGACGGCGTCAATATTTTTTTGGATTTGACAACCAATTCTCGACAGGTAAAATTTCATAGAAGGAGGATTTTAAAAAAAATTAATTAATTTATCTGGCAATATTTGGCAAGATTTGGTAAATTATGATGTATGAAAGATGTTAGGATTGACGAAACGTGGAAAGAGGCTTTAAAAAAAGAATTTCATAAACCATATTGGAAAGAATTGACCGAGTTTGTTCGTCAACAATATTTATCTGGCAAAGTTTATCCGCCGGCTAAAAGTATTTTTCGGGCTTTTGATTTGTGTCCGATTGGCAAAGTCAAAGTCGTCATCGTCGGGCAAGATCCTTATCACGGGGAAAAACAAGCCAATGGTTTGTCATTCGCCGTCAACGATGGAATAACCCTTCCTCCATCACTTAAAAATATTTATAAAGAAATTCAAAGTGACATTAAAATAACTCCGGTGCCTACAGGTGATCTAACTCGTTGGGCAAAACAAGGAGTACTTATGTTGAATAGCGTTCTTACAGTTGCTGCAAATAATCCGGCCTCGCATAAAGAAAAAGGTTGGGAGCAATTTACTGACGCCGTCATTAAAACACTTAACGAAAATCGCAGTCATATTATTTATCTGTTGTGGGGAAAATATGCTCAGACAAAAGGTGAAGTTATTAATCGTGAAAATAATTTGGTATTGACATCAGGTCATCCTTCTCCTTATTCGGCTCATTTATTTTTTGGCAATCATCACTTTAGTCAATGCAATAAATATCTTGAGAAAAATGGAGAGAAACCTATAGATTGGCGCTAAAATGTTATAATACAATCATGAACATCAAAGATTTATCAGAAGAAGTAGAAAAAGTCTCACAGATTTATTCAAAAAAGTTTGGCATTGACAGGGACGGCAACTGGTTTGTCCTTAAGCTTCAGGAAGAGATGGGCGAGCTTATTCAATCTTATTTGATGATGATAAAACAAGGACGTCATAAGGGGAAGACAGAGGAAGAAATTAAAGATAATTTCCGCAAGGAAGTCGCTGACGTTTTTAGCCACGTTTTATTATTAGCAAAATTCTATAAAATTAATTTGGAAAAAGAAGTTGAGGAAAAATGGCTAAAGTGGAAGAAATAATGTGTTAAAATATTATTAATATAAATTTATTTTTACTATGAATCCCAGAACCGATGTTCTAAACAACTATTCTCCCCACTCATAAGCTATCTGCTTTTTTGTTTAAATTATTAATTTATAAAAAATTTTATGTTTAAAAAAATTAATCTTCAAATAAATAGACTTGATTTAGTTATTGCCGTTTATATAGCCTGTATTGCAATTGCAGAATTAATGGGCGGAAAAACTTTCCCCTTACTTCATATTGGTAAATTTACATGGAATGCCAGTGTTGCCATTTTTGTTATTCCGATAATTTTTTCAATTAACGACGCAATTGTTGAAATGCACGGCGTAGCCAGGGCAAAAAGCGTTTATCGGTCAAGCTTAGTCACAATCGTTATATTTATGTTATTCGCTTTTTTGGCAATCAAACTTCCCCCATCAGTCCGCTTTAAGGACAGCGAAGCCGCTTATGATTTGATTTTTGGTCAGTCGGTCAGAATTGCTTTTGCCAGTTTGACCGCTTTTGCTATTGCTGATTTTCTTGATATTGTTATCTTTCAAAAAATTAGAGAAAAGATTGGCAAAAAAGCTTTGTGGTTACGGAGTAATCTATCCAATTTTATTTCCCAATTTATTGATACTTGTATATTTATGTTTTTGGCTTTTTATGCTTTTAATAAAGGATTTAGTGATAACTTTTCATTTTTATTCAGCCTTATTATCCCATATTGGTTGCTTAAATGTTTTATGTCAATTATTGAAACGCCATTTGTTTATTTGGCGGTTCGTTGGTTAAGAGGAGAAAATAAAAAATGAGAGTGACGATGGTAATGCTTTCGTCAGTTGATGGAAAAACAACCAAGGGTACTGACCCCAATATTTATAAATGGACTTCTTTGGAAGATCAAAAATATTTTTTTTCCTTAATAAAAAAACACAATATAATCGTTATGGGGAGAGCTACCTATGAAGCTTCAAAACCGGTCATTAAATTAGAAAAAGGAAAATTAAGAATAGTTTTAACCAAAAGTCCAAATAAATATTTAAATCAAACCATCAAAGGACAATTGGAATTCACCAACGAAACTCCAGATCAATTAGTAAAAAGATTTACACTGTTGGGATATAAAAAAATATTATTAGTCGGAGGCGGCATCATTAACGGTTTATTTTTAAAACAAAATTTAGTTGATGAATTGTATCTGACAATTGAGCCAAGGATTTTTGGAACAGGGAAAAATATTATTGAAGGACAATTGTTAGATACCAAGCTGCAATTAATAAGTATTAAGAAAATGAATAAAATAGGGACACTGCTTTTAAAATATAAAATTATAAAATAATCCCTGTCTTTTTAAAACGTTCTATAATTTTTTTATTTCTCGTTTTTTGTTCCGCAAGCATTTTATCAGTTGAAAGTAGTAACCCAAGATTTTTTTGTTGATTTTCAAACACAACTCTTTCAATGTGAGGAATAATTTTTTGAGCAAATAACTTAAACATTTCATCGCTCATACTATCAATAGGAAGTGAATCACCAAGTCTGGTTCCGATTGGAAAATGAATTCCGTAAAAAAATTTCTTATCATTTTTATCTTTAAGTAAAAAATATGATTTTAATTCATCAACGATGCTTGACCAATTAGTCTGTAACGATTTTGGTGTATGGGCAATATAATGATAAATATCCAACATTCCACAAGCATTAATTTTATTTTTTCTGAAAAAAATTATTTGTTTAATTGCATCCTCTACTCCCCGTCTTCCGTATAGGTGATTTTCAACCCAGATTTTTTTAGGTTTATTTTTAATAATAATTTTTTTGACGGAATTTTTTTCCAAATAAGGGGCATGTGAAAGGAGTTCTATTTTAGGAAAGAGTTTTAACAAAGTTTGAGCGTCAAAGATAAAGCTATTGACAATAGTCATAATGATTTTCCCAAAAAAATTTAATTGGTTTTCTCCCCCGGTTTTTCCATGAAAACATAAAACAGAAATATTATGGTTCTTTAAAGTTTTTGTTAGTTTATTTAATTTATTTAAAGGTTTAAAAGCGATTACCTCCACGCCGGTAAAAGTTTCATCATCAAAATATTCTTTCCAAAGTTTGATAAATTGTTCAGGCCTTCCCAAAAATCCGATTGAATCGGTAGAAACTAAATATTGCCGTTTAAGTTTTGACATAAGAAAAGATTTAAATTATACTCTTTGACATGAATAAAAAACTGCTATTTATAGTGATTCTAGGAGTTATAATGGTAGGAACAATTATTTTGTTAAGTATGAAAAAAACCACTAAGACAAATAAGACAAAAAAAATCACCGCTGTTTTACACACTGAAAAAGGTAACATAACTATTTCTTTGAACACAGATCAAACGCCCAAAACAGTTAATAACTTTGTAACCCTTGCAAAAAAAGGCTTTTACAACAAAACAATCTTTCATCGGGTTATTAAAGGATTTATGATCCAGGGTGGTGATCCAAAAGGAGACGGGACCGGCGGACCAGGGTATAAATTTGCTGACGAACCGTTTACAGGCGAATATACACGGGGAACAATTGCTATGGCTAATTCTGGACCAAATACCAATGGAAGCCAGTTTTTTATTATGCACGCAGATAATCCCTTGCCGAAAAACTATGTGATTTTCGGAAAAGTTACTTCCGGACTGGAAATTGTTGACAAAATTGCCGAATCACCCGTAAAACCAAGTTTTTCGGGCGAAATGTCAACTCCGGTTACTCCGGTAAGAATTTTTTCAGTCGATATTAAGTAGAAATGTTAGAATTAGATCATGGATATCAAAGAGGCAATCTTACGTTTTTTGGAATACTGCGAACTTGATCGCAATCTTTCCCTCAAGACGGTTAGAATGTACGGATATTACCTAAATTTTTTTCAAAAATGGTTACTTTTAAGCCATAAAACCGAGAATTTTAAGGTCGAAAAAATCGATGATAACATTGTCAGAAACTTCCGATTGTATCTGAGCCATGAATATAAAAATCCATATAAGGGTGTCCTGAAGCGCCAAACTCAAAATTACTTCCTGGTAGCACTCAGAAGTTTTCTCCGCTACCTTATTCGCCAGCGCATTCCATCACTCTCCCCAGAAATGATTGAGCTGGGGAAAAGTCGCGACCGGAATATAAAATTTTTATCGCCGGAAGAATTAAAAAGATTGTTTGACATTGTTGAGACAAAAAAAGAAGCAGGGCTTAGGGACAGGACAATTTTGGAAGTGCTTTTCTCAACCGGTCTGAGAGTCTCCGAACTGGTTTCTCTTAACCGTGAACAGGCCAATATCCAGTCCGGTGAGTTTGGAGTGATAGGAAAAGGAGGTAAGGCAAGGGTAGTGTTTTTATCTAAACACGCAAAAGAATGGCTGAGTCTTTATATGGCAAAAAGATCTGATCCTTACCGCCCTCTTTTTATCCGTTATTCCGGACCCAAGGACAAAGAAGGCTTGACGGATAATAAGTTAAGGCTTTCTGCCAGGTCGATAGAAAGACTGATTGACAAATACCGGAAAAAGGCCGGAATTCTTTTCCGGATCGGGCCGCATATTCTCAGACATTCATATGCGACGGACCTACTTGAACATGGAGCCGACTTAAGATCAGTTCAGGAGATGCTTGGCCACAAAAACATTTCCACAACCCAGATATATACCCACGTGACGAATTTAAGATTAAAAGAAATACATGAGAAGTTTCATTCAGGAAATAAATGAAAAATTTTAAATATCAAATAATTCTTTGGTTTTCAATAATTTTTTTTGTAATTTTATTTTCCTATCTTTCAATCAAACGATATAAAACTTTAAATTCCTACTATTACGATCTTGGTATTATGAATCAAGTCGTCTATAATACTTCGCAAGGTCGATTTCTGGAGATGACCAATCAGGATTTGAAAAAAAATGTTTCCAGACTGGCAATCCATTTTGATCCGATCTTGGCGTTTTTTGCTCCCTTTTACAAAATTTATGAAGGTCCGGAGGTTTTGTTAATTGGCCAGGCAATAATTCTCGGATTGGGAGCTTGGGCAATTTATTTAATTTCAGAAAAAATTTTAAAAAAGAATTGGTTGGGATTAATTTTTTCTTTAAACTATCTTTTTTATTTTGCTGTTCAAAGAGCGGTTCTTTTTGATTTTCACGCGGTTACTTTAGCTACGACTTTCTTTTTATTTGCTATTTATTTTCAGGAAGTAAAAAAGTGGACATGGTTTTTCTTATTTATTTTTTTAGCCCTATTAACCAAAGAACACATAGGTTCAGTGGTTTTTTTCTTCGGGATTTATTTGTTTATTATCAAAAAAGAAAAAAAAATTGGACTGATTACTTCAATAATTGGGTTAATATTTTTTATTGTTACCGTTTATTTTGTTATCCCCTACTTTCGTGGCGATGAACACTTTGCTTTGAAATACTTTTCAGACACAGGTTCAAGATACTCGGAAATTATTGCCAATGGTTATTCCTATGCAAAATTATTATTAGCATCGGTTTTTTACAGTTTATTTTCACCTTTGACTTTAGCGATCAGTCTACCGGAATGGGTAATAAATATTTTTAGTACAAATTCAAATATGCGTTCGGTCCTTTTTCACTACAATTCAGTTATTACCGCCTTTATTTTTTATTCGCTTATATTAGGCTACAAAAACTTTACAAAATCAATCAGTAATAAAAATTTACAGAATATTATTTTTGCCGTCTTTCTCATTTTAAATATAAGATCTATTTATAAATATAATCCTGTTCCATACTTTGTTAAGTATCCGGTTTCTTACAAAGAAATAGATTCTATTAAAAATAATTCAATTAAAATTTGGCAGAATAACTTGAAAGACGAAAATATTAAAGTATCAACGACGCCGAAATTAGCCCCCTTTTTTACTAACAGAATTTATTATTATAATTTTCTTTATGATAGCGCTTATGCATCAATGGGTAAAACCGACGAAGATATTTATAAAAATGAAATCGATAAATATGCTTTAGCAGACTATGTTATTATAAATAAATCAGAAATAAAAAGTGTTAACGAAAAAACATTGTCAGTAAAATTTTATCAAAAGTTAAAAAATGACAGTCAATTTCAAATGATTTATTTTGACAATCAGGAAATTGAGGTATATAAAAAAATATGATTTCAATAATTATTCCTTTTTATAACGAAAAAGAAAGCATTCCTGTATTGATTAATCGATTAATTGATACATTAAAAAAAATCAGTAAAGAATGGGAGATTGTTTTGGTGGATGATGGATCGGACGACGCATTCGCGTCGAAATTAAAAATTAAAAGTGAAAAGTTAAAAGTTATCAGTCATCGCAAACGATTGGGGAAAGGCGCTGCATTAAAAACGGGGATAGAAAATTCAGTTGGTAACGTGATTATTTTTATGGATGCGGATCTGCAGGATGAGCCAAAAGACATTGACAAGTTTCTGAAGAAAATAGACGAGGGTTATGATTTAGTCAATGGCATAAGAATTAATCGTCAGGAAAATTTGGTTATTAAAACATATTCAAAGATCGCCTCATGGTTTTTGAAAATCTTTCTGCACTCTCCTTTTACCGATATTAACTGCGGTTTTAAAGCCTTTAAAAAAGAAGTACTAAAAGATTTTATTTTTTACGGTAATAATTTCCGCTTTTTTCCGTTGGCTACATACTTAAACGGATATAAAGTTGCAGAAATTCCGGTTGTCAATAATCAGAGAAAATTTGGAAAATCAAAATTTGGTCCGGGTAAATTGTTTACAGGACTGCTTGATACTTTGACTGCGTATTTTTTATTTAAGTTTTCGGAAAAACCGCTTCATTTTTTTGGAATAATCGGAAGTGTTATATTTATAATTGGTTTCCTAATCTCTCTATATCTAACCATTGAAAGATTATTTTTCGGAGTTTTATTAGTAACTCGACCGCTTCTATGGTTAAGCATACTTTTAATTATTATTGGAATACAGATTGTGATGACGGGAATCATAGGCGAACTAGTCGTATATCTTAACAAGAAATCTAATAAATAATTTATGAATCCAATAATCGCTCTCATAATTGCCAACGTTATCTGGGGAATGGCCTCTCCGATCTTTAAGTTTGCCCTGACCAATGTTCCCCCTTTCACCTTAGCCTTCATCCGCTTCTTTTTTGCCGGCCTAATTTTTATTCCTTTTGCACTAAATAAATGGCAGCGTTTGATGCCAAAACAGTGGGTTGAAATAATCATGGTCGGTTTTTTTGGCATCTCCATCAATATTTCCTTTTTCTTTTTAGGACTACAAAAAACGGAAAGTATTAATGTACCAGTGATAGCATCCTCCGGTCCAGTCTTTATTTATCTGTTATCAATAATATTTTTAAAAGAAAAACCAAAATTAAAAGTATTGGCCGGAATGATAGTCGCTTTGTCAGGAGTATTATTTATCATTTTATCACCCCTAATTTTAGACGGGAAAAAATTTGTTATTGGAGCAGTTGAGGGAAACCTTTTTATTTTAATTGCGACTTTTGGTAGCGTTTTACAGACAGTTTTTGGCCGTAATGTTTTAAAAAAAGTGAGCGCTCTTCAGGTTTCGGTAATCACATTTTTATTTGGCAGTTTGACTTTCATACCGTTTATGCCAAAAGAATTAGCAAGTTGGGACATCTCCTCTCTCAATATTGCCGGATGGGTGGGGATAATCTTTGGCGTATTTTTTTCTTCTGCTCTAGCATACTTTCTTTTTTATTATGGAGTATCAAAGCTTAAAGCTCAGGATGTAGGAATTTTTACCTATATAGATCCGGTAGCTGCCATTGTTATTGCTGCTCCTCTGCTTCATGAGTACCCAAATTTATTTTATATTTTTGGGAGCTTGTTGATTTTCGGAGGAATTTATTTCGCCGAAAGCAGGATTCACTGGCACCCGTTTCATCGGTTGAGAAAATCTTAAAGATTGACTGATTATCATTCCCGCGAAGGCGGGAATCCAGTCGATAATTACATTTTTAAAGAAGTGATTTTAGTCTGGATCCCCTCCTACGAGGGGATGACATGTTTAAGATTTAACAATTTATTGATAGAATATAACTATGTCCAAAATCTTAATTACCGGTGCTGGCGGGTACATAGGTTCAGTTGCGACTGATTTATTCCTTAAATCCGGATATGAAGTCGTCGGACTTGATAATTTTCAAACAGGATACCGGGAGCCGTTGGAATTTTTAAAGAATAAATATTCCAGACATTTTAAATTTTATGAAATAGATCTAAAAAATGACCTCTCCCCTATTTTTGAAAAGGAACCAGACATTTCCGCCGTTATTCATTACGCTGCTTCTTGTTTAGTTGATGAATCAGTCCGGCTCCCTGGAAAATATTTTTTAAATAATGTTGCTGTTACTTCAAATCTTCTAGGGACAATGGATAAATTTAATATTAAAAACATTATTTTTTCCTCAACCTGTGCAGTTTACGGCGAAGCGGAATATTATCCGATTGATGAAAAACATCCTCTGAATCCGACGGTTCCCTATGGAGCTTCCAAAAAAATGGCTGAAGAAGTAATTCAATGGTACGGCAAGTTAAAAGGATTTCAATATATGATCATCCGGTATTTTAATGTCTGCGGGGCAACAGCGGACGGATCGATTGGCGATTCAAAAAAGCCTTCTTCTCTTTTAGTTCAAAATGCAGTTCGTGGTGCATTGGGCATAGAAAAATTTTATCTTACCTGTCCGGAAGTTGATACACCTGACAAGACTCCGATCCGCGACTACATTGATGTGGTTAATTTGAATGAAGCTCACCTAAAGGCCCTAGAATATTTAATTTCAACCGGAAAAAGCGATGTAGTTAATTTGGGAACAGGAGCTGGAAGTTCTGTCCTTGAAGTTGTTAATCAGGTTAAGAAATTAACTGGTATAGAAATTCCGATAGAAAAAGCCAATACCAGATTAGGTGATGATGCAAAAAAAATTGCCGATATCTCAAAAGCAGAGAAAGTATTGGGTTGGAAACCGTCAAGAACCATCGAGGACTCTGTTAAATCTTTAATAATTTGGTATAAATCTCATCCGAATGGGTGGGATAGATAGTTTATAAAGTTCATAAAGTTTGTAAAGTTATAAAGTGAGAGTGTATAATAGTTGCTATTGCGGGATTAGTTCATCGGTAGAATATCTGCTTTCCAAGCAGAGGGGACGGGTTCGATTCCCGTATCCCGCTCTTTAGGTTGATTTGACGCTCTAAAGTAATGTTAAATAAAAAAATTCTCCTTATTTTTTTCTTCGCATTTGTTATCCGTTTAATTGTTCTTAACCAGTCGCTTTGGTTGGATGAAGCGGTGACAGCCAATGTGGTAAGGAATTTTAGATTTTCGCAGATTGTTAGCGGATTTTCACCAACCGACTTTCATCCCCCACTTTATTATCTATTCATGAAATTATGGACAAATGTGTTTGGGTATTCGGAAATTGCTTTACGTATGCCGTCAGTTATATTTAGTTTATTAACAGGTTATGTTGTTTATTTAATTGCCGGGATTTGGGGAGCAGTATTATTTTTGTTCAATCCTCTAATTGTTTACTATTCGCAGGAAGCGAGAATGTATATGATGACGACATTTTTATTAACAGTGGCATTGTATTATTTTCTAAAAAATAAAAACGTAATTCTTTTTAATCTATTTATTTTTTTATCATTACTAACTTTCTACGGATCAATTTTTTTAATCACGGCATTTTTAGTTTTTTATTTATATAAAAAGCAATATAGAAATTTGTTTATTTGTTTATTGGTAGTATTTGTTTATTTTTTGACAATCAGTCCCCTACTTTATCAACAATTTATTAATTCAAAAATTGCCCTAAACAATGTTTTAAATTGGTCGGCTGTGTTGGGAAAAGCCAATATTAAAAATTTGCTTTTGATTCCGATAAAGTTTTCTATCGGAAGGATAAGCTTCTATCCTAAGTGGTTGTATTGGGGAATAGCAGGAGGGTGGACAGGGTTTGTTTTGTTTTCAATAAAGACAGTCTTGAATAAGACAGTCTTTATTAAGACTGTCTTATATTTACTTATTTTTCCATTAATTCTTGGATTTCTGGTTTCATTCTTTGCTCCAATGTTGCAGTATTTTAGATTTTTATATTTAGTTCCTATAGTGTGTATATTGTTGGGCTTTGGGTTGTCAGGCCAAGCGAAAATCAACCGCCGCGGTTATGTTTTGGTTGGTGGTTTTTTAATATTTTCATTGACATATTTGTTATTTCCCCAATTTCATCGCGAGGATTGGAAAAGTTTAGTTAAAAATTTGCCAAAAAATAAGCCGATTTATATGATTGAAGCATCAAGTGATCCGGTTAAGTATTATGACAATAAATTAACTATTAAAGAATTACGGATGACGGATTACGGATTAAAAGAAAAAGAAATTGTTGTTATTCCCTACATTGTTGATATTTATGGGTATGACTACAAAAAAAAGTTGAAAGAAAAAGGATATCTATTGAATAAAACAAATTCTTTTAGAGGGTTGTTTTTTGAGGAATGGAAAAGTCCTTGATCTTTCTATACTCCGAAATTGAAACCACTATAAGAACAATTCCCCCAAGAACAAAAGACAAAGCTAAAATATAAGGCGGTCCTAAAACTCCGTATCTGGGAATGACTAAATAACAGCCAATGACAACGGTAAGGAAAGTAATTAAATTAGAAGTCAGAATATAAATGGGTTTTTTGATTGTATATAGAATATACAACAAAGGAAGATTAAGAATAGGATAAGCAAGAAAGGCAAGGCTTAAAGATTTGGTAATGACAGCCGTAGGAGCGAACTTTTCCGTAAAAAAAAGATAAAAAACCCAGTTTGGTGTTAAAAATAACAGTAAAAAAAGTCCGGTCGGAATTAGTAAATAATAAAAACCAATTTTGAACTGATGTCTAACTTCTTCCCTTGTTTTAATATTGGAAAAATTTGGGGATAGAACTTGAGTGATGGATGCGATCGAAGCCATTACTGTAAGAATAATTTTTTGTGATAAACCGTAATAACCTATTTCCGGAGATCGAGATAAAAAGTAAGATAGTAAAAATAAATCCATTCTTAGGGCTAAATTAAAGAACTGCGAAGCAATGAAAAAAGTCAAAGTATAACCCATACGAAATTCACTTTTAACAATTGGAGCTTTGGCTATCATCAAAAAAATGTATTTTTTTTCAAAAAATAAAAGCAAAAAGAAAACCAAAGGACCTAAAATTCCGAAAGTAAAGATGATTGAGCCAACACTGACTGCTTTAAAAGGAATTAAGATTATTATTATGACTGTTTTTATAATATTTGAAAGATTAAGAAATAAATTAGCTTTAAAAAATTGTTTAGCGGCATTGAGTGCATTTATTGCATAGTTTTGCCAAACGAGAAAAAGAACGGAGAAAGTAGTTAGATAAAGCTCGCTTATTGGAGCTCCAGTTTTAAAAAATATTTTGTCAAGATATGGAAAAAATATTAAAAGTAAAGTTATGATGATTGCGGAAAAACCGGTTTGATACGAAAAAATTGTTTTTAAAAATATATAAACATTTTTATTTTTTTTCTCAATCATTACCGGTAAATATGAATAAATGCTGGCGGTGGTGCCAAAATCAAGTACGTTGGCCAGAACATAAGCTATACCTAAAAGAACGCTCAATACCCCATACTCAGAAGGCTGCATTATTCGGACCAGTAAAAAAGCAAAAAAAGCAATAAAAACCACGTTCAAATAATTGCCAATAGTGTTGATGACAATATCTTTGCTAGTAGGCTTCTTAATAAAATTGAATATTCTTTGGATCACCTGTCAATTATAATTGAAAATCAAATAATCTGTTATAATTTACACTAATATGGCAAAAACAGCTTTAGTTACCGGTATTTTAGGACAGGACGGGCCTTACTTAGCTAGGTTTTTACTGGAAAAAGGCTACAAGGTTTATGGGTTAATACGTCGTTATTCAAATCCGAATTTTTCCAATGTTGACTATGTGGGAGTCACTGATCAGGTTGACTTTGTCGAAGGAGACATGAATGATGAAGCTTCACTGTTAAACCTAATTCGTACCCTGCGTCCCATTGAAGTTTATAACTTAGCCGCCCAATCTTTTGTCAAATCATCATTTGATCAAGCTAAACTGACTACAGAAGTTAATTCTTTAGGACCTCTTTATTTATTAAATGCGATCAAATTTTTTTCACCGACGACCAGATTTTATCAGGCCTCAACGAGCGAAATGTTCGGACTTCAACATACCAACGGTTATCAGAATGAAAAGACGCCCTTTCATCCCCGATCCCCTTACGGCGTTTCCAAAGTTTATGCCTACTGGATGACGGTTAATTACCGTGAGTCATATGGGCTCTTTACTTGCAACGGAATTCTTTTTAATCATGAGTCCCCTATTCGCGGTAAACAGTTTGTCACAAGAAAGATTACCGATGGAATCGCCAAGATAAAAATGGGTTTAGCCAAAGAATTACGTTTGGGAAATATGGATGCCAAGCGTGATTGGGGATTTGCTGGCGACTATGTTGAAGCCATGTACCTGATGTTGCAGCAAAAAAATCCAGACGATTTTGTTATTGGAACGGGCGAAAGTCATAGTGTCCAAGAATTTGTTGAATTGGCTTTTGAATATGCGAAGATTTCTGATTGGAAAAAATATATTGTAATTGATCCGCAGTTTAAAAGACCGGCCGAAGTCCCGGTTCTTAAGGCCCGTCCTGATAAAGCTTTTAAAAAACTCAATTGGAAACCAAAGGTTTCGTTTGAAGAATTGGTAAAAATGATGGTTGAGGCAGATTTAGCAAGATATAAATCAGATAAAATTAGATGAAATCGGATAGAATCGGTCAGATAGAATCAATAATCTCCAAGAACTTCTTCGCAGATTCTTGCCAATTAAATCTATCTTGAATATCTTTAGAATTAATCTCGATTTTATTTTCCAATAAGTATTTCATTTTTTCTAAAATTTTATTTTTATCATTAATGTCAACTAGAAATTCCGGGTTAATTGTTTCTTTTAGGCTGGAATTATTGCCAGCGATGACTTTTGTTCCACAGGCCAGCGATTCCAGAGGCGGTAGTCCAAATCCTTCGTAAGTTGATAAGTAGACGGTTAGACTGGCGGCGTTGTAAAGATATGGTAAATCTTCATCGTCAACAAAACCAATAAATTTTACTTTGTCTTTTAGTCCAAATCGTTTAATCGTTTGAAACACATCTTCGTTTTTCCACCCAGCTCTTCCGGCAATTATGAATTTGAAATTAGAAAACCTATCATCTTTAATCAACTCACTAAAAACTTCGATTGAACGGACTAAGTTTTTTCGGGGTTCAATGGCGCCAACGTAGAGGAGAAAGGGGGTAGGTTGTAGGGGGTAGGTTGTAGAAAAAGAAATTGAATACTTTTGCAGGATTTTTTTTGTTTTTTTCTTATCGTTTATTGGTTTAAATTGTTCTCCGATTCCGGGGTAGATAACATTGACTTTGTTTTTATCAATTTGAGGATATAGTTTTAGCAAATCTTGCTTTGTGTTTTGTGAATCAACAATAATCGTGTCATGATATTTAATCGTTTTTTCAATTTTTTTTTCATGGGCCACAATAATCCTTTCCTCGTGATATTCAGGAAACAGTTTCCACGTAAGATCATGGATGGTTGTAATCCCCTTTGTTTCTGGCAGTAAAGGAGGACGCAGAAAATCCGAAAAGAAAAAAACATCAACTTTTCCCGTAAACCATTCGATCGGAATAATATTTAACTTTCCCCAAATAATTTTTAACAACGATGGGGGAAATAAATATTCATAAACCTTGCCACCCGCTTTTTTTAATTCTTCAAGATAATAAAAATTTTTCGGTCGGCGGAAGGATGAATAAAAAAGCCGGTATTCGTTTTTCTTGTCTATTTCAAGGAGACTCTTAACCAGATTAAATGTATAGTTAGCAACTCCTGATCCGGCATAGATAAGCATGGTAATATCAATACCAATAGTCATATATTTAATTTTATCATGATTCTATGTTAATATGGTTTTATGAGATCTGTACTGTTAGATTTTTTTCGAACCATCGCGATTATGCTCGTTCTTTTTGCCCATCTTAATTTAGAAAAATTTTTGGGTCTTAAAAAATTTTTTGGTATACAAAACTTTTACTGGGTGTCCTTGGGTGGCGTGGCGGTAACAATGTTTCTAATATTATCAGGTATTGTCTTGGAGCTAAGTTATGGTAAAAAAAAGTTTCAATATGGTTACTTTTTAACCAGACGATTTTTAAAAATTTATCCTGTCTACTATTTAAGCCTTTTTGTTGGCGTATTGATATATTTGCAACATAATAACTGGCAGTGTTCTGTCTGCAATGTCCCTAATTTGTTAGCCGGTATTACCGGATTTTATGCCTTTATTGGAAAATGGGGCGGCCCTTTTGTTGGTACAAGTTGGTTTATAGGATTGATAATAACAATGTATCTTTTATATCCCTATATCTCAAAAAAGATTCAAAGTAGACCCCATACCACGCTTATTACTCTATTGATAATAAGTGTTTTATCACGTTTTTTGCTGGGACGATATAATATTCTTCCAACCCGGCCTCTCGATTGGTTCCCGTTAAGCAGATTATTTGAATTTAGTTTAGGGATCTATCTTGTTAACATCATTAAAAGAGATCTTTGGTTATGTATGAACGATTTCAAAAAAATAGGCCGCATCCTTGCATTTAGTAGTGAAATCTCTTTTCCCTTATTCTTAGTCCATTATCCACTGCTTTTTTTGGTTAAATATTTTTCCAGATTTACCGACTATTATTTGGCAATAATTCTATATTTGGGAACGTCGATAATGATAAGCTGGATAATTATTATTTTATCAAGCAGGCTTTCTCTCTTTCTTAGCAACTACAAACAACGTTAGTCCTATAGGCGGTTCAATTTTATTCTCAACCAATAAAAACCACATTTTTAGTAATTTTTGCAAAACAATTTTTACTAAAGAAGTGGAGTATCTAAAATTTTCCGAAACTCTTTTCCGAAATAGTTTGACGGCAATAAAAGTCGGCAAAATTCCAAGTAGGTTCCAGTATCTTACCTTAGTTATTTTAAAGCCGGCATCAGATATTTTTTTATATAGTTCTTGCCTCTCATATCTTCTGTAATGCCCAACATCCTTGTCCTTGGGTCCGTATAAGTAGCTAAGCGCGGGAACCGTAAGAAGGAGCTTTCCACCGGGTTTTATAAGCTTGTAGATATATTTAATTGCGGCAATATCATTTTCAATATGTTCTATTACGTCTAAACACACTACTTGATCAAAATGAAAAAAATATTTTTTCGAGAAAGATTCAAGGCCTTGCTTATATACTTTATTTGTAGGATAACCATTACGCCTTAATATTTTCTTACCGGTTGCCAACATTTCTGTAGAAGAATCTATTGATGTTACATCAACTTTTTGCTTGAATAAGAACAATGTCATGTCACATGTTCCACATCCAAGATCCAGCACATTTTTCTTAATGTCAATGTATGAAAATATTAGGGATCGAAGAGAGGTTGCTCTAAAATCATTCTGCTGTTGAGCAGCAATTTTCTTCCAATGTCTATAAAGTCCGGACTGATTTCTTTTCATATATATTTAAGCTTATCAAGTTTACCCTGTTAAATCCTGTCAATAATACCTACTAAACACACTTAAATAAGTTGCAAAAATTAAATACATAATTACTAAAAAATAAATTACATTTTTTAAATCTTTATTTATTTTTATATTCTTCAAACATTTTATTTTTTGCGTAAACTGAATAATTAACAAAATTATAAAAGGCAAGAATGGAATAAAATATCTTCCTTGGACTCCGTGCGCTGTTAGTGTTCCTGGAATTGTATTAAAAACGAAAGCCAATAAAACGATGAAAACATAAGAAATTATTAATATTCCAAATAACAATATATTTTTTCGTTTTGTTAGAGACATGGAATGCCTTGTCTCTACGATGACATAAATAAAGAATAATCCATAAAGAAAATAACTTAGTGGATCCAGTCCATACTCCAGCCAGCCAAAAATTCCGATCAAACTTTGAAGATAGAAACCCAAACGATGAATAGTGGTTTCAATAATTACTTTAATAATGTTAATTGGATTAGATAAAAGAAAACTTAACTGGTGTAAAGGGTTAATAATTTGATTAGTTAAGAAATATTGTAAATCAAAAGATCCGGTTAATTTTGATAAAAAATAAAAAGGGATAAATATTGAACTTATGATTAACATCGGTTTAATCTCAAATGGAAGTAGGAAAAGAAATAGGAAAAATGTTTCGTAACCGATTTTTTTGCTGATGAGAAATAAAAACAGGATCAAGAATAATTTGAAATATTTTCTATATTTTGTCATCCCGCTAAGCGGGGTCCAGTTAATAATTAACATAAAAAACGTCAGTGCCAACATAATATGTAATGCATCATAACTAAAAGAAGAGATCTGGTGTAATGTCATTGGTAGTGCAAAAGTAAAAAGAAGAATTAATTTATAATCATCAACAATTTTTCGATAGAGATATAAAAACCAAAAGTAACCAAGGATGCTCATCGCCAGTCGTCCAAAATAAATTGATTGGATAAGATTAACATTTATCGATGACAAGATTCGTAAAGTAATGGCCTGAGGCAGATAGGAGATAAGAGGAAAACTGCAGAGATGATCTATATTAAAATCTATTTTTTTATTTGATTGATTATTCGAAAATAAATCTTTCAAAAAAACAGCCAAAGGAAGTTTTGTATTCTTTCCATGAGTCAATAAATCAAGATAAGGACTTTTAATAAAATCGATGTATTTCTTTTCGATTTTAACCGTATTATTAGATTTTTTTTGACAAGACAAATAACCTTTGCTGATCAAAAGAGATTTTTCAAAATGAGGTTGTTCATCGGGTTTCTGAAATGGTGGTACCAAAAAAGTAAAAATTAACAATTGTATGGGAATGAGAAAAAAGAGAATAAGTTTGATGACGGCATTTTTATTCATAAAAATGATATTTTATTATATAATATTGCTATATGAAGGTAATTATTCTCTGCGGTGGGACGGGAACAAGGCTTAAAGAAGAAACAGAATACAAACCAAAGCCAATGGTTTATATTGGAAACAAGCCGGTTTTATGGCATATTATGAAGATTTATGCCTCTTATGGTTATAATGAATTTATTTTGGCTTTGGGATACAAAGCAGACTACATCAAAGATTATTTTCTAAATCAGAAAGCTTTTACTTCGGATTTTTCGCTTGAAACCCGTCATCATAAAACAAAGTTTTTTCTTGATGACCGCAGAGAGATTGATAATTTCAAAATTACATTTGTCGATACGGGAGTAGATACTTTGCCCGGAGAGAGAATTTTACGATGTCAAAAATATATTCCGGAGCGTGACAAATATTTTATGGTTACTTATGGGGATGGTGTGACTGATCTTGATATTGACGCCTTAGTAAAATTTCATAAAAAACAAAGAACAATCGGCACGATTACCTTAGTTCACCCGAGATCAAAATTCGGGCTGGTAAAAATTAACAAAAAAAATTTAGTTGATGATTTCATCGAAAAACCGGTATTGATCGATTGGGTTAACGGAGGTTATATGGTTTTTGATAAGCGAGTATTTAATTATTTTAAAATTGGTGAGACCGAACATCCGGCTTTAAAAAGATTGTCAAATAACAAACAGTTATCTGCCAGTAAGCACGATGGGTTTTGGTTTTGCATGGATACCTATAAAGAAGTGGAAGATTTAAATAAAATTTGGAAGACGGGCAAGGCGCCGTGGAAGATATGGAAATAAAAAATAAAAACATCTTAGTTACCGGTGGAGCGGGTTTTGTTGGCGGACATTTGGTCGAAGAATTAATTAAACTAAAAGCCAATGTAATTGTTGTTGATATCAATCTTGATAAACAGTCTTATCTATTTACAGAAAATCTTCATAAAAAATCCAAAGTTATTAACCTGGACATCTGCAATTATAAAAAAATATCAGCGTTAATTAAAAAATATAAAATTGAATTTATTTTTCATTTGGCCGCCCAGGCTTTGGTTGAGGAGGGTTATAAAAATCCAAAATATACTTTAGAAAATAATATCGTCAGTACAATCAACATTCTTGAGGCAGTGCGAATTAATCCACAAATCAAAGGGTTAATCGTTGCATCATCAGACAAAGCTTATGGAAAACTGAACAAAACCAAATATACCGAAGACTTCCCCCTCTCGGGTAACCATCCTTATGATACTTCAAAATCGGTCACAGATCTAATCAGTACGACTTATTTCAAAACCTATAAAATCCCGGTCGTTGTTACCCGATTTGGAAATATTTACGGCGAAGGCGATCTAAATTTCTCCAGAATTATTCCGGGGATTATGAAATCTATAATTCAGAATTCAGAATTGAGAATTAGAAGCAATGGCAAGTATGTGAGGGATTATCTATATGTCAAGGATGTCGTAAACGGCTATTTATTGTTAGCTGAAAATATTGAAAAAGTTAGGGGTGAGGCTTTTAATTTCGGATCAGATGAGACGCTAACCGTTTTGGATTTAATAAAATTAACTGGAAAAATTTTAAATAAGAAAATAAAATTTAAAATTTTAAATATGGCCTATAACGAAATCCCCTACCAGTCGCTTGATTATTCAAAGATAAAAAAAACTTTGGGTTGGAAACCAAAAGAAAGCATCAAATCAACAGCGAAGAAAATATTTGGGTGGTATAAATATAAATAAGAAGGATGGAATAAAATTTATTAATTCCTATAGTTTCCAAAACGGAATAAAATTCACTTTTGTTTTACCAAATGTTTTTTGTTCATTTAATGTCAGATTTACAACAATAGCTTCTTCTGGATCATATTTATTCAAAAATACAGATAATGATTTTTCAATTTTCGGTGATTTAAGTGCAGAATATTTTACTTCGATGGGTGTTATTTTAGCACCCTCATCAATAATGAAATCAACTTCCCTACCAGTAGTCGTTCTCCAAAACTTTATGCGAGCATTGCTCCACCGATTGCGCTCTAAAAGGATATTCGTGATAAAATTTTGAAACGCAAAACTATAATCTTTCTCCTGAAGATTGCCAAAAACACCTAATAATGAATTACGTAATCCAAGATCATTAAAATATACGATGGGTGATTTTACGATTTCTTTATAATCATTCTTAAAATATGGCGTAATTAGATTAACCGTAAAGGTTTTTTTTGCGTACCAAAGATATTTTTTCAATGTTGGAAAGCTAATATGAGAATCCCTGCAAAGATTGGCATATGAGATTATTTGTCCTGTTTGCGCTGCCATTAATCTAAGTAAAAGTTCAAAAGATTCAACTCGATCAACTTTCAAAAAATATGCAATATCTTTTTCTGCATAGCTTCGGAAGATTTCATTAATAATTTTTTTCTTTTCCTCTTGTTCCAAGGACAATATTACTCGAGGATATCCACCAAAATTTAGATATTCTTTGAGCAGTCTTAAAGATAATTCTTGATTGATATGAAAAAAATCAGTTAAACGATCAGTATATTTATAATCTGTTTTGAAGTCAGAAAATTCAGTAAAAGTTATGGGACTCATCTCAAACAGTCTTTTTCGTCCAGCAAGCGATTCATGAATCTTTTCCTTAAGTTCAAGACTTCCGGACCCTGAAACTATAAGTTTGTATGGAGTATTCGAATCATATATTCCCTTTAAGAATATTCCTGCGTCCGTTTTACGTTGGATTTCATCTATAAAAACATAGCCTTTTTTATCGCCAAATTCTAGACGCAGACGATCTAAAAGAATTGCCTGAGAAGTAAAAAAACGAACGTCTGCCTCAACGTCCAAATTTAAAAATATGGCTTTTTCACCTGATTGAAGTACTTGGTTATACAGGTTAGTCATAAGAGTAGTTTTCCCAACCTGACGTGCGCCAACAATCATTGTTATTTCTTTTTTTGAAAGATGTGTTTTTATATCTTTTGATATTGTTCGATTTATTATATTGCTCATAATGTTAGATAATCATTAAACTACACTTTAATTATAAACGGTTTATTATGAAAGTCAAATTGAATTAATTTACGAATTAATTTGCGAGCATAACCCGAGAATATGTGGAATGCAATTGCTTTTTTTGCCGAGAATATGCGGGATAGATCAATAAATTAAAATCAACCACAGAAAGAATATTGGATTGGTATAAAAAAATTATTTTGTTTTTTTCTTTTTTACCTTATTTACTATTTTGATGGGTGTCATATCGATTCCCCTTTGATATATTGATTTTTTAAGCTCTTCGTTATAAGCATAAGGACTGTCAATCATATCAATAAAAATTGGCTCATCTTTTTTAACAGATTTGATAAGTAATTCCCCATCCATCAGTTCACGACATGAAATTTGACCTTTCAAAAGAGGTACGGCCAAATATACATCTTCATCGCTTAATTTGTGATTTACAGGTAAATCTTTTTTTACGTAAACACCTCTAATAAGTTGATCTAAATAAGCAATTTCTTTTTTTGGAGGGACTCTTTTATTATTTCCTGAGTTTCCGCACATTTCTCGAGCTTTGTTAAATGCTTTAAACCAAATATCAATCTGTTCTGGAAGCGAACAATAGGGCGATACTTCTTTGTCTGAAGTTTTGATATCTATATGTCTTTCAAAAGTTCGAGCGCCTTTAGCATAAGCAACCAACATGGAAGAAGACCAATCGTGGTATTCATGAGTAGAGAAACCGATAACATGACCCGGATATCTTTCTTTTAAAAAGTCTATTTGATTTAACTCAAGTTCATTATCTTCCGAAGGATATAATGAGACGCAGTGATTAATAGCAAAGGGAATATTTCTATTTTCAAAAAATTTAACCAGATCATCCATATCCTTTAATGAAGATCCTCCGGTTGATGCTATGACTGGTTTTTTGGTTTTAGCAATTTTTTCAATAAGAATCCAATCATTAATATCGGAACTGGCTAATTTTATGATCTCAATTCCAAGTTCTGTGCAAAGATCAACCGACCTTTCGTCAAAGGGAGTAGCCATAGGGATACAACCATTTTTTTTAATCGAGTTAATCATAATTTCATAATCATCATCTGACATTTGAGTGGATAAAGTTTTTTTTATATACCTCACATCGGTTCTATTTTTATATTTTTTATGAATGAAATTATTTACATCCCTGAATTGAAGTTTGATTGCGGCCCGGACGCTATTGAATCGAACTATTTTTGAAAAATCCCCTATTATTTTTAATCCCCTATTTAAATCACCCCAGTGATTATTAGCTAATTCTAAAACGAATAGGTCATCAAAAATTGTTTTATTGTTCATATATAAATATTTGATAAATTTATAGGATAATTTTTATCACAATATTTTTATAATGTCAACAGATTTAGATTTTACTGAAGCGATTTAATAATAAAATTATGAATTGATTCAACTTTTAAATTGGTAAAAGTAAAGGGAAGATGACTATCGATTAATATTCCTCGGTCGTTACCTTCAGGCATATTTCCAAAAACAGCCACTTGTTCATCTTTTAAATTCAATTTTTTAATAATCGTTTTTAGCGCATAAAGTTTTGGATCAATTTTAAATGAGCGGCTGATTTGTAAAAATACATCATCCCCTTTTACGACTGAAAATTTATTGTCTAAATTTTGACTTATTTTATCTTTAAATAAATTAATAATTTTTTTATGGCTTTTTATATTATTAGGTAAAATAAAGGCAACTTTCGCTTCTTCCGAAAAGCAAATTCCTTTATACAATTTATTTTCTTCAATAAAATTATTAGGAATCAATTTTAACCAATTTTTTTTCAAAAATGATTTATGAATCTTTATTCCTAAATCATTTAATTCTGACGAAGTTATTTTTAAATCTAAATAAATTTTTTTACCTAATTTCATAATTATTTTAGCCTCTTCAAAGGTAAGGGCATTATCATAAATTTTGAATAATCCTTTATTTGAATATTGATATAATATTGACCCATTTCCACCACCAATAAATATTGGTTTTATATTTTGATTTTTTTTATAAAATTTTTCAAAATTTTTAATATGCAAGTCAAAAAATGATGAGCAACGGGCAGATAATATTAAACAAAATCTTTTTTTTAACAAAACCTTTTTAATTAATAAAAATGCTTTTTGATGATTGAATTTTTTGTCTCCTATATCATAAATAGTTCCATCATAGTCAAAAACATAAAGCTTGATTTTATTTTTTATTTTTTTAGCTATTTTAGATGTATCAACTAATTTTATTTTCATAGAATATGAATTGATACTGGTATTATAGTATAATTCTACATATGCAATCAGATATTGTTAAAATCTCCGATTATGTTATTGATTATTTAGTCTCCCTTGGCATTAAAAATATATTCCTCATTTCTGGCGGCGGATGTATTCATTTAATTGATTCGGTTGGAAAAAATAAAAAAATAAAATTCATTTGCAATCACCACGAACAAGCCTCTGCGATTGCCGCCGAAGCTTATTCGCGTGTGACCGAGAAAATAAGCGCTTGTTTGGTGACAACTGGTCCGGGAAGTACAAATACTCTAACGGGATTAATCGGGGCCTGGCTCGATTCAATTCCAATGATTTTTATATCCGGTCAAGTAAAAAGGGAAACAATCGCCGATTATTCTAAATTACGTCAGATAGGAGATCAGGAAATAAACATTATTGATATGGTAAAACCGGTGACAAAGTATGCTGTGACTATTTTCAAGGAAGAGGAAATATCCTATCACATGGAAAAGGCTGTGTACTTGGCAACTCATGGCAGGCCAGGACCTGTTTGGATTAATATCCCGCTTGATATTCAAGGAGCAAAAATTCAAAAATCTTTACTAAAACATTTCAGTCAAAAAGAAATTGAAAAAACTATCATCAACCAAAAGGAACTAAAAAAAGAAGTTGAATTTATCATTGAAAAAATTAAAAAAGCAAAACGCCCCTTACTTTTTGTAGGAAACGGGGTAAGATTGTCCGGAGCCCAAAAAGAACTTTTAAATTTAATTTCTTTGCTGAAGATCCCGGTTGTCACCGGTTTTGCTGGTTTTGATATGATCTCTTCCTCAAATCCTTATTTTGCTGGTCGACCGGGAACAATCGGTCAACGATCCGGAAATTTTGCCGTCCAAAATTCAGACCTGTTACTGGTAATTGGTTCTAAATTAAATATCAGGATGATTGGATATGATTTTAAATCTTTTGCCAGAGGCGCATACAAGATAATGGCAGATATAGATAAGGAAGAAATGAGTAAGCCAACTCTTTCGATTGATAAAAAAATACTGTCTGATGCAAAAGATTTTATAAATGAAATGATTATTCAATTAAAAAATTACCCAATCAGATTATCAATAGAAAATTGGATAACTAAAACTAAATATTGGAAAAAAAAATATCCAACAGTTTTGCCACAGTATTGGCAAGAAAAAAAAGTTAATCCTTATTGTTTCATTGATACTTTGTCAAAATATCTAAACAAAAATGATGTAATAGCCGTATCAAATGCCACAGCGGCAATATGTACTTATCAAGCGATTCGTTTTCCGCAGGGCTTAAGAATAATAAATAATTCAGGATGTGCCGCGATGGGTTATGGACTTCCGGCCGCAATAGGCGCAAGCGTTGCCAACAAAAAAGGTAGAACAATCTGCCTTGAAGGTGATGGAAGTATTCAAATGAATGTTCAAGAATTTCAAACGATAGTTCATAACAAATTACCACTTAAAATATTTGTTTATAATAATAAGGGTTATGTCTCAATACGATTAACACAAAACGGATTGTTTGATGGAAGGTTAGTTGCCTCAAGCGAGGGCAGTGGGGTAAGTTGTCCCGACGTTATCAAAATAGCCAAAGCTTATGGAATTCATACAGAAAGGATTGTCAGTCATAAAGGTATGGATCAGATTGTTAAAAAAGTTTTGTCATATAAAGGTCCAGTCGTATGCGAAATAGTTGTTTCTCCGAATATGCAGTTTATGCCGAAGTCGGCCAGTATGCAGTTAAAAGATGGATCATTTGTTTCTCGTCCGCTTGAAGACATGGCCCCTTTCTTATCGAGAGAAGAATTAAAAGATAATATGTATATTTCACTATGAACAAAATAAAAAAAACAGTTTTCATTACCGGAGCGGGAGGGTTTATTGGAAAAAATCTTACAGAGCAGTTAAGTAAAAAATATAATTTATTAACTCCTGGTCATAAAGATTTGGATCTATTGGATGAAAAAGCGGTTAATGATTTTTTTAAGAAAAATAAAATTGACGTCGTTATTAATTGCGCGGTCATCGGAGGAAGCCGAAAAGAAGAACATGTTGATTCTTCCCTATTAGGAAACTTAAGAATTTTTTTTAATCTTTTAAAAAACAAAAATAAATACAAAAAAATGATTCATTTTGGGTCAGGAGCGGAATATGACAAAAGCAAACCCATTATTCAAGTTAAAGAAACCGATCTGGGCAATACAATCCCACAGGATGAATACGGTTTTTTTAAATACATCTGTTCAAAATACATCGAGAAAGAAAAAAATATTGTTTGCATTAGAATCTTTGGATTATTTGGCAAATATGAGGACTATCGTTACAGGTTTATTTCAAATGCGATTGTCAATAATTCAAGCGGGCTTCCAATAACCATGAACCAAAACGTATTTTTTGACTATGTTTATATAAATGATTTTATTAGGATCGTTGATCACTTTATAAATCATAAAGCTAAATATAAATTTTATAATTCAGGGACAGGAAATAAGATAGATATATTAACAATTGCTAAAAAAATAAATTTAATTTCTGATAAAAAATCAAAAATAATAATAAAAAATAAGGGATGGAATAATGAATATACTTGTGATAATAAAAGATTAAAAAATGAATTGAAAAAATTTAAATTTACTTCTTTTGACGAATCTCTTAAGGAATTATATAGATGGTATAAAGAAATATGGAAAAGAAATTAGGCGATTTATTATCAAAAACTGCTAATCACTACAAAGAATTAATATTAAAAAATAATCCGAAATTTAATTTTAAAAAACCTGTTGTCTTATTCGGCGCTGCCAAACTATCACCTTATTTTATTAAATATTTTGAAAGCAAAAGAACAAAAATTCTGTCTTTAACAGATAATGACAAAAGTAAAATTGGAAAAAAATTATTAGGATTAACGATTATTAGTAAAAAAAATTTACTTAAAAAATTTGGTAAAAATATACAGATAGTCGTCGCATCAGTCCACTACGACGAAATAATTAAAGAGCTTAAAAAAATGGGATTTAATAATGTGTTTAATCCAATGTTTTTTTTCACATTAGATCACAAGGATTTTAATTTATTGACTTGGAGGAACAACATTGATTTAATCTTTAAAAATAAGAAAAAAATAAAATCGGCGTTTGCATTGTTTAAAGATGAAAAGTCAAAAAAGATATATATAGAAATACTCAGATTTAGATTAGCATTTGATCAATCAATTTTCAGCAAGATTAAAGATGATAAAACAGAGTATTTTGATGAAAAAATAATTAAATTATCCCCAAAAGAAATATTTCTCGACGGCGGAGCCTATGATGGAGATACTGTCAAAATGTTTATTGAAAAATCTAAAAATATTTTTAATAAAATATATGCTTTTGAGCCAGATGATAGTAATTATATTCAACTAAGTAAATATATAAACAAACTTTCTGATAAACGAATAATCAGTTATAAGATCGGATTAGGTGAAAAAAAAGAAAAATTATATTTTACAAATGAGGGAAATCTTCAATCTAAAATTACAAGCAAAAGTAAAACATTAATAAAAATATTGCCGATAGATTTTTTGAAAGATATTATTTTTACATATATAAAGTTAGATATAGAGGGATTTGAGAAGCAGGCATTGTTGGGCGCAAAAAAAATGATAAGTAAATTCAAACCAAAATTAGCAGTTTGTTTATATCATAATATTGAGGATTTATGGGATGTTCCTTGCTTAATAAATACGATTAACAAAAATTACAAATTTTATATACGTCATTATACAAATTTTTTATTTGATACAATTTGCTATGCTGTCTAACATCTATGAATAAAATTAGAGTTTGTCCAATTTGTTTAAATAGTAAAAGCGAATTATTACATATCCAAAAATTTGCTGATCATTTTGAACATAAAATAGTCAGCTGTACTTATTGTGATTTTATTTATGTTAATAATGCGCCTTCTCAAAAATATTACGATGCATATTACAAAAATCAATCAAAATATGAAGGAACAAGACAACATGAAATGCATGATAAATTTACTTTTGAAACATTTAGTTTTATTTTGAAAAAATATATACTCAAAGATGCAGAGATTCTTGATGTAGGGTGTTCAACAGGAAAATTACTTTATTTTATTAAGCAAAAAAGTTATAGAAATTTGTTAGGAATTGAGCCGGCTCCGGAATGTAAAATAATTGCAAAAAAAAATTATGATATCACGGTTAAGACATCAACTTTAGATAACTTTAAAACCAAAAAAAAATACGATTTAATAATATTTTCCCAAGTCTTCGAACATTTAGTTGATCTGAGAAATACCATTATTAAAGGGAGATCTTTGTTGAAAGATGAAGGAATGATTTTTATCGGCGTTCCTGATGCAGGGAATTTCTATAAAGAATTTGACGAGCCGTATGGAGAATTTTCAACTGAGCACATTAATTTTTTTACAAAACAGTCTTTATCAATGTTGCTTAACGGATTTGAAAATGTTTATATAAAAACTGATAATTTTGCCCTTCTATCTCTTTGGTTGAAAAAAAATAAAAAGGAAGCAAGCATAAACAAATATATAAATTTATCTCAATTGAAAATGAAAAAAATATTAAAAACTATTAATTCCTTGCCAAAAAATACAATTGTTTGGGGAGTTGGAGCTTTAACTCAAAGACTGTTAAAAACTACCAATATAAAAAATAAAGTTTTTAAATTTGTTGATAGTAATATAAATTTAATAGGAAAAAAAATTGATAGTATTAATATAATTTCTCCTAATGAATTAAAATACTATAATAATCCAGTATTGATTTGTTCGTTTAGATTTAAAAAAGAAATTATAATGTATATTCGTAAAAACAAAATTAAAAATAAAATTTTAACTTTTAAATAATATGAAGAAAAAAATTTCGATTGTAGTTCCATGTTTTAATGAAGAAGCGAATATTGAATCAACATATAAAAAAATAGAATCTGTTTTAAATAAACTTCATCTATATGATTTTGAATATATTATTGTTGATAATGGTAGCGAAGATAAAACAAGGAATCTAGTTAAGAAGTTAATAAAAAAGGATAAGCGAATCATAGGAATATTTTTGTCCAGGAATTTTGGTCCAGAAGCGTCAATAAATGCTGCTTATACATATGCAACCGGAGAAGCAATAATAGGAATTGCTGCTGATTTGCAAGATCCTCCAGAACTAATTCCTCAATTTATAAAAAAGTGGGAACAAGGAAATGATATTGTATTTGGGATATATACAAAAACTGAAGACCCCATATTTATTACTTGGTTAAGAAGAATATTTTATAAAATATTTAAATATATTTCGAATATAGATGTCCCAGTAAATGCCACCGGATTTGGTTTAGTTAGTAGAAAAGCACTAAACGCATTTTTGTCACTTCCAGAAAAATTTAGATTTAGTAGGGGGCTCTTATCATGGGTTGGTTTCAAGCGAGATTATGTTTATTACAATAAAAATCGAAGAGAGAGAGGAAAAAGTTCTTATAATATCTTTGATTATGTGAAACATGCTGAGAGAGGAATCTTCGGATTTTCATATTTGGTATTAGATTTAATGGTTTATGGAGGGTTCATTTTGGTATTTTTTTCATTTTTATTTATTATTGGATATTTATACACAGTTTTTGTGATAGGCAATCCTATCAATGCTTCAATCCCAATCATGTTGGGGATAGTTTTTTTTGGAGGAATTCAATTACTGGCGATTTCTATTATAGGCAAATACATCCAAGTGATCGTTGAGGAAACGAAAAATAGACCCATCTACATAGTTGACGAAACAATTAACGTTAAAAAATAATTGTTTTTTTATGGCCGATTGACTTTTTTAAATTCATTTCGATCTAAGAATGGAAACATATCTTCATACGGTTTAGCAACTAAAGTTCCATCAGGTCGTTTTTCTGATGCTATTCTTGGAATTAAGAGTTGCCAGTCTGGTGTCATCACATCACAAATGACTGGACCTTTAAAATCAAGAACCTCTTTGACTTTTTTTTCAACTTCATCTATTGAACTGATTCTCACTCCCTTGATTCCATAGGCCATGGCAATTTTAAGAGAATCTGGACACCAGACGCCATTTTTTGCGCTTTCTCCCATGAGTCTTCCTTCCATAAAATTTTTTTGGGTATGTCTGATCAACAAATAACCGTTATTATTAAAAATAAAAACTTTTATGGGAAGATTATTATATTTGATCGTGGCAAATTCTTGAATGTTGAATTGGAGACTACCGTCCCCTGTTATCACAATCGTATTTGCCCGATTATTTGCCAAACAGGCGCCGATTCCGGCCGCCCAATAACCCATAGAAGAAATACCACCAGTAGTCAAAAAGCGCTGATTCTTTTTTATTTTCCATGTTTGGCAGGCGACATGAAAACAGGAACCCGTATCAACCAAAATCATATCTTTATCAGATGCAAGTTTGGATAATTTTTCGGTAAAATAATAAGAATTAATCGGTTTTTCCTTTTTATATTCCGGCAAAACCACCTGATATTTATTTTTCCAAAAATTGCATCTTTTAATCCAGTTATTATAATTGGAAAACTTATACTTGGTTAATTGCTTTAATAATTCTTTTAAAAATAATTTGATATCGGAGTGGATTTTCAGGAAAATGTCAACTCCTGGTTTTTCGAGTTCCTCAATGTCAATATCGACAACAACTTTTTTAGCATTCTTACCAAATTCTTTTGAGTTATGACCAACTGTTGAAGTTGAAAGTCTTGAGCCAACGGCTAAGATAAAATCAGAGTTTTGAATGGCAAAATGAGCGGCTCTTTCCCCATAAGTGCCTGGTCGACCAACATATAATTTATTGTCACTATCGATAAGATCAATTCCAAGTCTTGAGGTAATCACTGGCATTTGAAGTTTTTTGACAGTTTCATCAAATTCTTTGAAAGCATTTGCCAACCTGATTCCCTGGCCAACAAAAAGAATTGGACGTTTTGACCTTGATAGTATTTTTAATGTCTCTTTTACCTTTAAAGAAAGATTATTATCTTCATCACTGCTTTCTTCAGGGACAAATTCTTTTAAAAGTTTCTCAGGAACTTTCATTCTTTGAATATCGAGAGGAACTTCGATCCAAACCGGGCCCGGTCGGCCATTTAAAGCTAAATAATAAGCTTTTTGCATATAATATTGTATTAAAGAAGGATCGTCGACGGTAACAAAATACTTTGTGACCTTTTCAACGATCGGCTTGATATTTATTCCCTGAATTCCATATTGTCTAATCTTGGTTTTTTGCTGATACTGGACGTAAGATAAAGCAGACTGGCCGGAAATAACCATCATTGGAGCCGAATCAACCCAACCACCAACGACTCCATTCATGATGTTGATGGCGGCCGGTCCGGCAGTAACTAAAGTAACTCCTAATTTTCCAGTAATGCGACCATAAGCATCAGCTGACATTCCCAAAGCCTGTTCATGGTGACCACAAATATATTTCAATTTTTTGTTACGAAAAACCGCATCATTCAAAAACATAGCCTGACCACCGGTAATCATGAATACAGTATCAACCCCTTTTGAGGACAAAAATTTAAAGATATAGTCGCTGACAGTCATATTATAATAATGATTCTATCTGATAATCTTCATTTTTAAACTCTTTTTTCTGTTTGAGAAAATTGGCCACATCGATAATAATATCTTCTTGTCCGCCGACGACCTTTCTTCTACCTAATTCTTTGAGAATATCTCGTACATCGACACCAAATTTGATAGCCGCTTTTTCCGCATGGGGAGCAAAGCCGGAAAAGACTCCGGCAAGACCACTGGTGAGAGTTATATAATTAATTTCAGGAGATTTTTTCATTAATTTAGCAATAATATTTTCACTATTATCCATTAATTGATAAAGATCAAGTCCTGTTTTATAACCTATTTTTTCAAGAACAGCAACAATTACTTCAAGTTGGCAGTTTCCAGCCCCAGCTCCAAGTCCACGGGAACAGGCGTCGATAATCTTTGCTCCGGATTCAACCGCAATTAAAGAATTGGCAATGGCCATGCCCAAATTATTATGAGCGTGAAAACCAACCTCAACTTTCAAGCCCTTGACTAAAGTTGAAACTTTTTCGGTCACATCCTGAGGAAGATATGTTCCCGCTGAGTCCATCAACATTACCCCACTAGCTCCATATTCCTCCATCAGTTTTGCCTGGGCAAGAAGTTCCGACTCCGAAATCATATGAGACATCATTAAGACTCCATAAGTTTTTATATTATTTTTTACAGCATATTGAATATGCTGACGAGTGATATTGGCTTCAGTACAGTGGCAGGCGACCATCATCACTTCAATCCCCGCTTTAATTGCCGGAGCAATATCATTTTTGATGGTTCCAAAACCAGGAATAAGAAAAGCACCGAGCTGGGTTTTTTTTAATTGTTTTTTGGCAGTTTTTAGCATTTCCTGATCTGACAATAATGAAATTCCCAGTTGAAGAGAAGAAGCGCCCAGTCCATTACCATGTCCAACGATAAGAATTTTTGTCCCAGCTAATTCAGCCCCCCTAGCATATTGAGTAATATCTTGAGCGGTAAGTTGGTGTTTCATGGCGTGGGATCCGTCACGAAGTGTTGAATCAACGATTAAAATTTCTTTATTATTATTTTTCATGTTTTTTTGTTTTTAATTTTCGTCTGGCGTATTCTTCGGCTACGGCAATAGCTGCACAGTTAATTATATCTAAATTTCCGGCGTAAATTGGAAGATAATCTCCCCTTCCGACTACTTCAATCATAGTTGTTAATTTACCATCGTCAAAGATGGGTTCTAAAACAAGTTTATATCCAGGGACATATTGCTGAATTTTTTTAACTACTTTTTTTATTTCTTCTGTAATTAATTCTATTTTGGGATTTTTCATTTTGGCATAAATAGTATTATGCATCAATATTGGCGGATCGGCCGGATTAAGATTAACGATTGCTTTTGCTTTTTTTACACCGCTAAAATACATCAAAGCTTCGCTGGTTGTCTGGGTATACTCATCGATATTATTTCGTGTCCCAATGCCTGCCGATTTTGAGGAGATACTGGAAACAATCTCAATATATTCAGTATCCGGATTAATTTTCATAATTGCCTGTGCGATGGGTATAGTTGCTTGTCCTCCGCAACTTACCATATTAATATTAAATTCTTTTAAAGATTTATTAAGATTAATAATTGGTATACACATCTTTCCGATTCTCGATGGGGTCATATCAATGACAAATTTTTTCAGTCTTTTTAATATGGGGGCATTATACTGATGGGCTTCGGCTGAGGTTGCGTCAAACACTATTTCACAAAGTCCAGGACTTTTTTCAATAGCGCGAATTGATTCAAATGAAGTTTTGACCCCAAGTTTTTTAGCTCTGGCAATCCCTTTTGACTCAGGATTGTGTCCGGTAAAAATTCCACATTCCAGTACGGGCGATCTTAAAATTTTGGTTAATAAGTCTGAGCCGATATTTCCCGTGCCGATTATACCAACTTTTATTTTTTTTGAAGCGGTTCTTTCCTTCATTGTTTAAAAATTAACCTTATTTTTAATAATAAAAGATGGACGGGCTTTGACTTCATCATAAATACGGGCTAAATATTCGCTGATAATTCCAAGGACAAAAAAAAGAATTCCAAATAAGCTCAAGGTTAGTATGATCATTGTTGCGGCTCCGGGTGCTTCTCGTCCATGGACGAGAAATAAATAAAGATAAAAAATAATCATAAAAAATGAGACGACGGTAATTCCGATTCCAAGAAAAGTGACAAATCTTAAAGGTAAATAAGAGAAAGAAAAGATACCGTTGAGGGCGACCTTAAGAGCTGTTTTAAAATCAGCTTTTGATTCTCCGGCAAATCTGTTTGCCCGGTTAAATGAAATACCAATATGTTTGAAGCCGGTCCACATAATCAAGCCTCTTAAATATTTATTCTGTTCCCCCATTTGGTTGATTGTTTGATAAACCCTTTTATCAATTAATCGAAAGTCGCTGGCATTTTCAGGGAACATGTTTTTTGTAAATAAATTAATTATTTTATAAAATAAAACAGAGCTGACATTTCTAAAAAAACCGGCAGTTCTTTTTTTGACCTGGCCATAAACAATTTCATACCCGGCTTCCCATTTTTCGATAAACTTGGAAATAAGATCAATCGGCTCTTGAAGATCAGCCATCATGATAACGCAGGCGTCTCCTGTCACAAAATGCATACCGGCCGCAATGCCGCCGTCGCAACCAAAGTTTTTAGAAAGCTGAAGTATCTTTAATCGTCGATCTTTTCGGGAAAATTTTTGTAAGAGAACAAAAGAATTATCAACAGAGCCGTGTTCAACAAATACGACTTCAAAATCATAAGCGGGATTTTTATTCATAAAGTTTGTCAGTTGTTTAATTAATTCAGGGATTCCAAGAGATTCATTATAAATCGGAATGACAACAGAGATAAGTTTTTTAGATTTCATTGTTCTCATTATACAATATCATTATTTTTTTGGTAAAATAATTTCATGTTTATTCCCGGCAAGACCTACATACCAGTCTCAGGAAAAGTTTTTGATAAAGAAGAGATAAATAATGCCATTGAAGCGGCCAAAGACGGCTGGTGGACTGAAGGAAGATGGGCTAAACAGTTTGAATCAGATTTTAAAAAATTTCTTGGTGTCAATTACGTTTCACTTGTTAATTCCGGTTCTTCAGCTAATTTAGTTGCATTGGCCTGTTTAACTTCAACAGTATTTGGCGAACGGCAATTAAAACCGGGTGATGAATATATTACTACATCAGTCGCTTTTCCAACGACTGTTAATCCCGGACTTCAATATGGTTTAAAACCGATTTTTATTGATGCGGAACTTGATACTTTAAACATTGACGTTGATCAAATTGAGAAAGCGATTACAAAGAAGACGAAATTAATCATGGTCGCTCATACTTTAGGTAAACCATATAACTTAAAAAAAATCATGAAATTGGCAAAAAAATATAATCTTTGGGTGATTGAAGATTGCTGTGATGCATTGGGTAGTAAATATAAAGGTAAGATGGTTGGCACTTGGGGAGATATAGCAACACATAGTTTTTACCCAGCGCACATAATCACGATGGGAGAGGGAGGCGCTGTGACAACCCAAAACCCATTAATTCATCGGTCAATTCGGCAGTTTCGCGATTGGGGTCGGGACTGTTGGTGTGATACGGGAAAAGATGACACCTGCAGAAAAAGATTTGGTTGGAAATTGGGAGAGCTACCTCAAGGTTATGATCATAAATATATCTATTCTCAGATTGGCTATAATTTAAAATCAACTGACTTTCAAGCCGCCATTGGCTGTGCCCAACTAAAAAAACTCCCCGATTTTATCAAAAAAAGACAAGAAAATTATAAAATTCTTTATAATTTTTTTAGTCAATATAAAAAATATTTTATTTTGATGAAAGAGGATAAAAATGAGGAAGTGAGCTATTTTGGATTTCCGGCAATTGTTAAACCTCACTCCCCTTTTACCCGTAATCAACTGACAGAATATCTGGAAAATAATAAAATCGGCACAAGAAATATTTTTTCCGGCAATCTCCTCCGTCATCCGGCTTACCTGAAATTAAAAAATAAATTTAAAATCATCGGTAATCATAAAAATGCCGATTTAATTATGAACAATGCTTTTTGGTTGGGAGTTTGGCCGGGAATTAATGATGAAATGATAACGTATATTAAGGAAAGAATATTTAATTTTCTTCAAATTTATTAATCAAATAAGCTTGAATATATTCAAATCTCTCCATTAATTTGTTACGTTCACCCATTGGTACAAAAGGTCGCATATCAGTTTCAAATTCTTTCTCAGAGATTTTTTTTATTGAATTCAATAATTTTTTATTTGAATAATCTGTTTTTTGGTAATACTTTAGCTTTTCTTTAACTAAATCGTTGTTTATGAGTGTGCCTTGCGATATCAGAAACCAAAGATCAAAAAGATCTCTCCCCTTTTTCCTCGTTAAAAGAGCTCTGATTTTTTCGGCACATATTTCTTCACGCGAAAGATGATAAATAAATGAAGTAAAAATAACTGGATATATCGTATCAAATGTTGATTTGCTTGGTTGAAGCACTTTTTCTCTAAATGAAAAATCAAGATTAATAAATGTTGCATAAGGCAGGATATCGCGAGTGGCTGTTAGCAAAAATCGTTTGCCGGTAATAGTTTTTCTTTCCTTAAAAGAAAACTCCCCTTCTTTTACAAATTCTTTAAATATTAAATTAATAAGTGATAAAAATTCGTCTTCAGAAGAAGTAACTGTAAAATCTAAATCTTCAGAAAATCTTGAAGCACCGAGTAAAAAATGGATAGCGGTTCCTCCTTTAAAAAAAACTTGAGAACTTTTTTCGTTTTTATAAAGCTTATTTAAAAAAAGGATTTGCAGATATTCACGGTAAATCGTTGATTCATTTGTTTTAAACTTACGAGCAAATGAATTGATTTGATCTTTTGTAATCATACTTAAATATTTTTAAAATTTGCAGTTGCCTTTTTAAATTGACTTGTTTGAGGATATTTTAAGATATATGATTTGAGTTTTGATTTATTAATTAATGATAAATCGTATTCTTCGAGATGAATTTTTTTTATACCTTTTGAAGAAAGATAAAGTTGGTCAACAAGGGCTTTTTCTTTGTCAGCAATGAGATAATTATCTTCTTTTATATATCCCCAGAAAAGCGATTTTTTAAGATGGTAATATCCATATTCTTTTTCATTGAACTTTTTTAATCGGGTCTGACCAAGGGTGGCACTCGTTACTTCATATGGGAATTGCGAAAGAACACCATAAAAACTTAAGGCACTTTCAAATGATACGTATGACGACTCGTACATAAAATTAGCTAATGCAAATTCACTGCAAGAATATTTTTTTAAACTGTATTTGTTTCGCTCAATTTTAATCAGTACTCCACTTTCAATCAAACGATTGACGATATTAAATAGAGAACTGGATTTATCTATATTCAAATGCTCTCTTAATGTTTTGAGTGTGAATAATTGAGTAGATGATTCATATATTTTTTTGGTTAAAAAACTCATATCGTACAATTTCATATACTATCAATCTTAAAGAGTTTATGCAATCTTGTCAAGAGCATTTTTATAATAAAATTCATTATGTTGATACGAGGTAAGAAAGTGTAGTAATATATACACTATATGGATACGAAGAAAATAACAAATATTTATAAAGAAACATCGGCATTAGTTTGGAAGGAAGCGAATCTTTTTATGGCAAAATCCCTTATCGTTATTGTTCCTAATCACAAACAGATAGCCCACGGAACCCTTGAAAGTATATTAAAACAATCAGATATGAGTTATCTTGAATTTGAATCTTACTATAAATAATGCCGACTTAATTATGAATAATGCTTTTTGGCTGGGAGTATATCCTGGAATTTCAAAAAATACGATTAAATATGTTAAAGAAAAAATAAAAGATTTTATCATGTCTCTCCATATATGAAATCAGCTTTAATTGGATATACAGGGTTTGTTGGAAGCAATATAAATGACCAACATAAATTTACCGAACTTTATAATTCAAAAAATATTACCAAGATCAAAAATAAAAAATATGATTTGGTTGTTAGCGCAGGAATTCCTGGAACAAAATGGATAGCCAATAAATATCCCGTAAAAGACCTTGAAAATATAAAGAAATTTATAAATTCCATAAAAACTGTTCAAGCCAGAAAATTTGTTTTAATATCTACGGAAGACGTTTACGAAAATCCTTATAAAGTAAACGAAAAAACCAAAATTAATTCGGCCAATGTCCAACCTTATGGAAAAAACAGACTATTTTTAGAAAAAAAACTCAAAAATATATTCAAAAAATCATTGATAGTTATCAGACTGCCCGGTTTAATCGGAAAAAATTTAAAAAAAAACTTCATATATGATTTTATTCATGAAAGAAAATATTATTTAAGCAATAGTGAAAGTATGGTCCAGGTATATGATCTAAAAAATATTTGGAAAGATTTAAAAAAAACAATCAAATATTCTTTACCCATTATCAATTTTGCGCCGGAACCGATTAGAGTTGCTGACATAGTTAAATATGTGTTTGGAATAAATTTTGTTAATAAAGACAAAAAACGTTTTTTAAATTATGATGTCTCATCCGTTTATGCCCATCACTACGGTAATAGCGATAAATACTTATATAACAAAAAACGAGTTTTAAATAGTATAAAAAAATTTGTTTATCTAGAAAAACTCAAACTCGAAGGAAAACCTTTAAAGAAAATGAAAGATATTATTTATTAATGATTTCATTTACGGCCATTCTTATCCGGTTAATAGGTTTTTTTAATCTAATAATTTCTCCTTTTAATTTCTTTATTAAATCATCCTGATAAGTAATATGATTTACATGATAAATATCATATTTACCTGTCAGTTCAATAAAGTCTGCATAATCGAATTTGCTCTGTTTGTTTAATTTGGAAACTATTTTTTTGTTTTGCAATAAATCAAACAGCACATCAAGAGCAAATTTTTGATGAAAGACATGTTCAACTTCAAGAGTCTGTCTGGCTACATAAAAGGGTATTAATTCGTCATCAGTGATGTCACAATATTTTTCTTGGGATAGGGGGAAGATTTTTATAAATTCTCCGATGTTCATTATTTTTAAATAATGTTTTAAAACATGGGAAAACTCAAACATGCTGCGGACAACAGCCTTGGGGGTGGCGGCGCTGGCATTCATCTCGCCGGCCCTGATTCTGAATTTTGTCAGTTTTTCTTGAATGATATGTTGCTCATATTTTAGACTGAGCCTTATTCCTATATCAAAATCTTGGATTTGAGCCAAACAAGGATTGTGGTATCCGATGAAGTCATAAACTTTTTTTCTCATCATCATACTTGGATGCCATAACCAACGACAGTTATAGAAAAAATAATTTAGCCACTGGAATCGGTTCCTGTTTTCCAATGAATTCATTTTGCCGTGAAAATGCTCTGAGTCCGGAATATTTGATCCCCCTTCATCAATCATCTGGGCCTGGGTAAAAACCGCTCCGGTTTCCGGATGAGCGTCAAGATACGCAACCTGTTTTTCAAGTTTTTCAGGAAAAAAAGCGTCATCGGAATTTAGATGGGCGATGTATTTGCCTTTAGCAAGAACCAAACAGTTATTTATAGCCACACAAACCCCGTGATTTTTAGTTGAAATAAATAATTTAATTCTTGGATCTTTGAATTTTTTTATTTCCTCGACCGTTTTATCAGAAGAATGATCGTCGTTGATGATTATCTCAAAATCCTGGAAAGTCTGACCTAAAACGCTTTCAAGCGCGTAAGCGATGTATTTTTCGTGATTATACGATGGAATGATGACGCTAACTTTTGGCATATATGATTTTTTTTAATTTTTTTAAAGGATATTTTAAATCTTCGTATTGTTTTGTCAATGTTTTCACTAATTCTTCCTGATAGGCGATGTGATTAACATGATAGATATCCCGTTCGCCAGACAGTCTAATAAAATCTGTATAGTCAAAATTACTTTTTTTATTTAGTTTCGACACTATTTTTTTATTTTGCAATAAATCAAATAACACATCTAAAGCAAACTTCTGATGAAAGACATGTTTGACATCCAATGCTTGTCTGGCCACATAAAAGGGAATTAATTCATTATCATTTATGTCATCAAATCTTTTTTTTGCTTCAGGAAATATCTTAAAAAATTCGCCGACATTTTTTATTTCTAAATAATGTTTAAGAATATGGCCAAATTCAAACATACTCCGGACTTTATTTTCAATCGTATCGGCTCCGACGTTCATGTTTCCTGATCTGATTCTGAATTTAACAAGTTTATCATCGAAGATATAAATATCCTGTTCAAAACACAGCCTTATCCAAACATCAAAATCATGGAGTTGCGCCAGCCGTTCGTTTTCATATTTTATTTTTTTATAAAAAGACTTTCTAATTAAGGCGGACGGAAAACAGATACAGTTGCCGTTGTGAAAAAAATAATTAAGCCATTCATATCGATTCCTGTTCTTTTGATCAAAAACTTTATCATAATAATATTCTTTTATTTCGTTTCCTTCCTCATCAATCATCTGGGCCTGGGTAAAAACCGCTCCAACACCCGGGTTATCATCTAAATATTTAACCTGTTTTTTAAGCTTATCAGGTAAACAGATATCATCGGAACTAAATAAAGATATATATTCTCCCCGACTCTTGTTTAAAGCATAATTCAGAGCATGTCCAAAACCGATGTTTTTCTTTATTCGGAAAACCCTGATTCTTGGGTCTTTAATAGTTTTAATTATTTTGTAAGTCGAGTCGGTGGAGCCATTGTCAACAACGATCAATTCAAAATCCACAAACGTTTGGCTAAGAATGCTATTGATACTTTCAGCTACATATTTTTCGTGATTAAAAGCAGAGATAATTACGCTGACTTTAGGCATGCTCATTTATTTATAATTTGACTTTTTTAGTAGCATAGGTCTTTCGATCAAATTATATAACATTATCGATATAATTAAAATTATTGATGAAGCGGTTATAACCGATAAAAAAATATTTAAAAATTTTAAATTATTTTCAAAGTAGGTATATATTTCATAATGAATCAGAAAGATTGAAAAAGAAAACATACTTAGTTTAGTAAAAAAATAATATATTAATTTTTTATTTATCAATATTTTATTTATGAATAAATTATTTTCTAAATAAACAACAAAGATAATTAACCCTAAGCTCATAAGTGGCCAACTGAATGCTCGAAATAAAATAGATCTATCAAAAAAGTTAATCCCATAATTCACCATTAGATATACATAATAAAAATAGAATACCGTTAAAACAATTAATGAAACCGCAAACGAATTAAAATTTGAAAATTTTTCATATAGGATTTTAAACCTTAATTTTAGGATGGCAAACAAAACGCCTATAAACAAAGAATCAAATCTTAGTAATATATTTTTCCTTACACCAAAATCAAAAATAGGGTTATATAAATAAATATAGATAAATCTGAAAAAGTTTATTAATATGATAATAAAAATAAATGTTCTCAGTAATTTCACAGATGAGTATTTTGCATTATTGATAATCATAAATATGACAGGGATAATTAAGTAAAACCAAAACTGTATAGATAAAGTCCAGGAAACGGCAAAAAAACCTACTTCATTCGGAAAAAAATTTTGCAGGAAAACAAAATGTAGTAAGTGCAATGATTTAGATCCGAATATAAAATTATCAATAAAAACAAGAATAACCAATACGACAAAATAAAGGGGCATTATTCTTAATAATCGCCTCACATAAAAATTTATGATTTCCTTAAAAGAAAAATTTGGAGTTAATTTTGTAAGTATAGTTTTTCCTATAAGAAAACCACTAAGAACAAAAAATAGCTCAACCCCATAAAGTCCCGAATTGTATAATAAATTAAAAAAAACTGGGTTATTTTTGAAAAATGGTGATAGATGAGCAATAACAACCAGAATAATCGCTATACTCCTTGCAATTTCAAGGCCAAAATTTTTTTGCATATAAGTTATTCTATACTATAATATAGTCGCAAATGTATAATCTAAAAACAAAACCCATCTTTATTATTACCTTTTTTATTGCAGTTTCAATAGTTTTTAATTTTTCAGTATGGAGTGAATTTTTTGGAAGTAGACTAACACTAAGTGACAATATCATCACGGAACTATTGGTTGAAAATAGTTATAAAAATATTCTTCATCTGAAAAACCCTTTTATCGTTGATTCAGTTTTTTACCCATTTACTGTAAACATTTCTCTTAACGATCCGGCAATTTCAAGCACAATTTTTTTCTTTTTTTTAAGACCTTTTTTTACATCTTACCAGTCATTAATAATAATTACTCTCTTAAGTTTTTTTCTTAATAATTTTTTTATGTATTTGATGTTGAGAAGGTTTAAGATCAACCAATTTATATCAATATTAATTAGCTTGGTTTATGGCTTCACTCCATTTTTATCACATAAGATAATCGGACATTATACTTATATTCCGATTTATTTTTTCCCTCTATCTTATTTGGTAGTTGATCAATTTCTGGAAGCAAGATCAAAAAATAAGAAACATTTTTTATCGATCATTTTTGGGTTATTTTTGGCTTTTGTCTTGCTTAGTAACTTTTATTATTTTTTTATGATTGTTTTAGGTATTTTAGCGTTTATAGTGTACTTTACCATTCTTAATAGAAAAAAAATATTTCAATTTATTGCTTCAAATTTTAAATATTTGATGATTTCTATCGTTGTTTTTTGTTTATCGTTAATTCCGTGGTTTGTATCTGTTTATCAGATAACAAAAAGCGGCAATCTGTCAACAATTCCGGGATTTGGCGGAGCAATTACTTTATCAGCCGATGTTTTAAGTTTTTTTACACCAAGTGAATATAATCCATTTTATAGAAATATATTTTCTTTTCTTTCCTTACGTATACCCTATTTTACAAAGTACAATGATTTTTTTCTTAACAGCTGGGAAAGGTTTGTTTATCCGGGAATAATTATTCTTGGAGTGTATTGCTCAGTAATTTTATTAAAAATATTTAAAAAATTTCCACTAATTTTGTGGAATAAGATAAAACAACATTTCTTTATAAGTTTAGTTTTTGCTATTCTGATGTTGGGTCCTTTCCTTAAAGTATTTAACCGCTGGTCAATCAATCTTGACGGGGTAGCAGTCGTATTTCCTTTACCATTTTTACTGCTTCATTATATCCCCGGACTATCAACCTTGCGGGCACCTTCAAGGTTTACTCCGATTTTTATTTTTTTTGCTTGTTTTGTTACAGCGTATGTACTCGATTTTTTAGTAATAAAAATTGGCAAAAAAAAATCCTTTATATTAATAATTACTTTATTTGTCTTGTTTTTCCTTGATCAATTCTATGTTATCCCAACTAAATTAAACCAGGAAATCCCAATAAAAATTTATAATAATTTGAAAGATAAACCGCAGGGAACAGTCTTGGAAATTCCATTTACCGTCCGTGATGGTTTTCAATATATGGGATTTGTCCACGCAATTCAGCCAATGGCCGGGCAACTTATCCATGGAAAGCCTATAATTGGCGGGTATATGGCCAGAGTCTCTGATAATGTATTTAATTATTACAAAAATTTGAAATTCGTTAATTACCTATCAAGCATAATTGACAAAGGAAATTACATTCCTCTTAAGGAGGAACCTCGAAATATCAATCTTTTTCCTTACCCTTATCCTATAAATACTGCCAAAAATGAAGTACAATCTTTGAATATTAAATATGTGATATTGAAGAACGATGAAAAATACTCAAATTATTTGATAAATTTATTCAAGCAAATAGGATTTTCTGAAAAACAGAAGAATATTAATTATCTTTTGTTAGAAAAACAATAATATGGAAATATTTTTGCTTTTATTTAAAATAATTTTTTTATTATTTTTTGCAGGCTATGGATTTACGGCAATTTTTATTCCTGAAAAACTTCGCCGGGATGCTTTTTGGATGATCCCCTGGTTCGGGCTAATATTTATCAGTGTTATTGGAGTTTTTTTAAGCATGGCAGGAGTTCCAATGAATCAAGCTAAATATTTAATTCTCGCCTTAGCTTTAGTACTTGTTATATATGCTTTTATTACCAATAAAAAAATATCTTTCGTATCATGGGAAACAGGATTGATAACCTTATTGACGATAGTATGTTTATTGTTTAATCTTTGGCCATTGATTAAGGTAGGATTTCCAACGACGATTTCTTTAGGCAATTTAGATCCGATTTCCTATGTTCATACGTCTGATTTTTTGATAAATCACACAGTTTTTGATGGAAAAGATTTTATCCATTACAAGCCTTATCTTTGGGCAACAGGAGACTTACTTCATAACGGTTTTCGCTGGGGAACACCGATGATTTTAAGTTTTTTTACAAGCATTTTTGGACTGAAATCTTATCAGATATATTCGATACTTATAACAATAATTTTTGCTTTATCTTTTCCAATCACTTATATTCTTGCTAAACAAATAATAAATAGAAAAAAATCATATTTGTTGTTATTCCTAATCTTTCTCACTCAAGCGTTTAATTCCACCAATCTTTATATGCTGTATCATGTTTTTTTTGCCCAATTTATTTTTTTGGGTGTATTTATTACTATCATTATTTTACTTCATTCATATTTTTCAGAAGAAAATATTAATTTATATAATTTTAACAGTTATGATTTTTTGACAGCCTTTAGCTTATCATCTTTAACGACGCTTTATGTAGAAGGATTATTTTTTATTTTTATCCCTCTTTTTATATTTATTTTTTTAAAGCTATTGCAAAAAAAATATTGGTTTTTATTATACGGACTAAAAATTATTCTACTTTTATTAGTTATTAATCCAACGACTTTTGGAAACGCTCTCAGGGTTAATTATAAAGTGTTTATTAGCACAACTAAAATAGGAGTGATTGGCTGGGAAAAAATCAGATACGCAAAACCCATGGAAATAATCGGATTTTATAATTTGTATCACTCAAGAAAAATTCCTTATTTGGCTGAATTGATTAGTTCAGTGATACTGATGGGGATAATGATAATAGGTTATTTTAAAAGTAAGCAAAAGCTTTTTGTAGCTTCATTTATGGGTTTTTTCGTTTTTTTATATTTGATTTTTGCATTATATTTCAAGAACTTCTTTACCTATCATCGAACAATAACCTATACTGTTTTTTTTATTTCAATTTTATTTTCGTCCGGTATGCTTTCAGTTTTTGATTTATTAAAGAACAAAGTTGTTACAACAATTATTATTGTAATATTTACTTTAATGTCGATTAGATCTTCATATAGAACGATGTATCAACTTTATTGGCATCCGAAAATAGTAGATAAGTCTTTAATTTCCTTAACAGAATTAAATAATAATAAAAGTTTTACCAGTGCTTTTTATACTTCTGACGTATTTCTTGGAGAATATGATTTGTGGAAACGTCTTTGGAGAGAATATTTACTTACAGATAAATACATCGTGACTAGACAAAATTATCCGACGGAAAGAATTTTTTTGGAAGGAATGAATTTGGTCTTAAGTGAAAAAAATTATTTAGAGGGAGAAGGAAAAAAAATCGTTTATAAAAATATAGTTTGGGAAAATGAATATTATCAGTTGGGAGAAATAAAATCTATAAAAGTGGCAAAAGATTTACAGAAATATTAATCGAAAATGAAAAATTTAATAAAAATTATTACAGGAAGGTTTTCTTGGCTGTTGATGATTGCTGGTTATGTATTGGTCAATATAATATTTAATTATCGTGTTTATTGGCACCAATTAGTTACCGATCTTTCAAAGAGCGGAGCTGTTTGGGGGGAAGTCCAATCATACGAATGGTTGACGGATAAATTTTATCAGACAATAATGTCAGGCCAAAATCCTTTCGGGTTGGTTCAAGGAATACTTTATCCGTTCAACTTTCATTTAGGTTTAACTGATGCGGCTAACGGATTTTATTTCTTGTTTTTAAGACCTTTTTTTTCAGCACACCAGTCAATGTCGATAATCGTCGCCCTTTCCCTCCTTTTTGCCAATATAGGTATGTATCTTCTTCTTAGAACATTAAAGTTTGATAAATTAATAGCTTTTTTTATAGGTCTATCTTATGGTTATATGACGTTTCTTTTTCCACGAGGAGGGCACTTGAATTATTGGTGTATATATCTTTTTCCATGGTTTTATTATTGCCTCGCAAATTTATTACAATCAGATAAAAAATTTGTGAGGATTTTGTCTTCCTTTGGGGCCTCTCTTTTTTTTGTATTGACCTTATGGCTTAATTTTTATTATTTTGTGATGCTGCTTATATCTTTATTTTGTTTATTTTTATACTATCTTTCATTTAAAAGGCAGTTATTTTATGAGCAGATTAAAAAATTATGGCCTTATGGAATATTAACTTTTTTATTAACGGCCATTTTTCTTGTACCTTGGGCAACAGGTTTATATGAAGCGATCACATTTGATGAAATTCCAAAAACAAGCGGTTGGGGCGGGGCGATTGAATTTGCTTCAGATTTATTTAATTATTTTATTCCCAGCGGTTATGGTTATTATGTCAGCAAGTTTCCATTTTTATATAAACCTTTTCTATTATTTTTGAAATTATTTAGGTCCGAGGCCCGTTCGATTTTTGAAAATTTTACTTATCCTGGGGTTATTATTCTCTTCAGCTACTTTGTTTTAATATTTTTTTTAAAAAAATTTGATAAGAAAACAAAAGAAAATATCAAACCATTTTTATTTACCAGTATCGTGTTTTTTATCCTAACTTTAGGTCCGTTTTTACACGTATTTGGCCACTGGACGTTGACGGTTGATGAAGGAATAAAAATCGTGATTCCGTTACCTTACATTATTTTGCATTATATCCCCTTTCTAAATAATATTCGTGTTCCAGGTCGATTGATTGTTGGCTTTATTTTCTTTGCTTACGTTGTCTGCGCCTATCTGATTAACTATTTTCTTAAAAATAAATCGATCCATTTTAAGCAGATTTTCTTTGCCATATTTTTACTCGTTTTTATTTTTGATCAAAGAGTGGCTGATAATATTTTTCCTCCCCCGCAAGTTTACCCTTATAAAATATTTCAAACGATTAAATCTGATAAAGAAAAGGTTTCGGTATTAGAAATTCCATTTACCGTGAGGGACGGATTTACTTATTTTGGCAATGGAGATGCAATCGGAATGACGATCGGCGAATCATGGCATGAAAAACCGGCTATTGGCGGGTATATGGGGCGAGTTTCTGATTATAAAAAAAATTATTACCGGTTGAATCCGTTTTTTGGTTATCTAGGCAGACTCATAGACGACAGTCTTTACAATAATCCGATTATTGATAAGGATGATTTGATCAATTGGACAGATTTAGATATCAATAAAAGCAGGGAAACAATTGATTTTCTTAGCCTTAAATATATTATTTTAAACAATGAAATGTTATATGCGGCAACATTGTCCGCTAAACTTAAAGAGTTGGGTTTTGAAAAACAAATGGCTGATAAAAAATTTTCTCTTTTGAAAAGAATTTCAGAGAATAAAGATTTTTTGTCAATAGATTTGGGTAGTGAAAATGACATTAATTATCTGGGAATGGGTTGGCATAACCAGGAAGGAAATTTTCGTTGGTCTGATAAAAAAAATTTTGTGATGTTTAAAACAACAAAGCAAAAAAAATACGATCTTCATTTTAAAGCAGCGGCTTTCAACAAAGATCAATTGGTCACAATTTATTTAAACAAAAAGAAGATATCAAAAGTTAATATTTCAACAGCGGTTAAAGAATATTCTGTTCCTATAAATATCAAATTTGAAACGGGAATAAACAAGGTTTATTTTATATTTGATGGATATTTCCGACCGATTGATGTTATCCCGGGTAGTCTTGACGAGCGAAAAATATCAACAAAGTTTTTAGAAATTTATTTAACAGAAATTAAGTAAGCAAAATTATGATAATAACAACTTTAACTATTTTGTTTTACTCTTTTTCAACAATTATTATTCTCTTCCTTTTGGGTATTGGATTAACTTTGTTATCAATACCAGATAAATTAAAGCCATATTCTCTTTGGCTAAGTCCATGGTATGCAATGTTTTTTTTAATATTTTTTTTAGTTATCTTTAGTCTTTTTGGTCTTTCTGTGAAACAAGTATCTCCTCTTTTAATTATTTTACTTTTATTTTTTGATGTATATGCAATTTTTAGCAATAAATTGAAACTAAAAATTGAGCCAAAAGCAGATATTATTATATTGATCTTTGTTCTGATAAGTATTCTTTTTAATTCCAGTCCGCTTATTAGGAGGGTTAAAATATTAACGACACTTTCATTAGGTAATAATGATGTTCTTATATATGCATCATTACCTGATTATCTTGTTGATTATTCGATCGCAGACAATTACACTGTAGAAAACGAACCTTTAAAACCAACTACATACGGAGTCAATGGAATGATTAAAGACAATTTTCGTTGGGGTAGTCCTATTATAGTCTCGTTTTTTTTGAACATTTTTCAATTAAAAGGTTATCAATATGTTTACTTATTTCAATTACTTCTTTTTGGATTGACAATCCCCCTAATATATTTGCTATTTAATCTGTTGTACAAAAGCTCATTTTACGGCTTATTACTCTCTTTTTTTATTTTTACATTTAATGTTAATTTACTTTACATACTTTACCATGATTTCTTGGGACAGATATTTTTTTGGGGAATTGAAGTTTTTCTATTAATACATTTATTTTCTTATTTTTTTTCGAATGAAATAAAGAAAAATATTTTCAATAAGTCCGATTTCATTATCGGTTTAACAATGTCCGTATTGTTTTTTTCTTATCATGAAGGAGTGGTTCTGATTATTGCACCAATATTTATATTTTTATTATTTAATTTAATAACAGGAAATAATGTCATTTATTATCTACAAACTTTAATACGTATTTTTTTTATAACAGGGGTGACTAGTTTTTTATCAATCGCTCGCGCAGTTAAAATTGATTTTTTGCAAGCTGGCGGGCTTGATGCTCCAATTGGATGGCAATTATTCAGAAATAAAATTCCTTTTGCTAATCCGTTTGAGGCATTGGGTTTTTATAGCATCCATTCATTTGAGCCGTTGCCAACGATTCTGGCGATTTTACTTAGTTTATTTATAATTTTAGCTATTGTGAAAGGCGTCTTTCATTCCAAACAAAAACTTCTCGTAATAAGTTTTTTGATTCTTTATCTATTTTTTTATTATTGGACGGGAATATTGCATAATAATTTTTTTGCCTATAATAGGGCGTTAACATATACTCTTCCATTAGTAATAGTTTTGTTTTCGATTGGGACAACAAAATTTTACGAAAATAACAGGAAATTGGGAATTATTATCATCATTTTTCTCATTGGTGCGGTATTATATTCCGGTGTAAAATTAAATGGACGTTTTATCAGGGAATATCTTGCTGTTGACAGCTCACTTATTTCGTCAAAAGAACTTAACGATAACGAAAAAATTAACGAACCAATATTTACTGAGCAAACCATTACCGGACCCACAAATTTATGGCGGCAATTTTGGACAGATTATTTTTTATATCCAAATAAGTCAATCTACACCCCGTTTAATATTAATAAAACAAAAGATAGTATTGCTGATGAAAGCTTGATATTAATATCAAAATTTTCATCGTCAAACAGCAATCCCTCAAAAATTATTTTTAATAAAATAGAGTGGGAAAATGAACACTACATATTGGGACGTCTTTGTAACAGTGACAAATGCCTTTTAAGTCGAAATGAAGATTTGTCAAAAATTTTAGTGGGTAAAAATGAGTATGAAGACAGTTTATTATTTAGTGGCTGGGGAATAAAAGAGGGTAAAACCCGCTGGGCTAATGAAAAAGAATCTACTTTAAGACTTGTAACTAAGGATATTTATCCGACCAATTTAACAATAGAAGCATTGAGTCTTGGTAAACCTCAGAAAATGACCGTATATCTTGATGATCAACTGCTTGGAGAAATATTGATCAGTACAGAATGGAAAATTTATAACTTACCTATTAACTACATTCTTAACCCTGGCGTTCACAGGATAAAATTTGTATATTATCATGGATATAGGCCAATGGATGTAATTCCGGATAATCTTGATGGTCGGACGCTTTATGTTAATTTCAAAAAAATTGCCTTAGAATAATAACTATGAAAAAAAAATTTGATTTTTCTTGGATTTTGGTCACTTTGATAATTTTTTTAATAAGCCTGTTTTTTTATAGAAATTTGTGGAACCAAGTTATAACCAAAGATAAAGTAAATCAATTGACAATTCAGGGAGAATCCCCTGTTTACGAATTTGTTGCCGAGACAGTCAGAAATAATATTCTTTCTTTAAAAAATCCTTTTTCTAAAACGGACTCAGTGCTATATCCATTTGGCTGGCGATTTGCTCTAGATGATGTTACTCCTATTTTTGGAGTTTATTTTTTATTGCTAAGACCGTTTTTATCGATTCACCAGTCATTTATACTGATCATTCTTTTGGGAGTAATTATTTCCGGTTTGACAATGTATTATCTTCTTTTGCTTCTAAAAATAGATAAGTTGCCTGCATTATTGGTGGGATTGATATTTTGTTACAGTCCATTTGTAACTGTACGTATAGGAGCTCATCCTTCTTATACTACTCTTTATCTTTTTACTTTCCCGGCAATTTTTTTTATCAAATTGATCAGAGAAAAAAAGCAGTTTAAAAAATATTTATTTTCAACTCTACTTGCGATTAGTTTGTCGATTATTTTTTTAACCAATTTATATTTTGCCGTAATGATGGCGATTATGGTATTTGTTTTATTAATTATTAATTATCTATATTTTCACAAACAAGTATTAAAAATAATAATAAGAGACAAAAAATACTTTTTGACTACTTTTAGTTTATTTTTTTTGATTTTATCTCCTTGGATACTTGAAGTTTTAAAAGTTATATCTGTAGGTCGGGATGTTTCATCGGATTGGAATGACATTATTTCTTATTCGGCGGATCTAACCAATATATTTATACCTCTTGGTTCAAATCCTTTTTACCGTCAGATACTTGAAATATTGGGTTCAAAATATTTATATATTTCAAATATATTTGAGAATTTTATCTATCCCGGGTTAATAATAATAGTTTCCATGACAGCTTTCCTATTTGTTTCAAAAAAACTGCCAAAATTACTAAAGCCGATTTATTTTACAGCTTTATTATTTTTGGTATTAACTTTTGGCCCGTTTCTTAAAATTTTCGGTTTTAATCTGAAAATACCCCTTCCTTATATAATTATTCCTTATATCCCCTATCTGCAAATGGCCCGATCGCCGGGAAGATTTATTGTCCCATTTATTTTTTTATCATCGATTATAGTTGCTTTTGTAATCCAACATTTTATAAACAAAATCAAGAAAAAATGGCTTAAAGTTCTTATTTTGTTTACTTTATTTTTTATATTTATCTTTGATCAGATTACCATAGTTAGTTCACCTACGACTGTCAAAATTCCAAATAAGATTTACGAATATTTATCCAAACAAAAAACCGGTCCCGTTTTGGAAATTCCTTTTTCAATAAGAGATTCGATAAAGAATTTTGGTTATGCTAATGTAATTTGGTCGCCTTACGCCCAACTGTTGCATCACCAAAAAATTTTTGGAGTATATGCGGGAAGAATACCTAATGTATTGTTTAATTATTATTTAAAAGATTCATTAATTGGTCAATTGGGTAAGATTATAACTTCAGCTAATGTTGACTATGAATCTTTGATAAAAAAAATCAATCGTCAAGATTTTATAAATAAAATTGATTTTTATCAAATTTCTTATGTTATAAATAAAAACAACGAAAAATATTCTCCTTTTATCACTTCTTTATTTAAGGAAATTGGATTTGTAAAAATAATAAATGAGGGTGATTATGATTTGTATTTTCGAAAACCCACAATGACTATTACAGAGATAAATTTTGATTCTCCAACTGATGAATTAGCTTTGACTGATGAAGGATGGGGTAAAAAAGAGCCAAATGTCAAAACTCGTTGGATGATGACTAAGGCAAACAAGGTATTTATGAGTTTAGAAAAGACTAATAAAAAAAATTTAATTGTTGAAGGGGAAGCAATCGTTAATACTCAGATTGCCAAAGTTTATGTTAATGATAAATATATAGGAAAAATGACATTTCCAATAGGAAGATACAGCAGACAACAATTATCGATAAATAATCTTAGGCAAGGTTTAAATATAATTACTTTTAAATTTAAAAATACTCATGACCTGTCACAGCTTATTCCTGGGTCAAAAGACAAAAGACAGTTGACTCTTCACGTAAAATATATAGGATTGAAATAGCTTTTTATTTCTTGGCTACGATAATTACTGAAAGACCAAATGGAAGATCAAAATATTTAATTAATACTGCTTCAAAAAAAAGAGGAATTTTAAATAGCCAGTTTAAAATAGGATTGATTTGTTTAACGTCAGAGACGGAAGATTTATCCAACATTCTTTTTAATATCGCCAAAGGAAATAAAAAACAATTAACATAGCTGGCTTTTAAAACTTCAAAATTATTATTTTTTAATAATATTTTTAATTCTTCTTTTTCAAATCGGTGTTTTGTGTGGACAGCAATATCATGGCTGCCGTAGAGAAATTGGAAAGCAGGGACCCGAATAAATAAAACGCCTCCGGGTTTCAATATCCGGTAAAATTCCTTGATTACTTTTTTATAATCTTTCACTTGCTTATGGTATAAGACATCAAAACAGGCAACGACGTCAAACGATTTATTTTTAAAAGAAATTTTATCGACGTTTCCGAGTTTTAAATTTGTTAGCTTTCTTTTTTTACAGAATTTTATTGCTTCTTGTGATATATCTATTCCAAAAACTTGACCATAATTTTTTAAAAATAAAATATTTCTTCCCGTTCCACAACCGGCGTCAAGAATTTTTAACTGTTTATTTTTAGGTAAATATTTATCAAGTAAAGTTTTAGTTATTCTTCTCATTCCTTGATACCAAAAATGACTGTCCTCAACTTCATACATTATTTTGTACTCACGTGTTTCCATGAAATTTACAAGGTATTTAAAAAATGATAAAGCTTGGATGCAGAATTACTCCAGCTAAATTTTTTACTTTGCTTAATTCCCGATCGTCCCAGTTTTTGAGCAATTTTCGGATATTTGATTAAATGTTTAATTTTATTTTTCAAATCATAGTAATCAAACGGATCAATATATAAAACGGAATTTTTTCCCACTTCCGGTAACGATGAATTATTGGAGCAAATAACAGGAGTTCCCAAAAACATACTTTCCAGTACAGGTAGTCCGAATCCTTCATATAAACTTGGATAAATAACCGCGTATGAATTTATTATAAGATCGATGAGATATTCATCATTGAGATATTCAAGAATTAAAATTCTATTTTTACTTTTAATTGGAAAATTCTCTTTTACAAAATTAGCTACATTAACTTTAATGTTTCCCCAGCCTTCCCCACCCATAAGAACAAATTTAAAATCAGCGGGTATTTGTTTTTCTTTATGGAGGTCAAAAAAAGCCTGGACAAGGTTAATAATATTTTTTCTTGGCTCAAAGGTGCTATAAAATAATAAATAGCGACCCTTTTTAATATTACAGATTTGTTTCTGGCTCAAGTCATCAAAATTTGACTTATGTTTTGACAAAAATACTGAGTCAATACCAGGATAGCAGATTGTAATTTCTTTGTTTTTAAATGCAGGATATGATTTTAATAGATCATCCTTGGTGCATTTACTAATGCACACTATTCCTTGACAATGCCTTTGAGCAAAATAAAGTTTTCTTTTTGATAAGTCAACTGTTTCAAAACGGTGATATTGAGACATAATTACCGGAGTTAAATCAAAAATCGTAATGACATTTTTAAAATCTTTTAGGGGATAAAAACTGGTTTCAGAATGATAAACTACGGTCACCTTATATTTACTTAATTGTTTTTTTAAAAAAGAAATATATTCCTGAAAACGGAGTTCATCAATAATATGGAAATATAATTTTTTAATGGGTAGAATGAGGTTGATTATTTTTAAAAAAGGTTTTAAAAAAGATTCAAGAAGTCTCAATCCAAAAAATGAAGAATATTTTTGGATTGTGGGAATATTTTTTATGAATAAAATAGATTGATTATTCAATAGATCGATTATGTCCTTATTGATGGGAGAATTAAGAAGGTCTTTATTAAAAGAAAAAAGAATTATCTTAGTGTTTTTTTTGTTACTTTTTACATAAGTGCCCATGGCTTTTATCAGTCCGTAATAATATCTGTAAACTCCTGATTTGTCACCAAAACTACCAGATGCTAAAAGAAGCGGACTGATTTCAAAAGCAATATTCATCCTGACATTTTATCACATTGAATAATCGATAAATATAGATTAGAATGTTGGCTATATGAAATTGTCCTTTTTAACAATCGGAGATATCGATGAGAAAAATCAGAAAAATATATATAAACAAAATTATTTATCTCCTCAATCGATTGAGGGAGTAAAAATAATTGATTTCAAAAATATTGCCAGTGAGGAAGGCGACTTCTCCGAAATAGTCCGTCTCAAAAAAGGAAAGATAAAACAAATTCCGGATTTTGAAATTGCCCAGATCAATAGAACCCGACTAATTCCCGGGTCAATAAAAGCGTGGCACCTACATTTTAAACAAGATTTTATTTGGTATGTCTCCCCTTTTGATCATCTTTTTGTTGGCTTATGGGATTTGAGAAAAAGATCTAAAACTAATGGCCAGGTAATGAGGATTATTTTGGGAACAGGTAATTCTCAATTATTATTTATCCCTAAGGGAGTCGCTCAGGGAACGGCAGTCTTTCAACACTTACCCTTGGATCTGTATGTTTTTTGCAACAAGCAGTTCAATATTAAGGAGCCTGATGAAAAAAGATTACCTTGGGATAGTTTGGGAAAAGATTTTTGGCTTCCAAAAAAAGATTAATATGAATTTATCTTTCAACCACACTAAACTTAAAGCGATTAGAAATAAAAAAGAAATCCTCAAACAAATAGGCCATATTATTGATCAAGGCATTTTTCTTAATGGTAAATACGTCAAAGAAACAGAAGAGCTGTTAAAAAAATATTTTGAAGTAAAATATTTTTTAACTTGCGGTTCAGGTCATGATTCTTTACTTTTGTCTCTTCAATCTTTAGGCTTGAAAAAGGAAGATGAAATTATTTTTCCGGTCAATGCTTATCCAACCGCTTTTCCTGTATTTATGAGCGGATCAAAAGGTGTTCCTGCCGATGTTGATGATAATGGACAGTTGGACCCCGATCAGGTCATTAAATTGATCACTTCAAAAACAAAGGCAATAATTATTGTTCATCTATACGGGTTAGTTGGTGATCTGAAAAAGATTATTAATATATGCAAAAAAAATAAAATATTTTTGATTGAAGACTGTGCTCAGGCTTTTGGAAGTAGATATCATGGTAAATTGGTCGGTACTTTTGGGAACATCGGATGTTTCTCCTTTTACCCAACAAAAAATCTGAGCACTCTTGGAGATGGAGGGGGAATAATAACAAAAAATAAAAAACATTTTGATTTTTTAAAAAAAGCAGTTCAATACGGAGAAAAATATCGTTATCAAAGTGAATTTATTGCCGGTCATAGTCGGTTGCCGGAAATTCAATCATCAATAATTAATTTATATTTGAAGACAATTGACAGGGAATTTTCAAAAAGAAAATATTTAGCAAACTATTATGTGAAACAAATAATAAAATATGATTTAAATAAAAATATCACAGTATTAACATCAGATAAGGACAGCGACCCCGTAAATCATCTATTTGTAATAAAAGCAAGGTCACGGGACGGACTGAGGAATTTTCTAAAAAAAGAGAATATTAAAACTTTTATTCATTATCCCTTTATAATAAATAAAGTTCCTGCTTTCAATTTTTTATCAAAAAATTCATTCCCAAGAGCAGAAAAATTATCAAAACAAATTATTAGTCTGCCTTTCCATCAATATCTTGATAAAGAACAGATTAATTATATTATTCAAACATTGGCAAAATTTTATCTAAGTAAATGAAAAAAATTAGCAGTCTATCGATCTTTTTTCCGTTCTTAAATGATGAGGCAACCGTATCAAGGCAGATTATTTGTGCTTATTCAATAGGAAAAGAAGTTGCTTCTGATTTAGAGGTGATTGCCCTTCATGGAGGGAATTCAAGAGATAAAACTTTCAAAAAAATTAAAGAAATGAAAATGATTTTTCCAAATTTAAAAATTATTAATAGACCAAAGAATAATGAAGGATATGCGGTCATTAAATATGGATTTAAAAAAGCAACCAAAGATTGGGTTTTTTATACCGATGGAGATGCTCAATATCATTTGGAAGAAAACTTGCCAAAGTTAGTAAAAAAACAAATGGAGACAGGCGCAACTATCATTAACGGTTATAAAATTAGACGGCATGATAATATTTTGAGAGTATTGTTAGGAAACATTTATCGTTTATTGGCAAAGTTTATATTTAAACTGCCAATCAGGGATATTGACTGCGATTTTCGCTTAATTAAAAAATCATTGTTGAACAAGGTTAATCTTGAAAGTAAAGACGCATCCATTCTTACCGAACTAATAAAAAAATTACAATTTGCCGGTGGTAAATTTTCTGAAGTCCCGGTTGGTCATTATTCAAGAACTTATGGAAAATCGAACTATAAAATACTTGATCTTATAAAAGAAAAAATATTAGGTGACATTAAGTTGTATCTTTCTCTCAGAAAGAAAAATTTGATAAAATAGTGTTCAATTTTGTGATAAAATCTAATCATGGACACGGTCATCGCTTTTGAAAAAGTCGATAAGTATTTTTTTCTTCAACACCAAAAAACACTCAAGGAGTTAGTCCAAGCTATCTTCAGGAAACAAAAAACTTTAGAGAGAGTCCATGCTTTAAAAAATATTAATTTTTCTGTAAAAAAAGGCGAGACGGTTGGGGTCATTGGGAAAAACGGCGCCGGAAAATCCACCTTGCTTAAACTTATGGCTGGTGTCTCTTCTCCAACGTCAGGTAACATAAAAATTACCGGTAGAGTGTCACCTCTTATCGAACTTGGGGCGGGATTTCATCCGGAACTAAGCGGAAAAGAAAACATTTTTTTAAATGGCGTTATACTCGGGATGGAAGAAAAATTCTTGATTGATAAGTTTCAAGAAATAGTTGATTTTTCCGAAATTGACATGAAATTTATTTATACTCCAGTCAAATATTATTCATCGGGCATGTATATGAGATTAGCTTTTGCTGTTGCTGTATTTACTCAACCCGATATCTTATTGATTGATGAGATACTGGCAGTTGGAGATACGGCTTTTCAGACAAAGTGCATAAAAAAAATGGAAGAATTCAAAAAACTTGGGGTGACGACGATCTTTGTCTCCCACTCGCTTGAAACGGTTAAACAATTTTGTTCGAGAGTAATATATTTGAAAGAAGGTAAGGTGGAATTTGATGGGGACGTGGAGGAAGGAATTAAAAAATATGTTTAAATACTGGTCTTTACTAAAAAAACTAACATCGCGGGAGATTAAGGCGAGGTATAAGCAGTCTTTTTTGGGCTTTTTTTGGATTATTTTAAATCCCCTTTTTCAGATGATTATCATGAGCTTTGTTTTTTCCAAAATCATGAAAATGACGGGAATTGGCGTCCCCTACCCAATCTATCTTTATGCCGGTTTACTGCCCTGGTTGTTTTTTGCCAACTCCATTTCTTCGGCAATGGGGGCGTTGACAAACAATGCTTCTCTCATTAAAAAAATTTATTTCCCCCGGGAAATACTTATTTTATCGACTCTTTTGGCCAAAGTGTTTGATTTTAGTCTGGCGATCTTCGTCTTTGTTGTTTTGATGATATTTTTCAAAATCCCCTTCACTTTTTTTATGTTCTTCTTTTTCCCGATATTTTTACTACAATTTATTTTTACTTATGGTCTATCCCTGCTTCTTTCGGCTTTAAATCTTTTTTACCGTGACATCCAGTATTTATTTGATTTGGTAATGACCCTTTGGTTTTATCTGACTCCGGTAATTTATGCAACAGAATTTTTCCCGGCAGAATATCGTTATATTTTTAAAATTAACCCGATGTCAGTGTTTATAAATGCTTACCGCCAAGTTTTATTTAACGGCACTTTTCCTAATTGGGAAAGTCTTACGATTGGGTTTTTAGTTTCTATTGGATTATATTTGATCGCTCACAAAATATTCAAAAAATTAGAAGGAATGTTTGCCGATGTGGTCTAATATGGAAAAGATAATCAATATTTACAAAAGAAACAGGATTAAGTTTTTAATTTTTTTGAGTATCTTCGGGCCGGCGACGATCACCGCTATGGCTGATAATGATGCGGCTGGAGTGGCTACTTACGCAATTGCCGGATCACACCTTGGTTACCCTATTCTTTTTGTACTATTTTGGGTGACAATACTACTGGCGATTACCCAGGAAATGGGAATGAGAGTGAGTTTGGTCACCCGCAAAGGACTGGGTGATTTAATCAGGGAATATCATGGCGTAGGTGTTTCTGTCCTTATTTTTTCTACCTTATTTATTGCCAATATGGGAGTTATTGTTGTCAACATAGCAGCTTTTAAGACAACCGCTTTAATTTTAAATCTCCCAGCGATTCCTTTGATAATTTTTATGATTGGACTGATATTTTTATTTGTCATAAAAGGCAACTATAAATTGACTCAGAATATCATGCTCTTTGCCTCTCTTTTTTATCTGGCCTATATTTTTTCTGCCTTCAAATCTAATCCGGACTGGAACTTAGCTTTTAAAAATTTGGCCTGGCCACAGGGAATAAATTTTACTTCTGAATATTGGAAAAATTATATTATCATCGGCCTTGGAGTACTGGGTACAACAATCACTCCCTGGGGACAGTTTTTTATCAGTAGTTTTGGCCTTGACAAAAAGATAAGCACGGCCAAACTAAAGTTTTCCCAGATAGAAACTTACTGGGGAGCTTTTTTAACCGATTTTTTTTCATTTTTTATGATTGTGGCAACGGCGGCTACCCTTTTTGTCAACAAAATTCCTTTGATTGACGGTACTCAAGCGGCTTTAGCTATTGAGCCTTTTGCCGGTAAATTGGCCGCAGTTCTATTTGCTGTTGGAATAATGAACGCCGGATTTATGGGGGTAGTCATCGTTGGATTAACAACTACTTATGCTTTTTCCGAATTTTTCGGCTTAACCGGAAGTTTGGACGCCCCTTACAACAAAAGTAAGATATTTTATTCGGTCTTTATTGGTCAAGTATTGATCGCTTTTTTCATCGCGTTGCTACCCGTGGTAGATCTATTTAAAATAGTCGTCACCGTTCAGATCTTAAATGCAATGGCCCTGCCTCCGATATTTTATTTTCTGATAAAGTTTACTAACAATACCGAAATCATGGGTAAATATGTTAATAATCGATTTCAAAAATGGTTTGCAATCGGAGGGACAACCATTATTTTATTGGCTTCAATTTTTACCACTTTTTATACAATATTCGGAAATTAACGATTTATGTTTAAATACAAAAACGTCTATGTCACCGGCTCAATCGCTTACGATACGATCATGAATTTCCCAAGTGAGTTTCAAGATTACTTTCATCCGGAAAAGCTACACCAGATAAATGTATCGTTTGTGGTAAATAAACTTGAAAAACAGTTGGGAGGAACGGGAACGAATATTGCATACAACATAAAACATGTAACATGTAACATGAAACATTTAAACGTGCATTTGTTTGGATCAATTGGGAAAGATGGAAAAGAGTTTATTAATTTTTTTAGGAAAAATAAAATTGATGCGAGTGGAGTTATTGTTGATAAAGAATTATATACATCGGCAGGTTCGGTCATCACCGATATAAAAAATAATCAAATCTGGGGATTTTATTATGGTGCTTCGGAAAGAATTCCTTACATTGACTTTAAAAAATTAAATAAAAAAACCGATCTTTTTGTTATTTCCGCCAATCATAAAAACTCCTTTTTATATTTTCAGCGCGAGGCGATCAAAAACAAAATTCCATATTTTTACGATCCAGGTATGACTTTGACCTGGATAACGGATAAGGACTTGAAACAGGGAGTTATGAATTGCCGATATTTGGTTGGCAATGATTACGAGATTGCGATGATTTTGAAACGATTAAATGTATCAATTAATCGATTAATCGATACAGGGGTAATAGTAATTACGACGTTGGGGGAAGAAGGGGTGAAGTATGAAGAAAGATCTGTTGTAGGGAACAGGCATGCCTATTCCGTACTTGTAAAAGGATATAAGATAAAAAAAATGGTTGATCCGACGGGGGCGGGAGATGCTTTGAGAGGAGGGTTCGTTGCCGGTTTGTTAATGGGTTATTCAACAAAAAATTGTTTAAAATTAGGTAATGTTATGGCCAGTTTCGCGATTGAGAAATATGGAACAGTGAATCATCGGCCCACATTGGAAGAGATTAAAAAGAGAATGATGAAATTAAAATCATAAAGCTCGATAACGTCGGGAGTTATCTTCGCTTTACTTTTTTTTAATTTATTTGTTATAGTTTATAAATTATGAAATACGACATCAAAGATATTAGACTTGCTCCGCAGGGAAATCAATTAATTGATTGGGCCTACCTACAAATGCCGGTTTTGGATTTAATTAGAAAAAGATTTAAACGAGAGCAAACTTTAAAAGGCGTAACTTTAGCCGCCTGTCTTCATGTTACGTCAGAAACGGCCAATTTAATGATTACCTTAAAAGAGGGTGGAGCGAAAGTATTTTTATGTGCGTCCAATCCCCTATCAACCAACGATGCCGTGGCCGCTTCTTTAGTCAAGGATTATTCAATTCCGGCTTTTGCCATAAAAGGAGAAGATAATAAAAGTTATTATTTACACCTTAATGCCGTTCTTGATGAAAAACCAAATCTAACGATGGATGACGGGGCCGATTTAGTCAGTTTACTTCATAGCAAAAGAGTTAACCTGTTGAAAGGCGTTATTGGTTCGAGCGAGGAAACGACCACAGGAGTGATTCGTCTGCGGGCGATGGAAAAAGATAAGGCTTTAAAAATTCCTGTCTTGGCGGTCAATGATAATTTAACCAAGCATCTTTTTGATAATCGTTACGGTACAGGACAGTCCAGTATTGACGGAATTATCAGGGCAACCAATATTTTGTTGGCCGGAAAAAAATTTGTCGTCTGTGGATATGGTTGGTGCGGACGCGGAGTGGCAATGAGAGCTAAAGGCATGGGCAGCCAGGTGATTATTTGTGAAGTTGATCCGGTCAAGGCTCTTGAAGCCCTGATGGATGGATTTTTAGTGATGTCTCTAAGTCAAGCCATTAAACAGGCAGATATTGTTTTATCAACGACGGGAGATAAACATGTAATTGATGAAGAACATTTGAAAATAGCAAAACCAGGTGTGATTTTGGCCAATGCCGGTCATTTTGATGTCGAAATAAATAAAAACGCTTTAAAGAAATTGGCGAAAAAAATTACTCGAGTGAGGCCTATGGTTGAAGAATTCGATTTGGGGAAAAAGAAAATTTACTTATTGGCGGAGGGGCGCTTAGTTAATCTGGCGGCGGCGGAAGGTCATCCGGCCTCGGTCATGGATATGAGTTTTGCCGGTCAGGCAATGGGGGCGGAATATCTTTGGATTAATCGCGGAAAATTAAAAAACAAAGTTTATTCATTGCCAAAAGAATTGGATAACGAAATTGCCCGCTTGAAATTAAATTCAGAAGGTGTTAAAATTGACAAATTAACAAAAGAACAAAAAAAATATTTAAATAGTTGGCAAGAAGGAACTTAATTATCAAGAGTGATGGAGAGAGGTTTAGCTCGCTATGATCCATCCAGCAACCGTCCTGATTTAATCGGGAACGGTGCTAAAACTAAGATAGATATGCTCGACAGAGAAATTTATAACCTGCTGTTGAGCAGGTTTTTTTGTAATATGACTCAGCAACGTTAATTTTTCAGAAAACCAACAAAACTGAAAAATTTACTTTTGCCTGAGTCATAAAAAAATAGTGAGTATTAAAGTTATTAATTAATTTAAAAAGCGAAGACATCTATTTTTTAGTTAATCGCCAGGGGCCCCTATAGGGGTGTGGCGGACTAAAAAATACGGTGTCGAGCTTAATTTTTATATGAGTAACACATTTACTTCTGAATCGGTCTGCGCCGGGCATCCGGATAAAATTTGTGATCAAGTCTCAGATGCTGTATTGGATGAAGTTTTTAAAGTTGATAAATATTCCCGGGTAGCTGTTGAGACGATGGTAACGAAAAACTTCATGGCCATGGCCGGTGAAGTAACTACAAAAGCAAAATTGAATTATAAAAAAATAGCTCAAAAGATTATTAATAATTTAGGTTATAACATTCCAAAATTAAATTTTTCTGAAAAATCAGAAATTATTGTCAAAATTCATACTCAGTCTCCGGAAATCGCCGTTGGAGTTGATAATCTGGGCGCTGGAGATCAGGGAATGATGTTTGGTTATGCGTGCAGTGAAACTAAAGAATTAATGCCGCTGCCCATAATGTTGGCTCATCGATTGGCAATGGGAATTGATAAGTTAAGGGAGGCAAAACGCCTCCCCTACCTGCGACCTGATGGAAAAACTCAGGTGACCGTCGGCTATGAAAAAGATATTCCAAAAACAATTGAAACAGTTGTGTTAGCTGTTCCTCATGAAGAAAAAATAAAGTTATATCGAGTTAAGGAAGATTTATATAATAAGTTAGTGACGCCGGTATTACAGGAATACGGATACAAGATTAATCGTAACCAATTAATCGTCAACGGGACAGGAGTTTGGCATATTGGCGGACCGGCGTCGGATACCGGGGTGACCGGACGAAAGATAGTTGTTGACACTTATGGGGGAATGGCTCGGATCGGTGGCGGGGCTTTTTCAGGGAAAGATCCAACTAAGGTCGATCGTTCAGCCGCTTATGCAGCCCGTTACTTGGCAAAAAATATAGTTGCTAATAAATTAGCTGACCGTTGCGAAGTTAGGTTAGCTTATTTTATTGGAGCTAAGAAACCAGTAATGCAGGAAACAGAAACATTTGGAACGGAAAAAAAGTCTATAAAAATAATAAATAGTTTTGTAGCAAAATTACTTGACACTTCTCTAAAAGGTATCATTGATGGGTTGGATTTAAGACGGCCGATTTATTTTAAGACGGCCGCTTACGGACATTTTGGTAGAGACCTATTTCCGTGGGAGAAGGTTGTGATAAAATAATTGTTATGAAGGCAAATTTATCGGTAATTATTCCTACTTTAAACAACGTTAAGGGATTAAAATATTTATTAAATTACTTTAAAGATAAGCCTTATAAGATCGTTGTTGTTGATAATAAAAAGAAAAATCTTGGATTTGCTGGTGGAGTTAATAAGGGAGCGAAAAAAATAAGGACCAAATGGATGTTAATTTTGAATGACGATATTGAGTTTTATGAAGATGTATCGATTAATCGATTAATCGAATTTGCGGAAGAAAAAAAATTGGATGCGGTATCCCCTATTTTGGTAAATCCGAACGGTGAAGTTGAAAATTATGGGTATAAAGTACTGCCATATGGAAAAATTAAATTGGTTAAATCAGTTGGATCGGTTGAATCGGCAAACTTGAATGGATTAACAGCAGCGTGTTTGTTGGTAAAAACAAAAGTTTTTAGGAAACTTAAAGGATTTGATAAAAGTTTTTTTGCTTACCTTGAAGATGTTGACTTTTTCCTTCGACTCTCCGCCAGCCGGCGGATCGCTCAGGACAAGTCCTTCGATTCGGCACATCAAAACAAGTCTTTTGGTATAGCTTATGATGTTAAGGTTCTTCATAATCACATGATGACTACCAGAACAATGGGTAACTTCAAAGCCCGTCAAGACATGATCAACTGGTGGAGGCTTTATTTTAAGCATAAAGATAGATTCAAATTCAACTTTCAATTTATTGCGGAAAGACTAAAGAATATTTCAGGATTTTTAAAAGTTACTTTCTCCAGTTTCTCTTCTTTCCAAAGAAATGTTCAGAGATAGAAATTTGAGCAATATGAACCCACCACTCTTGAAAAATCTTCAACGATATTGAAGCTGATAAAGAAAAAAGAAAATACTTTTTATCTAATAAAAAATTTAACTGCTTAAAGTTTAAGGAAAAGAAAGTTAAAAAAAATATATTTTCGAAGAAATTAGGAAAAAGAAAAAATATTCGACGGTCATTTTTTAAAAAAAATATAATACTCCCTGTTATTCTGAAAATAAATAGTATCAGTAACAAAAATTTGTAGTCAGGTAAATAAAACCAACTGAAAGTCATTGCATTAAAATACCACCATAAGTCTAAGACTTTATCGTATTTTTCATATTCTGACAGAGTAAGCACTTTACGAGACGCAAATTCTATATCAATAATGTCTAAAAAAAATGATAGAATTATTGCTGTTAAGGGCCAGATAAATATTAAGGGAGCAACCAATATTCTCAACAAAACAACAAAATAATACATTAATTCAATTATATGCCAAAACACTTAAAAATTGCGATGTTTTTTTCCAGTGATCCATCCGCGGCCGGTGGAGTTCAGGAACACATTTATAATCTTTCTAAAATTTTAGACAGTTTTGGTCATAAGATTGATGTTTATGGTCCAGAGAAAAATATTCTTCAATATTTAAATTATAGTTCAATAAGCAAATCAATAAAAATACCCATTCCTAATGGTGGTTGGTCAAATATTACTATTGAAAGGAAGAATAATAAACTATTAATTAATAAAATTAATAAAAAAAATTATGACATTATTCATATTCATGAACCATATATTCCTTTTGTTGGTTGGGAAATAATGAAAAAAACTCAATCAAAAAAAGTGGCCACTTTTCATTCAGCCTGGGAAAAAAATTCAATTATTAATTTTATAAATCCTTTTATAATTCTTTTTCAGGACACTTTTTCTACAAATTTTTCCGGAGCAATTTTTGTTTCGAAAATTGTGAAAAAGCGTTGGCAAGAACTTACAGGAAAAAAAATTAATCAAGAAATTATTCATAATGGAGTTGATAAAATGTTTAATCCAGTAAAAAAACAAATAACATCTGATTTCAAGATTTTATTTTTAGGAAGATTAGTGGAAAAAAAAGGACCTAAATTTTTATTAAAAGCTTTTTCTAAAGTAATTAAAAAATTTCCTAGTACAGAATTAACATTTGTTGGCAAAGGTCCAATAAAAAAATCTTTAGAAAAATATGTAAAGGGAAAAAATCTAAGAAAAAACGTTACTTTTGAAGGAGAAATTATTGGACAGAAGAGAGTCAAATATTATCAAGAAGCTGATGTTTTTTGTGCGCCTTATTCCGACGAGGCTTTTGGTATAACTGTATTGGAAGCAATGGCGACTGGTACGCCAATAGTAGGTTTTAATAACAGTGCTTTTAAAGAAATATTAAAAAACTATCCTTACCCTGATCTTTTAGTTAAGTCGCGAGATGTTGATAAATTAGCTTTAGCTTTAGAAAAAATAATAAAAAATAATAATATGCGTGAGAAATTATCTTTATGGTTAATCAAGGAAAGTAAGAAATATAGTTGGAAAAAAATAGCTAAAGAAACTGAAGAATTTTATTATAAAATCTTGAATAGTGCATAAAGCTCGATATCTACGCTTTATTATTTTTAACAAATATGAAAAATATCAGAAATTTTGCAATAATCGCACATATCGATCACGGAAAATCAACGTTGGCGGATCGACTATTGGAATTAACCGGAACCGTTGAGGTTGGCCATCATCAAGAGCAGATGCTTGATCAAAATCCGATTTCAAGGGAACGCGGGATAACGATTAAATTGGCACCGGTACGCATGGTGTATAGAAGATGGAAAGAAGGTATGGAAACGAGTCAGGAAGATAGAAATAAGAAATTAGAAAAAAATCTTTCTTCCAATTTCCAAATTCCTAACCTGCTTCAAAACCCAACTTCCTACATTCTTAATCTAATCGATACTCCCGGCCACGTTGACTTTTCCTACGAAGTTGACCGGACATTGGCCTGTGTCGAAGGCGTAATTCTTTTAGTTGACGCAACGCAAGGAATTCAGGCGCAAACAATTGCCAATGCATATAAGGCGATAGAAAAAAATTTAGTGATTATTCCAGTCGTCAATAAGATAGATATGGTCAATGCTGAAGTTGAGAAAACAAAAAAACAATTAATAGATTTTTTAGGAGTAAAAGATGAGGAAATATTTTGCGTATCGGCAAAGACAGGAAAGGGAGTTAAAGAATTGCTCGAAACAATAATTGAGAAGATTCCATCCCCTGACGAAAGCTTGATTTCTCAGGGTCGGACCCTCCAGGAGGGTCCGACCCTACAAGCCCTGATCTTCGATTCTTATTACGACTCTCATCGAGGTGTAATCGCCTTTGTTCGTGTCTTTGACGGTGAGCTAAAAAAAGGTAAAAAAGTTCGCTTGTCAGCCGCCAATGAAACTTTTGAAGTTCAAGATGTTGGTTATTTCAAACCGGAGCTGACCTCACAGGAATTTCTTTCAAACGGTGATATCGGCTATGTCGTGACCAACTTAAAAGATATTCATAAGGTTTCGGTTGGTGACAGCATTGTTACCGACCCTTCTTTGTCTTTACCCGGATACAAAAAGGTCAAACCAATGGTATTTGCCTCAATTTTTCCAACCGATACGGGAGACTATCTTAATTTGCAAAAAGCACTGGATAAACTTTATCTCAACGATTCTTCGCTTGAATTTTCTTCAATTCATAGTACGGCGTTGGGGGCAGGATTTAGGGTAGGCTTTTTAGGATTGCTGCATGCGGACGTGGTCAGGGAAAGACTGGAGCGGGAATTTAATCTTTCTTTAGTTTTGACCCCGCCACAAGTCAAATTTAAACATGAAAACAATAGTTTTTTTGAGCCTTATGTTCGCGCAATGATTGTCTGTCCGGACAGTTACGTCGGAGTGGTTATGCAGTTGTGTCAAAATTACCGGGGGAAATTTTTAGATATGGACAACAAAAATCAAACCGTTTTAGAATATGAGTTACCAATGTCAGAATTGATTTCCGATTTTTTTGACAACTTAAAAAGCGTTTCTTCCGGTTACGCGTCTTTGGATTGGGAATTTTTACGTTATCAACAGGTCAAGGCGGATAAATTGGAACTACTTTTGAATTTAGAGCCGATCGATGAATTCAGTGAAGTTGTGGTTGAGGAACGATCTTACGAAAAGGCCAGTTATTTGACGAGCCGGTTAAAAAAATTAATTCCCCGTCAGCAGTATGAAGTCAAAATCCAGGCAAAATATAAAGGTAAAATAATTGCCTCGTCCCGTTTAGCACCATTTCGAAAAGACGTACTTATTAAAAGCGGCAAGGTAATCGGTGCCGGTGATGTTGGCAGAAAAAAGAAACTTTTGGAAAAACAAAAGGAAGGAAAAAAGAAAATGAAAATGGTTGGCAAAGTCGAAATCCCAAAAGAAGCTTTTATGAAATTATTTAAGAGGTAAACTACTTTTTAGTAAATTCAAAACCACGTGCCTGCATAGAAATTGATATTTGTTCTGATCTAATGAAACTTTTCGTAAATAATGGTAGAAGTATGGGCAGATAGCTTTTAAAAATATTCCAGTTTATTTTATGACCTCTGGCCTGTTGAGCAATAAATATTTGTTTTATTTCTTTTGTCAATTGAGGAATCATTCCCAGACTTAGACTAAGAATGTAAGATATTTGTATTGGTAAAAAATTAAGAGCTTTAATAATAAGACTAAGTTGGGTAGTATAAATTAAAAGAAAGATAAGACTGGATAAAGACAGGATTCTTAAAGAAGAAAGGATTCCAAAGATCAATCCTTCTTGACTAAATCCAGAACCATTAAACGTTAATGACTGGATGATAAAAACGATTATTACGGCTATAAAAAGGGGTTTCAACCAAAAAATATAGATAGAAAATTTTTGTTTAATAAAAATATAGCTGACAATTAATAGATAAAGCAATACATTAAGATATAATGCTTCTTTATAGAATAAAAGAATATTGCTGATTAAAAATACTAGACCTAATCTAATTCGTGTTCTGGTTATTTCATTCATAGGTTTTTTAAACTGGTCTTATTCCAAATGAAATAAGTTCCTGGTTATTTTTCAAAATCTGTTTTGTAAGTCCACTTTTAACAATCTGATGATTATCAAGGATAATCGTCTTAGTGGAGTTGGCCCAAACCATATTAGTATCATGCTCAATAACAATAATGGTTTTTCCTTGTTGGTGAAGTGATTTTAGAATTTCATAAACCAATTGAGCGTTAAGATAATCAAGATTGGAAATAGGTTCATCTAAAATAATATAATCGGTTCCCATCGCCAAAACGCAGGCAATACATAACAACTGTTTTTGACCGCCGGAAAGACTTTGAGGATCGCGCTTTTCAAATCCTTCAAGACCAACTGTTTTAAGGGCTTTTTTGACTCGTTCATTGGGAAGATTGAGTTTAAGATTGTAAACTCCAAAAGATACTTCTTCTTCGACAGTTAAATTAAAAATCACCAAATCGGGGTCTTGAAAAACCGTACCAACTTTTTTAGAAATTTCTCCAATAGAAATTTTTTTGGTATTTTTTCCGTCAATAAAAACACTGCCGGAAAGTTTTCCCGGTATTGCGTGAGGAATTAATCCATTAATACAATAAGTCAAACTAGTTTTACCAGATCCGTTTTTACCTAAAATTGCAACGAAATCATTTTCCTTAATTTCAAGATTTATTGAATCCAAAATTGTCTCCTTAGAATCATACCGGAAAGAAACAGAATCGATAACAATGCTCATATTTGACTACTTTTTTGTCCAAAACGTGATAATTTATAGGGAAAGACCAATAGCCAGGCAAAGACAACATCAATAATTCCCTGGATGGCATTTATCCCAACAATGATATACCAAGGAAAAATACTCATTAATTGAATAGGAGTTTTACCGGGAATCCAGATGGGAAGAGCAAAGTAATAATTGAAAAAAAACATAAGCACTCCCCTCAATCCAATAGCTACCAAAGTAGGCAGGATGATATTTTTTGGATTTTTAAATTGATTAATTTTCTTTTTAAAAATCAATGTTGAAGCATACAAGGTAAGAAACATCGGGACTGTGGCAATAAATTTTGCCGAAGCACCAAGCCAGGTGTCCGGGGCGATTAAGGTGATAATAATTGATCCAACGAGAGAGACAGTTAATCCACCTCTTATACCGAATAAAAAGTAAGTGACGATCCAGGGAACGGCAACAATATCAATCCACATACCCCACTGAGTTTTAAAGCCGAGATGGAAAAGTTGTAATAAAGCGGAAATTGCCGCTAAAGCAGCAAAGATAGCCAGCCGACGAGTTAATTGATAATTATTTTTCATAGTCCTTCTTTCCTCCCGACTTTATCCTGTAACCTAACGTTACAGGATGAACGGTCGGCCCCGGAGTCACACCGGATCATGCTTTGATACTATCTCAGCTCGTGGGCTATACCACCGATTGGGAATCACACCCTTCCCCGAAGGAACGATTTGAATTATTATACTATTTTAATTAATATATAGTCAATGAAATTTGAAAGCATTCATATCAAAGGAAAGGGTCGTGGAAAACCGATGGGATTTCCGACGATCAATTTAAAAATTCCGGAAAATTTTGAATTGAAGGACGGGATCTATGCCTCAAAAGTTAACATTGGAAATAAAGTTTTTGTTGGTGCTCTACATTATGGATCAGTGCCGACTTTTAATGAAAGCGAAAAAAGTTTGGAAGTATATTTGATAGGCCTGGATAATAACGAATTCGAAAATTTAGATGGAAAAATGATTAAAATAGAAATAGTTAAATATTTAAGAGAGATAATAAAATTCAATTCGAAGAAAGAATTGATTAAACAGATAGAAAAAGACGTAAAGCAAATAAACATGTCATCCCCGTGAAGACGGGGATCCATTCTTAGTCTGGATTCCCTTACAGGGTAAACCCGCTTACGCGGGAATGACACCATGTTAGATCTCCCTCCACTTAATATTTTTATCTTTCTTCATAAACGTCAGCTGACGTTTAGCATATTGTAACTCTTTATTAACCCAATCTTCAATAGCTTTTTCTTTTGTTAACTCTTTATTTAAATATTTAATTATTTGTTGATATCCGATGGTCTTCATACCCGGATCGCTTGGCTTATAACCCATCTGCAGAAGTTTTTTTACCTCATCAACTGCTCCATCTTTCAATCTCTCCTCGACTCTTTTTTCAATGGCTTGGCGAAGTTTGGATTTATCTTTGTATTTAAGACCGATAAATAATTTAATAGGCCAATCTTTATTAACCTCTGCGGTTTTCCCGTCGCTTCGCTCCTCCTCAACCGCGGAGGTTGAAGCAATTTCAATTCTTCGAATAAGTCTTCTAGGATTATTTACATCGCTATTATTCAATCGATTAAACGATTGAAGTGAAAGTTTTTTTAGAATAACTTGAAGTTCTTCAACAGACTTACTGTTTAGTTGTTTGCGAAGAGGAAAATTCGGAGGACTGTTGTTATCGTCAATCCCATAGAGCAGATGTTTTAAATAAAGATAGGTTCCGCCAACTAATATTGGCGTTTTTCCGCGCTTTTTTATATCTTCTATTATTGGCGTTACCTGCTTAACAAAATCAAACGAAGAGAAATATTGATCGGGAGTAACGACATCGTAGAGCCAGAGCTTAGCAGGTTGTAGGTTGTAGGGTGTAGGAAGTAGATAACACCCATCTTTAAGTTTTGAATTTTTTGGTAAATCCTTACCTGTTATTATATCCAGATATTTATAGATCTGTCTGGAGTCAAGGTTAATGAGTTCGCCGTTGTGAATTTCAGCAAGTTCGAGAGCTAATTTTCTTTTTCCGGTAGCAGTTTGACCAGTTATTATGATCATTTTTGCATCTTAGCAGCGTCAATCAAATTCTTATAAAGATAGACCACGTCTATCGGTCCGCTTCCGCCAGGAGTAGGCGTATAAAACGAGGCGATATCTTTTATTTCTTTTTCTTCATAATCGCCTTTTAACTTACCATTTTCCTTACGTACACCAGTATTGATTAAAACAACACCAGGTTTAAGCATCGACGGTTCTAAAACTTTTTTACCAACAGCCGTAATAATCAAATCAGCAGTGTTGTAATAAGATTCGGGATTAATCGTTAAAGAATTGGTATTGATATAGTTAATATTAAGATCTCCGAGGGTTTTTCCAATCGGTCTGCCACCAGTGATACCCCGGCCAACAACGATGATTTTTTTACCCTTGAGTATTTTTTTAAATAACAAACGGTCTCTTTTTAGATCGACAAAAAGACTGTCGTTTTTCTTTTTTCCGTCATAAACATATTTAATTATTGTCATAACTGCTAGCCCAAGAGGAAAAATAAACTCAGATTTTTTTCGGTGGCCTTCAATTTCTTTAGTACGGGGGATATAGTCGTAAATACTGTCGGTTGAAAGTTGAGCCGGCAGTGGTTGTTGGATGATAATTCCGGTAACATTTTTATCATCAACTTCTTTTTTTAACAGATTGGCAAAATCGATAAAGTTTGGCGTTTTTGTCAGATGAATTAATTTGAAATTAACTTTCAAAGCTTTAGAGATATTGGACTTTATTTTTACAAAGGATAGTTGTTCGGGTGAAGAACCGATTAAAAACACGGTTAAACCAATAGGTTTCTTTATTTTATTACGTTCTTTTTTAAGGATAGCGAGGAGGTAACCGGCGATTTTCTTCCCGTCTATTAGCATTTGAGGTATTATACCATATTTTCAGACGCTGGTAGCGCTGACGATACGATCAGATTTCTCGGAAAACCTCATCAAAATGACTCCCTTGGCGGTTCGGGAACGTGAAGGAATATTATTTATATCCATTTTAACCACTTGTCCCAGGGCGCTGGTGATGATTAAAGTCGTGTCCTCCGGCTCAATAATTTCAGAAAAAGCCACTGGTCCGATTTTTTGGTCAACAGAAGTAATTTTGACGCCTTTACCGCCTCGGTGTTGACCTCGAAAGTTTGATAATTTTGTTTTTTTCCCAATTCCCCTTTCAGTGAGAACCAAAATGTTCTTTTTAAATTCGGCGTCAGAAAAAACGTCGGCGGCTATTATTTGCTGATCTACTTTGGCATCAAGATCCATTCCTTTGACACCGATTGAAGCTCGTCCGGTTGATCTGATTTCTTTTTCTTTGAAAACGATAGCTTTGCCATTTTTTGAAGCTAAAATAACATTTTTCTTTCCATCGGTAAGTTTAACCCACAAAAGCTCATCATCTTTTTCCAAACGTATTGCAATTATGCCATTTGTTCGGATATTGACATAATCTTCAAAGGAAGTTTTTTTAACTGTCCCGTATTTTGTTGACATGACAACAAATAAATTTTTTGCCTTTTCCATAGTTTCTGTACTATAGCTTAAGATAGAAGTAATTTTTTCATCAGGTTTCAAAGCAACCAGATTAATGATAGCCTTACCTTTGGAGATACGTGATCCAACTGGAACATCCCAAACTCGTGTTTGAAAGACTCGGCCTTGATTGCTAAAAAAGAGCATATAATCATGAGTCATCGCCGTGGTTATATAATATACATTATCAGTATCTTTAGTCTCCATTCCGGAAACACCCTTACCTCCGCGATGTTGTATTCGGAAAGTTTCTCTGGGAACTTGTTTAATATAACCTTCTTTAGTGAGAACAACGATGACTTCTTTGTTTTCAATTAATTGCTCATCAGTGATCTCGCCCGGCTTAAACTTCATGACCTGAGTTCTCCTCTCGTCGCCATATTTGGTTTTCAGATATAATATTTCTTCCTTGATCACCTTCAGGATTTTAAAAATATTTTTTAATAAGCTTTCCAAATATTCAATTGTTTCTTCAAGAAGGGCCAGTTCATCTTCAATTTTATTTCTTTCAAGTCCAGTCAGCCGCCTCAGTTGCATTTCCATAATGGCCTGAGCTTGTAGAAGAGACAGTCCAAATTTTTTCATTAATTTTTCTTTGGCCTCCGGTTCGTCTTTTGATTTTTTTATTATGGCGATTACTTCATCTATATGATCGAGGGCAATCAGATACCCTTCCAAAATATGAGCTCTTGCCTTGGCTTCCGCCAGTTCATATTCGGATCTTTTAACGATTACCTCAACCCGATTTTTGATGTAAATTTCCAAAATGGTTTTTAAGGACAAAGTTTGAGGTACTCCATCAACCAAAGCGACGATATTAACAGGGAAAGATGTTTGTAAATTAGTAAATTTGAAAAGATTGTTCAACACTTTTTTGTACGAAGCATCTTTTTTCAGTTCGATGACGACTCTAATTCCGTCCCGATCGGATTCATCACGCAAGTCCGAAATACCAACAATTTTTTTATCATTAACCAAATTGGCAATTTTTTCTACCAACAAAGCCTTATTTACCTGATAGGGCAATTCGTTGACAATGATAGCCATTTTTCCCTTACCCATATCCTCATCGGTCACCCGAGCCCTCATCATAATTGACTTTCGACCGGTCGCATACATTTCTTTGATATCAGCGGCTCCATAAATAAGACCAGCGGTTGGAAAATCAGGACCTTTAATGAATGTCAATAAATCTTCCAAAGTAGTATTAAACATTAATTCCTTGACATCTTCCATTGGCGATTTTTTGGTATTTTTTTCGGGCGAATTAAAATTCGCCCCTACATTATTTGTTTTGGCATGGTCAATCATAAAAACTAACGCGTCAACTAACTCAGAAAGATTGTGTGGAGGTATTTTGGTAGCCATACCGACCGCAATTCCCTCAGCTCCCATCAATAAAAGATTTGGTAATTTTGCCGGTAAATAAACCGGTTCTTTTAAGGATCCATCGAAGTTATCAATAAATGGAGTGGTCTCTTTTTCGATATCAGTGACCATTTCGTCGGAGATCTTGGCCAGTTTGACTTCGGTATAACGCATGGCGGCCGGTGGATCTCCATCAATTGATCCGAAATTACCCTGGCCTTTGATTAAGGGGTAACGCATAGAAAAGGTCTGGGCGAGACGAGCCAAAGCTTCGTAGACTGAAGAGTCGCCGTGAGGATGATATTTACCTAAAACTTCTCCGACTACTTTTGCCGATTTAGAAAAACGGGCGCTTGATGTCAATCCCAACTTATACATTGCATAAAGAATTCGGCGATGGACTGGCTTCAAGCCGTCACGAACATCAGGTAGAGCTCGGGAAACAATAACTGACATCGCATAATCTA
>ERZ1292633.209-Hain-H41-02um-R1-209-length-78562-cov-10_pt1 | contig 78562 bp, 61 predicted proteins | sample MGYA00564406_ERZ1292633 | MGnify/ENA primary metagenome ERZ1292633 (study PRJEB36523, sample SAMEA6512639) | groundwater metagenome | collected 2019-01-08 | study: AquaDiva: Metagenomics assemblies of 32 groundwater samples
CCGTCAATATCCAGGTCATTTTCTACAGCATGTACGGTCATATCTACCGCATGGCCGAGGCCGTTATTGAGGGAGCGAGAACGGTGCCGGGCGTCGAAGCAGGCCTGTTCCAGGTGCCCGAGCTGGCGCCGCCGGACGTACTCGAAAAGTCAGGAGCAGCGGCAGCTCGCAAGGCCTTCGCCCATGTGCCGTTCGCGAAGGTGGACCAGATGGGCGAGGCCGACGCGGTCATATTCGGCACACCGACACGGTTCGGGAATATGTGCGCCCAGATGCGGAACTTCATGGACCAGGCCGGCGGGCTATGGATGAAGGGCGCATTGATCGGCAAAGCGGGTAGCGTGTTCACCTCTTCGGCCACCCAGCACGGCGGGCAGGAGACCACCATCACGAGCTTTCATACGACCCTCCTGCACCTGGGAATGGTGATCGTAGGGGTTCCCTACTCCGAGCAGCGTCAGATGACCATGGCGGAGATCAGTGGAGGCTCGCCGTACGGCGCATCGACCATTGCCGGCGGCGACGGATCCCGTCTGCCCAGCGAGAACGAGCTTGCCATCGCACGGTTCCAGGGCAAACACGTTGCTGAGATAGCGAAAAAACTGAAAGGCGTAACGTAGGGCTGGCCGGAACAGTGATGGAAAAACAAGAGCTCGGGGAGGGAACCCCGAGCTCAAATTATTTGGAGCGCGATACAGCGCCTGATCAGCAGGAGCTTTTACACTTGCAGGTCGTTGCCGTGGTCTTTGCCACCTTTTTGATCGACATGGTGTCGCCTCCTTTCATCGTCAGCTAAATAGTAACAATTCTAATCCTGCTTGTCAATGACGCCGTAGAGGGAACAGCGGTACAGGTCCTTTCCGGCCGCACGGTCCACCTGTTCAGCGCGATATCGGCACCCGCCCCGGCAGGCCTCCAGGTACTCGCACTTGCAGCCGAGGCTCTCAAGCCGGATGGGCCGCACGCGCTCCCAGCAGGTTCGCAGGCCTTCGCTGAGGGAGCCAACGGCGCGGTCGCCGTAAAATGTGCATTTAGCCGCCGTTCCATCGTACAGGACCGCCATAAGATGGAGGCCGCAGGCGTACCCTCTGCCGGTTGAATGCATGCCTCCACCGTACCCGTAGCCGAGATACTTGCCGCCTATCTCGGGAGCTACGGCGAGCTCGCGGTTGTCCCGCAGCCTTCCGTCAACGCAGGGGACGTCGACGGTCCAGTCCTTGACACCCAGCGACCTGAAGAGCTCTTCCATGGCGTCAAAGTCCCCGAGGTTGCCGGGATGGACCATGGTCGATACGGAGACCTCGAAGCCGGCATCCAGAGCGCGGCGAAGCGCATTCAGGGCGAGATCATAGGTCCCGTTTCCGCGAAGCGCATCATGGGAGCTCTGCATCCCGTCGATGCTCACCTGGATCTCATGCACCTTGAGCCGGACCAGGAGATCCTTCTTCAGAAGCACGCCGTTCGTGAACAGCACCTTTCTGAGGTACAGGTCCGGAAGCATCTCATTGATCTCGTCGAACCGGGAGTGAAGGAGCGGCTCGCCCCCCGTAAGCAGGACCCGAAGGCCCTGCATCTCCTCGAAATCCTTCAGTACCGAGCGGACCTGGACCGTCGACAGCTCGCGGTCATTGACGTCGCCGAGATAGCAGTGCCTGCACCGGAGGTTGCATTTGCTGGTGAGCTGAAGCTCGAGGTAGCGCAGCGAGGGGTCCGGCGAGGGTCTCAACGCGGGGCGGGCGACCGTGACCCGTTCCCTCGTCAGGAGACCTTCATCCAGGCAATAATCGATGAAGGCGCTGTCATTATTTTCACACCCGCCTTCGGATGCGCAGGAGCTGAGAAAGCGAAATGAGTCCTCATCGAGCTCATAGAGCTCATCCTTGGCAAGCTGATAGACCGACGGGGTCTCAAGCCATTTCAGCGACGCCTGTCTCGCCAGAGAAAACGCCATGGATTAATTATACACGATGGTTTCGCGATTTTTGTTATAATGTGTTCATGCCTCGGGAAAAAAAAGGAAGGGTGGACACAACGCTCTGCCATAATTTCTGTCAGTACTACAAGCCGGGCAAGAACGAAGAGCTTGCGTGCCAGGGTTATGTCGTTGTCCATCGGCTCATTGAAAAGGGCAGGCACGTATCCCAGGATAAGCCCCGGCGAACGGCGGCACTTGATGCAAGGACCATTGAAGGCCTGAAAGGACGCGTGTGCGCGGCCTGCTCCTTCCGCGCGGCAGATTGTGATTTTATCTTGAGCGGCGGAACGGCGTCTCCCTGCGGCGGGTATGTGCTGCTGTTCCACCTCTTGGGCAGCGGCGACCTGACGCTTGAGGAATTGGAAGAAAGATGACCTGTCCGTGTTTAGTCTATCCGGATCAAATTGCGGCGTAAAAAGATAGAGGTGTCTATGGACTATACGATCAAGGTCGGCGGTGAAGCAGGGCAGGGGATTCAGACCATCGGCGAAACGCTGGGCCGGGTATTTTCCCGCGGCGGATATCACGTTTTTACGAACCAGGAATACGAGTCCCGGGTCCGCGGCGGACATAATTTCTACCAGATACGGTTCTCCGACCGGCCGGTCATGGCGCCGAAGGACGCGGTGGACATCATCGTGGCCCTGGACAAGGAAAGCATCCTGCTCCACGCCCAGGAGCTTACGTCCCGCGGGCAGATCATCTACGACGCCGATGCCCTGAAGGAAAAACATGACACGCAGGCATTCCTCGATATTCCGTTCGCGAAGCTGGCCGTCGAGCACGGCGGCGACAAGATCATGGCGAACACGGTCGCCACGGGCGCGGTGCTCGGCATGCTCGGCATGGAGCTTGACATCCTGATGGGGATCATTGCCGACACGTTCGGAAAGAAGGGCGAGAAGGTCATCACCGCGAACAAGAACGCCGCGCTGGCGGGATACGATCACGCGGTAAAGGGTTGTCTCAAATGCAGCTTTGCCGTCGCTCCCGTCGAGAAGGCCGAACCGCGCATGCTGGTCGGCGGGACCGAGGCCATCGCCCTGGGCGCCCTGGCATCGGGGGTAAAGTTCTACTCGGCCTATCCTATGACGCCGTCCACAGGCATCATGAACTATCTCGCGGGCAAGGAAAAGGAATACGGCATGGTCGTGGAGCAGGCCGAGGACGAGATCGCGGCCGTCAACATGGCGCTGGGCGCGTCGTTCGCGGGGGTGCGCGCAATGACCGGCACGTCGGGCGGCGGTTTCGCCCTGATGGTAGAGGGCGTTTCCCTTGCCGCCATCACGGAAACACCGATCGTGATCGCCATGGGACAGCGGCCGGGCCCGGCGACAGGCCTTCCCACCCGGACCGAACAGGGCGAGCTGCATATGGTGCTGCACGCGGGCCACGGCGAGTTCCCGCGGTTCATCTTTGCGCCGGGCACGCCCGAGCAGGCGTTCTTTCTCACGAACAAGGCCTTTGATCTGGCCGAAAAGTATCAGGTTCCGGCCTTCATCCTTTTCGATACCTATCTCTCCGATTCCCAGTGGACCTATAAGGGATTCGATCTCGAGCGGATCAGGACGACGGACTATCGCCTCCGGGGGGAGGCGTTCCAGGCACGGGCCGTCTACAAGCGCCACGCATACACGGAGAGCGGGGTGAGCCCCCTGGCCGTGCCCGGCGACGCGAGGCACCTGGTGGTGACGGACAGCGACGAACACGATGAGGAAGGACATATCACCGAGGACGCTGCTGTCCGCGTCAACATGGTGGAGAAACGGCTCTTCAAGAAGCTGCCGCGCATGCAGGAAGAGATCGCCCCGCCGTTCCTCTATGGGGACCACAATCCTGATATTGTCATCACCGGCTGGGGTTCGCTGTACGGCCTCCTGCGGGAAGCCGTGGACGAGCTGTCCAAGAACTACGGCATTGCCCTGCTGCACTTCAGCGAGCTCACACCGTTCCCCGGCACGGAGAAATTCGACTACCTCAGGCTTCTCTCCAAGGCGCAGCTTTCCATCTGCGTCGAGCAGAACGCCACGGGACAGCTCGCGAGATTGATGAGGACCGAGACGGGTTACGAGTTCGGCGCGCTGCTCAACAAGTATGACGGCCGGCCGTTCACGGTCGAGTCGCTGGTGAAGAACCTGAAGGGGCTGATCAGGAAGCTGTAGAAAGCATAGGCACGAACACAAATGACACGAATGGGACGAATGACACGAATACGACAAAAAACAAAAGAAATAGGCCGCGATGGTTGTTGCATTTATTCGTGCTATTCGTCAATTCGTGAAATTCGTGTTCAAAGGTTTTAAGGTCTTCTGCGAACAGGAGAAACAGCATGCCAACGCCAGATGAGTATCGAGGACAAATCCCGGCATGGTGCCCCGGATGCGGGAACTTCCCCATCCTCAAGACCTTCAGGGACGCCATGGCGGAGCTGGGGATCGAACCGCACCGGTACACGCTCGTGTCCGGCATCGGTCAGGCCGCGAAGTTCCCCCACTACACGAAAGGGAACACCTTTAACGGCCTCCACGGCAGGGCGCTCCCCGTCGCAGCAGGCATCCGGCTCGCGAACCACGAGATGCCGGTCATCGTCACGACCGGCGACGGAGACTGTTATGGCGAGGGCGGCAACCATCTTATGGCCGCAATGCGGCGGAACATCAACATAAAACTGTTCGTCCACGACAACCAGATATACGGACTGACCAAGGGACAGCCTTCACCCACGACGGGCGAAGGCACGGTGACGAAGAACATGCCCTTCGGAGTCATTTCCGGCCAGTTCAGCCCCATGACGCTCGCGGTGGCGCTGGACTGCAGCTTCGCCGCACGGGCGTTCGCCGGTGATATCGAGCACTTGAAGGCGATCGTGAAAGAGGCGATCAACCACAAGGGATTCTCGCTCGTGGACATCCTTCAGCCCTGCGTCTCCTTCAATAAGGTAAACACCTACGAGTGGTACCGCCAGCGGGTCTACAAGCTCGGGCCGGACCACGATCCCGCGGACCGAAACGCCGCGTTCCAGAGGTCGCTCGAGTGGGGCGACAAGATTCCCCTCGGGATCATCTATCGGCACGACCGGCCGACCTTTGAGGAGCGCTTTCCGGTCCTCAGCGGCAAACCGCTGGTGAAGCAGGAGCAGTTCAATACGGGAAAGCTCGAAAGAACGCTGGCCGAGTTCCGCTGACGGAAGGAACGGGACGCGCATTCGGGGAGAGAAAGGTCCGGACAACCATGGCGAGAATTTCAAAGCGAAGAACCAAGAAGGTAGGGCTTCCCGCCGGGTCGCTTGTGTACACGGGCGAGCAGGCGCTCGGGAAGGTCGAGGTCACGCTCATTGACTACGACGAGCAGACCTTCGAGGAACGCCCGCTGCACTCGGTGGACGAATGTGCGATCTACAAGGCCAAGCCAACGGCAACCTGGATCAATGTGGACGGGGTGCACAACCCACCCATGCTGGAAAAGATCGGCGAGTGCTTCGGCCTCCACCGCCTGGTGACCGAGGACCTGATGAGCGTGGTCCAGCGGCCCAAGGTCGAGGATCACAGCGAGTATCTCTTCGTGGTCCTCAAAATGCTCACCTATGACGAGAAGGACGGCCGGATCGTTCCGGAGCAGGTGAGCCTCATCGTGGGAGACAACTTCCTGCTGTCGTTCCAGGAGGGCGTCAAGGGCGACGTGTTTCCCCTGATCCGCGACCGTCTGCGCGCAGGCAGGGGGAAAATCCGGAAAATGGGCGTGGACTACCTTGCCTATTCGCTCCTGGACGCGCTGGTGGACGGCTATTTTGTGATCCTCGAAAAGCTCGGCGAACGCATCGATCTGCTGGAGGAGGAGCTCATCGCCCGGCCCGGCAGGACCGTCGTTGGACAGATCTATCAGCTGAAGCGGGAGCTCCTGTTCCTGCACAAGGCGGTATGGCCGCTCCGCGAGGTCGTCTCGTCCCTGGTGCGGCGGGAATCGCCGCTCATCCGGGAGGCGACCGCCCCCTATCTGCGGGACGTATACGACCATGTGGTGCAGGCGATCGACAGCGTGGAGATCTACCGCGACATGCTTTCTACCATGCTCGACCTGTATCTCTCGAGCGTCAGCAACCGGATGAACGAGATCATGAAGGTCCTGACCATCATCGCCACGATCTTCATGCCGCTCACGTTCCTTGCCGGGGTCTACGGCATGAACTTCAAGCACATGCCCGAGCTCGAATGGAAATACGGGTACCTCTTTGCCTGGGTCATCATGGCCGGGATTGGGATCGCCATGGGTTTCTACTTCAAGCGGAAAAAATGGATGTAACGGTGAGCGGGGGGCCGGACATGCGGTCCGAAGCGAGCAGCACAGCAAGGGCACGTGGACACAGAAGAAACGGATCGACTGCAGATAACGGCTGCACAGCCGAACTATTCCTTCGCGCAGACCTTGTCCACTGAGCGGCGTTCCCTCAACAATGGATCCGATCTTTTCCCGCATCTATCCGTGTCAACTGCTGTGTCTGCGTTCCGGGGAACGGCGGCGAAGCAGGGCGGCCGAGCGGTCAGTTCGCGCCGGTCATATGAAGGACCTCGTCGACCTTCCGGAGGAGGTCTTCGGGGAGGAATGGTTTCGAGAGCAGCGTCGTTGAGCTGTCAATGACCCCTTTTCTGCCGAGATAGTCCGCGGTGTATCCGCTGATGAACAGCACCTTGATGTCCGGAGCCATCTGCCGGATCTCGCCATGGACCGCCTTGCCGTTCTTCTTCGGCATGATCACATCGAGGATGAGCATCCCGATCTCGGCCCGGTTCGCGATATATTTTTCCAGCGCGTCCTCCCCGTCTACTGCCTCGATGACCGTGTATCCCGCCGCGACAAGGGCGTCCCGCGTGAGGTCCCGCACTTCCTTGCTGTCCTCGGCAAGCAGAATGGTCTCCGAGCCGCGGGCGAGGGCCGCAGCCATCGGCGCACGCTGCTCGCTGATCGACGCCTCGATCTCGGGAAAATAGATCGTGAAGGTCGTACCCTTCCCTCGCGTGCTGGTGACGATGATATTCCCCTGGTGCTGCTTGACGATCCCGTAGACGATCGAAAGTCCGAGCCCCGTGCCCTTGCCGACCTCCTTGGTCGTAAAGAAGGGATCAAAGATCTTCCCCCGCGTGTCGTCGTCCATTCCCATGCCGGTGTCCGATATGGAGAGCACGATGTAGCTGCCCTGTTCTTTGAGGCCGAGCGTCTGGGCACGGTCACGATCAAGCTCCTGCCGCATCGTTGAAATGGTCAGGATCCCGCCGTCGGTCATGGCGTCCCGTGCATTGGTGCAGAGGTTCATCAGTACCTGCTCGATCTGCCCCGTATCTCCCAGGACCCGCTGCTCTCCGTCGGCGAGCATGGTCACGAGCTCGATGTCTTCGCCGATGACCCTGAGCAGCAGCTTCTCCATGCTCCGGACGGTATCATTCAGGTTGAACGGCCGATTCTCGATCTTTTGCTTTCTGCTGAAGGTAAGGAGGCTTTTCGTGAGGCTTGCGGCCCTGTTCGCCGCCGCGAGAAGATTCTCGATGATCTCCGGAGATTGCCTGCCCTCCCGGGCCTGCATCTTGAGGATGCTGGTGTAGCCCAGGATGGCGGTCAGGATATTGTTGAAGTCGTGGGCAATGCCGCCCGTAAGGGTCCCGACGGCCTCCATCTTGAGCGCATGGCGGAGCTGGTCCTCGAGGTTCCGCTTCGCAGTGATGTTGTTGATGGTCTCGATGACCGAGACGACGTTGCCGTTCGAGTCCTTCATGGGGAACGATTTCGTCTCCACGTACACATAGTTCCCGGCGCTGTCCCGGTGGGTGTGCAACGCGGCATGGGACGCGCCCGTTTCGTAGGCCTGCTTCACGGCGCACTCTTCACCTGCTTCGTAGCAGGGCTTCTGTATCTTGTGGGAGATCTCGTAGCAGTGCTTTCCGATGATCGCATCGACCGGCATCCGCACCTGGTCGGCGTAGGCATGGTTCGCCGAAACCACGCGGAAATCCCGGTCGATGACAATGAAGGCCTCGTCCACCGCCTGCAGGATGTCCCTGTTCATTTCCGCGACCTTCCTGCTGTCCGTAATGTCCAGTATCATTCCCGAGATGATGCCGCCTTCCAGGGACCCGCTCAGCAGGACATGACGGGTCTGTCCGGTCCGGGTGAGCAGATCAAGCTCGAAGTCCTGGAGGGACCCATGGTCGCGAAGGCGCTGGAGCACGACCGCACGGTCAGAGGGGTTCCGGTAGCGCATCAGCACTCCCTCCGCCTGGAGCGCCTCCGGTGACGGAAATTCGAACATCGTTGCCATGGCCTCATTTGCGTACAGGAGCTCGCCGGAAAGGCTGGTGCGATAGATCCCCACGAGGGCATTGTCCACAAGATCGCGGTAATTCTTCTCCGATGCCCGGAGCGCCTCTTCGGCCTTCATGCGCGCCGTGATGTCCCGCACCATTTCTATCCCTGCGATAACGTTTCCCGACCGGTCCATGAGCGGAGAGGCGATGATCTCGTAATGGACCATTCCCTGTTCCGTGAACCGCTTTTGCTCGGCCCGGTGGACCTTGCCGTCCTGAAAGGACAGCGCCACATGGCAGCCGGGGCAGACCTGGTCACGTCGCTGGTAGGCCTGGTAACAGTATTCCCCGGCCCGGTCGCCACCGACGATGTCCTTGTGGCGCTGGTTCTGGTACAGCACCCGGAAGTCCCGGTCCTGAATGCTGATCCCCTCGCCCATGGCGGCGACAATGGCTTCAAAGCGCGATTTCTCGTGCTCGAGATCATGGAGAGTGCTTACCAGGGTCTTGTGTGCCTGCTGATGAAGGGAAACCTGCCTGCGGATATACCAGTAGAGAACTGCGGCGGTGCTGATGATGAAGAACCAGCCTTTATAGGTCTGCATGCGGACAAACGTATGCTGATCAGAGAACAGCGCTACAAGCGCCCGGTCGGAACAGAGGATCCACAGACAGCCGGCCAAAGCGTAGATGAGCGAGATCTTGAGGGGGCTGATCCTGCCGGGTGGAGTTTTTTTGTGTGCGGCCGAAATATCCATGAGGTTGTTCAGCAGTTTTCAGAAAGCATAAAGACCCTCTTCGGCCGGATGCTCAAAGGGAGGATGAATATATTTGTAGTATTATTATAAGGGGGTATTCAAAAAATTGCAATATAGTTACACAAACTGCTTGTCACTCTGAAGTTGTTGCGTGAAGTTGAAACAGAAAAGAATACAAGAGCGAGGCGCGGATCGACGGCAGGGAACGCACAGACCCTGTCGCACCCGCAACCTCGCATGAATTTAGTTTACCAAGCCGATCAATATCTCATCCTCACCCGGTACGTCATCTTCGTCTCGCCGTCCTTCGGGACCGGCACCAGGAACTCGGCGGTGAATGCCTCGCTCTTTGTATATTCATGCGAGGATTCGACCATGGTCCAGTCGCCCGGTATCGGCTCAACCACCTTTACGACAATATCTTCTTTCTTATGGTTCCGGAGGGATATCTCGTAGGCCGCCTCGTAGCGGTTGAACATGAGCTTTTTCCATTCCGTCATCTTTCGTCCGCCTTTCACATCAAAGGCGTCGCCGAGCCTGATCCTGACCTTTTCTTTCTCCGGCGTGTGGTCGATGGAGTCCTCACCCACGAACTGAAGGCTGCCTTCGCTGTCATGCTTGTAGACCCGGATCGTGCCCTTCGGGAGCGGCATGCCGAGGTGGTTGTCTTTGCGGTTGTCGATCTCGACGAATACGCCGATCTTCTGGTTCGTAGCTATCTCACCATACTGGCCGTAATAATAGTACGGCGCTCCCCGAAAGATGAATTCTTTTTTCACCGGGATGTCCTCAGCCTGCACCAGGCTTATCTGCTTGGTCTGGTTGTCCTTGACCGTGGCGGTCCGCTGGAGTGTGTAGATATGGTACTCAAAGAACGAGTCCTCCTTGAACTGGGGCGCAGCGGCTTCGCCAACGGCCATTTTGGCGGCGCGCAGCATCTTTCCCTCATATTCCTGCTTGTCCTTTGCCCGGTTCACGTCGCCGGCAACGAGCTTGAGCTTCGCGTTCTTGTAGGTCGCGCCGCTCTTGTTGTCAATGGTCACCCATCCGGAAAGGTCCGCCTTGTCGTCCTTGTCGTTCAGCGTGACCACATAATCGGACCGCCAGTTGATACCGTTCGTGAGGTAGGATGCTTCAACCTTCTGGCCGTTCAGGAGGCCGTTCTCGGCAAGCCAGACGAGCGTGGGCTTTGCCATGAGGTTCTCGGGAACGCCGGGAAAGATGATTCGTCCCGGATGGCCATAGGTTATATCGTCGCCGATCTTGAAGATCGGTCCGCCGTTGTTCGACAGCAGCGTCGCGGTCACGAGCTCCTCTCGCTCCGTGTAGGGATTCCTCGTGAAGAGCTTCACTTCCTTGCCCACGTATTTGTCGAGGAGCTTCTGGGGATTCAGGAGATCGTATTCGTAGTTCTGCTCCAGGACGAGAAGGCTGTCGGGATTGCCGAGTGACTTGATGTGTACGCTCGTCGGGATGATCTGGGACGCGACATCCATGAACCGCAATTCGCCCACACCCTTCGGCAGTTTGATCTGGCGCAGGTCCTTCACGAGGCCGAGATTGACGTTATAGATGGTGAGGCTGACGGATCGCTGGTCGTCAAGGGTGCTGGTGACGGGCGCCGCCTTGTCGGCAGGCGCCAGCGCGGCGAGAGCGGGACCGCTTCCTGTCAAGATGATCGCTAAAGCCAACAGCAAAGAAAGGAACCGGATAACCATGGTGAACCTCCTGTTGTCGGGGTGCTGCCCCAGGGGAGGCGGGTGATGCCCGGTTCCCGCCTTCTGGGCCATTGGACAAGGGAGGTTCCTGAAAAGTTCCCGGGAAGTTGACCGGGCAACTTCGCTTCAGGACAACGTGCGCATTGCTGTTCAGAAGGGATCGGGCGGGGGAGAACGAGGGGCGTCAGAGAAGGTCAGGGCGTCCTGACGCGGGCGCGCTTGCGCTCATACATGTGCCGGTCCGCCTCGTGCATCAGCACTTCGATCGGGACGGGATTTCCCGGGTCGTAGCGGGACCAGCCGATGCTGAGGGAGAGGGTGTAGGGATTGGATCCCTGGGAGTTGTAGATGTTCATGATGTCCTGCAGACGGCGGGCCAGCAGGTCGGGATCGATGGGCACGTACTCAATGATGAAAACGACGAACTCGTCGCCTCCGATGCGGGCGATGATGTCATATTCCCGGAAGTTCCGGCGGATCATGTCCGCGGCTCCCCGGATGGCCTGGTCGCCCGCCTGGTGGCCGAAGGTGTCGTTGATGACCTTGAGCTCGTCCATGTCCACGGAGAAGATCAGCGCGTCCTTGCCAAGCCGATTGGCCATGCGGAGCTCCTGCTGCACGAGCGTGAAGAATCCACGCCGGTTATGCAGGCCGGTGAGCTCGTCGGTAAGGGACAAGGAGCGCAGCTGCTCCTCCATCTGTTTTCGGTCCGTGATCTCCTTCGAGATGGCCGTGACGGCGGTGACGGCGTTCGACGCGTCCCGGACAGGACTGAGCGTCCGAAGGAAGAACTTCCGGTCCCGCTCCGCCTGGTACTCGTGATGGAGCGACCTGCCGCTTCGGAAGACCGCATCGATGCTGGTCTGGAAATCTTCGGTCTCGGCGGCCGAATGAAAGTCGCGGTAGTTCTTGCCGGTGACCTGGTCCTCCGAAGGGAAGCCGAGGCGCGACAGATGCTTTTTGTTCATGAACAGGTAGTTGCACTTCTCATCCACGACATAGATCGAGTCGTCGGTGGAATCCACGAGGGAGCGGAACCTGTCCTCGCTCCGCCGGAGGTCGTTCTGAGCGCGGGCGTGAAGACGCTCCAGGTGCTCCAGTTCGGCGATGCGTTTTCGCATTTTCTGGAGCTCTGCGGCGAGCTGTTCTCTGGTCAGTTCACGTTCATTCATGGGAATAGGGAAGCTACGGACCGGCACGAGCAAAGTATAACACGTATACCACCGGAGGGAGAATAATGCAACAGGTATTATTGTGAGCTACCATATTACGCTGTTTAGGCGTCCGTCGCATTGTACCGGCCCTCTAGGAAATTGGACAATGGAGGTTCCGGAAAGTTCCCGGATATTTTAGCCGTCATTCCCGCAAAAGCGGGAATCCAGGATCAATATTTATATCTGGATTCCTGATCAAGGCGCCCGGGGATGACAGGACTAAGTTGTGTGTAAACTGCTGTATCATCATAGTAACCTTCTCGTACGGTGAACAAAGGTTACCTGCTTGGTGGATTATTTCCAACAATCATTATTTCTATAATCCAAGGACCTTCTCTAAGAGGAAATAGTGAATCTGGCGACCAGGCTTTCTTGTCGATGGTTTTCAATTTTTCTGTGAATAGAGCGAATTTTTTTGAATCAAGGGACACTGTCAGCACCTGAGCATTTGTAACTACATCATGTTTGATCACTGCTCCTTCGAGGTCGCGGATGATTAAGCGGACTTTCGATATAGCAGCAGAAATATCATTGCTGGCAAGGGAATAATGTACATCCGCAGCTGCCTTGTCTTGCTTTTTTCTGGAGGCGGCTTCTTGTGGCTTTAACGAGAGTGCATCGCTCGATGAACTTTTTTGTGCCGCCTGCTCAGCCATTTGGAAAGGCGCGGCAGATTTCTTAGCCTTTAGAGCAAAAGCACGTTTCTCAAGATCGGCCTCATCCTTAACAGGTATTGTCGCTTCCCGCCTTGCCGGTGCTGGCGCTAATGCAGCCGGTTCCTCGCGGGTCGCAACAGCCTCTACGCCAGGTGCTGCAGGCAACGGAGGTGCAGGTTTTTCGTATTCGTATTTCATGTCCAGGGACTTGTAGTCTGGCACCTGCGCGACCTTCTTCTCGCGGCGTTCAGCGATCTCGGGAGCCTTATGCTTAGGTGCAGCACGCGATGCGTCATCTGCCTCCCGTTTCGCGAATCGCTCTATCGGGGCTTCTGCATATTTTTTTGTCGGATGCATGGTTGTATATAGGTAGAAAGCTGTGACCGACAGGAACAGGACAGCCACGGCCTGAACCGGGAACTGCCTGAGGAAGGGAGCAAAGACTCGCTGCCAGAGGCCCGTCTTCGCTTCCTGTTCAGCCCGCACCTTTGCCATGATCTTCTGCGTCATCCAGGCCGGGGATTCCACCTCCTCGACCGCATGGATATGTTCGATTGTCTTGCGTAGTTCGCGCAGCGCGTCCGAGCATTCGGTACAGGTCTTCAAATGTAGTTCGATGGTTTCCTTTTCACCGGGCGTGACCGCGCCGTCGATGAATTCCGATAATTTATGGCGCATCTCTTCGTGTTTCATAGGAGGTCTCCCATGGACTTCTTCAAACAATCCTTCACCGATTCTCGCGCACGGAAGAGCCGTGACTTGACCGTGCCCGCGGCGACCTTCAGCATGCCGCCGATCTCTTCGTAGGAATAATCCTGCAGGTCACGAAGGACCAGGACCTCGCGGAAGTCCGGCTCAAGCGCCTTGATGCAGTCCTGGACCTTTGCCTGTACATCGCGCTTTTCCATCCGGTCCAGGACCGAGGGCTCGCCGGAAGGCGGATCGGGCATCATTTCGCCGTCATCCGTCCGGATCGGCGCGTCGAGCGAGACCGGGACCCGTGCCTGGTGCAGCTTCATCCGCTTCAGCCGGTTCCTCGACAGGTTCATGGTGATCGCCGTGAGCCAGGTCGAGAACTTCGCTTCAGCACGGAAGCCCCTCAGGTTCCGGTATGCCGAGACGAACGCATCCTGCACGACCTCGCAGGCGTCGTCGTGATCGCCCAGGAAACGGAAGGCGATGTTCAGCATCCGCTTCTGGTATTTTGCCACCAGGGCCTCGAACGCGGACAGGTCGCCCTGTTGAGACAAGGCGACAAGGGATGCATCGGCGTCAAGGGCGCCTGAGCTGTTCTCTGTCGGAATATTAGACATGAAGGATCGGTGCTTTGTTCCTGTATCGAAGCGAACAACGGAATTTAGTTGGTCCTAAACGGCACCTGTGATACAATTTTATCAGAACGGCCCGGGAATGACCACCGGGAAAAGAAGGGAGGCAAAACCATGGCGGACAAGATCACGATCTTCGGGAAAGCCGGCTGACCGTACACGGACAAGGCCCGTGAGGCCTACGGGAACAAGGCTGTCTACGTTGATGTAAAACAGGACCAATCAAGGCTCGATGAGATGCTCACCTACTCCAAGGGACAGCGCAAGGTGCCGGTGATCGTTGAAGGCGACAAGGTCTCGGTCGGCTACGGCGGTTCTTGAGGGGTGTAACGACCGGCGGTCGCCGGTCGTGATCGCGGATTTCGGATTGCGGAATGCGGATTAATCAGTATCTTGCTTTTTCTCCGTGTCTCCCCGTCTCCGTGTCGCTTAGAAGCGCCTACTTCTGGCACCGTGTCGAATACTGAGATTTTACTATAGGGGAGGGACACTCATGTCGGTGGATAAGTTCATATTGGACAAGAACAACGCGGCGCTTCTGATCATCGATATCCAGGAGCGGCTTGCCGTGGTGATGGACAGGAAGGACCAGGTCGTGAAGAACACGCTGCACCTGGTCGAGCTTGCCAGGATGCAGAAGTTTCCGATCATGGTCACCGAACAATACCCAAAGGGCCTCGGCAGGACCGTGCCCGAGATCCAATCCTCTCTTCCGTTGTATCTGCCGATCGAGAAGGTCTCGTTCAATTGCTGCGGTGAGGCGGCCTTCAACGAGCATATCAAGCGGTTGGGCAGGAAACAGATCATCGTGACCGGCATGGAGACCCATATCTGCGTGCTGCAGACCAGCCTGGGGCTCATCAAGGGCGGCTTCGATGTGCACCTCGTGGTGGACGCCGTGTGCTCCAGGACCAAGGCCAACTGGAGGTCGGGAGTGGAACTCATCCGCGACGCAGGCGGCGTCCTGACCAACACCGAGACGGTCCTGTTCCAGCTTCTCGGCGTGGCGGGAACGCCTGAATTCAAGGCGATATCGAACCGGATAAAATAACAGACACCAGCTCCCAGACAACAGACAGCAGACTGTATGAAGGAAACGCTATGATATTCTGTCGTACGTGCTTCTGTCCGCAGTCTGATCATCTGCTGTCTGAACTCTGAACGAGGTTCATTGCATGGCCGAACAACAGGAACTTATTCCCGAGGATGTGAAGCAGACCATCAAAGAAATGGTCTTCGATAAGTTCAAGGATGATGTGTCCGTCGAGGTCTTCACGCTTGCCGGTATCAATGACAAGTTCAACGACTTCACGATTTCCCTGGTCCGGTCCCTCGCCGGTCTGTCCGACAGGCTGAAGGTCACCTATCATACCATCGGCGACGCGCAATCCATGAAGAGGAAGGTGACGCGGACCCCGACGGTGCTTATCGCGCCCGACCGGTACCGCATCCGCTTCACCGGGGCGCCCATGGGAGAAGAAGGCCGGTCCATGCTTGCCGCTTTGCAGATGGCATCGAGCGGGACGACCATGCTGTCCGAGGATTCCCGCATCCGGCTATCCGAGCTCCACGAGAAGCGCGATATCCAGGTCTTTATCAGCCCCACCTGCCCCTACTGTCCGCAGCAGGTCCTTGCCGCGTTCGCTTCCGCCGTCGCGAGGCCGGACCTCATCTCGGCCGACGTCATCGAGATCTACGAGAACCACGATCTTGCCGAGAACCTCGGTTCCCTGACCGTGCCCCAGACCTTCGTGAACACGATCTTCACCGGGGCCGGGCTCCAGCCCGAGCCGCAGTTCATCGAGTCCCTGCTCACGCTCAAGGAGCCGCAGACGGCCTCCGTGCAGATCTCCGGGGAGCCCCAGGAAAAGGACCTGGTCATCATCGGCGGCGGGCCCGCGGGCCTCACGGCCGCGATCTACGCGGCGCGCGCCGGCCTTTCCTGCGTCGTCATCGAAAAGTCGAACCTGGGCGGCCAGGTGGCGATCACGCCGGTGGTGGAGAACTATCCCGGGTTCATGCGCGTGGGCGGCAAGAGCCTCGTGGACCTCATTTCCCAGCAGGCGGCGCAGTATGCCGATATCCACGTGGGGGAATACGTGACCGAAGCGGCGCGGGACAAGCATGACGGCAGGATCTACCTCAAGACCAATCGCGCCATCTATATCTCCCGGGGGCTGCTCCTCGCGACGGGCGTGGGCAGCCGGGCCCTGGCCGCGCCGGGCGCCCAGAGGTTCTACGGCAGGGGAGTGAGCTACTGCGCCACGTGCGACGGCTACTTCTTCAAGGACGGCAAGAAGGTGGTCGTGGTCGGAGGCGGGAACACGGCGGTCACCGATGCCCTCTACCTGCACAATCTCGGCGCGCAGGTCACGCTGGTCCATTGGCGGGACAGCCTCCGCGCCGAGGCGCGGCTCCAGGAGAGCCTTAAGCAGACGGGCATCCCGGTGCTCTGGAACAGCGAGGTGCGGGAGATCACAGGGGACAAGGTCGTGCGAGCGGTCAAGATCGAGGACAAGACGACGAAGACGATCAAGGAGATGGCTATTGACGGCGTGTTCGTCGGCATCGGCTACATTCCGAACAACGAGGTAGCAATGCAGCTGAAACTCGACCTTGATAGTCAGGGCTACATCAAGACCGACCTCGCCACGATGAGGACATCCATGCCCCATGTCTACGCCGCCGGCGACATTACCGGTGCGCCGAAGCAGATCGTCGTTGCCGTCGCCCACGGCTCCATGGCCGCCATGACGGCCTTCGAGGAGCTGCAGGTTGAAGGCACCAAGAAGAGTTCTCCTGAAATAAAGGCCTTATAACGCCAGAGCACAGTTGCGTTAAGTTGCAATAGTCGGTCTTCTGTCACTATTCTTCCTACCCTAAAAATACCCCGCTATTTTGTCAAACGGTGATTGACTCTCCGTCGCTTCAAGTCTATACTTTCCGCATCTTTTGCCCAATTTCTGTCCCCGGGCTTGCCGAACACTTTTCCAATAGACCATGTCGGGAGGTATTGCAATGTTCAAGCATTATAATGAAGGTTTTTCGCTCGTCGAACTCCTTGTGGTGGTGGCCCTCATCGCTGTCCTGGTGGTCGTGACAGGGTCCCAGCTGCAGGCTTACAACCTGCAGGGGGTCAATGCGACCGCATCGGCTGACTTAAGGAACGCTGCGGCAGCGGAGAAAATGTTCTTTGCCAATTGGGGGGTGTATGCTTCATCCATGCCTTTCGGATTTTCTGGTACCGGTGCGGTGATCACCTCTAATACTCCTACTCCTCAGGTCACCATTGGTCAGGGCTGGATAAACGGGACCGCGCCGAGCGCCAGCACAACGCTTACCCTAAGTGTGTCGAATAATGTGGGCGTAGTTATCAATACGTCCGCGATGGGCGCCAGCTACACCATGGGCAGCAAGAACGCTGCAGGCGACCGCTGCTTCGCCATGGATTCCGATACCCGCGAGGTCTACTGGATCAATGGTCCGATTGGCGCTCCGATGGCTAGTACAGCCGTACCGGCGGCACTTGCCAGCAGCTATAGCGACATTGACGGCAGGGGAGGGGTGGTTCCTTGCCTCGGTACGGCCCCGGCCAGCGTTGTTTGGACGGCCCTGTAGTCTCGCGATACATGCGGTATTAAGCGCGTTTATCTTGAAAACGCTCTTTTCATTGGAGGAATGGATTCATGAGCAGATCATTTAGACTTATACGAACTATCATTCTCTTGGGTGTGATGCTGTTCATGGGCGTCATGCTCGTGCAACCGGCGTTGGCGGCGCCAGGCGATATCCATACCGCTGCCGGCAGCGGCAGCACGAACATGCCTGACGGTCTGTATCTGCCGCGGGCTGTGCATATGACGCCGGCTGGCGAGGTGTATGTCGCCGATACCTATAACCACCGGATCCTGAAGGTCCTGGCCACCGGTGTGACCGCGACCGTCGCGGGGAACGGATACGGCGATTTCTGTGGTGACGGCGGTCCGGCGATAGACGCCTGCCTGTTCTATCCCAGCGGCATTTTCGTCGATACTGCGGGCAACATCTTTATTGCCGACACGATGAACGACCGGGTCCGGAAAATAGACACGAACGGGATCATCTCGACGGTCACGGGTTACTCCATGCCGGGCTATCTGGGTGATGGCGGTCCTGCTGCGGATGCCTTGCTCAACGCTCCGACCGGCGTGGTGGTGAGCGCATCAGGTGAGGTTTTCATTGCCGACGCGACCAATAACGCCATCAGAAAGATCGATGCTGCGGGTGCCATCTCGACGGCTTACTCGATCGGACAACCCTATGGCCTGGCCCTCGATCCCTCGGGAACGCTGTTTGTCTCGACGCAGAACTACGGTGTGTACAAGGACGGAGGGACGGGACTTGTCTCGGTACCTTCTTGCAGCAGCGCGCGGGGCGTGTCCGCACCGCTTACCGACACGGTGTATATGGCCTGCCCGTCGGAGAACAAGATCATGAAATCGCCGCCCGGCGGACCATTGACGTCCGTCGCCGGCACAGGCACTGCGGGCTTCTCGGACGATGGAGGGGCAGCGACCGCGGCGAAGCTTGATATGCCCTGGGGTGTTGCGGCCGATCAAAACGGCGGGATGCATGTTGCCGATTCGGGCAACAACCGGGTCCGTGTCGTTGAGGTGACCGATACGACCCCCCCCGTGACCACGGCAATGCCTCCCGGCGGGGCCTATATCGCGCCGGTCACGGTAACGCTGTATTGCTATGACAGCGTCGGATCGGGCTGCGGACAAACCTATTTCTGCATCGGAGCGGGGTGCTCATCGTTCACGTCCTATTCTGTTCCGATCACCTTCTCTTCTTCTGACGTTTTACGCTTCTACTCGGTCGACAATGTATTGCAGCAGGAGACCATCAGGGAACAGACCTACACGATCGATCCCCTGGCGGGTTGGTACGTTCACAGCGTCATGGCGGGGGGAACATCCAACGTCGATTGGTACGCGGGCCAGCATACTGTCCTGGCGCCGAATACCTATGTGCTGATCAGCGGGACCTATTATCTCGTCGAGGCATGCGCCTCTGGTTCCTGGAGCGAGCCCGCTCTTTTCTTTAACTCCGTCCATCTGAGCAACTGCGACCAGATCACCGGTCAGCCGCTTGGCACGTATCCCGACCTGACGAACATGGTCGGCAGAACGATCGAGCATTTCTCGACCTGGCCGGTCGCCCCTCCGGCGGGCTGGAAAGTGCATGCCCGCGATCCTTCCGCGCAGGGAAGGATCGATTGGTATGCGGGCCAGAACGCCCCCCTCGCGCCCGGGAACTATGTCTTTCTCAATTGGACGTACTACTATGTCGCAGAGTCCGGTCCGGGCTCATGGAACGACGGATGGGGCGTGCCGAAAGCGTACTACAATTACGCGCGCCTGCAGCAATGCAACCAGTCAACGGGCCAGCCCCTGACCGATGGAGGCGGGGCGTCCCTATGGGCGGATACCAGCTGGTTCGCGGGAATAACCATGAGGCTGTACCGGGCATGGAACGACCCGCAGCCTCCGATCATGATCAACAACGGCGTGGCCACGACCTATGCGCAGACCGTGGCGCTTTCCCTGTCCTGCGATAGTATGTTTGGGGAATGCGTCGCGATGCGCTTCAGCAACGACGCCGGCGGCTGGTCGGCCTTGGAGCCCTTCCTGGGCTTGAAATCATGGTCCCTTGGCAACGGCTCCGGGCTCAAGACCGTCACGGCCCAGTTCAGGTACGGCGACGGCAACTGGTCTCCCGCCCACAGCGCCAGCATCGTGTTCGCGGAGCCAGCCACACTTACCGTTTCTAAATCCGGGAATGGCAGCGGTGATGTGACGAGCATACCCGCGGGCATCTCATGTGGTGTTGACTGCAGCGAGGTGTATCAGACGGGTGCCGAGGTGTTCTTATCATTCGCGCCATCTCCCGGCTCGTATGCGTCGAGCATATCGGGTGATCCGGGGTGCGATGTCTTTCCCATCGTCATGAATGGAAATAAGAACTGCACCATCACCTTTTCACTCGTCGGCCGCACCTTGACTGTGGAGAACTATTATCCAGAGCGGGGCACCATCACAAGCTCGCCGCCAGGGATCAATTGCGGCTCCGATTGTACTGAAACATATACCCATGGGACTCAGGTGGCACTTTCCTTTGCGCCGGCTACAGGATGGGCGCTGGCTGGATTCGCGGGTGATCAGGACTGTCTCGATGGCGTGGTGACCATGGACGCGGATAAGGCGTGTTTCCCGGTGCTTATGGTGAGCCAACACACGCTTACCGTGCAGATAGCGGGGTCGGGAACTGGTATGGTTATGATCAATCCGCCTGGTGATCTTTGCGGACCAAACTGCAGCCAAACCTACGACTACGGTACCCAGGTTACGCTACATGCCTGGGCTGATCCGATGATGGTGTTTACAGGCTGGAGCGGGGCATGCAGCGGTTCGACCGGGGACTGTACGGTCCTGATGGATCAAGCGAAGGAGGTGACGGTAACCTTCGGACAAGCTATGCCGACCTGCTCCCAGGAGCTGGTCGCTCCCCGGTCACAGATGACCAATGGCCAAAGCATAAATGACCAGGGAGAATTGGTATATGCATATGATGACGCATCCGGGAATCCGCAGATCCATTCCAATTGGCGCGGGCAGTTGACGTCCGGGGCAACTTACCACCAATCTCCGTCGATCAATAATCTCGGCGATGTCGTATGGGCACAGTATGACCAGACGCGTAGCCAGATCTATGTGCTCTACGCCGGTTCGACGACGCCGGAGGCCCTGACAACCTCAGGCGACGGCTATGACGGCCATTTCACACCGGTGATCAACGACAATCGGGAGATCGTCTGGTCGCAGTTCAAACAGATGGATAATTTTTCGGAGATATTTTCCACAACCCGGGGAGTTCTCTTTCAGCGTTCTCCATATGGCATCTACGATCTTGACATGAACAAGAGGGGTGATATCGTGTGGAGCGCTTATAATGCCAGCCTCGTCGGTCAGATATATCGTCTTGATGCCGGAAGCTCGACGCCTGTAGCCGTCACCTCAGGCACTGCGCAGCACGATTCTCCGGCGATCAATGACTCAGGCGAGGTGGTCTGGAACGAAGCGGAACTGGGGTCAGAGCAGCGGCTCTATTCGAGCACACGCGGTCTGCTTGCCACGGCATGCCCTGCAATAGGACATTACTATGATGCTGATCTCACGAACTGTGGAGAGGTCATATTTAAGCAGTCGTACAATGGCCAGGCCGGTATCTATAAACTGAACGGCTCGAGAACCTGTGCTCCCGCCACCGGCGTGACGCTTGTGTCGAACATTGCGAGCCCCCTGGTGACAGGCCCCACGGTCACGTTCACGGCCATGGGCAGCGGCGGATCGGGGTCATACGAGTACCAGTTCATTCGCCGCCTCACGTCGAGCTCGGTGGTGGAAGTGGTTCAAGGCTATTCAACGAAGAATACCTGGACATGGCCCACTGCCGCAGCCCCTGCGGGATCGTATTATGTGCGGGTGGATGTGCGTAACGTAGGCTCGGTGGCAGCAACCGAGGCGTCGAATACTGCTTTATACTCCCTAGTGACTACCGCTCCCGTCACCGGTGTGACGCTTGTGTCGAACATTGCAAGCCCCCTGGTGACCGGCCCCACGGTCACGTTCACGGCCATGGGCAGCGGCGGATCAGGGTCATACGAGTACCAGTTCATTCGCCGCCTCACGTCGAGCTCGGTGGTGGAAGTGGTTCAAGGCTATTCAACGAAGAATACCTGGACATGGCCCACTGCCGCAGCCCCTGCGGGATCGTATTATGTGCGGGTGGATGTGCGTAACGTGGGCTCGGTGGCAGCAACCGAGGCGTTGAGAACTATTGTATACATGCTGGAATAAAAAGAGATCATGGAGTTGCCGTTATTGTCCTGCTCATAATGGCGTGATTTTGAAGGCACAGACCGGACAGACCCAACAAAGAACAGCGTTAACAAGCGGAGGTCCTTTCGGGCCTCCGCTTTTCTTTATGCTCTGTGGGAAAGCTACTACCGCGTCAGCAGCCGGAAGGACGTCAGGTACCTTCCCGCATCTTCGTGTTCGACCATTTCCTTCGTTCCCACCGCGATGATCTGGAACAGCCGTCGCCGGACCATGAACGCCCGCAGCTTCATGAGCCCCTTTCCCGGCACCTCGATGACGATCTCCCTGCCAGGAAATCCGTCGAGCGACATGTTCTGCTCGCTGATGAGCCTGCCTTTCGTGTTCGCGAGAGCGCCGTCCCTGCCGCCGTCGAGCAGGTCGTCCGGCTTCGCCCGGGTGACGATCTCGGGATAGTCGCTGTACATGATCAGATATGCCGCGTCCCGCTTGATGTTCAGGGTGAACATGTGCATGTCGATGGGGCCGAGCACGGTGGTGCTGTTCTTCTTCTCATAGGACGGTGTTCCCGGCATGAGGATCGCGAAGTTCCCCTCGGTCGAGGAGAATTCCTGCCAGACCGCCGGTGCCGTGGTCGACGAGAGAAGGCTCCGTCCTGCGTCACTCATCATGAACCATGTGGCGCCGGCGAGCATCAGGATGGCTACGACCCACGCCGCCACACCGCCGCCTTGTGTCGCTCCGGATCCGGTGCTTCCCTGCGGCGCAGCGCTTTCTGTCTGGCCGCGCTGCTCCTTCCATGCCTGATATTCTTCCCGGGTCTTGAACTGCGGGACCGGGCCGGGGATGGCTGTCTGCGGCGCCGGCCGGTCAGCCCCGGCGTTCAGGCCATGCCAGGCGAAGGTGCCGCGCATCCCCTGGTAGAAGAACCAGCAGAAGATGAGCGCCATCGGAAGGCCCGAGACCGACTTCGTCTCCGACCAGATCAGGAGCTTGCTGCCGATGAAGTAGACGAGCATGACGACCGCGCAGGTCCGGCTCTTCCGGTAGATCCCGAAGGTGAGGCCCGCGATCACCGCGACGTCCAGCAGGTTCCATGCTGACATACCCAAGAGGTCATGGCCGGCCATGGCCACGAGCGTTACGATGAGCGTCAGCACGCCCGAAATGATCCCGGCGCTCCACGCGGTCTTGATCGCTTTTTCCGCCTGCTCCTGGTCCATGCTCACCCCCCCCCCCCGAAAGGTCGGTCGCTGCACTGCGGTGCCGGGAACGACCGGATCAAATATAATGGGAATAGTAGCATAGGAACGGTCGCTGCGCAACTCCCCGAGGTCCGACCGCAGGTGAGCTTGCCGTAAGCAGAAAAAAATTTCCCGCCTTGAATATCTGCCCCTTCTGCCTATATAATAGAAAGCAGCGTCCCTCCGCACGCCTGTCCCGGAAAAGGAGCCGTCCATGAACCGAGGTACGAAAATAACCCTGTCGCTGCTGCTGCTCACCGCTCCGGCATTCGCTGCGTTCGCCGCGGATTATTTTCCTGTTGACCGCGAGTTCTATCCCTACTACCCGTCGCTCATCAAGTGGGACCGGTCGAAGGCGGAATTCACGGAGCCCGAGGTCTGCGCCGGGTGCCACCCGCAGCAGTATGATGAGTGGAACGGCTCCGTGCACGCCCTGGCGCTCCAGGACCCCATCTACCAGGGCGAGCTGAACAAGGGATTCAAGGCAGTGGGTCATGAGGTCACGCGGCAGTGCGAGGGATGCCACTCGCCGGCGGGAATGGTGACCGGCGAGATCAAGGGGCCCGGGCTCAAGGGCCTGGGAAGGATGGCGCAGGCCGGCGTGTCCTGCGATATCTGCCACTCCATCAGCGGCGTGACCCACCTGCGGACGCCGAGCCGGGAGCCCGAGAACGGCTCCTTCATCCTGTCTCCCGGCGTGGACACCAGGGAGGGAGCGAAGCTCGTGAAGCGCGGTCCCTTCAAACCGTCGAAGGAGTGCGGCGGCGGCTTCCACGAATGCGCCGAGTCGCCGCTCCACGCACAGGCGGACCTCTGCGCTTCCTGCCATCAGGTCTATCACCACGAAAGCCACTTCCCGCTCGAGTCGACCTATCTCGAATGGAAGCACGGGCCCTATGCCCAGAAGAACATCCACTGCCAGGATTGCCACATGGTCGAGACCGACACGTTCATACAAACCGCCGATTCCTTCCGGAAACCGGAGCGGTCCGAGTACCGGCATTATTTCAGCGGCGCGAACTATCTCCTCTATTTCCTGGCAGGCGAGGCCGCGAAGAAGGCAGGCGACGCGAAGCTCGCATCCGCTCTCGAAAAGAAGTACCAGATGGCCGTCGCGAAGCTGAAGTCCGCGGCACAGCTTGAGGTCCAGCCGGTCTACCGGAACGGCGCCCTTGCCGAAGTGAAGGTCCGCGTGAAGAACATCCGCGCCGGCCACAATCTGCCCACGTCGCTCACGAACGTGCGCGAGATGTGGCTCGAGGTCACGGCGAAGGACGCGGGCGGGAACGTTGTCCTGACGAGCGGCGTGTTCGACGGCCCCGGCTCCCTGGAGCCCGGGACGCGCATGTTCAACTCCGAGGGCATGGGCAAGGACTTTCATTTTGCCATTGATCCGTGGGTGGTGACCGCGTTCTCGCGGCATGACACCATTCCGCCGCGAGGGTACAAGGACGCCTATTTCGGCGTTTCGCCGGTCAAGAAGCCGGGAAACGTCACCGTGGACGCGCGGCTTCTGTACCGCCAGGCCGACCAGAAAGTCGCCCGGAAGCTGCTGCGTGAGGTCCCCGAGGACATCAGCCTTGAGAACATCTACGGCATCAGTTCCATGACGGCCGTCCCTGTCGTTGAAATGACGCGGACGAAGACCAGCTTCAAGAGCAAGGGGAACTAGGACGATCCCGGAGGTCCGGCAATGGGAACGGTGGAAACAAAGATCGGCGGAGCCATCCTTCGCCTCGTGTCGGAGGACCTGACCGAGCGCGATGTCGATGCCATCGTAAATGCCGCGAACAGCCGTCTCCAGCACGGCGGCGGCGTGGCAGGCGCCATCGTACGGAAGGGCGGCCGGATCATCCAGGAGGAGAGCGACCGCATCGGCTTTGTGCCGGTCGGCGGCGCTGCCATGACCTCCGGCGGGACGCTTCGTGCCCGGCATGTCATCCATGCCGTCGGGCCGCGGATGGGCGAAGGGGACGAGGACGCCAAGCTCAGAAAGGCCGTCAACAGCGTGCTCGCACTCGCGGTGGAAAAGGGCCTTGCCAGCATCTCCGTTCCCGCCATCAGCGCCGGCATCTTCGGTTTCCCCAAGGACCGGTGCGCGAAGATCCTGGTGGGCGAGACAGCGGCGTTTCTTAAGAAGCGGCCGAACGTCGCGCTCCATCTTGTGGAGTTCTGCATCTTCGACAAGGAAGCTTTTGGCTATTTTGATAAGGAATTTGAAAAACTGACGTGACCGTGAGCACTAGAAGAACACTCACAAAATGACAGGCAAAGAAGAGCCAAGAATTCAACGCAGATTTTCGCTGAAATTCCTATGAAAAAAATGTTAGTTCTTTGGTCTTTACAGCGCCAATCATAGTTTTTTTTCATATCCTTTTCAGCGTTGAATGTTTTATTGATCTTGCCCGATTTTATCCTGTGATCCTGTCAGTATGACTCTTTGGTTCCGGTTTTCCGGGTCAGGTGTATTGAGAAATGACATTGCCTGTGAACACATCCATATTCGGACTACGGATAAAATCGAACGAGGAGCTCCAGCCGAGCCCTGCCGACCTTGCGGCCTTTCTCGCGTCCCCGCGCGCGTCCGGTTCCCCGGGGAGGCACGAGGACGATCTCGCGGCCTTCATCCAGTATTTGGAGCTTGTCGAGACCTACGAACGGGAGCAGAAGCAGGGCTTTGGCCAACTGGAATTCGGCGACCGGAGGCTGCTGGGTGTGCTGTCCCACACCGGCTTCTTCAAACCCGCCTTCCGGGTCGCCATCGAGGAATACAAGTACCACAATCATCAGCTTGTACTGCTCGATTTCAATAAGCCCGAGGCGTTCATCCGGTCCGCCGAGGCGGAGATCGGGAAGCTCAATCCGAAAAAGCGGGACGACCAGCAGAAAATAGCCCGGCTGCAGGACATGATCAAGCAGCGAAGGAAGGACCTGGAGGTTCTCTCAAAACGCCGGCGCAGGATCGCCGGGGAGTTGTACCATATCGCGGTCTATGTTCGGGACAACATCGTGCTCGTGCAGCGGCTGTGCGAGGGCGCTGTTGCCCGTCTTGCTGAACTGCAGGTCGGGGGGAAGAAGACGGGCCAGATGATCGAGGACCTCAAGGAGCAGTTCAAGGCCCAGGTGCGCGAGCACCGTCAGATGGGGTCCATCACGCCGGAGTACCTTGAATCGGTGAAGGCCGAGGTGGCGCAGCTGTCCCAGCGGCTGGCCAAGAGCGTGCTGGAGGACATCTATTTCGTGACAAGGATCTACGAAGGCTTTTACGAGCATACGAGGAACTGCGCGGGACGGCTTGAGGACCTGCTTGGATGGGCCGACCGGGTGCGGAAGAAGGACGGCAGCGATGAAGACCTGCTGTTCTCCCGGATCGAGGAAGTGCTGGTCTCGCTCATTTCTGAGTTCCGCGTCAACGCGAAGCCTGCCGATCCGCCCGGCGGATCCGGCCAGCACGAGGAGCTTCTTTTGGAAAAGAGGCGGGAGCTTCTCGACCATATCTTCCTGCTGCTCAGGGACCAGCACGCGAAGGACGCATGGACGCTGTAAACGGGTTGTGACACCGGTCGGCCTGCCGGGTTGCTTGGTTTTGTCTATCTGGCGGATGCGGATCCTGCTGAAAGAGGTCAAAACGCTCGTCCTGCGGGGGGACGTGCTGGACCAAGCGGTGGCTGTGATCATCGGCGGGGCGTTTGACAGGAAAGGCAGCGTGCTATCCGAGACCCTGGATGTGGGCCGAGCCGATGTACATGGCCGGACGTTTCCGGACCGGCTCCAGTCCTTCAAAAACGGTGATGTCCTTTGCCGTATAGGTCGCTGCTAAACCCTGCCCCCTTCGCTGGTCGTTCTTGTCTTGGAAACGGACGGACTATAAACGATACCACGATTGAATGCAAGATACCACGCGAGTTCCCGCATTCATCGGGAAAAAGGTCGTGGTCGCCGCGTCCTGCACAGGCAGGTTGCCTGATTTTTCATGTAGGGTCGATTTGATGACGACGGGAAGGGCGGCTGACCACAGGCGGGATCAGGATGACAGGCTTCCGGGCATTCATAACAGTCGTGCCCGGCCGCCGTTCCGAAGGCGGCCGGGGAGATCCGGACATTCTCCGAAGGCGGGTTTTACTCCAATATGACGGTGCTCCTGAACACCATGATGCCGACATCATCCCCTTGGAGCACAGGCGCGCCCGCGGGCGTTTCGATGGTCCCGTTGGGCCCTGCAGACAGAATCCATACAGCCCCGCCTGCGAAGTTTCCCGCATTGATGAAATAGGCGTTCCCCCAGGGGTCCGCGGACGTATGCGCCAGGTAGGGGCCTTTCCATCGCGCGCCATAGCACCCTGTGCCATCGATCGCCAAGTAATCGTCGAGAGAAACCGACGTGGTCTGATCATACCCCTGCGCGGCGAGACCGGACGGAAGGGCGCCCTCACCGAAGACAAAGGACACTGTCGCAGTGCAGCCACCGTTCAGGTTGGGCCATTTGCCTGTGTCCTTCCTGAATACCACGATGCTGGTCGACATGGACCGGACATCGGCATAGGACCGTGTGATCCGGGCTTCGTCGATCTCCTTCAGGATCAGCGGCACAAGAATTCCCGCCAATATGGCTATGATGCCCGCAACAACGATCACCTCCACCAGCGTGAAACCTCTCTGTTTCCTGAGCATTACGAACCTCCTTTGTCGGTATGAACCTGCCGGTCGTTTGCGGCCTCTCCGGGCGTCATCCGCATGATGCGCTGCGGTGACCGGTCGAATCGACTTAATATTATCATATTATTTTTATCCGCAGCGATAAAAACATGACCGGGCTATTTTTTTTGAGGCCCGCATGCACACGCGTCGTTCGCAGCCATCGCAGCCTTATGGTCGGGAATGACACGCGGAGGTCACGGTGAACGACAGCCCTCTCGAATCATCAAGTGTCACGGCGCGGCCTCGTCTTCCTTACGGGTAATGACGCTCTTTTTCCGGACGAAGAAAAATCAGGAGCGCGGCATTCACCTGCCCGAAGAAGGAACGCACCCTCGTTGAAGGGCGTTACAGACGGAAAAGACAGCACCTAAGTGTTTTAAAATACGGTAATTTTACCGAAATACTTATTTTTTTTTGTATTGACACTTTTTAAGTGATGCTTTACAATATATACCAAATCCACCTATAAAATCTTAATAATGAGTTCCGGAATCTCGATAATATCCGCAACATATTGTTTTTATGATATAATTCTATGACTATGCAAGAGATGACCTTCTTCATTACAGGCTGTCTTATCCATGCCGGTTCACGCTGGCAGCTGGGCGGTTTGCTCGCCTCGCCGAACCGGCGCCGCCGGATCTTGCTGTCCGTGTTCGCCCTTTTCGGCCTTCTCCTGGCTTCCGTTCCCGCCAGCGCCGACACGCCGGTCTCCCTGTACGAGAGTCTTGCCGGGAACATAAACATAACCGGAACGGGAGGCACGCTGCGCACAAATCCCGACGGCGTAAATTCCTGTTCAGTCACGAACAACGGGACCATGACGTTGTCAGGCATTCCTGCCGGAGCAACGGTCAGAAAAGCGTACCTCTACTGGGCCGGATCGGGCGGCGACCCTGTGGGCGGCGTTCCCGCCGACTACAACGTCACCTTTAATGGAACCCCGGTTACCGCGGACCGGACCTTTACGGCCAACGGCGGTTCCACGAGATATTTCTTCGGGGGCGTCAAGGACGTCACCTCGCAAGTGACAGGGAACGGCGTCTATACCTTTGCGGACCTCACTGTTCAGACGGCCGATGTTCCGGGAGGTGGGCCGTATTGCAGCGTTGCGGTGGTATTGAGCGCATTTTCGCTCGTGGTCGTTTACGATGACCCTGCCGAAATCCTCCACGTCGTCAACATCTGGGAAGGATTCCAGGTCTACTACGGTTCGTCCATCACGCTCACGCCGACAAATTTCATCGCCCCCACTCCTGCCCCGGTCACGCCGCTCAGCAGCAGAATCATGGTCCTGACCTGGGAAGGCGACAGCGGGAATTCAGCGCCCCTGGGAGGATTTAACGAGAACCTCACCTTCTGCTCGCCGACCCCCTGCGGAGGGTCCGCTCTCACGGACGCGTACAACCCGGTGAACAACCAGTTCAATTCAACAATCGACATCCCGCCCAGCGGTCCCTTCTCGGGCATCAACACGATCTGGGGCAACGACCTCGACATGTACGACATCACCGCCATGATCCCCGCGGCAGCCGCGAGCGCTCAGTCCGTCTACAGTTCCGGCGGCGATCGCGTCATTCTGATGAACCAGACGATGTCCATCGTGAACGTGCCGGTCGCCGACCTCGCGATCACCAAGAGCCATGTGGGGAATTTTACGGTGGGCGTAAACGGCGTTTATACGCTGGGCGGCATCACGAACAACGGACCGAGCGACGCCACCGGCACGATCACCGTGACGGACACGCTGCCCGCGGGGCTCACCTACGTGAGCGCTGTGGGAACGGGCTGGGCCTGCGGCGCCGCAGGGCAGATCGTGACCTGCACCCGTCCTGGACCGCTTGCGCCGCTCGCAAGCGCGCCTTCCATCACGCTCACGGTGTCGGTCGGCGCAGCCGCATACCCGAGCGTGACCAACACCGTATCCGTTACGAGCGGCGATTTCGACAACGTTGCAGGGAACAGCACGAACGTCGGCGATCCCACTACGGTGCTCGCGCCGGACCTATCGACGTCCACAAAGACGTGGCAGGACCTCAATGCGGGCGACGCGAATCCCGGTGATGTGATACAGTATACGATCACGCTCATTGAGACCGGCGGTGTAAACGCCACCGGCGTAACGGTGACAGACGACATCCCGGCAAACGTGACGGGCTTTACCGTCACAGGCATTCCGGCGGGCTCGACGAACAGTTCCACCGGCGCCGGGACCGGCGCGAACGGAACCGGCTATCTTAACATCGCGAACATCTCGGTCCCGGCAGGCGGATCGGTTGCCATCACGTTCGACGTGACCGTGGGCGCAGTCGCGCCGGGCACGCCGATCAACAATACCGCCTCGGTCGCGAATCCGCTGGGACCGGGTGCTGCGCCGGTAGCCGTCACGGTTATCGTGTCCCAGTCCTCCATCCCTCAGACCGGGAACAAGCCGCTCTATCTCTACGGAGGGGCCGCATCACCCTATACGATGTCGCGCACCCCGACGCCGGGCGCTCCCACCACGGCTGCCATCGCCGGCGGAGGAGGGGTCGCGCTCTGGAATGGGAACAACCCGGTGCCTCTGCAGCTTAACGATACGATAACCGCAGCCAACGCAATCCTCTATATCAACGGAAGTTCGAACAACGCGCGCAACGTCGAGGTGCGCCTGTACTGCTCCTCGAACGCCGCGGCCTATGCCTATTGGGGACCGGCGAACCTTCCCACGAACCCTCCTGTTCCGCCCGCGCTCCCGACGGCGTACAATTTCAACCTGACGCTTGTCGCGGGCGGCTTCGCGTTTCCCGCGACCTGCAACACGCCGAATTTCTGGGTGCTTCAGGTATTCAACAGGACCGGCATAGTCGGCCGCACAATTACCGTGGTGCCGGTAAGCGGCGCGAACCGTTCGGTTGTAAACTTAACCTCCAGCAACGTTATCGACGTGAACAGCGTCACCGCCTACAGCACGGCCTATCCCGGTGTGACGATACCCGCCTATTTTACCAGCGGGAACACGGTCTACCTGCGGGCCGTGGTGAGCGACCCCTTTGGGAGCTTTGACATCAACGCAAACCCGCCTGCAACGCGGCCGACGATCACGATCCAGGACTCGAACAGTACTACTGTAGTGAGCAACGCCGCCATGACCCAGGTGGCTGACTCAGGCGCTGCGACCAAAACGTTCGAGTACGCCTACACGCCGGTTCCCGCAACGGGACCCGCGGGCTGGTGGACCGTGACGGTCACTGCCCCGGAAGGAACTGAAGGCGCGGTCTCGGACAGCGGCATCGGAACGTTCAACGTGGTGCTGTTCCCCAGCATCACGATCGTGAAATCCTTTTCGATCTATTCGGACCCGATCAACGGCACCACCAGCCCGAAGATCATCCCCGGCTCGGAGATACTGTACACCATCACGGCGGTCAACAGCGGACCGGGGGCCGCCGACGCCAACTCGACGGTGCTTACCGACGCCGTACCGGCGAACACGACCATGTATGTCGACACCGGGTCGGGCGATCCCGTGACCTTCTCGTGCAGCGCGTTCCCTGCAGCCTGCGGACTCACCTTCAATTACGGGGCGAACGTCAGATACACGAACACGTTCCCCCTGCCGGCGCTTCTCGCACCGCCGAATGTCTGCGGCAATTTTAGCTATGCTCCCAGCGGCAGCTATGATGCCAATGTGAGAGGCGTATGCATCAATCCGTCGGGGATATTCAACGGGGCGGGCGGCGGCAACCCGTCATTCAACGTGTTCTTCCGGATGAGGGTGAATTAAGCGTGATCATACAGGGTCTTACTATTCTCAAACGAAGACCAGCTGACAAGGAGGTACCTATGAGGAAACGAACGGTTGTAGGACTTCTTCTGCTGTTCCTGACGCTTCCGGCAGCGGCGGGGGCGCAGCAGAAGGGCGGTATTGAACTGAAGACGGTCTCGGAGGTGGACGTCGTCGGGAAGAACGCGCAGGGAGAAAGGGAGGTGAAGCGTGTTGACGCCGGAAAGATCAGTGTGGTGCCCGGCGGCGTGGTCATCTTCACCACGACCTTCAGCAACAAGGGAAGCAAACTCGCGGAGCGCGTGGCGATCAAGAATCCCGTTCCCCCGAACATGACCTACGTGGACAAGAGCGCCGAGGGCGAGGGAACGAAGATCGAATTCTCGATCGATAACGGCAAGACCTATAACGCGCCCGATACACTGATGGTCACCGATGGCCAGGGGAAGACGCGCAGGGCGCTTGCCTCGGACTATACCCACATCCGCTGGATCGTCACGAAGCCCCTGGCGCCGGGCGGCAAGGGGAGCGTTTCGTTCAAGGCAAAGGTGAAATAGGCATAGTGGCAACAGATCCCCCGCCCCGGTCGGGCGCGGGTTACGGTTCGAACATACGACAAGACGATAAAGGAGGCCAGATCATGTGAATACTGAAAGGAGGCGGATGCCGAGGCACAGAGAGAGAAGGAACAGAACCATGCAAATCCATGACACAAACAATAGAGCGATCAGAACGATCTGAACAAGGAGGATATTATGAGTAGAAGAAGCAGACATATGATTTTCGCAGTGCTCCTCATCGGGGCACTCGCGGCAGTGTCGCCGGACGGGGCCGTGGCGGCGACGGCAGCCTGCACCTCGATCGGCAACATGGCCACCATCGATTACCAGGTGGGCGGGGTGCCGCAGACCCAGCTGTCCACCGGCGCATCGGCAACCTTCACCGTGGGGAACAAGGTCGACCTGACCGTGACGCGGCAGGATGGCTCCATCGTAACGGTCGTGACGGGCGCATCCGGCACGGGCGCGCCGCTGACCTTCTGGGTCACGAACGCGGGCAACGCGACCCAGCGTTACACCCTTTCGGCGCTCAACTATGGTCCCACGGAGACCAATCCCTTCGGAGGCGGCGCACCGGATGCGTTTGATGCCACCGTCGGCTACGATATCCATGTCGACACGGGCGGCGGATACGGCGGGAATACCACCACGATCCCCAGCCTCGCTACCGGCGCAACCGCGACGGTCCAGATCCGCGCCAACACCATACCGCTGGCACAGCCGAATGGCGACATCGCTGTTGTCGCCCTCAAGGCGCAGACGATCAATACGGACAACTCCATCGTTTCTGTCAGCACCGGGACCGGCACCGTGTTCAACGCGGGCGGCGGCGTGGTCTGCGCGGGGATCGATATCGTCCTGGCGGACATCGACTCCGACGCCGGCCAGGCGAATGATGCCCAGTACGACGGCGCGTATCTGGCCAAGGACGCCTACCAGGTCCAGGCGGTCGTGCTGACCGTCCTGAAGTCGTCGGCAACCATAACCGATCCCGTCTTCGGCACGGCCAAGGTCCCCGGCGCGGTCATCGAATATGCAGTTCGGGTGACCCGTACCGGCGGAGCGGGGAGTGCAACGGGAATCGTGATCACGGACACGGTCCCGGCAACCACGGCGCCGGTGGCCGATCAGTACGGCGGTACGGGAGAGGTCCAGCGGGTCACCTTTAACGCGACAGGATCGGTCACGACCACCACGGACCTGGCGTTCGGCGTGGACGCGGACCTGTCCAGCTGGAACACCGCGGCGGGATCGACCATAACGGCCGCCTGCGGAGCATTCGTTCTCGACGAAGCAGGCGACTACTGCGAGATAAAGTTCCGGGTCGCGATCCAGTGACCGGAAACGCAGGGGCGGGTTGGCCCGCCCCTGCGGACCCTGATCAGACGTACCCGAGCTACAGAAGGAAAGCATGATAGAACGTCATTCCCATAGAGCAGCCGCAACGCGGCGCAGCGGTCCGGGCATCCTTGCCCGGCTCTGCGCCGTGCTGCGCTTTTTTGCGGGAATGTACACGCCGCCGCCCTGCGACCGCGGGCAGACGATCCAACGCACGACCTTATTGCACGCTCTATCGTTCTCATTCATCTTTATCCTGTTGTTCGCTTCCGCCGGATGGGCCGCAACGCCTTCCGGCACGGTCATCAGCAATACCGCGACCGTCCAGTTCGTTCCCGGTTCCGGAGGCCCGGTGATCGTATCATCCAATACCGTTTCGCTGATCACCACGGCCTGGCGCACGCCGTCGACGCTCGAGCTTCTGCAGTACGCGCCGACCGCGCCGTCGGCGGTTCCGACGTTCGTCTCCACGACGGACCGCAGCACGACCGCGACGAGCGGAGGGCCGTTCCTCCCCATGCCGCAGCCGGTCCAGTTCCCGTCCGGCACGGCCATCCCGCTCGCAGCGGTGCCGCTGGTGCCCGGCGGCCTTTACCACGAAGGCGATCCTTTGTTCATCCGCCTGACGGACATTGACCAGAACATCAATACAACCGCGATCGAGACGGTCCTGGTGACGCTCGGTGTCAGCGCCACCGGCGACGCGGAGGTCGTCCGGCTGTACGAGACCGGCCCGAACACCGGGATCTTCACCGGCTACATCCAGACCGGCCCCGGCCCTGCCGTGAACGGGAACGGGACCCTGAGCGTCGCGGTCAGCTCCCGGATCGACGGGTCCTATGTCGACGTCGCCGACGGCACGGACACGCGCGCCGCATCGGTCCTGGTCGATCCCTACGGCATCGTCTTCGACAGCACCACGGGCCTTCCGGTGAACGGCGTGTCGGTTTCCCTGGTCGACGGGGCCGGCGCCCCGGCAACGGTCTACGGCGACAACGGCACCAGTATCTTCCCCGCGACGGTGGTCACCGGCGGGACCGTGACCGATAGCGGCGGCAAGGTCTACGTCATGCCGGCGGGCGGGTTCCGGTTCCCCTTCATCACGCCCGGCACCTACCGGTTCCTCATCGTCCCCCCGGCCGGCTACCGGGCGCCGTCGGTCGTGCCGACGTCGGTGCTCCAGGCCCTTCCCGGCGGACCGTTCGCCATCGTCGTGCCCGGCTCGCGCGGCGAGCAGTTCATCGTGAATCCCGGTCCGGCGCTCCACATCGACATCCCCGTCGATCCGGTGGGCTTGGGCCTCTGGCTCATCAAGACAGCCGGGAAGGAGACCGCGTCCGTCGGCGACTTCGTGCCCTACGGTCTGACCGTAGAGAATACGTCGACCATCGCGCTTGCGCCCGGCGTGATCGTCAATGACCGGCTGCCGCACGGCTTCCGCTATCGGAAGGGCTCCGGCCGTCTGAACGGCGTTGTGCTTGCCGACCCGGTCGTGTCCCCGGACGGGCGCGGCCTCACGTTCGCCGTGGGCTCCCTCGCTGCAAGCGGCCGCGGCGTCATCACGTATGTCGCGGAAGTGGGAGCAGGTGCCAAACCCGGGAAGGCGGTCAACAGCGCGGTCGCCACGAGCCTGCTCGGCGCGTCCTCCAATGTCGCCTCGGCAACGGTGATGGTCACCGAGGACCTGTTCCGCAGCAAGGCGACCATCGTCGGACGGGTCATCGTCGATGGCTGCGGTGACAAGGAGCGGAGCGAGGAGACCGGCCTTGCCGGCATCCGGATCTTCCGCGAGGACGGCACCTTCGTGGTAACGGACAAGGACGGCATGTACCACTTCGCGGCGGTCGAGCCCGGGACGCACGTGGTCCAGATCGACCTGGCCACGGTTCCCCGGAAATACGAGATCATGGCCTGCGAGGAGAACACCCGGTTCGCCGGCAGCGCCTTCTCCCAGTTCGTCGACGTCCAGGGCGGCACGCTCTGGCGCGCGGACTTCCACGCGGGCCTCAAACCGAAGATCATCGGCGAGGTGGGCATCGAGATCACCACGTCCCTGAAGAAGGCCGGGGACGGCGGACCACGAATGGACCAGGGAACGGACCTCATCGAATACAACGTGCCCATGCGCGTAGGCGCGGTGCCCGCGCGGAACCTCAAACTGTCCATCATGCTCCCCCCGGGCGCGACCTACCAGACGGGCAGCACCATCTTCACCGGCAAGAAGACGACGCAGCCGGACGGAGCTGACGGAGCGGTCAGCCGGCCGACCGGGAGCGCCGCGGCCGTCATCCTCATCGACGAGCCGCAGGAGGCGGAGGGCGCGGTCACGTTCCGCTTCGCGGAGATCCCGGCGGACTGGGAGGGAACGCTCCAGTTCGACGCCGCGGTCCCGCTCGACGGTCCTCTGGGCGAGCTCTCCACCAGCGCCCTGCTCACGGTCGACACACCCGGGGGAAAGAACGAGCGGACCCCCGTCGTAAAGACCGCGGTCGTCCGCAGCGTCCGGCAGGACCTCCGGACCGCACCCGACATCGTTCTTCATCCCAAGTTTCAGAGCGGGAGCGCGGACCTTTCAAAGCAGGACAAGCGGGAATTGGACCGTCTGGTCGCCAGGATCAAAAAGGTGCGCGTGAAGCATATCGTTGTCACCGGCCATACCGATCCCCAGAAGATCAGCGGCAGGCTGAAGAAGAAGTACCCGGACAACCATGCCCTGTCCTTCGCGCGCGCGGCTGCGGTCGGCGCGTATCTCGCGGAAGCGTTGAAGCTGAAGCCCGAACAGGTGACCTATGAGGGAAAGGGGCCCGACGAGCCCGTGGCGAGCAACAAGACAGCGGCGGGACGGGCCAGGAACCGCCGCGTGGAGCTGAGGGTCCAGACCCTGCAGGTCGTGGCCGTCTCGGTGCTGAAGAGCGAGAAGGCATCGAGCGGGATGAAGGCCGTGGCCACGCTGGGCCTCCGGCCCGGGGAAGAATGGCCCGCGGAAAAGCCGGCGAAGGACGCCGCCGACAGGAAGAAGATGCCCGACTATAACGCTGTATGGCTCCAGACCACGACGGCCGGCCTCGCATGGCTCTGGCCGCCCGAGAACCTCAACCCCTCCGCTCCGATCACCGGGGCGGCGATCAAACATGGCCCTGGCCACTCGCTCGCCCTTTCCCTGAACGGCGCAGCGGTGGACCCCATCTCGTTCGAAGGCACAGCGAAGCGCGAGGACGGCAGTGTGGCGGTGAGCACCTGGAGCCGGCTTCATCTTGTGGAGGGCGACAACCGCTTCGAGGCCGTCGTTACCGACGAGGCCGGGCTGGTGGTCGAGCGCATGACCCGCATCGTCCATTATTCGGGGAACCCGGTGCAGGCGATCTTCGTTCCCGAGCGGTCCAGCCTGTTCGCGGACGGCAAGACCCCCCCGGTCGTGGCGGTCCGGTTCCTGGACAAGGACGGCCATCCCGCCCGGGAGGGCGTCCTCGGCGAATATTCCGTCGACCCGCCCCACCTGCCCCGGAAGCGCGTCGAAGATCTGAAGAATGCGCCGCTCACGGCGTCGACGAGCGACCGTCTGCAGTACCATGTCGGCGACGACGGCATCGCGCTCATCGAGCTTGAGCCTACCACGCAGTCCGGCGAAGCGGTCGTCCGGATACCGATGACGAACGAGACCAGGGACATCCGGGTCTGGCTTGCACCGGAGGACCGCGACTGGATCCTCGTCGGCCTGGGCGAGGGTACGGTGGGATACAACACGGTCAAGGGCAACATGGAGAGCTTCGGCGCGGGCGGCGGCGGCGAGGAGAACTTCACCGAGGACGGCAGGGTCGCCTTCTATGCCAAGGGCCGGATCAAGGGCGAGTGGCTCCTCACCCTCGCCTACGACAGCGCGCGGCACCAGGGGCGGGACCCCCAGAACCTCCACCAGGCCATCGATCCGAACAAGTACTATCTCCTGTACGGGGACGGGACCGAGCAGCGGTACGACGCGTCGAGCGCCAAGAGCCTCTACGTCAAGCTGGAGCGCGGCCAGTTCTACGCCCTCTTCGGCGATTACGCGACCGGCCTCACGGTCTCCGAGCTTTCCCGGTACAGCCGGACCTTTACCGGCTTCAAGTCGGAGATGAAGGGCGAGCGGTTCCAGTACAATGTCTTCGCCGCCGAGACCAACCAGGCCTTTATCCGGGACGAGATCCCGGGCGACGGCACCTCGGGCCTCTACCATTTGTCGCGCAAGTACATCGCGCTCAATTCCGAGCGGGTGACCATCGAGGCCCGCGACCGGTTTCACAGCGAGGTCGTGGTCTCATCGCAGCCGCTGAGCCGCCACCTCGACTACACCATTGACTACGAATCGGGCTCCATCTTCTTCAAACAGCCGGTCTTCAGCCGCGACGGGAACTTCAATCCCATCTTTATCGTCGTGGAGTACGAGTCCTTCGATTCCGTGGACAACTCCCTGACCTACGGCGGACGCGGCGCCGTGAAGCTTCTGGAGAACAAGGTGGAGATCGGCGCCACGCATGTCCATGAGGGCCGCGTCGGCGGATCGGGTGACCTCGACGGAGTAGACGCCACGGTGGACCTGGGCGGAGGCACGAAGCTGCGAGGCGAGGTCGCTGCCACCAAGACCGAGCAGGCCGGCACATCGGCCAAAACGGACGGCACTGCCTATCTGGCCGAGGCGACGCACCGGTCGCCGAAGCTGGACAGCCGCGCCTACGTGCGGGAACAGGCGGCGGGCTTCGGCCTGGGCCAGCAGAACGGGAGCGAGACCGGGACCCGCAAGATGGGCGTGGACCTTGACTACCGGCTGACTTCGTCCGTGGCAGCGGGCGGCGAGGCCTTCCGGTCGGAGAACCTGGGCACGGGCGCCGTCCGCGACGTGGCCGAGGTGCGGGGCCGGTACACCGCGGCCCAGTATGCGCTTACGGCGGGCCTGCGCCACGCCGAGGATTCCTTCCCCGGCAGCGAAGCGCAGCGTTCCGAACAGGTCTATTTCGGCGCCAACTACAAGGTGACGGACAGAACGTCGCTGCGGTTCAAGCATGAGCAGTCGGTGGGAGGCTACAATGCCAACGGCGATTATCCGACGCGGACGACCGTCGGGGTGGACCACAAGCTCAACAGCACGGCGACGCTCTTCGCCGACCAGGAATGGACCCATGGCAGCGATCAGGATTCCACCACCTCGCGCGTCGGCCTGCGCGCTTCGCCCTGGACCGGCGGGCAGATCAGCACGACGATGGAGCAGCAGGTGACCGAGAACGGCGTCCGGCTCTTCTCCACCACGGGCCTGAAGCAGGGCTGGCAGCTGAACAAGAAGTGGTCCTTCGACGCGGGACTGGACCGCAGCACGACCTTCCGGCATCCCGGGAACACGCCGCTCAACGTGAACGTACCGCCCGCCTCGGGCGGCACCGAGGACTTCACGGCCGTCTCCCTCGGGGCCGGGTACCGGGAGGAGAAGTGGTCCTGGAACGGACGGGTCGAGCGCCGCTTCTCCGACAGCGAAGAGAAGACCGGACTCCTGATGGGCGCCAACGGCGAGCCGCGTCCCGGCATCGGCCTTGCCGCCGGGCTTCAGTACTTCAAGAGCGACTATGTTTCCGGCGCAGAGCGGCAGTCCGGCGACCTGCGGTTCGGCCTGGCCTATCGGCCGCGCGAGACGCGCTGGATCATCCTCGACCGCCTCGACTATCTCTTCAACGAACAGCAGGGCGGCGGCACTAATTACAACAGCAAGCGGTTCGTGAACAATTTCGTCGCCAACTACACCAGCGGCAACCGCGTGCAGGTCTCCCTGCAGTACGGCGCCAAGTACGTCCTCGAGACCATCGACAGCACGGACTACAGCGGATATACGGACCTCACGGGCCTCGAACTCCGGTACGACCTCACCAAGCGGTGGGACATCGGCGTCCGGGGCAGCATGCTCCATTCCTGGGCCATCGGCATGACCGACTACTTGACCAGCGTGTCCACGGGCTTCAACCTGGGCAAGAACTTCTGGATCAGCGTGGGCTACAACATCACCGGCTTCAGGGACCGCGACTTCTCCCGCGCGGACTTCACCAGTGAAGGGCCGTTCATCAAGTTCCGCTTCAAGTTCGACCAGGCCTCGGCGCGCGATGCGGTCAAGTGGTTTAGCGGGCAGTAGCGGAGCGTGAATATCAGTTCCGTCGGGCGATGTGGTCGCACGCGGAGAAACGCGCCTGCCAGAGCGGGTAAGATCGCGGTGTGACCGTAACGCACAACAGTATTTTTGTGCAGCTCCTGCCATTAATCTTCGAACAACCTTCTATTATTGTTGACCTGCAACTGTCCCCGGGTGGATAATCAAGAACAATAATAATCTGCATACAGGCGCTGCCATGGCCTGACGCGAAGCAGTGTTCCCGGGGAGGATGAAATGTTGAGAAAGATGTCTGTCGGTCTGCACCATGGTCTCGCCGTGCTGATATTGGCAGGAGTTGTAATGTCGTGCGGGGGAGGGGCCGGCGGCGGAAGCAGTTCTGCCAATCCTACCTATACGCTGTCCGGCACGGTAACCGGAACCGACCCGCAGGGGATCTTGATCACCTTGTCCGGCGGCGGAACAAGGACCACGACAACGGGTGCCGGCGGAGCGTACGGTTTTTCCGGCCTGGCGAATGGGTACTATATGGTCACGGCATCGCGGGCGAATTATAGATTCACCCCGGCAAGCCAGAATATTGCGATCAATTACGCCAATGCCGTGGCAGCCAATGTCGTCAGTGAGAATGCCTACGGTCTTTCAGGCAACGTTGCAGACGGGTCCGCCGTTGGGACCGCCGGGGTGACCATGACGCTGTCCGGGCCGGGTCTTGCCTCTTCCCTTACGGCAACGACCGATGGGAGCGGCAACTACACCTACAGTGCTGTGCCCGGGGATTACACGGTGACACCCGGCAAGAATTCAATCTATGACGCCGTCCTCCATACGCTCACGACCTACAGTTTTGCTCCTTCGAGCCGGCCGGTCACGATCAGCAGCGCGGATATCACCGGAGTCAATTTTGTGACGACCGTTACGACAACGAATGCGTACAATGTCTCAGGAAAAATCATACAGGGAACTGCCGGTGCATTTGTTACTACGGCCCCGTTTATTCTCCAGGGCGTTACCGTATGATTGAATAATCCAGGCTATACAATTTGGATCAGCGTAACCACCGACGCAGGCGGCAATTATGCCTTTAGCGGTATTCCAAACGGAACCTATACCGTTGGGCCGAACCACTTCAGTACAGGGAGCTGTCCTCGTCCCACAGAGTACGCATTCAGTCCTCTAACTCAGGCGATCACGGTCAGCGGCGCCGATCTCACAGTTGCTGACTTCGTTGAAAATATCTATCAAGGTGGATGTGCCGGTCCCACATAATATGACAGCCTGATAGGGAATAATGCTAGGACAGGCAGCGAAATCATCAAGGCCCTCGGGTATTCTCCGGGGGCCTTTTCTTTAAGTCTTGAGATCCTGCCAATTACCGTATCTTCTTCCTGCTTTTTGCTTGCGTTTATAGCATTAATGCTATAAACTGAATCATGGAATGGGCGATAGAGTATTTCGTTTCCGATGGTGGCAGGTCTCTGATCAAGGAGTTCATCGACACTCTTTCGCCGGACAGCAAAGCGAAGTTTATCTTCATTGCGGACCTTCTCACAGAGTACGGGCTGAACGTGCGGGAGCCCTATGTGAAGCCCATTACCGGCACGCGAAAGCTTTTCGAGATACGGATCAAGGACAAACAGAACATACATCGCATCTTCTATTTTGCATTTACCGGCAGGAAACTGATTCTCCTGCACGGATTCACAAAAAAGACCGACAAGACGCCTCACCGTGAGATCGAGATAGCGAAGAAACGGATGAAGGAATATCTTTCCGGAAGGGGATAGGCAAAAACATGAATTACAAAACGCACAAAAAAGAACTTCTCAAGGACAAGGCGGTCAAGGTCGCTCATGAAAAACTGCTGCCCGAGTATGAACTTGCGCGGAGCATCATCAACCAGCGGCTTAAAAAGAAAATGACGCAGCAGGATGTCGCTAAAAGGACAGGCATGCCCCAGCCCACGATCGCCCGCATTGAAGGGCTGACGCATGGTCTGCCGAACCTAGCAACGCTCAAGAAGATAGCAAAAGCCCTGGACGCCGAGCTGATCATCACGCTGAAGGCAAGGAAGACAGCTTAAATCTTGTATTGAAGCCGGAGTGGATGGAGATGCTGCCGAAGAAAAGACCGCCCACGATCCCCTGTGAGATGTTGCTCAAGGAGTTCCTTGAGCCCATGGGCTTGAAACAGGCTGCTCTTGCCAGGCACCTCGGCTGGACCTGGGCGCGGTTGAACGAGATCGTGAACGGCAGGCGGGGAATCTCAGCGAGTTCCGCCCTTGCGCTGGGAGAAACATTCGGAACCGGCCCGGAGTTCTGGCTGAACCTGCAGCGGGACTGGGACCTGTGGCACGCCCAGAAGAAGCACAAACCCGTTACGGCGCTCAAGAAGGCAAGTTGAGAGAAATATTTAGTCGTGCATAGGAAATATCCTGTATGAAGAAAAAAGCCGCTGGCCAGCTCAGCGGCTTTTTCTTTCTTTCATGATACTTGTTTGATTCTGACCGCCTGAAATAAAAATGATCGGCATAGTAGCCGATCATTGAGATGCATTATTTGGTGCCGGCGGTCGGAATCGAACCGACATGGAGTTGCCCCCGGAGGATTTTGAGTCCTCTGCGTCTACCAGTTTCACCACGCCGGCACGGGCACAAATTAACACCAAGCACCGGTCCTGTCAAGCGAAAAGCCCTTGCAACTTCAAGGGGGTACCAGTATAATACCACGGCTATGCTGACAGGATACAATACGGACTTCAAGTTCGACGGCAAGATCTACCATTGCCAGACCGAGGACGGCGGCGTCCACAGCCCGTTCATCACCTCGCTGATGTACCACCAGGGGGCCATTCTCGCCTCGCGCAAGACCAGTTACGCCGACATACTCAAGGCCGACTGCCTCGATGACGTCGTGCGCGAGCTGATGATGGAGCAGCACAAGCAGATGATCCGCGACCTCATGCAGAACAAGCTCGAGGTCAATGTCAATGCCCCGCACCATGAAGAACCAGCCCCGAAAGCCGCTGCCCCGGCCCAGCCCGCGCCGGAAGTGAAAAAGGCGCCTCCTCCTCCGCCCAAGCCTGAGGAGATCAAAGAAAAGAGCCTTGACGATATCATCCTTGAGTTCCTGGTGCAGGATGACAAGGCGAAGAACAAGTAGATAATGTCAGGAGTCAGGAACAACACCTTCCTGGCGAGGCATCAAGCACTACATTCGAACACGGGCTGAGGTCTCACTCGTGTTCTTTTATTGCAGGCACAGAACCCATTTTCCGGGGAGGAACGATCCATGGCAGTGAACGAAGCACAAATGGCGGCCCTGAAGGACCGCGCGCGGCGGATACGCATCGACATCGTGAAGACGCTGCACGGCTGCGGCTCGGGCCACACCGGCGGCAGCCTGTCCGCCACGGACATCATGACCGCGCTCTATTTCGCCAAGATGAAGTACGATCCCAAGAAGCCGGACTGGAAGGGGCGCGACTTCTTCATCCTGTCAAAGGGCCACGCGGCGCCGGTCCTGTACACGACCCTGGCGCACGCGGGATTCATCGAGACTTCCGAGCTCTGCACGCTTCGCAAGCTGGGCTCGCGGCTCCAGGGCCATCCGGACAGCAAGTACCTGCCGGGCGTGGAGATCTCCACGGGGTCACTGGGCCAGGGACTGTCCGTTGCCTGCGGCGTCGCGCTGGCGCACAAGCTGAACAAGGCGACCAACCGGGTGTACGCGGTGCTCGGCGACGGCGAACTGCAGGAGGGCCAGATCTGGGAGGCGGCCATGACCGGCGCCCACTACAAGCTGGACAACCTCTGCATCCTCGTGGACAACAACGGTCTCCAGATCGACGGGCCGGTGGCGAAGGTCATGGGCGTGGAGCCCATCGCGGACAAATGGCGCGCCTTCGGCTGGGACGTCCAGGACATCGACGGCCATGACATGGCGCAGATCGTTGCGGCGCTGGACAAGGCCGAGACCGTGAAGGGGAAACCCTCGGCCATTGTGTGCCGCACGGTGAAGGGCAAGGGCTCGAAGTGCTTCGAAGGGAAGGTCGAGTTCCACGGAACGACGCCGTCGAAGGAAGAGCTCGAGATGGCGCTGAAGGAACTGGATGAGGCGGTGTGTAAATAACTTTTATTGCGGATTGCGAATTGCGGATTGCGGATTTGAACAGCAGGGCATAAATCCGGAATCGCGCGGGAGGAAATGTGAGCCAGGCACAACAGAAGATAGCGACGAGAGATGCATACGGGGACGCGCTGGTCGCCCTCGGAAAGAAACGGGACGACGTGGTGGTGCTGGACGCCGACCTGTCGGGATCGACGAAGACCTCCAAGTTCGCCAAGGCCTTCCCCGAGCGGTTCTTCAACATCGGCATCGCCGAGCAGGATATGATGGGCACTGCCGCCGGCCTTGCCATCGGCGGGAAGCTGCCGTTCGCGAGCACGTTCGCGGTGTTCGCGACGGGCCGGGCCTGGGAGCAGATCCGGCAGTCCATCTGCTATCCGAACCTGAGCGTGAAGATCGTGGCCAGTCACGCCGGCGTGACGGTGGGCGAGGACGGCGGGTCGCACCAGTCGCTCGAAGACATCGCGGTGATGCGGGTGCTTCCCAACATGACCGTCATCGTCCCCGCGGACGGCGTGGAGACGACGCTGGCCATCGAGGCAGTTGCCGAACACAAGGGACCCTGCTACGTGCGCACCGGACGGAACAAGGTGCCGGTCCTCTTCGGCCCGGACTACCGGTTCCGGATCGGCAAGGCCCACGTGTTCCATGCAGGAAAGGACGTTGCCATCATCGCAACAGGCATCCTGGTCGCCGAGGCCTTGAAGGCGCGGGAGACGCTCTTGGGCGAGGGCATCGACGCGGGCGTCATCAACATGTCCACCATCAAGCCGCTGGACGACGAAGCGGTAAAGGCCGCGGCAAAGCGCTGCGGCGCCATCGTCACCGCGGAAGAGCATTCCATCATCGGCGGCCTGGGCAGCGCCGTGGCCGAGGTCCTGGCCGAATCGTCACCGGCGCCGCTCGTGCGCATCGGGGTCAAGGACCAGTTCGGCACCTCCGGCGAATCGGACAGCCTGCTGAAGCATTACAAGCTGTCGGCGGCGGACATCTGCGACGGCGTGAAAGAGGCAATTAAGAAAAAGAAACGATAAGGCACTGGATTGAAATTCCAAATAACAAGCTCCAAAATACAAATAAGCTCCAATGACCAAACTTCAATGTCCAAACGTTTCGGTGCTTGGAGCTTCGTATTTGGAATTTGTTTGGGATTTGGAACATGTAATTTGAGATTTTCCTCATGATCCATCTCTATCGGGTCAGCAAAATATTCGAAGGCATCCCGGCACTGCGTGAAATAACCGTCAGCGTGGACAAGGGCGAGTTCGTTTTCGTCACCGGTCCCAGCGGCGCCGGAAAGACCACGCTCCTGAAGGTCCTTTTCTGCGCCGAGCACGCGGACGAGGGACAGATCATCATCCAGGGGATGAACACCTTCCGGCTCAACTCCTCCAGCATCCCCTATCTTCGCCGCAACATGGGCTTCGTCTTCCAGGATTACAAGCTGCTTCCGCACAAGACCGTGTTCGAGAACATCGCGCTGGCCCTCAAGGTCATCGGCGCGCCGCACGGCGACATCGAGCGCCGCGCCTTGCTGTCCCTGAAGAAAGTGGGCATGGAGAAGAAGGAGCACCTCACGCCGCTCAAGCTGTCGGGCGGCGAACAGCAGCGGGTGGCCATCGCCCGCGCACTGGTCAACGAGCCCCAGATCCTGCTGGCCGACGAGCCCACGGGCAACCTGGACCCCCAGAGCGGCCAGGATGTCTTCCGTCTGTTCAAGGACATCAACATGAAAGGCACAACGGTGATCGTGGCCACCCACGACTGGGAGACGGTGCAGAAGATGCAGCGCCGGATCGTCGCCATGGAGCGCGGGAAGATCATGAGCGATACAAAGGACCCCGTGCTGGACAAGGCCGCCGCCAAATTCAAGCAGGAGCCATCTTCGCGATGAGAGGATACGGACCGATCTATACCGTCATCGAAGCGTATCACGGGCTCCGGGCCAACAGCCTGGTGAACCTCCTGGCCACGGGCACCATCAGCATGGCCATGCTCATCGTCGGGTTCTTCCTGGTCGTCTTTCTGAACCTCCAGTCCGCGGTCGGCGCCATGGGCGAGCGGCTCGAAGTATCGGTGTACCTGAAGGACGGACTGACCGATCAGGAAAAGGATTTCATCTTCACCCGGCTGAAGGCCGAGCCCGGCGTGAAGAAGGCGGTCTTTCTGCCGAAGGCCGAGGCGCTGGCCATGCTCAAGAAGGAGCTCAAGGGGCAGGAGGCGCTCATGGAGGGGCTGGGAGAGAACCCGCTCCCCGATTCCTACGAAGTGACCGTCGACGCGAAGTATGCCGATGCCGCGAAGATGGAGGCGCTGACGAAGAAGTTCTCGAAGTATTTCGGCGTCGAGGACGTGTCCTACGGCAGGCAGGGAGTGGCCGTCCTGGAGCGGATGCTCAAGCTGGTGACCTACGGCGGCATTGCCCTGGCGGTCCTCCTTGGCGTTACGGTGGTCTTCATCATATCGAACTCGGTCCGCCTCGCCCTCTATTCCCGGGGGCAGGAGATCGAGCTGATGCAATGGATCGGCGCCACCCGCTGGTTCATCATGGGGCCGTTCCTCGTGGAAGGGATGCTGGTGGTGGTCCTGGGGACCTCCCTCTCCGTCGGCATCCTGGCGGTCCTGTTCCATGCACTGCCCCAGGAGGTCGTGCTGTTTCTCTCGGGCCCGGCCGGTCTGGACTTCCTTCCGACCCCGGTGATCGCCTATATGATCGGCGGGGGAGGGGCCCTCGGCTTCGTGGGCGGACTCGTGTCGGTGAACAAGTTCCTGGAGTAGAACCGGCGAGACCATTGTAACCACAGAGGCACAGAGAACACAGAGAAGGACAAGACCGGGAATTAACCACAGATGACCAGAAGTAGGCACCTCCAGGCGACACAGATAAATGCAGAGCTTTTCTTGTTGTAATGATAAAAGCCCCACGTTTTTCTCAGTGACCTCTGTGTCCTCTGTGGTGAAGTAGTTCAGTTGCCTTCCGCTCATGAAACGACGCCTCCTCATAGCCGTCCCCGTGCTTCTCGCGCTGCTTGCCGCGTCGTCGTCCGTGCGCGCCGAGGACAGCGAGGAGAAGAAGCAGGAGCTCCAGCGCATCAAGCAGGAGATGCAGGAGAAGAAGCTGAAGCTCAAGCGCGCCGACCGCAGGGAGCGCTCGATCCTGTCGGAGCTGGAGAAGATGGACCGTGAGATCCAGGCGGGGAGCGCGGAGCTCGCGGACCAGCGGAGAAAGCTGCGGGAGGCCGAAGCGGCGATCACCGAGATCGAACAGAGCAACACGACGGCCTCGCGGGAGCTTGCCCGCCTGAAGCAGTTCTACGGGGCCCGTCTCCGGGCGCTGTACAAGATGAGCAGGACCGGGGGCTACGCCCTGGCCGTCCTCTCGTCGGACAGTTTCACCACGGCGTACAAGCGGATGCGGTATCTGGGCATCATCGCCGAGCGAGACCAGCGGATGATGCGTGAGTACAGCGCCACCCTGGAACAGCTTGCCAGCCGGGAGCGGGACGTGCGGGAGCGCACGAGCGATATCCTTGCCCGCCGGACGGCCGTCGAGTCCAAGCGCGCCTCCCTCGAGGTGCGGCGCAGGAAGAAATCCGAGATCCTCGGCTCGGTGAAACAGGAAAAGAACGTTTACGAGGCGACCCTGAAGGACCTCGAAGAGTCATCGACGAACCTCTGGGCCATGATCAGGCTGTCCGAGCGGGAGAAGAAGGCCGCGAAGAAGATAACGCCGCCGCGGGAAGCTTCTTCGGCGGGTACCGACCGGAACCGGTTCCCCTGGCCGGTCAGCGGCCAGCTGCTGACGCGGTTCGGCGTACAGCGCCATCCGCAGTTCGGCACCGTCGTCTATCGCCGGGGCATCGATATCGCTGCCGGCGTCGGCGACGAGGTCCGGGTTGTGCACGACGGCCAGGTGGTGTACGCCGACTGGTACAAAGGATACGGCAGGCTCGTCATCGTCGACCACGGCGAGGGGCTCTACTCGCTCTATGGCCATCTCTCCCAGCTGATGGTGGGCGGCGGAGACCGGGTCAGCGGCCGCCAGGTGGTCGGCCTGGCCGGAGACACGGGGAGCCTCAAGGGCTCGAAGCTCTATTTCGAGGTCAGGCGGAACGGCGAGGCCGAGGACCCTCTGCTTTGGCTGGCGAAACGATAGGCGACTGTGGTATTATGTCCGTCCTGACCCGGAACAACCGGACTGGAAGAGTTCTTTTGACAGGATCACAGGATGCAAACGGATTTACAGGATGAAAGGTTTCAATGGATCCTGTCGATCCCGGTATCCTGTCAACGACCTGTCTCTGAGCTCGCTCCTGGATGCGAAGGAGATATCGTATGAAGATGTATTCGGAGGAAAATGAAATGATCAAGATCAACAAAAAACGTTTCCTGGTCACCCTGCTGATCCTGCTGGTCATCGGCACGATCACGCTGTTCACGACCGGGTTCGTGATCGGGCACAAGGCGGCGCACGCCAAGACCGACACCTATGACGACCTCCGGGCCTTCACGCGGGCCCTCGAGCTCATCAAGAGCAATTATGTAGAGGACCCCACCAACAAGGAGCTTATCCAGGGGGCCATCCGCGGGATGATCTCCAGCCTTGATCCCCACTCGTCCTACATGTCCGAGCGGGCGTTCAAAGAGATCAACATGGACATCCGGGGCGAGTTCCAGGGCGTCGGCATCCAGATCGGCATCAAGAACCAGCAGCTTACGGTCATCTCCCCCATCGAGGACACCCCGGCCGACCGGGCGGGGATCGCGGCGGGCGACAAGATCCTGAAGATCAACGACGAGTGGACGAAGGACATGAGCATCGAGGACGCCGTGGACCGGATGCGCGGTCCCAAGAACACCCAGGTGCGGCTCATGCTCCACCGCGAGGGCTGGGACAAGCCGAAGGAGTTCACCATCACCCGGGACGTGATCAAGGTCCAGAGCGTGAAGTCCCGGATGCTCGACGGGGACATCGGCTACGTGAAGATCATCCAGTTCCAGGGCAAGACGGCCAAGGACGTTGACGCTGCCCTGCGGAAGCTCGAGGACAAGGGCATGAAGCGGCTGGTGCTCGATATGCGGAACAACCCGGGCGGGCTCCTCGACTCGTCGGTCGATGTGAGCAGCCTGTTCATGCCCAAGGACAAGCTTGTCGTCTACATCCAGGGCAGGAGGAAGGACGATCGCAAGGACTTCCTGTCCGCCGGGGTCACCGCTGTCCGCGACTACCCGGTCGTCGTGCTCGTGAACACCGGGTCAGCCAGCGCTTCGGAGATCGTGGCGGGCGCCCTGCAGGACTCGAAGCGCGCGGTCATTATCGGGACCCAGACCTTCGGCAAGGGCTCGGTCCAGACCGTCTTCCCCCTGGACGGAAACACCGGCATGCGGCTCACCACGGCGAAATACTACACGCCCAGCGGGCGGTCCATCCAGAACGTGGGGATCGCGCCGGACATCGAGGTAAAGCTTCCCAAGATCAAGGAACCCAAGAACGGCGAAGCGGCCCACCTGATCGTGCGCGAGAAGGACCTGGACCGGCATCTCAAGAACGAGACGGTCAAAGAGCCGGCAAAGGACATAAAAAAGAAGAAGGAAGAAGGCTCCGCCGAGGATGATTTCGTCATGGAGGCGGTGCCGAAGGACGACAAGGACGACATACAGCTCCAGAAGGCCATCGAACTCCTGAAGACCGGGGACATCTTCAAGAACCTTCCGGTCAAAGAGCAGGTCGTGGAAAAGAAGGAAAAGAACGAAACGGCGAAGTAGCTACCAGGACGTACACTGATACATTGCAATGAAAAGGCAGGGCTTATGGCCCTGCCTTTTTTGTTTAAAAATCAATAACTTGTTGAATATGCTGCTATTTAGCAATCAAGCCTCCAGAATGATAAAATTTTTCTTGATTTTTTAAGCGCAACGTAATATATTAGCACTCCTCAAAGCTGAGTGCTAATCACTTAAACTTATTACTATTTCAGAAAGGAGTTGTACACATGGGAGTCAAATTTAAGCCGTTGAAGGACCGGGTGTTCGTAAGCTACACGGAGGAGTTGGAGAAGACCGCAGGCGGGCTGTATATCCCGGACAGCGCCAAGGAAAAGCCGCAGAGCGGCAAGGTGGAGGCGGTGGGCGACGACGTGAAGTCCCTGAAGATCGGCGACAAGATCCTCTTCGACCGGTATTCCGGCTCCAAGATCAGCATCGACAATGTTGATTACCTTATCATCAAGGAAGAGGATGTCCTCGGAATCCTGTCGTAGAAACAAGAGGCATGATTTTGCCACGAAGGCACTAAGGCACTAAGGCACTAAGGCACTAAGAATTCTGGATGCGATCCGCGAGATTACTTCGTGTCTTCGAGTCTTAGTGGCGAAAATATAAAATTGAATTTCAAAGATTTTCCAAGGAGGAAATGAATATGGCAAAGCAGTTGATGTTCGACCAAGATGCACGTGCGGCGATCCTGAAGGGCGTGAACGTCCTGACCGACGCCGTGAAGGCAACGCTGGGGCCCAAGGGCCGCAACGTGATGATCGACAAGAAGTTCGGCGCGCCGACGATCACCAAGGACGGCGTGACCGTGGCCAAGGAGATCGAGCTGAAGGACCCCTATGAGAACATGGGCGCCCAGCTCGTGCGCGAAGTGGCAAGCAAGACCTCGGACGTGGCCGGCGACGGCACCACGACCGCGACGGTCCTGGCCCAGGCCATCTACCGCGAAGGAATGAAGAACGTGACCGCCGGCGCGAACCCCATGGACTTGAAGCGCGGCATCGAGAAGGCCGTCACCGCGGTCATCGAGAACCTCAAGAAGATGTCCAAGCCCGTCAATGAGAAGAAGGAGATCTCCCAGGTCGGCAGCATCTCCGCCAACAGCGACGAGACCATCGGCAAGCTGATCGCCGAGGCCGTTGACAAGGTCGGCAAGGACGGCGTCATCACCGTGGAAGAGGCGAAGAGCATGGTCACCAGCCTCGACGTGGTCGAGGGCATGCAGTTCGACCGCGGCTACATCTCCCCCTATTTCGTGACCAACGCCGAGAAGATGGAAGCGGTCCTCGAGAACGCCTTCATCCTCCTCTCGGAGAAGAAGATCACGAGCATGAAGGACCTGCTCCCGATCCTGGAGCAGACCGCAAAGATGGGCGCGCCCATGGTGATCATCGCCGAGGACGTCGAGGGCGAGGCCCTGGCGACCCTGGTGGTGAACAAGCTGCGCGGCACGCTCCAGATCTGCGCGATCAAGGCCCCGGGCTTCGGCGACCGCCGCAAGGCGATGCTCGAAGATCTCGCGATCCTGACCGGCGGCTCGGTGATCTCCGAAGACCTCGGCATCAAGCTCGAGAACGTGAAGATCACGGACCTCGGCCGCGCCAAGAAGATCACCGTGGATAAGGACAACACCACCATCGTCGAGGGCGCGGGCAAGACCGAAGCGATCCAGGGACGGGTGAAGCAGATCAAGGCGCAGATCGCCGATTCCACCTCGGACTACGACAAAGAGAAGCTCCAGGAGCGGCTCGCCAAGATCGTGGGCGGCGTGGCCGTCATCAACGTCGGCGCGGCAACCGAGACGGAAATGAAGGAAAAGAAGGCACGTGTCGAGGACGCGCTCCATGCGACCCGCGCGGCCATGGAAGAAGGCATTGTTGCCGGCGGCGGCGTTGCGCTGCTCCGCTGCATCCCGGTGCTGGACAAGATGAAGCTTTTCGGCGATGAGCAGATCGGCGTCAACATCGTGAGGAAGTCCCTCGAAGAGCCGATGCGCCAGATCGTGAACAACGCCGGCCTCGAAGCCTCGGTCATCGTGGACAAGGTGAAGGCGTCGGACAAGCCCAATTACGGGTTTGACGCGCAGAAGGAAGAGTACGTTGACATGCTGGCGGCGGGCATCATCGACCCGACCAAGGTCACGCGCTCGGCGCTCCAGAATGCCTCCTCCGTGGCGAGCCTCATGCTCACGACGGAAGTGATGATCACCGACCTGCCGGAAGAGAAGGGCGGCGGAATGCCCGGTGGTATGGGCGGTATGGGCGGCGGCATGGGCGGCATGGGCGGCGGGATGTACTAAGAAGTAAATCCAGAACTGAATGAACCAGGCCGGAGAGAGCAATCTCTCCGGCCTTTTTATCATTTTTCTCTAAAGAACAAGGCATCTATTTTCGTCACCTTTCTTGCGTGCCCAAGAAAGGTGACCCAAAGAAGGGCACCCAGCGAAAATCCTTAACGGCATGCTCGGTCGTCGATAGATAAGCACCCTCTCCCTTTTTCCCTCTCCCCTCGAGGGAGAGGGGCGGGGGTGAGGGGAGGTTATATACCCTCGTCCTCGGTCGCCTGCCTAGATTTTCGCAACGGGACTGCAGGGTCGCTAGAGTCTGGAAACGAAGCAAGGCGAATAAGATCTAAGTTCTTTTGATGTTGGCTCTATCCGCCTTTATCAGGGTGTTGATCCGATCCTTCCGTGTCAAAGGTTATATTCTGATCTTTTGAATTTTTTGCGAGGTGACCCATGGCAGTTGAGAAAATGGAGTTCAAGACAGAAGTAAAAGAGCTGTTGAACCTGATGATCCACTCCCTTTATTCCCACAAGGAGATCTTCCTGCGGGAGCTGATCTCGAACGCCTCGGACGCGATCGACAAGGCGCGCCACGAGTCCTTGACGAACAGGGAGATATCTGACGCCTGCGGTGAGTGGAAGATCAAGATCATCCAGGACCAGAAGGCCGGCACCTTGACGATCAGCGACAATGGCATCGGCATGACGAGGGAAGAGGTCGTAGCTGAGCTCGGGACCATCGCCCACTCCGGCACGAGGGAGTTCATGCAGGCGCTTAAAGATGCTTCCCAGAAGGACAAGCCGGGGCTCATCGGCCAGTTCGGCGTGGGCTTCTATTCAGCCTACATGGTTGCCGACCGGGTGACGGTCATCACGCGCAAGGCTACGGAGAAGACGAACAAGGCGGTCAAGTGGGAGTCCACCGCAGACGGAACTTATACCATCGATGACGCGACGAGGGAGAAGCCGGGGACGGACGTGGTGCTCCATCTCAGGGATGAGGACAAGAAGTATCTTGAAGAATGGGAGCTCCGCGATGTCGTGAAGAAGTATTCGGATTATATAGAACATCCCGTTGTGATGGACGTTACGCGGGACAAGGAAGATCCGGCCGACAAGGAAAAGAAGATCAAGGTCACGGAAGAGGAGACCCTGAACGCCCGCAAGGCCATCTGGCTGAAGGACCCGTCGGAGATCAAGCCGGAAGAATACAACGACTTCTACAAGCATGTGTCCAACGACTATACCGACCCCGCGAAGGTGATCCACTACAAGGCCGAAGGCACGTCTGAGTTCACGGCCCTGCTCTATTTCCCCCAGCACGCGCCCTACGGCATCCTCTATCGTGATTTCAAGATCGGGCCGATGCTCTATGTTAAGCGCGTCCAGATCATGGACCACTGCAGCGAGCTTATCCCTGAGTACCTGCGCTTCGTGCGCGGCGTGGTGGATTCGTCCGACCTGCCGCTGAACGTGTCGCGCGAGATACTGCAGAACAACCGGCAGATCGGGGTGATCAAGAAGAACATCACCAAGAAGGTGCTCGACGCTCTCGCCGATATGAAGAAGAACGATGCGCCGGCCTACGAGAAACTGCATAAGGAGTTCGGCAGGGTGCTGAAGGAAGGCATCCACTTCGACCACAGCAAGAAGGAAGAGATCGCCGATCTCCTGCTGTTCTCCTCCACCAAGACCGAAGCCGGTAAGTACACGACCCTGTCCGACTATGTCCGGGATATGCCGATCGCCCAGGATGCGATCTACTACATCACCGGCAGGCCTGACGAGAACATCCTGCAATCGCCCTACCTCGAGGCCTTCCGCACGAAAGGGTGCGAGGTCCTCTGCCTGACCGACGACATCGACGATCTGATCATGCTTGATTTGTCAGAGTACAAGGGCAAAAAGATCAAGAACGTGGTCAAGGGTGATGTGAGCCTGGACAAGACAACGGAGTCGGAGAAGGAAGCGCAGAAGGGCAAGTTCGAGAAGCTGCTTGCGAAATTTAAAGAACGGCTGAAGGACGAGGTGAAGGACGTGCGCTTGTCAGGCCGGCTCACGGATTCGGCAAGTTGTCTCGTGTCGGAAGAAGGCGGGATGGACCCGCAGATGGAGAAACTGCTCAAGTCCATGGGGCAGGATGTCCCGGCACAGAAGCGGATCCTGGAGATCAACCCGGGTCATCCGGTGTTCGAGACCATGAACGGGATGATTAGCAGCGGGGCGGATGAGCAGGTGCAGGAGTATATCGATCTCCTGTACAACCAGTCACTGCTGCTTGAGGGCTCGAAGATAAAGGACCCGGCGGCGTTCGCGCGGTCAGTGGCGAAGTTGATGACGGGGAAAGCGAAGGGCAAGGATGCGGCATGAGGGGGATAAGGTTTCTGTTTCAGCCTGACTCGTCATCCCCGCGAAAAAGTGGATCCAGCGACGGTCTATAGACGTTGATTCCCGCCTGTCGGGAATGACGGAGGTAAGATATGGGTCACCAAGGGCCGGAGAGAGCAACCTCTCCGGCCCTTGGTGTTTATGGCAGTGCAGGCACTTGACAGGTGACGTACAATACTATAATATATGTACGTCTCATAAGGAGGACGCGCTCATGACCACGAAGCTGACCCTGCGGCTGAACGACACTGTCATCCGGAAGGCAAAAAAGACAGCGAGCAGGAAAGGTGTCAGCCTGTCGCGCATGGTCGAGGACTATTTTAAGGCCGTTGCGGACCAGGGCGCGCAGGAGGTGCGGGAATCGCCGGTCCTGTACGAGGTGTCAGGTGTGCTTTCGGGCAAGCAGGATGCTGAGCAGCTGCGCGCGGGATACCGGAAGCATCTTGCGGAGAAGTACCGGTGAAGAGTGTCCTCTGCGATATCAATGTCATTCTCGACATCTTCCTGAAGAGGGACCCCCATTATGCTGCTGCCGCCAGGCTGTTCTCCCTGATCGAGGAAAAGAAGCTCCAGGGTTATCTCTCAGCGCAGAGCTTCCCGACGATGTTCTATCTCCTGTCGAAGGAACTGAAACGGGACAAGGCGATGCGGGTCCTGGAAAAGCTCAGGATCGTCTTTCGGGTCGCGGCAGTCGATGAAAAGGTGATCGATCTCTCGCTTGTCTCGACCTTCAAGGATTTCGAGGACGCCGTGCAGTATTATTCAGCGCTCCACGTAAAAGCAGACTGCCTGATCACCAGGAACAAGGCCGATTACCGTACGGACCGGATCCCCGTCATGACTCCCGAGGAGTTCCTGGCGCTTATTGGCGATGAACGGTAGCCTTTGGGGAGTCAATAAAGTCAGGAAGTCATGTCTGACCCGCATCGGTATGACCTTGGCGACTACCCCCGAAAACTAAAATGCACGGAGAAAGACTTGATAATCATCAGGACACCTCTCAGGACACCTGAGGGATGTTCTAAGCAAAGAAATAGTTTGGCGCAAGGGCTGGAGGATACCCAATCCGGTCTTTTTGATTTCGCAGCTGACCATTCGATCGGTTCCCTCCTCGCAGCCACATCTTACCCTCCAATCCGCGTGGCACCCTCCGACGGGTGATCTAATCAAAGCATGAACACTCTCCGTCTATGCTATACTTAACGATACGCTCCCTATTCGTCAGTCGGAGGTCTGCCATGACCGAACCAATACGAATTTCTGCAGAAGAGGCGCGCAACAAGGTGACATCCGGAGAGGCCCTTCTCGTGTGCGCGTACGAGGACGTGGAAAAGTTCAGGAGATCGCACCTGCAGGACGCCATTTCGCTGCAAGACTTCAAGACCCGGTTGCCCGCCCTGTCCAGGGAACAGGAGGTCATCTTTTACTGAGTCTGACAGAAAGACGCAAGCGCTGCCGGTCGGGCAGCGGAATATATGGCTCAGGGATTTTCGCACGCGAACATTCTGGACGGCGGTGTCGAAGGATGGAAAAAAGCGGGATTCCGCGTCATAGAAACCGGGTAGCAGCTGCACCCGTTGCGAAGCATTTGAACGATCAAATCGATGGCTGGAAAGCCGACCTTTCCGACCTTTTCTCTCTGTAACAAAAGAACAGCTTGACCATTCTGTCCAAAGGTACGACCATTCCAAACAGAAGGAGGAACATGCATGGGCGACGAAACGAAGGTTCAGGTGCGGGAGATCAAGAAGGGGATGGAGGCCGCGGGGAGCGTTCTGGAACGCTACCTGATCCGTTTCCTGGGGCCTCTGGGCAGGAAGATATCCGAGTCAACCCAGACCGGCAGGATCATGGCACTGGTCGGCATCGCGACGGTCGTGGTCAGCCTGGTCCTTATTGCCGTGTTTGCCCTGTCGTTCCGCACGGAAGTAAAGAAAGGCGTACTCACGGTGTCGAAGAAGGTCGTGAACATCCGGGACCGGGCGTCCGCAAAGGGCAAGGTGGTGGCAAAGGCCGAACAGGGCGAGACCCTGTCCTATATATCATCCGCTGAAGGTTGGTACAACGTGCGCGCAACAGGCGGAACGGGGTGGGTATCGGGCGATATGGTGGAGCGGAAAGGGAACAGGACCGTTGTCATCGAGTACGAGATGAAGGGTTTCGGGATCGCGTTCCTGGCCGGGGTTGGACTTTTCGTCGCGGGGATCCTGCAAAAGAAGAAGAAATGACCTTTCGCGGTCAGGGGCTTTATCCTGTAGTCGTTTTTGGGACCGATTGGGGTCAGAATTCAGAATTAACATTCTTCTCTTTTGACGTCCCGGGTCAGACAGGATCCTGTAGTTATTGTACATGCCCGCTGGAAAGTGGAGACCATTAGCAAAGTCAAAGGCCGGAGAGAAATTCTCTCCAGCCTTTTTTCGTAACATCGGCTGCTTGACGCATCGGGTTGATTGCTATATTCTAGCGCTATGAATTGCCTTGTTGTGATCGCTCATCCGTCGCCGGAGAGTCTCTGCAGGACCGTGGCCGAGAAGGCCATCCGATCGCTGCGGGCTGCGGGGCATGAGGTCGTTGTCGAGGACCTCTGCGGCAATGCGTTTGCGCCGGCGCTCACGGCCCGGGAACGGGCGAGCTATTACGAAACGGTCCATGACACGTCCGCTGTCAAGGCCGAGATCGGTCGGTTGCAGGAAGCCGAAGGGCTGGTGCTCTGTTTTCCCACGTGGTGGTTCGGGTTTCCCGCGGTCCTGAAGGGCTGGTTCGACCGGGTCTGGGCGCCGGGCGTGGCCTACGCCCATGCCGATGATCTCGGACCGATCATGGCCCGGCTGGTCGGGCTGCGGAAGGTGCTCGCCGTAACATCGCTGGGCGCGCCCTGGTGGGTGGACCGGATCGTAATGCGCCAGCCGGTGAAGCGAGTGCTGAAGCGGGCGATCCTCGGCGCGTGCGCTCCGGCCGCTGAGCTCGAGATGCTGTCGCTGTACAAGGCGGAGAAGCTGGATGCCGGTGAAGTTCAGCGGTTCGCAAGGAAAGTGGAGAGGGCGCTTGCAGGGTGGCGCAGCTAGGACCGTTCGGGTCAGAGACTTGATCATGTAGCTAACGGGACAACATGGGGGGCATCCGACAGTGCATATGTTAGTAGTACGTCCACCAATGAAATAACAAAGGCCCGGGCCTTTGTGTTTCTTCGATGTGTTTCTTCGATTGCCATTTTAATATATTTATAGTACTCTCGTCGCCAGTGGGGGGCCTTTGCATCCTGGTATTCCCATCTTGTCGTTAACCATCCTCCCTCAGAGACGTAAATATCTCAATAGTTAACGTAACCCCCGATTCTCTTATGAAGATCATTCACTTAAGCGACACGCATATCGGTACAGGTGCAAATGCAGCGCGATCAGAGCTGGTGGTGGACGACCTGATCCGGCATCCGCCGGACGAATTGTCCCGCTGCGCGGTCGTCCATACCGGCGATCTCATCGACGCGGCAACGCCTAAGAACAGACAGATCGCAAAGAGCATGCTGGACCGTCTGAACAAGGCCGGCTACCGGGTCCTGGTGTGTCCGGGCAACCACGATTATGGCGACGCGTACGAGGTGAACAACGAAGCAGCCAGGGTCTTCAAAGAGGAGTTCGCGCCGTACCTCTTTCACGGCCAACCGCACGAATTCCCCGTCCTGCACCACATGAACGACGACACGGCGCTGATCGGGCTCGACTCCAATGCCGCCGAACTGAGATTCCTCCAGGGATTCTTTGCCGAAGGCCATCTCGGCGCACCGCAATTGGACAGGCTGAATCGCTTATTGGATGCGGATGCCCTGGCCGGAAAGAAGATCGTCCTGTATCTGCATCATCATCCTTTCTATTACGGCTACAGCGTCATGCCCGATGTCGGCGACGGCCATCCGCTCAAGCATCTGGTCGCCCGTTTGACGCGCCCCTTTCGCCGCATGAAGGATGCCTATTCGCTCTGCCAGATCATACGCGATCGGGTGCAGGTCGTATTGTTCGGGCATAAGCATGAAGGTCTTGACTGCAGCGGCGAAAGCGGCAAATACGGCATTCGGCTTGCGCTGGACGGCAACTCCACGACAGACACCGACAACGGCCATGACCGGCTGCGCTATCGCGTCATTGATCTTGCCGCGATGACCCATACGGTACGGATGATCAGGACCAGGTAGGGTCATCGAAGGGGGGAACGTTGAAAATAACGACGGAAGATCTGGTCTTTGCCGCTGTTTCATTGATCTCCAAGCTCCTGTTCTTTGCCTACAGTGTGATCATCACCCTTGTCGTCCTCACCCCCCTGTTCGGCGGGGCGGCCTATGTACTCTCCACAAGACCGGCGCTGCGCCTGTTCTGGATGTGTCCCGTCGTGTTCGCCGTGGCGTTCAGCGTGCTGTATACCCTTTCCCGGCCCCGGCCGGAGAAGGACAACCCCTTTCGCAAATACATCGGATGGGCAGGCAAGATCGAATTCTGCATCGATTCATTCATCGCCTGGATCGGCAGGATGAAATACTTCACCTCGCCGGTCAGCCTGACGGAGGATCCGGGCTCCTACAAGATCACGGGCGCCGAGATCCGCGAACTGATCGATGGCCAGCTCCAGGCCGGAGACATTCTGCTGCGCGGGTATGACGGCTACCTGGACGGCATCATGATCCGGTTGTCCGGCGGCGGGCAGGGCATGGGAACATACTTCTCCCATGCGGCGTTGTATCTGGGAAAGATGGAGGGCCCGCAGGACAAGGCGATCGCCGCGCGCAGACTGCAGACCTTGAATGATTCGGGCGTCTGGGTCCCTGCCTCGGAAGCTGAAAAGAACAAGATCCGCAATGATCCGCGCTACTACGAAGAGGGCAGACAGATGGTCGTCCATGCCATGACCCGGGGCGTCTTCGTGGAGGACATCCTGACCTTTCTGCGCTGTGATTATCTGGTCGTCCTTCGCCTCCATGACCAGGTCAGGCTTGGACCGGAAGACCTTCGTATCGACAGGTCCCTGATCAAGGACCTTCAGGACGAGGCTGAAGCGATTCATGTCCGCCTGATGAGGGGTGAAAGCGTCAGCAGGACCGACGTCATCAAGATCGTCCGGACCTCGGCATTGGGAAAAATAGGCTCGTGCTATGACTTCCAGTTCAACTCCATCAAGATGGCGAATCGATTCAGCTGCTCCGAGTTCGTCTATTACTGCTTCAAGAGCGTCCACTGCTATTTCGGCCTGGAGCCGAAGATACATGCATTTCTGAAGTTCTTCTTCCGCCGCAATACCATTACCCCCGCTGATATCTATGACGCAGCGGATAGCCAGAAGAAGCTGAAGGTGATATGGACAAGCAGTTCATTGAAACAACAGAAGAACCCAAGGTCTTTCCGGATCGCAAAGGTGAGGTAGCGGAGCTCAAGGGTCGGGTCCGGCCCTGATCGGTATTTCGATCTCCTGTATGCCTGTTATGACGACTTTCTGCTTATACTTGGCTGCACCTCGGCAAGTTCGCTCAGCAGCCGATAGCCTCTTGACTGTTCATTGCATTTATACTATTCTCCGTGACAGCAGTGCATCAACGAGCTCTCTTTTCTCCTCGCCAGAGTGTCTTCCCCGTAGTTCCCATGAGTTGAGCAGTGCATTACGATATACGTATCGAGCATCCTTTTGTCGATCCTGATACGGTGATCTGCGCGGCGATACGGTCACCGACAGCATATTCTGAATCGCATTCTGCGAGGGAGGTGTTCTTTATGATGACCGCAATGAGGTTCGTTGCGACCGCTGTTGTTGTGCTTATGCCGTTCGCAGCTGCCGCACTCGACTGTCCGAAGCAGCCCGAACAGTCGAACAAGGAATGGGATGTGCAGGTCAAGACGGCGGTCGGAAAGATCGGACCGGTGAAGGGCGCGGAACTGGAGACAAAGACCAAGTCCGTGGTCCAGGACCTCATGGGAAAACTGCCGCAGGCCGACAAGATCTACCTTACCCAGATGATGTACGCCTCCTACTGCTCCGGTCTCCGTGACAACAAGACGATGTCCGAGGATGAAAAGGCCGAGCGGATCCGGACCTACAACATCGAACTGCAGCGTTCGATACTGAATGCTCCCGTAAAAAAAAACTAGAGAAGGAAGAGGCGCGTCTTGAGATCAGCAGGATGTCGCTGCCGTATACCGGACAGGCGCTCATTGACCGGGTCAGGGAGCAGGACACGTATGCCGTGAAGCTGTTCCTTGCTGCGGGCATGAAGCCGGACGTCTTAGATAACGACGGAAAGACACCGTTGATGCACGCCGTCAGCACAGGCAACATGGAGAACATCGAGGCGCTGCTTGGAGCGAAGGCAAACATCAGCAGAAAGGACTATTACAATTGGACTGCGCTGACCCACGCGGTGCGCTCGGGTAGCATCGAGGCGCTGCAGCAGCTGCTGAAGCATGAGCCCGGCGACGCTATCGTAAAGGAGGCCTATCTGGCGGCAGCAAAGGCAGGGAAAGTCGAAGCCTTCAAGGTGTTGGCCAAGCACGGCGTCGCAGACAGCAGTTCCGGCTCCCAGGCGCTATTGGCAGCAGCATCTTCGCATGTGGCAAGCGCGGATGAGCAGGCCTTGAATGAGATCGTCAAGATACTGCTCGACCAGAAGGTCGATATTGAAACGAAGGACGACACCGGGTTGACGCTGATGATGCTGGCCTGCACGAGCGGGCGGACAACCATCGTGCAGACCCTTCTGGACCGGGGAGCGGCGGTCAATTCGCAATGCGAATGTCCAAATTATATTAACGGCGGTTGGACTGCCTTGCTCATTGCCGTGAATCAAGAGAAAAAAAGGATCGTCAACCAACTGCTGGATAGAGGGGCGGATGTGAATAGCAAGAACGCCATGGGCGATGCGGCGGTGCATATTGCGGCAAAGCGCGGAACCCAGGATGTATTGACCGCCCTGCTCTCCAAGGGCGCTGATGTGAACATGAGGAACGCGCAGGGCATGACCGCGCTCATGGTTGCCGCGCAAGAGGGCAAGCCCGAGGCCGCGCGTGTGTTGATCGAACGGGGCGCTGCGGTGAAAGAACAGGACAGCAGGCAAAAGTCGGCGCTCGAGTATGCGCTGGCGCGGGGGAATAAGGACACGCAGGGCATTCAGATCGTTCAGATGCTGACAGCCGCCGGAGCGGAAAAGCCGTGATCCACGCGGGGTAAGGTCGGATCAATTTCACTTAACGAAGGCGCGAGGCTGATATGGCGGGAGCATTCACGCATTTCCTTGTCTGCGATATCGCAAAGCGGTCCAAGGCCATCGAGGACCAGGACCTGTTCAAGCTTCTGAACCGGCATGCCGAGTTCCTCTTCCTGGGCGCCGTGAGCCCGGACCTTCCGTACCTCTGCTTCAAAACGGGACAATTCAACTGGGCCGATGTGATGCACTACGAGAAGACCAATGCCATCGCCCTCGGCGGACATGCGGTATTGAAGCGCGTATGGTCGAAACGGACCGAGGCCGACGAAGTGAAATACGCATGGCTCCTGGGCCTGACGTCGCACCTGATCGCGGATGCGACCATTCATCCGATCGTGCAGGCCATCGTGGGGCCCTATGAGCAGAACAAAGAAGAGCATCGGCTGTGCGAAATGACGCAGGATTCGCTGCTCTATCGCGAGCGAAAAGGGGCGGAGATCAGGTATGCTGAATTCTCCTCTGCCGTCAAGTTCTGCGGACGGTCCCCGTATCACCGCGCCGTGATGGAGTTCTGGTCACAGCTTGCGGGCAGAGCGCACGCTGAAAAGAACGATACGCCTGATCCGAACCTCTGGTTCTCGACCTACTCGAAAGCGATCGACGCGGCTGAAGGCGGATCGGGGATGGTGGCGCTCTTCCGCCATATCGGGATCGGTTCAGGGCTCATCTACCGGACGTCGTCGGAGCTCAGGCGTGACAGCCCGCAGATGGTGGAGAAGTACTACACCCGGGTGAACCTGCCGACCGGGGGACAGGGCCTGTTTTCCCGCGATGGCCTCGATCGCACCGTCGGGAATGTCGTCAACGCGTGGAACGCCATGCATCGCGGCCTGAGGTCCGACGTCGACGTGGCGCGCCTGGTGCGGAACTGGAACCTCGATACCGGCGTCGACATGGCCGCTGCCGGGCAGCCGGTGACCTACTGGGGGTGAGGATGAACGTGAAATATCTTCGTGCTGTCTGCGGCGCGGTCGTGCTTCTGCTGGTATCGTCCTGTCTCATGCTCTCCGAGTCCCGGAAGAGCGACTACGGTGTGATGGAATCAGCGGTGACCTTTGCGTCGGACAAGGTCATTGGCGAGTACGGGAACAGGATCCCGGATGATTTCGACGCGAATAAGTTCCTGAGCGTGATCAAGGACAGGGTCCCTGCCGATTATTACCATGCGCTGGAGACCTCCCGGCTGCATGTTACGCCGATGAGGTCGTATTACTTTCTTCAGGTCTATGACCGTTCGGAGCTCATCCTGTTTGATTACAGCTGTACGCCCGCGGTCGACGGTCCCATCCTGCTGGACCCGAAGAAGTATGATCTTGATCGTCTGGAGCTCTATGATGCGTGCAAATAGCAGGCAGGAGCAGGAGCATATCGATCTGCTGTACAATAAATCGCTGCCGCTCGATGGCTCGAAGTTCAAGGACCGGGTGGTCTTTGCACGGGCTGCGGCGAAGTTGATGACGGGGAGTGCGAAGGGATAAGATGCGGTGTGAATAGTATCGAAAGAATGAACATTGAAGGCCGGAGATCTATTTTCTCCGGCCTTCTTCGTCATCGAATACCCCTAAAATACCCCGCCGTAATCCTTGCATTTTCTTATGGTCTGTACTATTCTCATTCCACCGGAGACACCCTTCTGCGAGCGGCTGTTCCCGCACTTCTCCTGTCTCCCGGCGCAAGACCGCTTTATCATTACCCGTCGTACGTTTACGATCAGCACCAAGCATGCGAGGGAGGGATCTTGCGCACCAGAACCGCAGGCATCATCGCTTTGATCCTTTTCTGCACCGCCTTCCTGTTCCATTTCTCGGCAAAGAGACAGCCCACCGAGGAGGAGAAGCAGCAGTTCGACTTCCTCCGCCAGCCGGCCGCGTGGCAGGGGAGACCTGCACCCGAACTGACGCTCGATCTGCTGAACGGCGAGAAGTTCGTCCTCTCCGAGCACGTGGGCAAGAAGGCCATCGTCCTGAACTTCTTCGCCACCTGGTGCGGGCCCTGCAAGGAAGAGATGCCGGAGCTCGTCCGGTTCGCGGAGAAGCATAAGGACGAGCCCTTCGTGATGATCGGCATCGACGCGAACGAGAGCGCCGACGCGGTGCGGGACTTCTTGAAGTACTACGGCGTCACTTATCCCGTGGCGATCGACAAGGGCGCCGCGCAGAAGGCCTTGGCGGTCCGCGCATTCCCCACCACGGTCTTCATCGGCGCTGATGGGACCGTCCAGCTCTACGAAGTGGGGCCGATCCAGAACGCCGACGTCGCCTTCGAGGCACCCTTTCGGGCCGCGCTCGCGGCGATCAGCGCTGGAACGGGCATCACTAAAGAAGCCTTCCTCCGCCTGCAGCGGACGACCGGGCCGCAGGTCGCCTCGGCCGCGACAATGACGGAGGAGAAGAAGACCGACCCCGAGGACGATGTGCCTCCCGGCCGCGCCCGGGAGATCGCGGAGAAGATGAACTGCCCCTGCGGGTGCACCCACAAGCTGATGGAATGCACCTGCAAGACCTCGAAGGACATCAAGGCGAAGCTCAAGACCATGGACCTCGCGGGGAAGACGGACGCTGAGGTCATCACGGCGCTCAACAAGGAGTTCTGCATGAAATGATGGTCTCTGCCGAGAACGTCTCCGTTGGTTTCCGGAAGGGCCTCTTTAGGGGTACCATCCGGGCGCTCGATTCCTTCACGCTCACCGTGCAGGAAGGGGACATCTTCGCCCTCCTGGGTCCGAACGGCGCGGGCAAGTCCACGGCCATGTACTGCTTCCTCGGCCTGGTCCGGCCCGACTCGGGGACGGTCTCCGTCTGCGGCCGCACGCCCGAGCCGGGGAACAGCCTCTTCCGCGACATCGCCTACCTCCCCGAAGAGCCGCACTATCACCAGTACCTCACCGTGCAGGAGGCCATCCGCTACTACGCCCGGCTGCAGGGCATCGACAGCGGCCTCACCGTCACGCGCGCCATCGACCGCGTGGGTCTGGGTGAGTTCAAGGACCTCCGGGTCTCGAAGTGCTCCAAGGGCATGAAGCAGAAGGTCGGCATCGCGCAGTGCCTCATCAACAACCCGAAGCTCGTGTTCCTCGACGAGCCCACACGGGGACTCGACCCCCTGGCGGTCAAGGAGTTCCGCGACGTGCTGCTGGAGCTGAATAAGAACGGCGCCACGATCGTGCTGAACTCCCACGTCCTGTCGGAGATCGAGATGATCTGCAACCGCGCCGCCATCATGAACAGGGGAAAGGTGATCGTGCAGGACGAGATGGCGCGCCTTCGCGGCACGAGTCTCGAGACCTACCACGTCGAGTGCGAGCCCTTCGATCCGCTGCCCGATTTTCTGAAGGTCCTCGTTCGCACGCCCACGAGCGTCAAGGGCGAGATCCCCGCGGAGCGTCTGGACGACTTCATGAAGCTCATGACCATCCCGGGCCGCAAGCTCATTGAATGCACGCTCAAGCGCGCGTCGCTGGAGGATTCCTTCTTTTCCATCCTGAAAGGAGGGGCCTGACGTGTACGCGCAGATCCGGGCGAATATCGAAACGAACCTCATCTTCTACAGAAGAAATCGCCTGCTGGTCGCCGCTGCGATCTTCATCGTCGTCATCATGGGCCTCACGTCCATCCCCGCGCTCCTTTTCACCTCCAAGTCCCAGCACCTGGAACTCATCAAGACCGCGATGCACCTCGTGACCGGCTTCGCCACGGTCGTGACCGTGGGCCTGGGCCTGATGCTCATCTCGCAGCACATCCGCGATCGGTCGGTCAAGATGGTCTTCACCAAGCCCTGCCTGCCCGAGGTCTGGCTCCTGTCGAGCTTCCTCTCCGCCGGGCTCGTTGCCGGTGTGCTCTTCGCTGTCGCGCTGCTCATCACGTCGATTCTCGGTATGATCTGGAGCATCCCGTTCCAGTCCGGCATCGTATACATCCTCCTGAACGGCTATTTCCAGGCCATGAGCCTCATGGCCTTCGCGACCTTCCTCTCCGTTATCTTCCATCCCGTCATGGCGCTCTTCGTCCTGCTCGTGGTGCAGGAAGGGTTGTTTTACTGCCTCAAGGTGATGCTTGTCGCGGGCATCAAGGCTGCGGGCGAGAGCGCATTCCTGCCGCTGCTGAAGCTCCTCAAGCTCGTCGTGGACGCGCTGTACATGCTCTGGCCCACCTTCAGCCCTTATGGAACGAAGATGTCCCAGGTCAGCTCGACCCTCCGCGGTTCTGATGCCGACTGGAGCTATCTTGCGCTCGCCATCGGATATGCTGTCGTGCTGACGGCGATGTTCTATTTTCTGACGGGGTATGTATTGAAGAAGAAGAGGTATGTGTAACGGATAGGGAGTTTCTGGACTTGAAATCACAAATTATGACTTCAAGTTGGTGCTGCCGGCGCCGGGCAACATCTGACGCGTTAACAGAAAACAGGAGAATCCATGAAATCGCTCGTACCGATTGAGGTAATCGAGAAAAAGATATTGTTGATCAGCGGCAAAAAGGTCATGCTTGACAGCGACCTGGCGGCTCTTTACAACGTGACTACCAAGCGGCTGAACGAGCAGGTTCGCCGCAATGTGAAGCGTTTCCCCACGGATTTTATGTACCAGCTGTCCGAAGAAGAGCTTGAATCTTTAAGGTCGCATTTTGCGACCTTAAAGGCTGGTCGAGGGAAACACCGTAAATATATGCCTTATGTCTTTACCGAACAAGGCATAGCCATGCTGTCCGGTGTTTTAAACAGCGATCGAGCCATTGAAGTAAACATTCAGATAATGAGGACTTTTGTAAAACTGCGGGAGTTGATGACAACACATAAAGACCTGGCGCGAAAGTTGAGCGATCTCGAAAAGAAATACGATGGACAATTCCAGATCGTCTTTGAGGCGATAAGACAGATCATTGAGGTTGAGGAAAAGCCGAAGAGAAAGATTGGCTTCATAGCGCGGGAACGCCAGGCAGTATATCGGGCGACCCGAAAGCGGTGAATGGGTGACCCCAAGGTGCTTAGGCTAAGAATGTCAATTTCAAAGCCCGACCCGGGACGACCCCTGAATCGGCAGAAAGGAACGGGATGAGCAATGGATGACTTGATCGTATTTGCCGCAAGAAACAAACTAGGCTGTTGTACCGGAAATTCCTCTTCCCTGGCGACCTGCCATTACCTGGAAAAATACAAGCAGAACCGGGAGACGATACAGAAGAAGAACGCATGGAAGACAGAAGGTATGGGCGCAGCTTTTCGCGGGCATCAACTGCAGCCCGGGCATGATGCCGAGGCAATCGACGCACGTGCTACGGTGAATGGACTCGCTTTCGCGAAGGACAATAAGATCCTTTATTCCTTGTCCGTGGAGGACTATTCGGGGATATTCCTGAAGAATCCGGCAGATGACGCTGCAACCGAAGGCCACATCATCCATGATCACAAGATCGCGTTCCTGAACCTCGATTACCACCCGCAAACCGAGGAGATTGTCGTCTCCGTCCAGGATTCCGCCTGGGGGCGGCATCTTGCCCTATTCGAGCCGAAGAGCTCCCGATACCGGAAAGTGACCGAGGGCGACTGTGTGGACGAAAATCCGGTCTGGGGAAAAAGGACCGGCCGATCCATCTACTATGATTCTGCCGGCGTCGGCAAGTCAGGTGACGGGCGGTTCATCGGGGTGGGCGAGCGGACGATCAACCGGCTCGACCTCGATTCCGGAACGATCACCGAACTGGTCTCTCTGGCCAAGCATGATTGCTTCCTGCCGCGCCTGGACTGCGAAGACACGCTCTCTTTCATCAAACGGCCCCACAAAAAACCCGGTTCGGAAAAGATGAGTTTCAAGGATTTCTTGCTCATTCCCTGGCGCCTGATTCGCGCCATCTACTCGTTCCTGCAGTTCTTCAGCATGCGCTATACCGGCGAGCCCCTTTCCACGGCCGGGCCGAATCCCATGAAGGCGCAGAACAAGGACCCCAAGGAAATCTTCATCAACGGCAACCTGATCAACGCGGAACAGACGCTCAAGGAGAACCGCGCGAAAGGCGGTGCATTCCCCGGTATTGCGCCCCGTGATTGGGAGCTGACCCGGAGGGAGAAAGACGGGAGCTTCACCTGCCTCAAAAAAGGAGTGCTCGACTTCGATCTGACGGAGAACGGCGGGATCGTTTACTCGAACGGAAAATACCTGATCAGGCTGGACCGGGAAGGCAAGGAACAGGTGATCGAGACTACCGATCTGGTCAACAGGGTCCGAGTGCGGTCAGGTACTTTCTGACGGGGTATGTGCTCAAGAAGAAGAGATATGCGTAGGCTGAGGATATTGCCAGGGAAGAGGGAAAGGGAAAACTTTCCAGCTTTCCAGGCCTGACCGTACAGCCCAAGGGGATTAAATGGCAATGCGGACACCAAAAAACATGATCGCGCTAGAATTATCGTATATTGAGCCGGCAAGGTTCTCTCAAGTAGATGTTCCCTCACTGAGCATTGACGGTCTGGATATCCCTTCGTCAGAGATCACGAACAATGATTCGCTGTTTGTAGCAGATGCACCTTCAAGAACGTTTCAAGTTCGACTCTCTGCCAAAAACCGGTATGGTTGTAGACAGCAACTGATCCTTGTTGCGGGCTGCCTTGGAGGGGGAACGATCCGCGCTCAAGTTAACGAACGGTACTTTGCATCGGGACAATTGCCCACGTCGTCAGGCAAAGCTATCGCCCTTGTTACCGTGACCCCAAAAGGAGCTCCGCAAGCCGGTGCAGAGCCGAATGAAATAACTACCGCCGTGGAAACAGATGCGGTAATTGATGTGGTCGTTACTTTCGAGGTAAACAATGTAGGCGACCGCGTTTATCTATTAGTCGGAAAAGACAGCGCATCACACGGAGCACGCATATCGACGATAACGGATCGCAACTACACCAGGACTGCAAATCTGTTTTGTTTCGCGATTTGGGGACTTGTTATCGGAGGAACTGTTCTTTGGTACTGTTTTCATCAATCTAATAGCAAGGTTGCCGGCGCGGTTCCTTTTTCAGCAGCACTCCTTCATTATTTAGTTACGACGTTGGTCCCGCGGGACTCCTTGAAGCAGTGGTCACTCAATGAGTTGATTCGCAGGTTGCACGCAAACCTTCGCGTAGAATACCGGCGAATGATCGCAGCCCTTACCTCCTTGATTACTCTGTCCGTTCTGACATTCATGGCCGTTGTGCTGGCCGCGCTGTTAACAAAATTGTCATACATTGCGCTCATTGAGTCATCACTCGCACCGAACGAAAAAGACTTCTCGAATATCGTAGCGGCATTTGAGCGCATTCCTTGGAGACGAGACTCATTCTTGGTGTATGAATTGCGGTCGAGGTCCCTCAAGGCCAGTCAAACGACCCAGGAGCAGTGGAGATCGCTCACCAAGAGATTTATAACAGATTACCGCGTGGAGCGCATTATAGACCCTGGCAAGTGGGATGAAATTACATCCCGGATCCTGAGATGGGTATTGCTGCCTTCGGATGAAGAGGGATTGGTGCTGCAGGATCCGGTCATTGCGGTTGCACATATTATGGCGGAGGCAGAACCAAGGGACCAGATCGAATTTGAGAAGCGCGCTGTTGAGCTCTTACGAAAAAAACGTCCAGATAACAGCCGTGCAACGTTATTGATGTTGTACCTCGAGTACGACCTGGCAGCATACCGTGATTCGAAGGGGAGATCGGTTTGGCCTCGGACACCCAGCGAAGTAATACAGTCTCTCAATGAAGCCGCTGCCCGATATCTCAAGGAAGGTAACGCACCAGCAACCCAAGAGTATGTTCAGGCGATCGATCTCATCGGATACTTTTCATTGGTCTCCAGGGCGCATGCATGTGACGAAGACACAATGAGAAACGTGGTGTCGCGTTTCGCAACGGTTCTTCAGCTAAGGCTGAAAAGCGAAACCTACCAATCGAGAAGTACGTGGCGATCTCCCGGTAAACTTCGTGTCTATCAATTGTGGAGTTACTTTATGGCAGGGGGAAGGGAGCAACTAGATCCGATTTGGGGCCAGTATTTCGAGGAATATCATAGGATCTATGCAAGTTGCCCCAGAGTAAAGAAAGATCTGAATGAGCTATTTAGGAACAACGATCTATCGCAAGCATCGCAATCAGACCGGTGGATGTCAGGCACGGCTTTTGATGAAAAGGGGTATCGACAATTTGTCATTGACGAAATGCAGAGGGGGTGGAGGTTATGATGACGTGGACCAACAATGTTGAGATGGACAGAGAAGAATTCGATCTTTTGGGAAAAGGTGGTGGTTGTTTCGAGACCGCTCCGTTCTCCGGTGGTTGTCCGCGCGTGCTGGAAGCAGCGCCGTTTTCGGGAGGATGTCCTTTCCCGTCAGGGACCGCCCCGTTCTCCGGCGGTTGTCCGGACGCGCTGGAAGCAGCGCCGTTTTCGGGAGGATGTCCTTTCCCGTCAGGGACCGCTCCGTTCTCCGGCGGTTGTCCGGAGGCTCTGGAAGCAGCGCCATTTTCGGGAGGATGTCCCGACGCAGTAGAGACCACCCCTTATTCATCGGGATCTCCTGGTGCTAAGATGATCCATGCATTTTCCGAGCAGGAAATCTATGCAGCTGCCGAACGATCTGATTGTCACGCAATTCTTGCTCATGGCGTATTTGCTCTTATCGATGGATTTCATTCACGGCAGATTGTCACTGAACATGTCCCAGTTTTCGTTTTCTACAGCAATCCACTTCGAAACATGCGGTTAGAGAGTGTGAAAGAGGTATTGCGAGGAGATGTTCGAAAATGGCGCGATTTGGGCGTGTCCTTTGGCGAATCGATTCGTATCTACCTGAACGGAGGGTATCTGCAGAGACGCAAGTTTCTTGTGCTCCTCAAGAATATGGGACTTTCGGAAGAACGGCTCACCGCGGCGAGACCTGTGTATGGTAGATCCTATCGTGAGCTGGAAGACCTGGCAAGCGCGGATCCGGGCGCAATCGTTCTTGGACTGAAAGCGCCGAGAGGGTCTGTATTGCGTGTTCTTACGGTCGATGGTGTGCGTCCATGCGCTTCGGCAGGGGGCAAGTACGCAATAGACTTTCCGCTGTTTTTCATGTCACGTCCAACTGCCGACGGGCGATACTTTAGACAACTCGTAACCAATCGGTTGGCGCTGAACCGGACTTCGTTTCTGTCGGCAGTGCAAGAGCGCTCCGAACAAGCGAACTAGGAGAGGGACATATACGGGTCAGGCTTCGGAACTTATTTACGATTTCCCAGAAAACAACCAAGAAACCGACTGGAGCTATCTTGCGCTCGCCATCGTCTATGCTGTGGTGCTGACGGCGATGTTCTTTTTTCTGACGGGGTATGTGTTGAAGAAGAAGAGGTGTGTGTAGGGAGCGGAGAAGCAGCGCGTGGGAGCATAGTGAAACGGAGCAGCAGAGGAGACGAGCGTGGGTCATGAAGGCTGTCAGTTCCTGTTGGTCATCGGCGTCATAGTCCTGTTCGTCCGGTCCTTCAACATCCGGCGCGACCTGGAATCGAATGTCGAGAAGCTCAAGCGGGAGATCGCTGAGCTGAGAGCGGCCGCAGTTGCGCCGCGGCGGGAAAGCGCATCGGAACGGGTCGAGGCGATGAGACCAACTGTCGCGCCTGTCCCGCGCGCTGTCGATATGCCGCCCCCTCCCGTGGTCCCGCCCGCATCTCCTGTTCCGCCCCCGTCAACCGTTCCCGAGGGATCAGAGGTTGAGCCGCCTCCGATAACGCTTTCGCCTTCCGGTCTGCCCATGGGGTCCTATCCTCCTCTTCCGCCGGAAGAAGAAACCCCCGCTTCGAAGCCGGTCACGCTTCCTCCTTCCCGCGCACCTCAGCAGGCTGCGTCATATGCCGTAACCGCTCCACCTGCGCCGGAGCGCGCGGCTCCCTCCGGTCCGAGCCTGATTGACCGCTGGGAGCAGTTCAAGGCGAACGTGGACTGGGAGCTCTTCACGGGCGTCAAGCTCTTCGCCTGGCTGGGAGGGCTGGCGCTCTTCATCGGCGCAGGCTTCTTCGTCAAGTATTCCATCGACCGGAACCTCATCCCGCCCGCGCTCAGGCTGGCCATCAGCGCGTGCATCGGCCTGGCCCTGATCGTCTGGTCGGCCCGCATCAACCGGGAACGGTTCACCGTGCTGCGCCACACCTTGGGCGCGGGCGGCATCGGCGTACTGTACAGCGTCGTGTTCGCGGCCACGCTCTACTACCATTACCTGTCCAATCCCGTTGGCTTCGGCCTGCTGACGGTCGTGTCGGCCACGGCCTTCGTGCTTGCCGTCTTTTTCCGCGGCATCCCCATCTCGGTGCTCGGCGCGCTCGGCGCGTACCTGACGCCCATCCTGGTCAGCACCGGGCGGGGCAGCCTCATCGGGCTCTTCGTTTACCTCGCCGTAGTGAACGTCGGCCTCTTCCAGGTGGTGACGCGCCTGCGCTCCGGCCTCCTGCTGTTCATCGCGACCGTGGGAACGCTCGGCACGCTCTTCCTCGCGGCCTTCTCCGGCCGCATCCATCCCGAGAGCATTGTGATCGCCGGGGTCTTCATCGCGAACCTGGCCCTCTTTAGCTTCTTCCTCGACCGGGGCAAGGAGTCGACCGAGGGGAGCAGGCTCCTGTCCTGGGCCGGTTACACGCTCTATCTCTCCGCGCCTATCACGGCGCTCCTGCTCCTGGACCGGGTTGGCACAGGCCCGCTCCTGATCGCGATTGCGTGCATGGCAGGAAGCGTGGTTCTCGCCTTCCGCGACCGCAGATGGTTTGGCGGGGTCGTCCCGTACGGAGCCATCATGTTCGTGGTCGCCTTCCTCTGGACCTGGCTGCGCTTCGACCCGCGAGAACTCTCCTGGGGATTTCTCGGTCTCTTGCTGTACGGAGTAGTCGGCGGCCTGGGGCCAATGCTGCTCATCCGCCGCTACGGGCTCGACAGTATCAACCTGGGATGGTTCCGCGTCTTTCCCGTTGCCCTCGGCGTGATGCTGCTCAGCGTGGTACTGAAGGAGCGCGATATCGCCTTCTGGCTCTGGCCCGTGATCCTGCTCTTGCACGTGATGGGCATCATGGTGAGCCTCATCTTCGGCGGCCTGCTGCAGGCCGGCCTGCTCGTGCTTTTCTTCCTGGCCTGCGGCCTCACCTGGCTATTTCGCATGCCGCCTGAGCTCGGCAGCCCGGTCTTCTTCGGGTTCCTGCTCTTCGCCGGGGCGGCCACGGGCCTCGCCATGGTCTACGCCTTTAAGAAGATGAACGACTGGCGGGCGGCGCTGACAAAGGACGCTCCCGATGTCGCTGCGTGGACTGCCGGACCAATGGTGACGGAATGGCTCTCCGCATTCCCCGCGTCTGCCGTCTTCATCCTGCTGGCGGCCTCCTTCTGGCTGCAGCGGCCGCTCCATCCCGAACCCGGCATGGTCACGCTGACCTGCTTCCTTGCCTTAAGCCTCTTCCTCGCCCGGCGGCTTGATACGCCAACCATGGGAGTAGTGGTCCTCCTATCGTCGCTCGTCAGCCAGGCAGCCTGGGCGTTCCGGCCGGACTTATCGATAGACTTGCATGTCGTCGGCTTCCTCTGGTCAGCGGCGTTCTTCGTCGCAGCGGTTGTCGCGCCCTTCCTCTTCTTCCGGTCCGTCGAACGATGGTCGCGCCTCTGGATGGCCTGGGCGCTCTTCGAGGTTGGGCAGGGGTTCTTCGCTATCTGGGCGGCCGACCACATCTGGGCGCGCGAGACGAGCGGCTGGCTGCCGCTCATTCTTGCTATTGTGAAGCTGCCTGCCGTGGCCATGCTGCAGTCGCGGCTCAAGGACCGGCCCGAGCGGAACGCCGTGCTCGCCTTCCACGGCGGCGTGCTGCTCTTCTATATATCTTCCGTCCCGGTGATGCTGCTCGACCAGGGCTGGATCGGCCTCACGCTCGTGATCGAGTCCATGCTGCTGCTCTGGCTTAATCGCAGAGTGGTGCACGAAGGCCTGCGCTGGGTTTCCTCGTTCATGGCGCCCATCGGGCTGCTGCTCCTGTTCTTCAGCCTGCCGCAGATGAAGCACGCAGGAGACATGGCGATCCTGAACAGGGCGGTGCTGGCCGTTGCCGGCGCGGTCGCTGCTCTCGCATTCGCTGTGCCGCTGAGTGGCTTCCCGGATCGGAAGCTCAAGGGCGCTGACCTGCAGGAGTATTTCCGCTGGCTCGCCGTGGGCAGCGGGTTCTTTCTCCTGAACCTGGCAATAGCCGACATCTTCTCCGAGACAGGGCAGCTCTTCCGCATCGCACCGGGTCCCGATGCCGTGCAGGCAATATGCTACGCCCTGGTCTGGCTGACCTACGGCGCTCTGATCTGGTCGCGGCTGAAGCTCTCCGTGGTCATGCGCCATGCCGGGCTCATCCTTCTCTGCATAGGCACGGGCTTCCTGCTCATTCTCCCTGTGCTCTTCCCAGCCTTCGTGCCCACAATGTCGCCCTTCCTGAACCTCGGCCTGCCAACGTACCTGTTCGCGCTGGTCGTGCTTGCCTTGCTCGTGCGTCTGGAACTGAAGGAGCAGACTTCGCGGGACCTCTACAATCTGCTTCTATTGCTGCTGCTCCTGACCGGATTCGTGGCGGTGAAGGTCCAGATGAGCTCGATCGTCCAGCCCGGCCAGCCCTTCCGGTTCTTCTTCAACCAGTCGTCGTCCATGGCAGTGGGCTCGGCTGCGGGCTGGCTGGCATACGGACTGGGGCTCCTGTACTGGCCGCGGGGACTGGACCGGCCTTTCCGGATCGCCGGAGTGGTGCTCGTCCTCGCAGGGCTGGCCAAGGCGCTGACCTATCCGTTCGTCCACAGCGCGGCATTCGGCGCCATGACACCGCTCGTGAACACGCCGTCGCTCCTGTACCTGGCGATCGTTATCGTCCTTGCAGCGCTCACCCTGAATCGGCCGCAGCAGTACTGGCCGTTCGTCTCTCCCACGCTGCGCGCCTTCTGGGGCGTGCTGCTTGGGGTGGTCACGTTCTGCGTGCTGAACATAGAGATATCGAGCGTCTTCACCGGAACGGGACGGAGCTTCAGCCTCGAGACCTACGGCAACCTCGCGCACCAGCTGTCCTACAGCCTCGGATGGCTGCTCTACAGCATCGGGCTGCTTGTCGTCGGCATCAAGTGGAATACCAGCAAGGTGCGTTGGGCCGCGCTCATCCTGATGGTCGGGACCACGTTCAAGATCTTCTTCATGGACCTCTGGCGGCTCGGCCAGCTCTACCGCGTGGCCTCGTTCATCGGCCTCGCCGCGGTGCTCATTCTCGTATCTTTCCTGTATCAGCGGTTCATGACGGGGAAGGATGAGGAAGAGAGGCAGGGGGGATAGAAGAGGAGAACATCAACATTCAATACCTGACCCTCCGGGGTTTTCGAGTCGAGAAGTGAACTGAGAACTCTCGTGACTACAAACGGTCCGAAAGACCAGTGAGAACTTTTATGCCGATAGTAAAAAATATAAGCGAATTATTAAACGATCAAGCAGATAAGCTGCGTAATCCCTCGCTTCGCTGCTTAGAGGCCGATGCTAATAGGTATTCACTTCTCCTTTTTCAACCCAAAGGCGAAATCGAGTATTCTAATACCTTTGTGCGCAACAAGGATCGTGCTGCAGCAGAAGTGATGCATCGAAAATATATTGAGCTTGCCGGAAGCACAGCTTGCGATCTCGTCGTAACACCAGAATACTCGTGTCCATGGAGTATTATTGAGGATGTTGTAAATAATAATCGCTTTCCGACAGAGGGTAAATTATGGGTGCTCGGCTGTGAAAGCATAACCCCCGCAGAGCTTAATGCCTTGCGCGAACGTATCAAAACACAATGCAAGCTTATTTATGACGATAACTTTGAATTCTCAGCAGGCGAGCAGTTCTTAGACCCTGTATGTTTTCTCTTTCGAACTCAAGATGCGAGCACGAATACAACTGTAAACGTAGCTGTGGTCCAATTCAAAACATCAGGCATGGGAGATGGTGCTGATCGGTATGAGTCAAACAACCTGATTAAGGGAACTAGATTTTATAAATTCAAGAATAGTTCGGCTAACTCTATTTCTCTGATCACTTTAATCTGTGCTGATTCGTTAGATTACGCCGCCAGTATCGGACACTGTCTTCGGGCAGAGTTTCAGCAAGATGAGCCGGCCTTAATATTGCATGTGCAACTAAACGAGAAGCCACGAAATGATCGATACGCTGACTATCGAAAGTTTTGTTTGCAGTACAAAGATCAAAAAGACATTATCTGTCTCAACTGGGCGCAGGATGTAAAACTCTACGATAGTGCTGGACATAAACCGGTAGTAGAGTGGAATAACGCTTCCGCCTCCGCCATCTACTCAAAAAAGTGGGCGAGCGTTATCGCAAATGAAGGCGTCATTAATTCTAATGAAAAAAAAGGATTGTATTTGACGCACTGGGAAACCACGCGATCTTTTGTTTGTTACTTTAATTTTAATCCGCATGCGTTCTATCTTGCATTGACGAAAGTTAGTCAGGCAAATGTGGATCCCTTTTTGCGAAGTCCGGCCCTTCCAGATGTGCAGCACGTATATTCATGGGATCAAACGAGTGCCGAATACAAAATAATTGATCCAGTAGACGGAGGGGCAACGGCAAAATATCATCATTTCGGCATAGATCCCATCTCTTTCGGCAACTTAGTCAATACTTCGATGAATCTTGAGAGATTACTGCTTCTATCTTGCGGTGAATTGCGAGAGAGAAAGAATGAGTGGCCAGCATTACAATCGATGGCAAGTATATGCCTTGGCAATAAAGAGAGTATTCGCAGATTGACATTTGTCCAAGATAATTGCCAAGAAGCAAAGGATTTCCGTCAGAGATTGTTTACCCTTTTTAGCAGATTCGGCCAATTTCGACTACAGGCGGCACGGTTTCCAAAGCGAATGGAAAGATTTATTAATAGTCAGCTAGTTTACAAAGCTAATACTGCGTATTCCAATCTCGAGGTAACGGATGGTTCAGGCGAACTAGCAACCGTGCTGTATGTCGGAGATCAAGTTAATGACACAAATCTAAAGGTATTACAAGCGTGGCTGGACACGAGGTTGAGGGAACAGAAGAAGAATGACAGAAGTCTCCCCTTGGATCCTTCAAATCTTCTGATTTGGTATATAAGCATGATAGGTGGTGATCCAGTGATAAAGAACTTTCCCGAAGATGATCCGCAAACCATAACAGATGGTGGTAATGAGTCAGTCGTATCATTTACGCGAAGTTAATAGTCTGGGGTGATGATATGCACACGGAAACCATTCAACTAAAATTGAAAAAAGCATTTGAACGCTGCCAGATGATTGAAAAGAATCTGTTTCAATGCGAGAAGCAGTATCAGGGAAAGCCTTTAGCTGTTTATTACTTCGATTCAAGTAATGAGATTCCAAAGGATGAGAGAAGTCTTTATGACTATCAAGATAAGTTCCTCGCAAAGAGGTATTTTGAGTCTCAAAAGGCCTTGCAGTGGAATCATTATCTTGTTTTTGTTGTAGATGATAATTTCCATGATAAGGAATTTAACCGTCTGAAGCCTTTCATTGAAGGTGATAAAAAATTCACTCGGAAGTTTCTTGTTCATGAAAAGGAGCTTGATACATTTGTAACGCCTAGTCACGGGGAAGTATTCAGAAAATCAAAAGATGAAGATGTAGTAGAAGTGTGGCTAGATATCTTAGATAAGAACGGATTGCGTGATATTTACTCTGACAAGAAAAGAAAGCATGTTGTGGATGCAGTGATCGAAAATTGGAGAAATATTGACCTCTCAACAGGGAACTCTAAGGCATCGCGTAAACCACCTGCTGTCAATGTACAGGCAAGAGAAAATAAGTTTCTCGCTAAGCTTAAGAAGAATAATTATAGAGATTTTCCGAAAGATGAAGAACTCGAATTTGGGACGGTCAATCTAATTTATGGTGCAAATGCGACAGGCAAGACAAGCCTGTTAGAGGCAATTGAGTTGTTTTATAGCGGCAGTAATCAAAGGGGTGGAGTTGGAAGCCGAAATCAACGACCGCAAATTCAATACAAAGGTGAGAATTCTTTTGTAACTATTGATAACTCACCTAGTGCGCGACGACAAAGAGATCTCGAATGGTTTGGCGCGTATGGGAGAGGCAAGGATGATCTAAATAGTAACTTTAATCGGTACATTCTCTTTAATTCTGATGCTGGCTATTTTCTAGAGCATTCGGAAGAAAATAGAGACATCACAAAAGCTTTGGCTAGACTTGCTCTCGGCGAAGATGTAAACACGTTATGGGGTCAAATTAACGAATATTTAATCGAATTTCAAAAACGTTATCCAGGACTGGAAGGCAAGAGTAGGACCATCAATGAGAAAATAGCCGAAAATAACAAGGGCCTATCTCAACTGAAGAAACCGTCAGTTATGCTAGATGTTTTGTTTGAGCGCTTAACTAAGAGTTTCCGGGAAATCAAAATACGAAGATTGCCGAAAGATCCAGGAGAAGTGTCATCATCATATGTGGATGCGATTCTTGATCTTGAAGCTTTTGCAAAAGCAGTTTCTCATCTTACTTGGATTGACGAATGGACCATAGAGAACATAGGTGACAATAAGAAGTATCAGGAAAAGAAACTAAGAGAACTTGAAAAACTTGTTGAAGAGGAAAACGATCTCCATCGTTCTGAAAAGGAAACAAAAGAGAGACGCGAGACTTCTAATAAGCGGCATGACAATCTGATGCGCTTAGAAAGATATATAACCGCAAACTGGGAAGTAAAACAGCGTGAAAAAAGTGAACTTGATCAAATTGTCAGCCAAACTCAAGAGATTGAAACTATTTTGGAATCAATTGATGCGAGTATATTAACGACCGAGTATGTTAACAGCTCGTTGTCTAACGTTTTTCGCAATCTGAAGAAGAAGCTGTCCGAAAATGAAAGCGAGTTGAAAGAAAAACAGGATGTATTGAATAAATTACAAAAAGATTTCACTGAAACTAAACAGACCATTGTCGAGATACATGCACTTGGAAAGCACTATCTTAAAAACGCACCTGATGCGACGGATTGCCCGCTGTGCGGTGCTCATTATTCTAAGGCAGAGTTGAGACAAAAAATATCAAAATTAATAGATTTGGAGTCCGTAGAAGAGAAGGGGGCAAAAGAACTAGTACGCTGTAAACTTAATTTATAATAGTATCGTAGTGTCGGCTTAATTTGT
>ERZ1292633.96-Hain-H41-02um-R1-96-length-121189-cov-6_pt2 | contig 77673 bp, 84 predicted proteins | sample MGYA00564406_ERZ1292633 | MGnify/ENA primary metagenome ERZ1292633 (study PRJEB36523, sample SAMEA6512639) | groundwater metagenome | collected 2019-01-08 | study: AquaDiva: Metagenomics assemblies of 32 groundwater samples
TCATGCGCGACACGACTCGTCGGGTCGTCGAGCAGATTCGTGCGAAGCTTTACGTTGAGGTCTTGTTCGAGGTGAAGGACATTAAAGACGAGGTGAAGGACACTAAAGACGACAAACGTACGGACTTCGTGACCGAGGTTGACCGCGCGGCCCAGGACACTTACCTACGGCAGTTGGGTGAGTGTTTCCCGGATTTCGGTATCGTTGCGGAAGAGTTTGGCTATCGCACGCCGTGTTATGTCAAAGATCATGAAATCTTTTTCACGATTGACGGCATCGACGGCACGCGGGCTTTTCTCGACCAGCGTAGCAAGGGAATCGGTACGGCGATCGCACTCGTCTACGACGGCGAGGTTATCGCTTCCTATACCGCCAACGTGCTTACCAACGAGCTGTATTACTATCGCCCCGAGTCCGACAACACCCACCGCCTCGGGGATTTCGGTCAACGCCGGCTTTTGCAGATTGATGCGCGTAAACGTCTGTTCAATCAAGACGTGTTGTTGCGCAACGGACCGACTCACTACTCGCCGCTCGTCCAACGGATGGCACGGGGGGGCAGGGAGGGTGGACTGTTCGAAGACGTGCAAATCGAGGGTGGCAGCATTGCCGTATTCATGATGCGTTTGTGGAACGGAGACGTGGGCGGTGTGGTCTTGCACGTGGGCAGCCAGAAGCCCTGGGACATCGTTCCGGTCATCGGACTATCGTGGCGTCTCGGATTCGTGTTCATGCGGATCGAATCGGAAGGCAACGCTCTTACAGAATTTGAACCCACTGTGTCCATGGAGACGGTGCTGTGGAATCACGAGACGCTCATCGTGCACAAGAGCCGTCTGGAAGAAATTTCCACGTGGCTTGTCGGTTAGACACAGCGACGCTATATACGCTTCCTTAACGCCCCGCGGGTTCTTCCGCGGGGTGTGTTCGTGTATACTCACTTTTATCATGTCTAAATCTCGACCTATTATTTTTGTCATCCTCGCTGTTTTTGCTTTTTTGATTGGGGCGCTTTTTGAAAATGTGAGTCTTGAGCAGGTTACAGGAACGTCTACGGAAGATGCTTTTAGTACACCGACATACTCAAGCGGAGAATACTCGCTTGAGTATTATGATCATGCGTATCAGCAGGCGGAAGAATGGGAAGTATTAGAGACAAAGAGCGCCGTAAGTCCGCATCATCTGTTCGTGAATTGGAAGATCGCCTCATTGTTTGATGCGATCGCAGACGAGGACGCGCGAACGGTTGTGCTCATAAGTCCGAATCATTTTTTTCGTGGCAAGGCATCGGCACAGATCTCATTTGGCACGTGGGACACGCCGTATGGAGAGCTGGAGTCAGATCGCGAGGTTGTGGAAAATCTCATCTCGCAAGCACCGTTCGTTCAAAACGAAGAGTCAACGTTTGAAGGCGAGCACGGCATCTTTAATTTAACTCCGTTTGTGAAGCGTTCGTTTCCTCATGCGAAACTTGTTGCGATCGTCGTGAAAGAAGAGATGTCGCTTGATGAGGCGCAAACGCTTGGGACAACGCTTGCACGGCTCATTCCTGACGCGGTCGTGATCGCGAGCGTTGATTTTTCACATTATCTTCCAGAGACCGTCGCTTTGTATCACGATGCAGTGACACAAAGAGCTCTCGCGACCGGAGCATGTGTCGGCGAATCGTGCGGTCTTGAGCTTGAGGTTGATTGTAATGCCTGTCTGAATGTTTTGTTTGATGTCAACAAAGCTCGTGGGACACAATCGTGGAACTTTTACGATCGTGACAGCTCGGTGTCGCTTTTGCCAAACACGCCGTGGCGCGAGAACACATCGCACATCTACGGCGCTTTTACAGATGGAGCTCCAGACACGACGCCATTCGCCGCTCTCCATTTCGTTGGTGATATTATGCTTGACCGAGGCGTGCGCAAACGGATTGATACTGCCGATGACGTTGGTTATCCGTGGAAGGAGATGTCTCGTTATCTGTCTGGCTCGCATCTTGTAATCGGAAATCTCGAAGGCACGGTCAACGAACAGCCAAGCACGTATACATACGACCCGCCGTTTCGTTTTGTTTTTGATCCTAGCTTTGTGAAGGAGATGGGGAAGTATATTGACGTTGTGAGTCTTGCGAACAACCACGTAAGCGATGTCGGCTCCGCTGGTGAGATTGAGACGCGCGACTGGCTCGACGAGCTCGGAATCCCGTGGTTTGGTTCGTACCGTTATCCATCACCGCGTTATGATTTTGAGATTCAAGGACTCGCGTTCACACTCATCGGCTACCACGCGTTTCAACCAGCAGAAGATGAGCTTGTGCAAGAAATCAAAGAGGCAAAAATAGAGGGACGTCTCGTTATCGTAATGCCACATTGGGGAACAGAATATCGCGAAGAGCCTGATTCTTCGCAAATTCGTCTCGCACAACTTATGGTTGACGCTGGAGCCGATCTTGTTGTCGGCGGTCATCCGCATGTGCCACAAGACCTTGAATACGTTGACGGCGTTCCAGTCGTTTATTCCCTCGGTAATTTTGTGTTTGATCAGAGTATGCCGGAAACATGGACGGCACAAACGATCGGTGCGATTTTTTCAGAAAGTAAGATTGAAATTTATTCTCTCCCAGTCTTTGCCAAAGACGGCCAGCCCACGCCTCTATGATTGATTTACAGCCGACGCCACCAATACAACCGATGCGACCGATTTTGTGGATGCTCACCGGTCTGGTCGTCGTGGTCGCATCGTTTTGGTTTGGCGTGCGCTGGAGCCAAAAGCAGATTATTGACCAGTTGCGCGACGAAGAGAACGCGGAAGAGGCTAGTGTCGAGGAAGCGACAGTGAACGAACAGCTCGACGAAGACGGTTCGTCGCTTTCGGTTTCCGATGACGCCCAGACGCTGGTGATTAACTGGTTCGATCCAGTCGAGGCCGAGATCGGTCAGATGAACTACACCATGAGTGAAGTGATTTTTGGGACAGATCCCGTATCCCCGCAATCTATTGATCGAGTTGTCTACGATCTCGGCACGGTCGTAGGCGGTCCATATAGCGGCTCTATTTTGCAGATGTACGTTGCCGGAAGAGATCTTGATAGCATGGGCGGATCGTACAGTTATTATTATGTGCTCATGCCACAGAGCGGTGTTGGAATAGACACGCCAATAATTTTTTTGGATAAATATGCCAGTCGCATAGAAGCGGCTTTCAGTGCTCCTTCAGCCCAAATATCAGCAACAGAACTTCTGGGAGAAGATCGTTTTTCTTTGTACAATAGTGTCGTTGTACTCGATAGAGGAGTGACAATTGATGAGCTCGAGGAGGTTGAATATGTGACAGATACATCTGGCAATCAGTTTACATTCCTTGGCGAGTGGAATCGTTTTGATTATCCGAATGATCTTAAGCTCTCTGCAGGGAGCAGTACGATGATCTCTGATGGCACACGTATTTCGGTTGCTGAAGGTGGGTCGTCGTTTACAGGATTGTTTTATCGCATCCGCGAAGACGGTCGCATCTTGTTGTACGATCTAAAGTCTGCTTTGCTCGTTGAGACAAGCGGAGTTCCTGTTATTACATGGGGCGATGGCACATCTAATTCAGCAACTTACTCGAGAGCAGCTATCGTGGGTTGTGGGTATACAGCACCAACAAATGTTATTGATCCTTCCGAGCTTGGTGTGGAGCTCGTGAAATCTGGAACGTATGCTGGAGGCGACGTGTATGAACCGAGCTCGTATGATGTCGAGTATTTCCAATGGTGGTTTGCTGGGTGGAAACTCTCGGATGAAACAAGAACGATGGAACAATTTGCGGCGATTCATCCATTTTTCTACGTTCAGGATTCATTTGGGCGATGGATTCAGTTTCAGCATGTTGAGGTTGTGTCCGGTGCTGAATGTGGAAAGCCGGTTATTTATTTGTACCCAGAACAGATGATGGATCTCGATCTCTCTCTCGCGTCTATCGGAGGATTCAGTTACACCGAGCCTGTCTACAACAATGGATGGAGAGTCACCGCCTCGCCTGATGGCACGCTCGTCAATCGCGACGATGGCCAAACTTATTCGTACTTGTTTTGGGAAGGACGCGGAGGGTTTTACAGCTCGCCGACGAAATTTTGGGTGGTGTCACAAAGCGAGGTGCCGAGTTTTTTGAGCTCAACTCTAGCTCGTCTCGGGCTCAACGAAAAAGAGGTGAAAGATTTCTTGGAATTCTGGGAGCCACGTATGCAAGCCGTGCCGTATTACAAAATCGGTTTTTATGGCACGAGTGTTATGGATAAAATTGCGCCACTCACTATTTCACAAACACCAGATACGATTATTCGTATTCTCATGGATTATGAAGAGCTCGACGTACCTGTGATGGCGAATCCGCCACGATTACCTCCGGTGCCTAAACGAGAAGGCTTCACTGTCATTGAATGGGGAGGCGTGATCCAATAGGTCTAATAAACGTGAGCACCCCGCCGGTTGTTACCAGCGGGGTGTCGGTTTATCGTTTAGTGAGCGGTCTTCGCCACACGGAAGCTGTGAATCGTCAGTGTGACGGCGATCGGCAGGATCATGAGATTGAAGGCGCGGGTCTTTGCATCCTCGAACGGCTCTTGGATGTCGAAGACCATCACGATCATCGCGTAGATCAACATGAGCTCCGCGCCGATGATCAGCGATTGCCTGATCCGCTTTTCTAGAGGAACGTTCTGCTTTTTCATCTGCGTGTCCCTTGGGTGGAGTAGAAATGTATCACAAATTAGCCATTTTGTCAAGCCACTGTCCACATCTTTTCCACTATTCACCCAGCCTCTCGCGAGAGGCTGGGTTGACGTCAAAGATACTTTCCAGCAAGATAGACGCACTATGAAGCCTCAATTTCAGCGCATTTTAGACCTAGTTAAGCGCACGGGAGATCGTATGATCGTGACTGACGCGGACGGTTCAAGTGCTTATGTCATCATGGGACTTGATCAGTATGAGTATTTACTTGACCATTCTGAAGCTAGGTTGAGCGATTTTTCAGATTCAGCCTACGACAAGGCTTCGGCTGGCATGGATTTCGATCAAAATCACCTTGTTGGTGATTTAACTCCTGACGATGGAGATGTTGGTGAAGAAGTTTTGACACAGGTAAATGGCGTTCAAGAGGACGAAATTCCGAAAGATCTCAAAAAGGCGGTTGAACACGACCTCGCTATTATTGAATCATGGGAAAAAACTCGATCCCAAGAAGAGGCTCAAAAAAGCAAAAAAAAGGTTGACACTGGGATTGATGAGGAGCGGTTCTACCTTGAGCCAGTCGAGTAACCTAAAGAACTTGCGTGTTTTGATGCCCTCTGTTATACTAGTGCCACTTAAAAATATTCGCATTTTTAGCTAAATTATTGTCGTCCTATGGCCGAAGCATTTCAGCGAACAAAACCGCACGTGAACGTCGGTACCATCGGTCACGTTGACCATGGAAAGACCACTCTCACTGCAGCTATCCTTGCCGTACTTAGTGCGGCTGGTATGAAGGCGCAACCGAAAGGTGTTGAGGATCTCGATAAGGCTCCAGAATCTAAATCCCGTGGTATTACGATCGCCACGGCGCATTGTGAATACGAGTCTGAAAAGCGCCATTACGCGCACGTTGATTGTCCGGGTCACGCCGACTATGTAAAGAACATGATCACCGGCGCCGCCCAGATGGATGGCGCTATTCTTGTGGTCTCTGCCGCTGACGGTCCAATGCCTCAAACCCGCGAGCACATCCTGCTTGCTCGTCAGGTCGGCGTGCCGTCGGTCGTCGTGTTTTTGAACAAAGTTGACATGGTTGACGATCCGGAACTCATTGATTTGGTTGAGGAAGAAATTCGTGATCTTCTAAAGAAGTACGAATACCCAGGTGACACCACCCCGATTATCCGTGGTTCGGCCCTTAAGGCGTTGAACAGTCCGAGCGATCCAGAGGCCGCGAAGCCTGTGCTCGAGCTCATCAAAACGCTTGATGAGTACATTCCAGAACCTGTGCGCGAGCTCGACAAACCATTCCTTATGCCTGTGGAGGATGTCTTCTCGATTGAAGGTCGTGGAACCGTTGTAACTGGTCGTATCGAACGCGGTATTGTGAAGGTCGGTGAGGAAGTCGAAATCGTCGGTTTGAAAGAGGAGAAGATGAAGACAACAGTTACCGGTATTGAAATGTTCAATAAGAGTCTTGACGAAGGACGCGCCGGTGATAATGCAGGTGTTCTTCTTCGCGGGACAAAGAAAGAGGAAGTCGAGCGCGGTATGGTGCTATGTAAACCGGGCACCGTGACTCCGCACACGGAATTTCAGGCCGAGGTCTATGTCCTAACAAAGGAGGAAGGTGGACGCCACAAGCCATTCTTCAAAGGCTACAAGCCACAGTTTTACATGCGTACGACCGATGTGACTGGTGAGATCACGTTGCCAGAAGGAACCGAGATGGTCATGCCTGGCGATACCATTAACCTAGTGGTGACACTCATACAACCTGTTGGTTTGGAAGAGTCCCAGCGTTTTGCTATCCGTGAAGGTGGGCATACTGTGGGCGCTGGTGTGGTAACGAAGATCGTCAAATAACCGATAAACCAGTAGAGGCGGATTTATATCCGCCTCTACAGGATAAAAATCTCGTCGTACATTTTATGGCAGGAACCGCAACACAGACACCAGAAGCGCCAGTTCAACGCATTCGTATCAAGATTCGTGCGTTCGATCATCGTATGATAGATCAGGCAACCGAAACAATCATCAAAACGGCCGAACGTTCTGGTGCAAGGGTGCTTGGTCCAATTCCGCTTCCGACCGAGAAGCGCAAGTATACCGTGAACGCGTCAACGTTCGTCCACAAGACGGCGCGCGAGCAGTATGAGATGCGTATTCACAAGCGACTCATAGACTTGGTAGAGCCTACGGAGCGCACTGTTGATTCGCTCATGAGCTTAAACCTGCCGTCGGGTGTTGACGTCGAAATCAAATTGTAAATATCGTAAACCTTATCCAGAGAACAAAGAAGAAAGATCCCCCTTCGCTAAAGCTACGGAGGAAAACCTTCTTGCGCTTCCGAGGATGAGATAGGAGACCGTTCAATGAAAATTTTACCGCGCCTTTCAACGGAAGCGCCTACCCGCAGGCAGGTTCGAAAAAGGCTGGAAGTTTTGTGCTCACCACCGTGGGCTCATAGCTTCTCGCTTTTTTGTATGAAAGCCCTACTTGGGAAAAAGATGCACATGACGCAATTCTTCAACGCTGACGGGACAGTAATTCCCGTTACCTTGGTTGAGGCTGGCCCATGCGTGGTCACTGATGTAAAAACGCAGGAGAGCGACGGATACGTCTCTATCCAGCTTGGGTTTGGTACTGATAAGCATGTCAAAAAGGCGCAGTCGGGCGCATGGAAGGAACTTGGTGCGTTTGAGCTCGTGCGTGAATTTCGGACAGAGCAGGAAGATGTGGCAAAGCGCGGTGACGTTTTTGATGTCACTGTTTTTGTTATCGGCGATCATGTGGATGTGACAGGAACATCGAAAGGTCTTGGTTTCCAGGGTGTCGTGAAGCGCCACGGCTTTCACGGTGGTCCAGCCTCGCACGGTCACAAGGACAACTTGCGCATGCCTGGATCAATCGGTGCCGGTGGGGTACAGCGCGTCTTTAAAGGGATGCGCATGGGTGGTCGTATGGGTTCTGATCGCGTGACCGTCAAGAATTTGGAAATTGTGCAGATTGATGCGACGAAGCATGTGCTAGCGATTAAGGGTGCGCTTCCTGGTGCTACAGGCTCGCTCGTGATGATTGAAGGGCGTGAAGGCAAATCTATTTGGGATAACTAGATATGGCAAAGGTAAAACTCTACAACTTGCAAGGAATTGTCGCCGGTGAGCTTACGCTTTCTGATGAGCTGTTCGGCGTGGCTCTGAAGCCGGCTGTGGTGCATGAGGCTTACATCGCACAGCTTGCCAATGCTCGTCAGTCGCTCGCACACACTAAGACGCGCGGTGATGTGAGCGGAGGTGGAAAGAAGCCGTGGAAGCAGAAGGGAACAGGACGCGCACGTCACGGTTCTACACGCTCACCAATTTGGGTTGGTGGAGGTGTGACCTTTGGCCCGCGCAGTGATCGCGATTTTACTATCAAAGTGAATCGCAAAGTTCGTCGAAGCGCTCTGCGTATGATCCTCTCTGATCGTCTCAAGAATGATTGTTTTATTGCTCTTGAGGAGTTTACCCTCCCAGAGGGAAAGACGCAGGTGCTCGTAAAGGCTTTGCAATCGTTGCCGGGTAGCGAACGCCCAACGCTTATTGTTGTAGATCCGAAGAATAACAAGGTCCGCCGTGCCGCTCGCAACCTCCATTGGGTGACAACGATTGCTCCGACGAGCCTTAACGTGCGCGATCTGTTACGTCATGAGTTTGTGATGGTGGCAAAAGCCGATATTGAAACAATGACAAAGACATACGGTATCTGATATGAACATCTTGAATCGTTTCAAATCGAAGAAAGAGCAGGAAGTTGAACAAAAGGGTTCGACGGTTGCGGATGTGTCGGTACAAGAGAAAAAGGAAGAAACGAAAAAAGTTGTACCAAAGAAGGAATCGAAGAAGATCAAGCTAGTGCGTGAGGCAACCACGAGCGTCATTCTACAGCCACTTGTCACGGAGAAGGCCGCGCGACTCTCTACACTCAACACTTATGTGTTTCGCATTAATCGTCGCGCGACGCGCGTGCAGGTCATGGAAGCATTTACTGATTTGTACGGAGTGCAACCGATACGCGTCAACATCATCAATCATCGCGCCGAGCCTGTGCGTTTTGGTCGGCTTACCGGCAAGCAGACAGCGTGGAAGAAAGCGATGGTGACACTCCCGAAAGGAAAAAAAGTTCAAATTTACGAAGGTATTTAATTTTGTATGCCAGTCAAGCTCTACAAAAAAAATACTGCAGGTCGTCGCATCTCGAGTGTGGATACATTTGAGGATATTACTTGTGTGAAGCCAGTGAAGGCGCTTGTGCGTATTAAGAAAAAATGGTCTGGTCGTTGCAACAGTGGAAAGATCACGGTGCGTCATCAAGGAGCCGGTGCGCGACGTTTTGTACGTCTTATTGATTGGAAGCAGGAGAAACGAGATATTCCGGCTATCGTGAAGACGATTGAGTATGATCCAAATCGTGGTGCGCGCATCGCGCTTGTGACGTATAAGGATGGTGAGAAGCGCTACGTGCTTGCGCCACATGGCATGAAGGTTGGTGATGTGGTTCTGACAAGCGCCAAAAAGGAAGGAGCGCCGATTAAAGTCGGGAATCGTATGCCACTTGAGTTTATTCCGATCAGTATGGGGATATTCAACATTGAGCTTGATCCTGGCAAGGGTGGGCAAATGGTGCGTGGAGCTGGTAATATAGCGACTCTTGTTGCGGTAGAGGGAGAGTTTGCCATGATTCGTCTTCCTTCTGGAGAAATTCGTCGGGTGCTCAAGGCGTGCATGGCCACGATTGGTCAGGTTTCAAACCCCGATTGGGGACTCATTCGTTGGGGCAAAGCTGGACGTATGCGTCATCGTGGTATACGTCCGAGTGTTCGTGGAAAGGCGATGAATCCTGTTGATCACCCGCACGGGGGTGGTGAGGCCAAGAACTCGATTGGTTTGAAGCATCCGAAGACCCCGACCGGTAAGCCAGCTCTTGGTGTGAAGACGCGCCGTCGGAAGGCGTCTGATGCTATGATCATCTCGCGTCGCGCCAAGAAGAAACGCTAAAGATTTCATTAACCTATGTCACGCAGTCTCAAAAAAGGTCCCTACATTGATGCAAAGCTCGCTGAAAAAGTCAGCAAGCTTAAGGTTGGCGATTCCAAAGTGATCAAGACATGGGCGCGCGCCAGCACTATCACCCCACAAATGGTTGGCTTTACGATCGGTGTGCATAATGGCAAGGTATTTGTGAATGTGCGTATTGTTGAGAACATGGTTGGCCACAAGCTCGGCGAGTTTTCTCCAACACGCAAATTTGTGAGGCACGGTGGCGCGGACAGGGGACCAGCTACGGCTTCTACCGGCGCAACACCGGCAAGCGCACCATCGGCATCGCCTACCGTCAAGAACAAGAAATAAGATATGGAAGTCATCGCAAAAACACGCTATCTACGAATGTCTCCGCAAAAAGTGCGGCTCGTGCTTGATGCTGTGCGCGGAAAGACGGTGGTTGAAGCGCGCGTTCAGTTGCGATTTTTACAGAAGGCCGCGTCCGAGCCAGTGCTCAAACTCATAAACTCGGCTGTTGCAAACGCGACCAACAATTTTGGTATTTCAGAAGACGGATTATGGGTGAAGAAGATTACCGCAGACGGTGGTCCAATTCTGTATCGCTATCGTCCGGCCGCGATGGGACGATCCACGCCGATTCGCAAGCGCACCACGCACATCACGGTCGTTCTGGAATGTGATACCAAAGAGGTGAAGGCCAAAAAAAACAAGAAATAGATGTATGGCTCATAAAGTAAATGCACGCGCATTCCGACTTGCGACAGTCCACGGCAGTGATGCCAAATGGTTTGGACGCAAAGACACCCTCAAGAAATTCCTTGAGGAAGATGTGAAATTGCGCGGGTTCCTTTTGAAAAAATTGAAGGAAGCTCAAGTTGATCACATTGATTTCGAACGCACCAATCAAAATGTGACGATTATTGTGCATTCAGCAAAACCAGGTGTGATTATTGGGCGCGCTGGCGTTGGTATTGAGGATCTCAAAAAACAACTCCTTGGCGAGTTCTATCGCGGTCGTCGCGTTACAATGAATATAAACGTGCAGGAAGTGAGCAGGCCTTCGTTGTCTGCGACGATTGTAGGACAGCAGATTGCCACCGACCTTGAAAAGCGTATGCCATTCCGTCGCGTTATGAAGATGGCGATTGAACGCGTGATGAAGGCTGGAGCGCAGGGTGTGCGGGTGAAGGTTGGTGGTCGCTTGAACGGCGCAGAAATCGCTCGTGATGAGACATTGAGTTCCGGAAAAATTCCACTACAGACTCTGCGTGCCGATATTGACTTTTCACGCACAACCGCCTATACAATCTTCGGCACGATTGGCGTGAAAGTGTGGATTTATCGCGGGGAGATTTTTGAAGAAAAGAAGAAAGAGCAGACAGACTAATATGTTGATGCCGAAAAAGGTCAAACACCGCAAACCACACAAGGGACGCGCAAGTGGCCAACGCCTCGCTTCCCAGAAGGTTGTCGTTGCCTTTGGAGAGTTTGGATTGAAAGCCATGACAGAGTCATGGGTGAGCTCTCGACAGATTGAGGCCGCGCGTCGCGCCATGACGCGCTCAATCAAACGCGGTGGCAAAATCTGGATTCGCATTTTTCCTGATCATGCTGTGACGGCCAAAGGATCAGAGATGCCGATGGGTAAAGGAAAAGGTGCCGTTGATCACTACGTGGCAATTGTTCGAGCAGGCACGATCATGTTTGAGATGTCAGGCATTGACGCGCCAGCCGCCAAGGAAGCTCTGCGTTTGGCTTCTCACAAGCTCCCGATGAAAACGCGATTTGTGGAACGTGTCTAAATATATGCACTACGAAGAACTCACAAAACTCACTATACAGGATGTGCAAAAACGGCTGAATGAAGCGCGAGCGCGTTTACAGGAGCTTCGTTTTAAGCTCGGCGCCAATCAAGTGAAGAATGTACGCGAGGTGCGCATATTGCGTAAAACTATTGCCCGCGCACAGACCATCTTACATGTGAAAGGCGTAGCAAAATAATATGACAGAGCAAAAGAATGGACATCGCCGTCTGACCGGAGTCGTCGTCAGCAATAAAATGCAAAAGACGATTGTGGTTCGAGTTGATCGCACTGTGACGCATCCGAAATATGGGAAGCGCTACCGTGTGAGTAGCCGTTTTAAGTCACACGACCAGAATGGCACTGCCAAGATGGGGCAGAAGGTGACGATTGAGGAGTGTCGTCCACTCTCGAAGGAGAAGCGCTGGCGATTGGTTGAGGACAAAACTTCTTAAATATGTTGCAACATCGTTCTATGATTGCCGTAGCAGATAATAGCGGGGCCAAAAAGCTCCAAGTTATTCGCGTACATGGCGGATACAAAAAACGTTACGCACATATTGGCGATATTGTAACGGCTGTCATTAAGGAGGCACAGCCAAACAGCGGTGTGAAGAAGAGTGACATTGTGAAAGTCATTATTGTGCGCACGCGTAAGGAAACGCGTCGTACTGATGGTTCCTACATCCGTTTCGATGAGAACGCTGGCGTGATTGTGGATCTTAAATCGAAGGATCCGAAAGGCACTCGCATTTTTGGACCCATTCCACGTGAACTGCGCGATTTGGGGTTCACTAAAATTATTTCCCTCGCTCCAGAGGTGCTCTAATATGAAGATCAAGACAGGTGACAAGGTGCGCGTGATCGCCGGAAAAGACGCCGGCAAGGAAGGAAAGGTCATTCAGACTTTTCCGATCCTTCAGCGTGTCATCGTGGATGGTGTGAATATGACTGTGAAGCACATCCGCGCTCGCGGTAAACAGAAAGGACAGCGCGTGGAGTACAACGCACCGGTTCATCTATCCAATGTTCAACTCATCGGCTCTGCTGGAAAGGTGGGACGTGTTGGAAAAAAGTTTTTAGAGAAAGATGGCAAGCGTGTAAAAGTACGTGTTTTACGCCACGGAAAGACTAGCGAAGATCTCGCATAATATGAAATGGACGGCTGAATGTTACCGTACAACGATTGTGCCAAAGCTTAAAGAGCAGTTTGGCTTTAAAAATGTGCACCAAGTCCCTCGCATCGAAAAGGTAACGGTGAACGTTGGTTTGAGTAAGGCGCTTAAAGACGCGCGGTACATGGATATTATTGAGTCTACGCTGGCGCGTATTACTGGGCAAAAACCTATAAAGACTTTATCACGAAAATCTATTGCGAATTTCAAGATTCGTGAGGATTTACCTGTTGGGATGAAGGTGACATTGCGTGGAAAACATATGTGGGATTTCCTCGATAAGTTACTGAACGTCTCATTTGCACGCGTGCGTGACTTTCGTGGTGTTTCCGAGTCTTGCGTTGACACGCTCGGAAATTTCTCCTATGGTTTCGTGGAACAGACACCTTTTCCGGAGATTACACCAGACGAAGCGGATCTTTTGCACGGACTCCAAGTGAATGTGACAACGACTTCAATGACGTACCAACACGGACTTGCTCTCTTTAAACTACTCGGCGTTCCTTTTTCGGCCAGAGGTGTTCGTCCAGCCAAGTCGGTCGGGCGTGGATCCGCCTTTACCGTAAAGAAACACACCAAATAATGTATGGCCACAGAAGGACAAAAAGCAAAATCTGCTCGCAAACCAAAGTACTCGACTCGTCTTGTTCGACGTTGTTGGCGCTGTGGTCGTAAGCGCGGATTTATGCGCGACTTCAACCTCTGTCGTATTTGTTTCCGAGAATTGGCGCATCTTGGGGCGATTCCAGGCCTTACGAAATCAAGTTGGTAGTTCGACAAGCTCACTATGATTACAGATCCAATTTCAGACATGCTGACACGTATCCGTAACGCAGCTATCGTCAAGAAGGCCGAGGTGATTTTGCCGTCTTCAAAAATTAAGTTTTCTATCGCAAAAATTCTAGAGAAAGAAGGCTACTTGGCAAATGTACGACAGACAGATAAAGGACCGCAACGGACGATGACTTTGCAGTTGAAGTACGAGAATGGACAGTCCGTTGTCCATAAGATTCGTCGCGTTAGCACGCCAGGCCGTCGGGTGTATTCAGCAGCGTCAGAATTACCACGTGTTCTTTCTGGTTTTGGTATCGCGGTAATTTCTACGCCGAATGGGCTTATGACGAACCGTGAAGCACGCAAGCGCAAGTTGGGTGGAGAAGTTATTTGCGAAGTTTACTAATATGTCACGCATTGGAAAAAAACCGATTGTCATTCCTTCTGGGGTAGACATCACAATAACTGGCTCTACTGTGACAGTGAAGGGCGCCAAAGGCACGATCACCTACGAAGTGAATTCTCGCGCTAGCGTTGTGATTAGCGATGGGGAAAATGGAAAGGAACTCAAAATAAACGTCGCTAATACGTCGGACTCATTCGGGCGCTCCATCTGGGGCACGACGCGTGCTAATCTCGCCAACCTCATCAAAGGGGTAACCGAAGGATTCTCAAAGTCTCTTGAAGTGATTGGTGTAGGTTATAAAGTGAACGTTCAAGGACAGAAGATTGTTCTGGAGGTTGGTTTTTCACATGATGTTGATGTACCACTGCCGACGGGAATAACGGCGACTGTAGAAAAGAACATCCTTACGCTTTCCGGGATTGATAATGTGGCGCTTGGACAGTTTGCTTCTCGTATTCGTTTGGTTCGTAAACCAGAACCATACGGCGGAAAAGGAATTAAGTACACGACGGAGACGGTTCGTCGCAAAGCAGGGAAGACAGCCAAGACTGGCGAATAGAAATTTTATGAAAGATCGTATTGTTCAAAAACGAGAACGAGCCTTTCGTCGCGCGCAACGCGTGCGAGCGCGCGTGCACGGAACCGCCGAGCGTCCACGCTTAACGATTAAGCGCAGTTTGAAGCACATGAGCGCACAGCTCATTGATGATGTTGTTGGTCGTACGCTTGTTGCCGCTTCTGATCAGCAGGCCGTGCGTGAGAAAGGTAAGGGTCGCGTGATTACCGCAAGCGTTGTTGGGACACTGCTCGGAGAAAAGGCTGTGAAGGCCGGCATCATGCGTGCTGTTGTGGATCGTGGTGCTTACCGCTATCATGGGCGTGTGCAGGCTCTTATTGAAGCAGCACAGAAGGCGGGTCTTTCCTACACGAATTAATATGATTGGTAACGCAACAAAATTAGTAGAGAAGAAAGGCCGTGGTGGAGAGCGTGGCGAGCGTCGCGGTGGAGGGCGCGGTGGTCGTCGCCGTCCGCAACAGGAACCACGCGAGTTTGATCAGCGTATTTTGGAGTTGTCACGCGTGACCCGTGTGACGGCTGGTGGAAAGCGCATGCGTTTCCGCGTCTGCTTGATTATTGGAGACCGTAATGGACGCGTAGGATATGGCGTCGCGAAAGGAGCGGACGTGCAGTTGTCTGTTGAGAAGGCATTTCGTCAGGCTAAAAAGCATCTCATGCGCATCCCATTAGTCAACGAGACAATCTCTTTCCCTGTTCTCGCGAAGTATGGAGCTTCTAAAGTGTTATTAAAGCCTGCGCCAAAAGGGACAGGAATTAAATCTGGTGGCGCTGTGCGCGTTGTGCTTGAACTCGCCGGTGTGCCAAATATTGTGAGCAAGAGTTTGGGGTCTAGCAACAAGATTAATAATGCCCGTGCTACGTTTGATGCGTTGGAAAAACTTCTTGCTACCGAGAGCACGCTCAAACGTCGCCTCGTGGTAAAGAAAGATGTTTCAGAATAATATGTCCATTGGTATTCACAATATTCGTCCAGCCAAAGGATCCAAGCGTGGTAAAAAGCGCGTTGGTCGTGGTTTGGGGTCAACAGGAAGCTACTCTGGTGCTGGTGCCAAAGGCCAAAAATCACGTTCAGGTGTTTCCGGTCTTAAGCGTCTTGGTGCAAAGCGTTTGATTTTGGGTACGCCAAAACTGCGTGGTTTCAAAAGTTTGAGACCAAAGGCCCATGTTGTGAACGTCGGGGTTCTCGATAAACATTTTGATGGTTCAGTGCCAGTGACTATGGTGACCATGCAAGAAAAAGGACTCATCGGTAAGGGTGCCAAGCGCGTGAAGATTCTCGGAGTCGGAGAAATCTCACACGCTTTGACGATTCAGGGTTGTCTCATTTCAGACTCGGCCAAAGAAAAGATCACCGCCAAAGGCGGTACGATCGTTTAATCACTCGTTATGAATTGGATTTTCCGCGTCTTTAGAATTAAGGAGTTGCGGACAAGCATCCTTATTGTCCTTGGGATGCTTGTTGTGTTTCGACTCGCGGCCCATATTCCAGTGCCTGGGGTGGACGCCTCCTCCATCAGCCAATTTCTTGCCTCCAACCAAATTTTGGGATTGTTGAACGTCTTTTCTGGCGGTACGCTTGAGAGTTTCTCGATTGTGGCACTTGGCGTTGGGCCGTATATTACCTCCTCGATTATCTTCCAACTGCTCGGTATGATCGTTCCACGCATGGAAGAGTTGCAAAAAGAGGAGCAGGGTCGTCGCAAGATTACGCAGTGGTCGCGTATAGCCACTGTACCGCTTGCACTCTTACAGGCGTATGGACTCATCATCCTGTTCTCACAACAGGGAGGCGGACTCGGGCTTGATCTGCGTGGGTTTGAGACGTTGCTTGCTGTTATCACGATGACTGCTGGAACAATTTTTCTCATGTGGCTTGGGGAACTCATCAGTGAGCGCAACATCGGCAACGGTATCTCAATTCTTATCTTTGCCGGCATCATCGCTGGATTGCCGACGTTCTTCCAGCAGACCTTTGCGACATTTGACCGCTCACAACTTTTCGACATCCTCTTGTTTATTATCTTGTTTGTGGTGACGATTCTCGCGGTGGTATTAATCAATGAAGGACAACGGAATATTCCTGTGCAGTACGCGCGTATGCAACAAGGAGCTCGATCACTCGGTGGTGTGAGTTCGCATATTCCATTGCGTGTAAACATGGGTGGAATGATCCCGATCATCTTCGCTATCTCGCTGGTGCTCTTCCCGCCGACAATGGCGCAGTTCTTTTTGCAGGCAAAGTCCGCTTGGATCGCTGGCGCCGCGCAGTGGGTCATTCAAATTTTCCAGAATCAACTCTTCTACGCGATTATTTACTTTTTGCTTGTTTTCGGCTTCACGTTTTTTTACGCTGGCGTCGTATTTCGTCCAGAGCAAATCGCAGAGAATATTCAGAAGCAAGGAGGATTTATTCCGGGTATTCGTCCCGGTCGCGCTACGGCTGAATATTTACAATGGGTTACGAATCGCATTCTTTTTGTCGGTGGCTTTTATCTTGCGACGATTGCGATCCTTCCAAACATTGCGCAGTATTTGACAGGTTCGCAACAGCTGATCGTCGGAGGCTCTTCTGTGATCATTGTCGTTTCGGTGGTGATTGATCTCATCAAACAAGTGGAGGCTCAAATTGCGATGCACGAGTATGAGTATCGGTGATGATAGAGTGTTATGTACAAAATTCTTCTATTTGGCCCGCAGGGTTCTGGCAAGGGGACGCAGGCGGTAAGGCTTTCTGCGTCTCTCATGGTTCCCGCTCTTTCCATGGGACAGCTTCTACGCGACGTCATTGCGAGGGGCGATGAGCTTGGGTTGAAATTTGCGTCAATTATGGATGCGGGAAATTTAGTTTCCGATCAGGATGCGATTTCTGTACTCAAGCTACGTTTGCAGGAGCAAGATGCCGTGAACGGCTACATCATTGATGGTTATCCGCGTAATCAATCACAGTACGAAGTCTACGTGAGTTTCGATAAGCCAACGCATGTGATCGTGCTTGATTTGTCTGATGAGGAAGCGTTACGACGGCTCACAGGTCGTCGCACATGCAAAAAATGTGGGGCGGTATTTCATATTGAGTTTCATCCGCCAAAAATGGAAGGCGTGTGTGACTTGTGTGGCGGTGAGCTTGGACAGCGCAATGATGAGACGTCAGAGGCCACGCGTCGTCGGTTGGAGATTTATCATAATGACACACTACCAGTGCTTGCAGAGTACGAAAAGCTAGGGATTGTTCATTATGTAGATGGAAGCAAGAGTATGGATCAAGTTGAGGAAGAAATAAAAAAATATGTCCTATCAAAAAACAGCTGACGAAATTGACAGGATGCGTCGTGGTGGGGAATTACTTTCTCGTTCGTTACAGGCGGCGATTGATCTAGTGAAAGAAGGGGTGACACTACGCGAGCTCGACGAGATTGCGACGCGCGTCATTCGTGAAGGCGGTGGCGAGCCGTCATTTCTTGGATACAAATCTCGTGCCTCCGACGAGTCATTTCCGTGCACGATGTGCGTCTCGATTAATGACGAGGTTGTACATGGACTTGGCAATCGTGATGTAAAACTCAAAAATGGTGATTTGGTGGGTTTTGACATTGGTTGTTGGTATGATGGGTTATGCACTGATATGGCTGTGACTGTGCCGGTCGGTGGGTTTGATCAGTTGCCCAAAGAGCAGAAGCAACTTTTGCGGACGACGCGTGAGAGCATGATGGCTGGTGTTGAGGCCGCTCGTGTTGGCGGGACTGTGCGTGAGATTTCTACAGCGATTCAAGGAAATGTGAAACCGCACGGATTTGGCATCGTGCGTGCGCTTGTTGGTCACGGTGTTGGACATAAGGTGCACGAAGATCCACGTGTGCCAAATTATGTTGCGACTGATTTGGCGGATATGGAACTTCCGGATGGGATTTGTTTGGCGATTGAGCCGATGCTTACGCTTGGTGATTGGCAGGTGAAGACGGTGGATGATGGATGGACTGTTGTGACGCTTGACGGATCACTGGCCGCGCATTTTGAGCTCACTATTGCGGTGACAAAAGACGGTGTGGAAATATTGACCCCTCCACCACGCGTGGGATTTTAATATGCGTTACCTCGGGATTGATTACGGCGATAAAAAGATCGGTCTTGCGCTTGGTGATGATGAGGTGAAAGTCGCGGTGCCACTGGATGTCGTTCGGCACGAAGGCGAACGTACAGCTATTCTGCTTGCAGAGCTTGTGAAGCGCGAGCGAGTTGATGCGGTTGTGGTTGGTGTGCCACTTTCGGCTGGTGAAGCTCCTCCATCAGAGCAAGAAAAAAAAACGTTGGCGTTTATTGATGCATTGCGTTTGTTGATTTCGGTGCCAGTTTACGAAGAAGATGAACGCTACACATCCTCCGAAAGCTCAAGAATCAAACGTGAACATGGGAGCAATGTATCCGAGGATGCGCTTGCGGCTACTATGATTCTGCAGGCTTTTTTTGATCGGTAGTATGTCCTCCACCTTTCGCACTCATGCCATCGTCCTCGGTTCAAGAGATCATCTCGAGGCTGATCGTTATTATTCAGTGCTTACAGACGAGCATGGCAAGCTTGAACTCCGAGCGCGCGGCTCTCGTAAAATATCCTCAAAACTCTCTTCGCACCTTGAGCCATTCGCCTTGTGTGATCTAATGGTCGTGCGAGGACGTTTTGGCGATATCGTGGCTGGAGTGGAGCGACTTGAGCTCTATCCGATTATTAGAGTTGACGCGCAAAAACTTGAGCTTGCTATGCAGAGTTTTCATTTAGTAGAGGTCGGCACGCGCGACCGTCAACCAGATGAACACTTATTTTATTTTTTGCGTATGTGGTTGAAATTTTTGAACGATGCGCCGTCATTCACCGAGGAGCGTTCACGGTTTTTACTCTCCGCTTTCACACTGCGCCTGCTTGGGTATTTAGGTTATCGTCCAGAGCTTGCAATGTGTGTGAAGTGTCAAGTGCCAGTGCGCCATGAGGCATTTCGTTGGCACGGCCTGCGTGGCGGTGTCGTCTGCTTGAGCTGTGTGGAGCGCGAGCCGGAACAGTGGTTCACATCACGCCCGTTTTGTGATGAGACACTTAAACTGATGCGCTTGTCACTCGGGTTTCCATTATTACGATTGCTCGACGTGCGTCTCCCGGGTTCGCTTCTTCACGAATTTCACGACGCCGTAGACTCTCTGCTAATCGCGCATTTTCCAGTGATTCCGTTGATGATTTTAAATAATTCAGCTAGCCATTTGTCAATAGATTCGCTACAATAGTAGGCGTTATGGATAGGATGACGATTGATCAAATTGGAGCTAAAGTTGGCCAAGAAGTGACTCTAAAAGGTTGGGCGTATAATTTTCGTTCTAGTGGAAAGATATTCTTTCTGCAATTACGCGACGGTTCGGGTCGCGTGCAGGTAGTTTACTCGGCCGCTGAACTGCCCGCCGACCAGTGGGAGTCTTTGCAAATGCTTCGTATTGAATCTTCAGTCACCGTCCGTGGTGTTGTGAAAGCCGAGCCTCGATCTCCATCCGGCTTTGAAGTACAAGGTACGAGTTTTGAAATTGTTCAGCTCGCGCCAGATGATTATCCGATTGGAAAAAAAGAGCACGGTCCAGATTTTCTGCTCGACAACCGCCACCTCTGGTTGCGTAACGAAAAACAGTGGGCGATTCAGCGCGTCAGAGATCGCATCGTGACTTCAACGGCAGAATATTTTCACGAGAATGGATTTGTGCGATTTGATACGCCGATTTTGACGCCGACAGCATGTGAGGGTACTACGGAGCTTTTTGAGATTGATTATTTTGATGAGGCAAAAGCCTATCTTGCGCAATCCGGTCAGCTTTATCTTGAGGCTGGTATCATGAGTCTTGGTCGCGCGTATGATTTTGGTCCGGTTTTTCGTGCAGAGAAATCAAAGACGCGTCGCCACCTCACTGAATTTTGGATGATGGACGCTGAAGCGGCATTTGTGGATTATAAAGAAAATATGCAGATTCAGGAGGAGCTTATCTGTCGCATTGTCGCAGATGTTTTGGTACATTGCGAGCTCGAATTGAAAGTTCTTGAGCGTGACATAGAGCCTCTTAAAAAAATTAAAGCGCCGTTTGTTCACCTCACCCACGCGGAAGCAGTGTCAAAACTGCGCGAGCTCGGCAGTGACATTGGTGCGATGGATGATCTTGGAGGTGATGACGAGACCGTGCTCACCAGGCTTTATGAGCAACCGATTTTCGTGGAGCAATATCCCGCGGTCGTCAAAGCGTTTTACATGAAACCAAATCCATCTGATCCAACGCGCGTGCTTAACAACGATTTACTTGCACCAGAAGGGTATGGAGAGATTATTGGTGGTAGTCAACGCGAGGATGATTACGATAAACTGCTGGCAAAAATTCGTGCGCATAATCTGCCAGAGAAGGCCTTCGCATGGTATCTTGATTTGCGCAAGTATGGTTCTGTTCCACATTCTGGATTTGGTTATGGGCTTGAGCGTGTCACAGGATGGATTTGTGGGTTACAGCACATTCGCGAAACGATTCCGTTTCCAAGACTCATAAATCGTCTGACGCCGTAGTATGAAAAAAACATTTTTTCAATGGACGGTTCTTATCCTGATTGGCGTAGGGATTTGGTGGTTCACAAAATAAATTATGCAACGAACTTGGATTATCGAGACAAAGGATAAGATCGGGGAGACCGTCAAACTCAACGGCTGGGCGCATGGCATTCGGCGCATGGGCGATAAGCTCGTCTTTATTGATTTACGCGACGCAAGTGGCATCGCCCAAGTTGTTTGTTACAAACCAGACTTGAGTATCGAGGCGATGGCGGTGATTGATGAGCTTGGCGCGGAGTATGTGCTTGAAGTTGAAGGCGTCATACAAAAGCGCGGTGAGAAGCAAGTGAACACGGAGATGCCTACAGGCATGATTGAGATTGCCTTGAAAGCAATTATGGTTTTAAATCGTTGCAAGACGACGCCGTTTGAGATTGATAAGGATACGATGCCGGTGAACGAAGAGCTTCGTTTGAAATATCGTTATCTTGATTTGCGAAGCGAGCGTTTGCAAAAAAATATTCGTTTGCGCAATGAATATGTCCAAGCCTGTCGTCAATATTTGCTTCAAAACCGTTTTGTGGAGATCGAGACTCCTTATCTTACGAAGGCGACGCCAGAGGGTTCGCGTGATTTTATTGTGCCTTCGCGCCTTCAGCCGGGAAAGTTTTTTGCTTTGCCTCAAAGTCCACAACAATACAAACAGTTATTAATGACAGCTGGATTTGAGCGTTATTTTCAAACCGCACGTTGTTTTCGCGACGAAGATCCTCGTGCTGATCGTGGGTTTGAACACACGCAGATTGATATTGAGTTGAGTTTTGTAGAGCGCGAAGAAGTTATGCAGGTGATCGAAGCGATGATAATCAAGTCCATCGAGTCGCTTGGTTTCACCATTAAAGAAAAGCCGTTTCCGCGGCTGACGTATCAAGAGTCCATGGCTAAATACGGAGCAGATAAATTTGATCTGCGTTCAGAAGAGGACAAAAAAAATGGCGTTCTCGCCTACGCATGGGTCGTTGATTTCCCGTTCTTTGAGAAGAACGACGAAGGACAGTGGACGTTTACGCATAATCCATTTTCGCAACCAAAACCTGAGTTCGTTGAGGATCATCTGGCTGGACGAAACATCAAGAATATTTTAACGAGTCAATATGACTTGGTTTGCAATGGCTACGAAACAGGCGGAGGGAGTATTCGTGCTAATGATCCAAACGTCCTTCGGGCGACTTATAAAACAATGGGTTATTCTGATCAAGAAATTGAACAATCGGTCGGTCATATGATTGAAGCTTTTAGCTATGGCACCCCGCCACATGGAGGCATTGGGCTTGGGGTTGAACGCATGATCATGATTTTGACGGGTGAGAATTATCTGCGCGAAGTGCAGGCCTTTCCAATGACCGGATCGGCTCACACTTCGGTCATGGACGCCCCGTCAGAAATGCCAGATCGAGTACTCAAAGAAGCGCATATCAAAGTCGAGTAGCTATGTCATTTGAGGCAAAACTCGATGCTTTTTCTGGACCACTTCAAATTCTTCTTGAGCTTATTGAAAACAAAGAGCTTGAGATTACGAATGTTTCGCTTGCCAAAGTGACAGATGATTATCTCGTGTATCTAGAAAAGCAAGATGTCCCGTCTGAAGAGCTTGCGGATTTTTTGACGATCGCCGCGCGACTGATTCTCATCAAGTCTCACGCACTGCTTCCGGAAATCAAACTTGAGGAAGACGCTGATGCACTTGCCTCGCAGTTAAAACTCTACAAGGAGTTTGTGACTGCGGCGGAACATCTCGAACGGATTTACGGTGAAGGACGCATTAGTTTTGCGCGAGGTCGTACACCAGCAGTGACTGAAGAGATCATCTTTGCACCGCCGAGTAATGTTTCGATCCAATCGTTGCAGATTGCATTTTTGTATCTTATGAAGCGCCTTGAACCGTTCTTTGCTCTACGTCAGGTTTCGATGCAAAAAGTTGTGAGCGTGCAAGAGCGCATCAAACATATTCATGAGGCACTCAAAGCTCGTGCGATGATGACGTTTCGCGACATTACGGCTGGCGCGCAGAGTAAGCTTGACGTTGTTGTGAGTTTTCTCGCTCTGCTGGAGCTCACAAAACAACGACTCGTGAAGGTCGTGCAGGGTGTGGCGTTTGGAGAGATTGAATTGAAGCGAGTGGATTAGTATGAATGAAAAAATTATTGCAATTTTATTTTCCTCTGGAAAAGCAGTGAGCGTGAAAATGCTCGCAAAGCTGTTAGAGGCGTCAGCTAGTGATATTCCAGCAGTGCTTGATCGCCTTGTGAAGGAGTACAACACAAAGAGTTCAGCGCTCTACGTCCTCGTGCATGATGGGTCGGTACAGCTCGTGAGCAATCCTGCGTATGCCGAGCTTGTGTCACAAGTGAGCAAGGAAGAGGTGAGTGGTGAGCTCACGCGCCCACAGCTAGAAACGCTTGCAATAATTTGCTATCGCGCTCCAGTAACAAAACCAGAAATTGAACAGATTCGCGGAGTGAATTGCTCGCTTATAATTCGCAACTTACTAATGCGTGGCCTGATTGAAGAGCGTGATGACATGGCCAAACTCCAGCCTGTTTACACGGCTTCTATTGATTTCCTGCGTCATCTGGGAATCGGTGCCATCACAAAACTGCCTGACTACACACATTTTCATGCGGATGAGAGGATCGGTAAGTTGCTGACAGAGGCATCTGTGCCAGAAGTATGATCGCTCGTTTGCTCGCGCAACTTATTCTCACAACAACACTCCTTACAGCTCTGCCGTATGATGGAGCTTTGCTTGAGGCGACAGCTGGATTGCCTGTTGCTGGTGAGCGCAATGCGTCAATGGTTGCTTTACAGCTTGTGAGTTCTGGTTATGGATTTCCGAGGGTGAGCCTTGATGGCCCAACGAAGATTGATTCATTGAGTCTTGGGATTGTGACCTCGGCGCAGAGCGTGTTGGTGATGGATGTCGAAAGTGGAGCGATTTTGTATGAGAAAAATCCTACAGCCGATCGCGCGATTGGGAGCATCACCAAGCTCATGACAGCGCTTGTGTTTTTGGAGCGTTCTCCGGATCTCACGGCTCAAGTAGTCATAGAGGACATAGACGTGCGTGATGGCGGGCGTCTCTATCTGGCGGTCAATGATCCTGTGGCTCTTGGAGATCTACTTAAAGCGAGTCTCATAGGTTCTGACAATTCAGCGACGATTGCGTTGGTACGATTTTCTGGGCTTGATGAGAGTTCATTTGTTGATGCGATGAACAGGAAGGCTGATGAGCTCGGTATGACGAATACGATATTTACGGAACCAACAGGGTTGTCCAGTCAGAATCGTTCAACATCGTATGATCTAACAAAACTCGTTGCGGCCGTTGAACGTCAATCAGAGATTCAGGTGCTCACGACTACATCTGTTGCGACAGTGACGCAAAAAAGCGGTCGCACAGTGACGATTGATTCGACTGACGATCTACTTAGAAGTTTTATAAATCAAACACCGTTTGGAATGCTTGCTGGCAAGACCGGATATTTGCCAGAGGCGGGATATGGAATTGCATTGGCGGTTGAAAAGGAGGGAGAGGGAAGAGTGTATGTGGTCCTGCTGGGTTCGGATTCAATAACCTCGCGTATTCAGGAGGTGAAGGGGTTGGTTGATTGGACGTATCGCGTTTGGGATTGGAATTAGAAACTCTTTGACTTTTCCTTTCTGGTGCAGTATTCTTGAATTAGTCCGAACGCATTTTTCCGAAAAAATCCCCCCGCGAAAATTCGGAAAGGCGGCGCCTGCCCGCCGAAGCCTCGGCGCAGGCGGGGAGCCGCACCGCTGACAACCTGCCCGAATGAATTCGTTCAGGCGGGTTTCAAGTTTTTCTTTGGCGGCATTCAATTATGAAATCAACTCGGGATTCATCTTCAAAAATTCGGATTCTGTATTTATACCAATACCCATTTTTGATTTCTCTTTATCATCACCGCCAGTGTAAAGAGTTATGTGAGCTGGAGGAGCTTCGAGGTTTGTTCCAAGAATAGCATTTAACTTATCATAAAATATTTTCATGTCAGGTAAATCCACCATCTGTATATACGACTCTCTTCGCTCTCTTAACTCCGCACCTTTATTTTTAGGGTCGGGAGATACATATTCTTTTGATATGTGGTATCTCTTCGGATCAAAAGTAAAATTCCAATCCGTACTATCCACGAGAGATTTTATTTGCACGAGTGCATTTTGTCTTTCCGGCTCGGGCAATGCTTTTAGAGCTTTCTTTACTTCTCCACCGTTCTTAAATCCCAAAACCGTAATATGGAACTCACCCTTTTGTTCAAACCCTTTCTTCTCCGCTAATTCTTTTATAGCATCTAAATCAACTGTGCTTTTATCAAGGTCGAGAAGCAGGGTGTTTTTACCCTCGTCAAAAGATTTGCCTTCTGGAGAAAGGAAACTTTTTTCTTGCTCTCCCGATTTTGGAGTTTCCTCTTGCTGAGGCACTGGATTGTTGAACGGATTTTCTATACTCATATTTTTTTATTGGTTAATTATTAAAAAGAATTTTATGATTCGGATTAAAAAATTTTCTTCCCCCAAAATGCGAAATCGGGAATTCGTTTTTACCCCCAAAATTGAATACAAATTAGTTGTTGAGTGAAGCGAGGCGAACCAAAACTCTTTGACTTTTCCTTTCTGGTGCCGCGGGAGGGAATCGAACCCTCAATCCCTTGCGGGCAGAGGATTTTGAGTCCTCCGCGTATACCGTTCCGCCACCGCGGCTGGCCTATCACCCGAAGCTCGAAGAGCGAAGGGTGGTAGCGGGGGTGGGGATTGAACCCACGACCTTGGGCTTATGAGTCCCACGCTCTAGCCAACTGAGCTACCCCGCCATGTCACTCGCGAATGGCGGGCTACGTCACTCGCTAATGTGTCGAAAGAATAACAGGTTGACAAGGGCTCTGTCAAAGACTATTCTACTCCAGCGGGGTAGAGCAGCCAGGCAGCTCATCGGGCTCGACCAGGATTAACTCCTTCCGTACCTTATGGACACCAAGACCAAAGGGGACATTGCCGAGTAGGCCGTTACCCTCTGTGCATTAAAGCACGGTTGGGGCGTTCTCAAACCAATCGGTGATAGACTACCTTACGACATGGTTTTCGATGTGCAGGGTGCTCTTGTACGGATCCAAGTCAAGAGTGCGTGGTTAGATCAAGCGTCTGTAAATTATGTGATCGACAACCGACGTACGCGCACAAACCGACGGGTCATGAGACGAGCACCTTATCAGTCGAAAGAGTTCGACTTTGCCATCGCTTATCTCCCAGAGAAAGACATATGTTATGTTTTTCCAACGGAGGTATTCATAGGGTACGGAAGTGAGATTCACATGGTGGAAACTGACAAACGTCAACGGAAACCGAAATCTGCCGCTTACCGTGACGCTTGGGAGTTAATTCATAAATGGGCCGTGTAGCGTGTAAGCGTTACAAGAGAACCTATCAAATTCGGGGAAGCCTTTGCAGATGGTAATCCCGAGCTAAGCGGAGGCCAACAGTAGCTTCTGAAAGTGTAGAGACTTAATGGTAGGGTTCCAACTTCTGTTGGAACAAGAGAAAGTCCAGACCAACAAATTCTGCTTCGGCAGAAGTAGCGAAAGCTATAGTGGTAAGCATAACCCGAAGGTCGTCGGTTCAAATCCGACCCCCGCAACCAAATATTCGTCTGACTTCTACGTCAGGCGGATATTTGTTATACTTGAGACCTCTGCAAAACTGCGTCTTTTCGTTTCACAGGCACCCATCGACCTCACTCAACGTAGATATCCCTACGTCTCGTGAGGCTCGATAGCCCGTTCAACGAAAATCCATCAGCTTTTCAAAGGTCTCACTTGTTTCGTTGTAATCAGATAGCATGGCCCACATCATTTCGGTCGTCAATCAGAAAGGAGGCGTTGGGAAGACCACGACCACAGTGAACTTGGCCGCCTATTTGGCTCACCTTGGTAAATTTGTCCTCGTTGTTGATCTTGATCCTCAAGCGAACGCGACCTCCGCGTTTGGTCTCAACTACAACGAACTGCAAGCGAATGTCTACGAAGCGCTGATTGGTCGAGCGCGAGCTAAAGAACTCATTCAAGCGACCGAACATGAGGGCTTGAAGCTCCTGCCGGCCGCGCCGTCGCTTGCAGGAGCCACCGTTGAGCTCGTTAATGAAATGGCGCGCGAGCATCGTTTGCACAAGACTCTGCTTGAAGTGCGTAACGATTTTGATTACATCTTGATTGATAATCCTCCGTCGCTTGGTTTGCTCACCATCAACGGTTTGGTGGCCGCGGACAGTGTGCTCATTCCTGTACAAGCAGAGTATTTCGCCCTCGAAGGACTTGGACAACTGCTCAATACTGTGAATCTCGTTAAGCAGTCGCTCAAACCAGAACTCAACGTAATGGGCGCTGTAATCACAATGTTTGATCCACGCACGAGACTATCGCAAGAAGTGTTTGCCGAGTTGTACAAATTTTTTCCCAACACGATTTTCCGCTCTGTGATTCCACGCAGTATTCGTTTGGCCGAAGCGCCAAGTTTTGGCAAATCTATTTTGAGTTACGATCCAAGCTCGAAGGCCGCCCATGCATATGAACGGCTTGCGCGAGAACTTCTTTATCGCGAAAATGTTTTATGAATAAACTCACTGGCCTTGGTCGTGGCCTCGGTTCTCTTATTCCGATGAATCAAACAGCGAGCGCGGTTCCGCAAGGATCTGTGCGTATGGCACCGCTTTCTTCGATTACTGTAAACCCGCGCCAACCGCGTCGGCATTTTTCACCATCCGAGCTTGAAGACTTAATGGCTTCAATCAAGGAGCACGGCCTTTTGCAACCGCTTGTTGTGCAGGAGACGACGCGTGGACAGTTTGAGCTCATCGCCGGTGAGCGTCGTTTTCGCGCCGTAAAGATGCTTGGCTTGCATGAGGTGGCGGTGGTCGTGCGTCTTGCTAATGATCAGGAAAAACTCGAACTTGCCTTGATTGAAAACATTCAGCGTCAAGATCTAAACGCGCTCGAGGAAGCACGCGCCTTTCACGCGCTTGTTGATGAATTTCACTTGAAGCAAGATGAAGTCGCCAAACGTGTTGGAAAGAGTCGTTCTTTAATAGCAAACACGATGCGCTTACTTGAGCTTACCGAAGAGATGCAGGAAGCACTCGCGGAAGGCAAAATAAGCAAAAGCCACGCACGAACTCTGCTTGCGCAAGGCGACGTGACAAAACGCGAACATCTTTTTCATCAAATGCTTAATGGCGGAATGACTGTGCGTGAGGCCGAGGCGCGCGCTTCGGCTCCAAAGATGCGAGCGGTTGTTAACAAAAAAAGTCCTAACATTCTAGCGCACGAGGCACGACTACGGGAGATCTTGGGAACAAAGGTTGATATTCAAGACAAAAACGGCCGTGGCAAAATTTCGGTTTCTTACTTTTCGAAAGAGGAGCTTATGGAACTCCTTGCGAGACTGACAGGTTAGGCTACTTTGCGTCCAACCATTTGCGAAAGCCAACCTTTCATTTTACTGCGGGTGGCGTCGCGAATTTTTTGTTGCGCGTGACGCGTACGCGCGAATTTCAACCAGTCAGGACTCGGGCTCTTGCGATTTTTATCAATGACGATTTCACACATATCGCCTGACTGTAGCGAGGTGTCTAGGTTCGCGAGCTGATCGTTGACGCGCGCGCCTGTGCACTTATTTCCGATGTCGGTGTGAATGGCGTAGGCAAAATCCACAGGGGTCGCGTTTTCTGGCAGGTCAATTACATCGCCTTTTGGAGTAAAGACAAAAATACGGTCTTTGAATACCTCGAGCTTCATCTCTTCGAGTTGCTCGAGCACATCCTTTTTCGCTTCGAGCGTCTTTTGAATTTGCACGAGCTCCTGCATCCATGTGAGATCTCTTTGACGCAGTCTGCTTGCTCCTTCTTTATAGCGCCAGTGCGCGGCAATACCGTATTCCGCATGATCGTGCATTTCAACGGTGCGAATCTGGAATTCTACGATGCCGCCATTATCCACAAAAACCGTCGTATGCAGAGATTGATAGCCGTTCGGTTTTGGTTGCGCGATATAATCTTTGATTCGGCCCGCAAGCGGTTTCCATTGTTTGTGTAAGATGCCAAGCACGGCGTAACAATCGGACACATCTTTTACAATGATCCGCACGGCAATGAGGTCGTAAATTTTGTTGATGTCATTTTCGTAGCGCTCAAGTTTGCGATATAGGCTGTACAAGCGCTTGATGCGTCCTTGAATCATGATGATTTCAACTTCTGCCTCTTGCAGATCGCGCGTTGTAGTTTCAATAGTTTGTTTTACGATATTCTCTTTTTCACGCACCTTGCGCTCAAGTAGTGTCGAGACGATTTGAAACTCCTTAGGATGCGCGTACATGAAGGCTGCGTCTTCAAGTTCTCCGCGCATTTCGCCCATGCCGAGGCGATTGGCGATTGGGGCATAGATCTCGAGCACCTCGCGGGCCACGCGGAGTTGTTTTTCTCGTGGTCGTGCGTAGAGCGATTTGAGGTTATGCAGGCGATCGGCAAACTTGATAAATACTACGCGCACGTCATCCGACATTGCAAGAAACATTCGGCGCAAATTTTCGGCATACAAGTCGTCACCCGTGTACTTCACCTTTTTGAGTTTCGTCACAGCACTCACAAGTTTGGCAATCTCATCGCCGAATTCTTTTTCGACTTGTTCGATTGTAACACCGGTATCCTCGACGACATCATGCAGGAGTCCCGCTGAAAGAACAGACATCGGCAATTTCATTTCTGCAAGTTTGTACGTGGTCGCAACCGGGTGAGTGATGTACTCATGTCCTGTCTGTCGGACTCTGCCGGCATGCGCGATTTCAGCATATTCATAGGCGCGTCGTAGTAATGCTAAATCTGGCTGTTCGTAGTTTTTTTTTACGAGTGCTTCCAATTCATCGTAGTCATATTCAATTTTTTGGTCCTTGGTGAGCATAAGGTCTAACTTTTAGAATACAGCGCAAAAACTGGATTGTAAAGAAAACCGCCCATGCGCGTGGTGTCACGCAAGGGCGGTTGTAGGACTCGTCAAGCAAGAAAGATCTAGGGGTCATCTTCCTTCGGGGGTCCACTTGAGAGGGATTCGATAGGTGGTATGAAGCCCAACCGTAGCAAGATGTGACGTACATCCGGGCTGATTTTAAACCCGCGCGTAGTATGTACGTTGTAAATTTCCGTTGGCGTTGCGAACCAGACAATCGGTGTCACGTCCCTGCGGTCTTTCTCCTTAACCCAGCGAGAGTACACCTCACGCTCCCACTTGGGTGGCAAACGCATCTCGCACGGCAGGATGATGTTCTTCGTATCTATCTGTGGTCGGTATCCACTGTGCGGATTGTCGCAGAGGTTCAAAATCTCGATCGCCGGAAGAGAACTCTTGAGACTGAACTGCTTCTTGGCAGTCGCCCATCGCATCGGACTGACAATCCGGCTTTCCTTCAACTCCTCCCAGACCTCGCGTGTCCCGGCGGCGCGGGAGGATTCGCGTTTCATGTTGAAGAGGTAGGAGACGAACTCACTTGCGCGGCCGATGTGTGAAAAGGTCTCGGCAATATCCTTACCGATTCTTTTCCCCTCGGTGTATTGTGCCTTCCCGCCAACCAGGAAGTAATGATTCTGTTTGGGGTGGAAAGTGAGAAAGAAGCGACCTTCCTCGTCTCGGATGATGGCCGTTGCGCGTGCCACCACCCGGATTGCTCCTGGGTTCTGTGGCACGGTGGCCTCCTTGGTGGGTGTTCATCCTAGAGAATTGTACAGTCTTTGTCAACAGAGGACGATAGGCAAGATGGGACGTGGCCCAATGTACACACCTTCTGGCGAGATGATGGTGGATGGAAGATGTCCAGTCCAGTTGAGTTCTTTGAGTCGTTTTTCTAGAGCAGGTAGCCCACTCTCTAGGACAAAGTTTCGATACAGCGCTCGACAGCATTCATCTGGATTTCCATCCAGAGAGAAGAGATTGTCGAGGGCGTCAGCGAACAGGATGAGGCAGTTGCCTAAATCCCAGTGCGGGATGCGCCGCAACTTGTTGTCGTATTTGAGCGCATGCCTCTCGTCAAAGTCTGGTATCAGAGACTCAGAGATGCCGACATACGTTTGAGCATCCACTCGAGTGGCGATCTCTTCTCCGAAGAGCTTGGCGATGTCCTCTTTCGCGATCGCCATGTCTTCTGTCACGTCATGCAAAAGAGCGGCTGTGAGGAGTTCACTGCGTGTCACTTCGAACAGGTGTCGGAGGATGAGGCACACCCTGATTGGATGTGTATGCGCTGGTCGTCCGTCGCGGCGTACGGCACCCTGCATCACGTCAATGAGATACGCTGTCACGTCATAGAGGTCAGCTTCAGCGGTGCGGGGGTCGTGCATGGGCTTCTCCGTCCATCTACTCTGCACAGAGGGGGACCTTTTGTCAAGCGACAATATCTCTAATATGAGCTAGAATGTGAAGTATATGGCAGAACATGAATACTTCACGCACGAAGATGATGATGACGATGAGGATCGGTTGCGAATTGCTCGCGAGGCAGTACGCGGTGGAAATCAGACAAAAGGAAAGAAAGAGGGCATTCCTATTCCACCACGAGATTTTAAAATTAAGTTAGGAGCAGAAGATAGTGATGTCTTTTTTGAAAAGTATCGAGAGGCGGAGGAGAGTTTACGTAAAGATGAGCTCGAGAAGGCGCGTGAAGCTAGGGAGGATGCATTGGAGAGAGCGACAAAAATTGAGGTTCCTGAGGCAGACGATTTGGTCAGCCTTGTTCAAATTATTGAGGATCAGCATAAGCCAAAACTTACATCCGCAAAAAAGGCATTTGAAGATGCAAAATTGGAAGTGCTTAAAAAAAACGGTGAAGAGCGCGTGAAAGAGTTTAAGCAAGCTGAGCAAATTTATCGTCAGGTTGTTGAGAAGGTATTTAGCGATCGCGACGCACAGATCAAGGCTGTTTTAGAGCAAATTGAAAAAGACAAAGGTATAGATAAAGCCGAATCAATCGGTGGACTAGGATTGATGATGCAAGCGCGAGAAGATCGTAACACACGACAGCTCACGGAGAAGTTCATCTTTCAGAAGAAAAAAGAAGAAGCGTTACCGGACAATCGTGTAAAAAAATATTTTGCGAAAAATTGGCGTGCGTTCAAGAGTTTGCCAGAGAAGTGGGAAAACGAAATCGAAGTTGATTTGGCGCTTGTTGACACTGATTATGATAGCCAAGAGCGTTGGGCAGAAAAATTGTCACCGGGTAAATGGAGAGATTTTCAGACTTCTGGATTCATGAAAGGTGCGCGCAAGCTCGATCGTTTGGGAGAGCGCGCATGGGCAATCTCCGGACCAACATTCCGACGCCCGCTCACATTTGCTGGTGTGGTAGGAGGTGCGGTTTTACTCGGTCTTGGATACCTCACAAAAAAAGCGTTCGGTCCTGCGTGGGAGAAATTTAAGGAACTCGCTAATGAGTTTACGCTGGGTCAGTTTTCAAAAGATGACAGTAAAGGAGATGGAGGAAAGAAAAAAAGCGGTGGGCATTAGCCCACCGTTTTTATTTACATTCTTTATTTGAACACTTGATCGTATCCTTTGGTCCATACACGAGAAGTGAACCGCATTTTTCACAGCTTCCGCCAGTTGGCTTGTTCCATAAGGCGAATTTGCAGTCCGGATAACGATTACAGCTGTAGAAAATTCTTCCGCGTTTGGAACGTTTTTCAGTAATTTCGCCTTCTTTGCACTGCGGGCATTTTACGCCAGTTGTCTTATCGAGCGATTTGATCGTTTTACAATCCGGATAGCGCGAGCACGAGAGGAAGTTTCCGAATCGTCCTTGCTTGACCACCATAGGTGCCTGACAGGTCGGACAGACTTCATCCGTTGAGAGAATCTGACAGTCTTCACCTTCTTGTTTAAGAGGCTTTGTATTTTTGCATTCAGGGAATCCTGTGCAGGCAAGGAACTTTCCAAAACGGCCAAATTTGATGACCATTGGCTTGCCACATTTTTCGCACACCTGATCAGTCGCAATCTCCTCACGTTTAATTTTCACAATATCCATTTCCTTCGTTTTCAAGTTTTCCTCAAATGGTCCATAGAACGCGGTGAGCATCGGCACCCACTCGGTTGTGCCTTCCGCGACACCATCAAGATCATTTTCCATGTTAGCCGTGAAAGCGTAATCTACAATATTCGGGAAATGTTCGATCAAGAGATCAATTACCGTCTTCCCGATTTCCGTCGGAAAGAGGCGCTTACTCTCGTCGCGGTCAACATACCCGCGCGCGATGATTGTCGCGATTGTTGGCGCGTATGTTGATGGACGTCCGATTCCGTATTCCTCAAGCGTCTTAACGAGCGTCGCGTCTGAATAGCGAGCTACAGGCTCTGTAAAGTGTTGATTCGGCGTCACCGAGACGAGAGGAACATTTTCTTTGAGCTCGAGCATTGGCAAAATAACCTCTTTGGCAGTACGATAGATTTTCATGAAGCCATCAAATACGACTGTCGAGCCATTGGCGCGGAAAGTGAGTCCGTTAGCGGTGAGATCCACTGCCACACGTTCGAGTTCCGCTTCCGGCATTTGACTGGCGAGCGTGCGCGACCAGATGAGATTATACAAACGCCACGCTCCAGAATCGAGCTCACCTTTGAGGCTCGCCGGAATGGCGGTTGGATCTGTTGGGCGAATAGCTTCGTGTGCTTCCTGTGCGCCCTTACTCTTTGTCTTAAAACGGCGTGGTTCATCGAGTTGATATGCTTTGCCAAACTGCGTGCCGATAATTTTTTGTGCATCCTCAAGAAATAGATCAGATAAGTTCATTGAGTCAGTACGCATGTATGTGATGCGTCCCGTTTCATACAGATGTTGGGCTAGTGTCATCGTTTGCTTCGCGCTCATTCCAAGTCTGATGTTCGCCTCTTGTTGAAGGCCGGACGTCGTTAGCGGAGTCGGTGGCGCTTTTTTTATACGCTTTTTTTGGATGTCCGCAATGGCGAACGACTGACCCTCTGCACGAGCCACGAGCGACTTAGCATCTGCCTCGCTCTTAACATCCATTTTGTCTATCTTTTTTCCGTCCACGTCAACGAGTTTTGCCTCAAAAGTCGTTCCATCTTTTGAAAACACGGCGTCAATTGACCAGTATTCTTCCTGCTTGAAGGCGTCGCGTTCGCGTTCGCGTTCCACGACGAGGCGTACTGCGACTGACTGCACGCGGCCGGCTGAAAGCCCGCGCTGTACCTTTTTCCATAGAAGAGGAGAGAGCTTGTAGCCCACGAGACGATCAAGAATGCGGCGCGTCTGCTGGGCATCCACGAGTTTCATGTCTATTTTGCGCGGATGCGCAAGCGCTTTTTCGATCGCTGGTTTTGTGATCTCATGAAACGTAATACGATGGAGTTTGTCCTCTGGAATTTCTAGGATTTCGGCTAGGTGCCAACTGATCGCCTCGCCTTCGCGGTCCTCGTCAGTTGCGAGATATATCTCATCAGATTTCGCGGCCGCTTTTTTCAACTCGGTTACATGCTTGCGACTCTTTGTTGGGATGACGTACTTTGGTTTGAAGCTGTGCTCAACATCCACCCCCAAATCGTTTTTTGGCAGATCGCGCACATGACCAAAACTCGACAAGATTTTATAATCCTTGCCGAGAAATTTTGAAATCGTTTTTGCTTTTGTTGGAGACTCAACAATGACAAGCTTTGGCATAATCATCTGTATAAAGCCAGACTCTCGACAATGTGTCAACCGAGAATGTAATAATTGCCGCCGACATGGCGAATTTTTGCTTTGATTTCCATCATCATCACGCAGGAGCTGACGGTCGCGGTAGGAAGTCCGCTTTTACGAATGATTTCGTCCAGATGGAGAGGCTGTTTAGTCAGCAGTGGCAGAAGAATTGATTCCTCTTTTGTATCGGGTTTTGGCGGCTCGGTCGCTTTGCGCGTGAGAGCAACGCCACTTAAGCCAAGGACGTCAAGCACATCATGGGCCGAGGTCACAACGTGTGCGCCTGATTTGAGTAGCGCATTTGTCCCTTGGCTGGTTTCGCTATCAATAGGACCAGGCACCGCGAACACCTCACGGCCTTGCTCGAGTGCAAACTTGGTCGTGATGAGGGAACCAGAGATACTTGTCGCCTCCACAACAAGTACTCCTAGACTCAAACCACTGATGATCCGATTGCGGATTGGGAAGCTTCCTTTAAAAGTAGGAGTGCCAGGTGGGAACTCACTCATAATAGTTCCGCCGTGCTTGAGAATATCGCGTGCAAGCGGAATATTGGCTCGTGGGGTGATCTCATTAATGGGGGAAGCAAGGACAGCAATGGTTTTCCCGCCGACATCTATTGCCGCCCGGTGAGCAACAGCATCAACACCAAAGGCGAGTCCACTCACGATCACGACTCCTGCTTGTGCTAAAGCCGATGTGATTTCCGTAGTGACGCGTTGCCCATACTGCGTGCACCGCCTAGATCCGACAACTGCGATCGTTGGCGCATCTAGTGGCTGGAGCTGGCCTAAAATAAAAAGATGCTCCGGCGGATTTTTTATAGTTCGCAGGAGTGGAGGGTACTCATTTGAAGTAGAATCAACTTGTTTGAGCACAAAATGTATTCAAACGAGTTCATTTTGGATTAAATCAGCAGACTCCTCGATCACTCGGTTAAGTTGCGCCACCTCATCAGCAGACCAACGCCCGAGTACCCAGTCCTCTAATGGAATTTCCGAAGGAGTTGGTCGGCTGATACCAATACGCAATCGTGTGAAACTCTTCTCGCCACCAAAGGCATCAATAATTGACTGGACTCCATTATGCCCGGCACTCCCTCGTCCGGCTTCCATCTTAAACGAACCGAACGGCAAATCCGCATCATCATGGACGACGATCAGTTCAGTGAGTGGAAGTTTGTAATAAGCCACAGCCTTTTGAACCTCCTCACCAGAGCGATTCATATAAGATTTCGGTTCTAACAGATGTGCTTTCACACCACGCCGTTTTAATTCTTCTATTACAAGAGTGCCGACGTTGTGCCGTGTCCGCTCATATTCTATCCCTGGATTTCCTAATCCCACTATAAGCTTCATAGATTACTACTGACTTTTTCGTATAGCTTTACTTTCTATACGGATCGGCGTTCCATCAAAGCCAAACGTCTCGCGCAACCGATTTTCAATAAAGTGTAAATATGATGGATGGAGCGCGTCCTCGCGTCCGCCTTTGACTGTGAGCTCGAATCTAGGCGGGGCAACTCGCGTCTGACGGAAGCGAATGATTTTTGGATGCGCCACACCTTTTCCACGAGATGGACGATGTGCACGCATGATCTGTTGCATGAATGTATTAAGATCCTCTTCCTCCACAAATCTATAACGCTCATCCTGCACATGCGCGACAGCTTTAAACATTTTTTCGACATGTTGTCCGCTCAACGCCGACGTAAAGACAATCGGCGCAAAACTTGCGAATGGGAGCATGGATGCGATATAGGAAAGATATTCTTTTTGCGTATGCGTCGTTTTATCCTTTACGAGATCCCATTTGTTTGCGACAACGACGATCCCCGTGTTCTCTTCAAGGATTCGTCCAACAAGATGTTTTTCTTGTCCACCGATTTGTGCTGTGACGTCAAGCACTAATAACACGATGTCAGCTTCTGGTAGTAGATCAATCGTTCGTTCAACACCTGCTGACTCCAATCCACCGCGTTTGCGCACGCCAGCAAGTTTTCGTACACCTGCTGTGTCAATTAGAATGTATTGCTTACCATCTATTTCCGCGAGCGTATCGTTTGGCTCACGTGTGGTATGAGCGATGGGACTCGTAATAAAACGTTTCTGTCCGAGCACCGCATTGAACAGAGATGATTTTCCGACATTTGGCGTGCCGAGCACCATCACACGTGTTGGAACGGCTTCGCTAACTTCCACGGCTGGGGTGCCAGCGTCCTTGAGTATTTCCCATAGCTTGTCTAACAGATCACCGACACTCGCCCCCTGTAAAGCAGAAACCGCGATCGGCTGTCCAAAGCCGAGAGCCTTCCACGATGGATCATCGGCTGAACGACGATCACGCGGTTTGTCTGCCTTATTCGCCACTAATACAATAGGGCGTTTGGCTTTCTTTAGTTCCTTTGCTAGAGCTCGGTCATCTGGCGCGACTCCTATTTGGGCATCAACAATAAAGACGATTACTTGAGCTCGTTTTACAGCAAGCGCCGCCTGTTCGCGTACATCCAGATCAAAGACGTCGCCTGTTTTGATGTCCTGTCCACCAGTGTCCACGATGCGCGCCACCGTGCCTTGCCAAAAACAATCGGCTTCTTGCCGATCGCGTGTAGTACCGGGAATCGTTGAAACAAGCGCCTTTTGCGCTTCCGCAAGGCGATTAAACAATGTTGATTTGCCGACATTGGTGCGACCGACAATGGCGATAGTAGGGATCATACTAGCGAAGGACAAGATTCGCCGTATTCTCGCCTAAAATGATCAAAAAATCAATATCTTCCTCCGAGGCCTTCTTTTTAGCTGGCTCATCGCTCACTGACAACTCGGTAGGGATAAGCTCGTTAGTGTATATCCATCCAGCGGCTGACATGGAGACATCTGCTTGCAAAGCACTGCGCAATGCTTCCAGCTCTTCTGATTTCTGACCATTGGTGAGGTCATAGATGATGGTATGTGTGTAGTTGCGGTCAGCCGCATTACCAACCTGCACCACTTCGAACCCTTCGGACTGAAGCAGTTGTGAAATTATGAAGGCAAAACCGGTTATTTCAGTCCCGTTTTGAATTTCCAGTCGCACAAACGTTGGGGCATCTTCATTTGGGCTGGAGATTGCGATATTTTCATCTGTTGGTGCGAAGACATTAGCGGCAATGCGTCGCACAGGTCCCCAATCATCATTTTTTGGTAACAACACGTAAGCGCCGTTGATGGTTGTCGCATACAGAGGGCTGTCGGTTGATTCGTCGAGCACATGATGGGTGATTTTTTTTGTATTAATGCTCGGCAAGTATGAGCCAAGACGCGCCAGCTCCCAGACACTCATGTTTGTGACGATGTTTGAAGAGAGTAGTCCCATGATTTTTGTGATGCGCGAAGGATTCAAAAACGTCGAGGCCGAAAGCAGTCGGTCCTTTACCGCAAGCAGAATTATTTGTTGACGCGCCGCGCGCGCAAAATCCGATCCTTCTCCGTTTGTGCCGTGACGCGAACGCACAAATCGCAGTGCGGTTGTGCCGTCCATTTTCTGCCAGCCTTCTTCAAACGCAATCGTCTGTATCAAAAAATCATCTGTCGGATATGAACTGTCCGTGAATGCGCGTTCTACATACACGTTTATTCCTCCAAGTTCATTTATAAGCTCAATGAATCCGTCAAAATCTACTTTGACGTAATAGTGGATTTTTTGATCGAGCAGATCTCCCATAACCTCGCTTGCAAACACCGGACCGTATCCTTCTTCCTCGTTTTCGCCAAATGCGTTGATATTATTTACCTTCCGCCACTGGTATCCCGGCACAGGCACTGTGAGATCGCGTGGAATCGAAAGGAGCCCAATCGCCTTGGTTGACGGACGAAAACTCGCAAAGATCATCGTGTCGGAGAGCTCTGGCCCTTCGTGTCCTTCACCGCCGACACCAAGTAACAGAAAGTTGACGCGGTCGTCGTCCTCGCCATCCAGTTCTCGATCCGCCGCCGGAATCAGGCGTCGCAATCCAGAGAAAAGACCTAGCGAACTTCCGTTCGGATTCTCTCTGTCATCTGGAGAAGATAAGAATACGCTGGTAATTATGACCACCAGCACCAATATTGCTACGCCACGAATAAAATAGAAAGCGCCACGCTTGTTTGGCGTGTTAAGATTTTTTTGTGGATGCAGAAGGTCAATTTTCATTCACTTCAGTATAGAAAAAATTTGACACCTTGCCAAGTCGGTCAGTTTCGTCTATTTTAATGGCAATCCATGGACGTTTAGCTCAGTTGGTTAGAGCGTTGCATTCACATTGCAAAGGTCGAAGGTTCGAATCCTTCAACGTCCACCAGCCTTGATCCATGTTCGATATCGTGATAAGCTAGAGTCATGTTTTTTCAGCGTCAGCAACACCCTATTGATACTTATTGGCACCGCACCTTGGGACCGACTCTAGGCGCGGTTGCTGTATTTTTGCTCGAGGTAATCCAGATTATCGTTTTGGCACTCGCTATCATCATTCCGGTTCGTTACTTCTTAATCCAACCTTTCTACGTCCAGGGCGCATCAATGGAACCGAACTTTTATGACCGCGAGTATCTTATTATTGATGAGATCAGCTATCGCTTTTCCGATCCGGCGCGAGGTGATATTGTTGTCTTCCGTTACCCGCGTGACCCGAGTCAATTTTTCATCAAACGTGTGATCGGATTGCCTGGTGAAGAGGTGGAAATTGACGACCGTCTCGTGCGTATCTATAACGAAGCGTATCCAGACGGAATCAAGCTCGAAGAGCCGTATCTGGATTCCGCCATCACCAATGGCAATGTACGAGTACGATTAGGGAGTGACGAATATTTCCTCATGGGCGACAATCGCGACGCCAGCATGGATTCTCGCAGTTTTGGACCTGTTGAGAGATCAATGATCGTCGGGAAAGCATGGTTACGTGGCTTACCACTTAATCGTGTGACCTTGTTTGAAACGCCGATCTACGACTTACCTTGACTGAATACATGTTATGGCAATAAAGAAAATAGAACCAATCGTGGAGGTACAACCAGCAGAGGAGAAAAAGACGACAGAGTTGGTACTTGTGACGAAAAAAGTGAAAACTCCGCAGTTGTTGCGCGGGTTTCATGACGTCCTTGGTGAAGATCAAATTTATTGGGATGCAATTCATCGTAAAGTCCGTGAGCTTGCCTATGCATACAGTTTTGATCGTATTGAACTGCCGATCCTTGAGCCTGTTGAGTTGTTTGTCCGATCGGTTGGCAAACAAACTGATATTGTAGAGAAAGAGATGTTTCAGTTTCAGGATCAATCTGGCGCAAATGTCGTCATGCGTCCGGAGGCGACGGCCTCAACGGCTCGCGCCTACATTGAGCACGGCATGGTTGACCGTCCACAGCCTGTGAAGATGTTCTACGATGGTCCGATGTTTCGTTATGACCGTCCGCAGGCCGGTCGGTACCGTCAATTCCATCAGTTTGGATTTGAAGCGTTTGGTTCTGACGAGGCGATCATTGACGCCCAGCTCATTTTGATTGCCGAGCGTTTTTTCCGTGAGCTTGGCATCCCAGTTGCCGTGCAGGTGAATTCCATTGGGACGACAGAGACAAGAGCGGAGTATAAGGTGGAACTCGCGACTTATTACCGCCAGCACCGTAACGTTATTTGTGAAGACTGCAAACGTCGTCTCACCAGAAATCCAATGCGCGTCTTGGATTGTAAAGAAGATGGATGTCGTGCGGTCAGCGTGAACGCGCCACAGATTATTGACTGGCTTGATGAACCTTCAAAAGAGCACTTTATGCGTGTTTTGGAGTATCTCGATGAAGTAGAGGTGCATTATCAACTTGCGCCACACCTTGTGCGCGGACTCGACTATTATACTCGTACCGTATTTGAGATTGTGCCAGAGGTCGCTGACGACAAGTCCACCGCAGATTCGTCAACGGCCGATGAGCTTGGTAAGGCTGGTATATCTGGTGGACAGTCGGCGCTTGGTGGCGGAGGGCGTTACGACGGCCTTGTAGAACTTTTGGGTGGCAGACCAACGCCAGCCTGTGGGTTTGCAGTTGGCATTGAACGCACTGTGTCTGCGCTCAAGGGAAGACAGATTAAGCCAGAGGGGAGCAAACATCGTGATGTTTTTCTCGCACAATTAGGAGATGTGGCCCGCCGTAAAGGGCTTGCCTTGTTTGAGGCCTTCCGCGCCGAAGGGATTCCGGTCGCTGAAGCGTTTGGTAAATCGGCACTCAAAGCTCAACTTGAGCTTGCTGATAAATATCAGACAAAATACACCCTCATATTGGGTCAAAAAGAGGTGCTTGAGGGTACGATTATCGTTCGTGACATGGAATCAGGCGTACAGGAAACGGTGGATATGAACAAGGTTATAGGGATTATTAAGAAGAAATTGACGGAATAAAGGTCTTTTGATAGGCTTGCTCCATTATGGCAGAGGCAAAACGTCGAAAAGGTGAGAGTTTTGAGGCTTTACTGCGTCGCTTTAACAAGCGTATGCAGATGAGTGGAGGTATGCTCGAAGCCAAAAAGCGCCGACATTTTGTGCGCAAGCCAAGCGCAAACGGGCGTCGGGCTAGCGCGTTGCGACGTCTTCAGATTGGAGTCAAGCGTGCGTATCTAGAAAAGGTTGGGTTGCTTGTTGAAGAACCGCGATCAGTAAAGAAATAAGACTTATAGGACATATGTCTCTGTTAGATCGCATCAATGACGATTTCAAAATCGCGATGAAGGGACAGCAAGCCTCGACGCTCTCAACGCTTCGGATGCTCAAAGCAGCGCTCAAGAATCGTCAGATTGAACTCATGCGAAATCTTGAGGACGCTGATGTGCTTGCCGTCTTACAAATACAGGCAAAACAGCTTCATGAGTCGTTCGAGGGCGCGCTGAAGGCTGGACGCGCTGAACTCGCGGAAGGCGCGAGAGCCGAGCTCGAAATGATTAAGAGGTATCTTCCAGAGGGCCTTAAACAGGAAGAGGTCGAGGCAATCGTGAAAGAAACGGTTGCGCAGATGCAAGCAACTGCCAAAGATATTGGAAAAGTAATTGGGCAGGTAATGCAGGTGGTAAAAGGCAGAGCAGACGGGAAACTCGTACAGGAACTTGTAAAAAAAATTCTCAGATAACAAAACAGGCTGTGCACAGCCTGTTTTGTTATTTTCGTGTAAAATAGAGGAGGATGGCTCTTCAAGATAACTTGACCGACGTTGGCGCCGCCGCTGGTCTTTCGGGAGGAGACAGTCTTCTTGAGATCATCGGGAACATCATCAGCATCTTTTTAGGATTAGTTGGTGTTATTTTTCTTGTTCTCGTGATCTACGCCGGGTTTTTGTGGATGACCTCGCAGGGGGACGAAGAGAAAATCAAGACAGCCCAGCAAATTTTGAGAAATGCGACGATTGGTTTGGTAATCACACTCGCGGCGTATGGCATTGTGGCGTTCATTCTCGGTTTGATTCTTTCTGCGACTGGTCTTGGTGACGGAAGTGATGATGATGACGGAGTGGCAATTGAATCCTTCTCGGATGCGCTTGGGTCTGGAGCGATCGAGGATCACTATCCGCCACGCAACGGCACAGAGATCCCACGCAACACAAAGGTCATCGTCACATTTAAGGACGAGATGTACATCCCATCATTTGTTGACGGCTATGATACAGATGGAACTTCGACGGACCTTTCTGATGACACAATTCCAACAACTGCCAATCTCAATACTGACAACGTGAAGATCTATTGCGAAGATGAAGAGGGAGAGCAGACAGAACTTAATAGCGATGAGGTCACAGTCGCGTTCACGGAAGATCTTCAGTCATTTGTTTTTGATCCGCCGGTCATGGGCTCGGCAGAGTATGAGGCGACTTGTGGCGTTGAGCTTGGATCAGATATTTTGAATGCGGAAGGTGCTGAAGTGTTTACTGGACGTTCATCAGATGGTTATCGTTGGACGTTTACGCTCTCAACGGAAATTGATTCTACACCGCCTAAAGTGAAGGGCATCGTGCCGACTGATGGCTCCGAATACGCGCGTAACATCACGGTACAGATTACGTTTAATGAGGCGATGGATCCAACGGCTGTGACTGGTACGTACGATGAGGATGAAGGTGGCTTTACACACATTCAAGTACGAGCGGATGAAGATGAGGACGGAACGTATTCGCCAGTCTCCGGAACGTTTGAAATTTCAAGCGGGTACACGATCGTGGAGTTCACATCCACAGACGTCTGTGAAACAAACTCGTGCAATGAGACGATTTACTGTTTGCCTGGGCCTGATACATCAGCAGGGGAGCCAAGCGAGGAGATTCAAGTTGAAATTGCCTCGGCAACACTCTCTGATGCTCCGCCAGAAGCTGAAATTCCTGCTGACGGAGCGGTGGACGTTGCTGGCAATTCGCTCGATGGTGATGGAGATGGCACAGCAGATGGACCTCAAGCTGGTGCGGACGACACGGATTATGACGATTATGAAATTGATTTTAAGGTGACAGATGAAATCGTACTCACACCACCAACAATTGTTTCGGTGAGCCCAAGCGTGCTTGGGCAAGACGTGGCGCTTGATCAGGATATCGTTATTTTATGGGACACGTTCATGAAAGCAAGCACGATGACGAATAGTTATGTCAAAATCTATGCCGATCCAGATCATGAGATGTACTACGTCAATGCAGTGTCATCGGTTGATGAAACTGGCGATGAGCCGTCATCAAGCGAGTCCGCGACGCAGTCCGAGTTAGAGATTCGACACGGGACATTTCTTGACTCGGTGGACGATGATCTCATAACTGAAGAAGATGAAAGCTCTTCGCAATTATACGCGCCGGTGCTCCCCGATGATATCAAGAGTTTGTATCAGAACTGTTTTTATCCAGCAGAAGGGCCTGGGGAAACGACAGGAAGTATCTGTTCTGGAGATATTGCAAGTCCGTATTGTTGTAATGGAGAAACCTCGACGGCTGGGTTTGATGAAACAACATTTACCTGCGAGCCATGAAACTTCCAAAACTTTTTAGCCATCTTGGCCTTTTCGTGCTTTTTAGCCTTTTGCTAACCGGCCTTGCTTTTGCGCATCAGACGCTAGCTGTGGAAACAGGACTCTCGGATGAGTTTCAGCAAGCGACCGGCATGGGTAATGTTGACGTACGCATCATCATAGCGCGTGTCATCAACATCGCCTTGGGACTGCTTGGCGTGATTGCTGTTTCGCTCATCGTGTATGCGGGATTTTTGTGGATGACAGCGGCTGGCAATCCAGAACGTGTGAAAAAAGCACAAGCCGTGATGATCAATGCAATCGTCGGGCTTTTGATTATCCTTGCGTCGTACGCGATTACGACGTATGTCCTGGATAAACTTACAGAGGCGACCGGCTTCACTACTGACTCTGATGGAGGTGATGGAAGTAGCTCCTCAACGTTAGAAAGTAGTTCGAGTGTTTTTAGTGTTAGTGGAGCGTCGCCACAAGGGACGCAGACGATCAAAAATCTCACGGTGCGTTTGACGTTTAATAAAGATGTTGATCCGACGACTGTTGATGCGGCGATTGCCGTTACTGCCACAGGCGCGACAAGTGAAGTTGAAGGGACGTATACCGTCAGTGACTCAAATCCTCGCAAAGTGACGTTCCAACCGAGCGCTTTGTGTGATGGCTACACGGACGTGTATTGTTTCTCTGCAGATACTGAATACACGATTGATATTGACGAGAGTCTCGCAAGCACAAGCGGTCTCTCTCTGACGTGTGGCGGATTGTACGATTCGTGTGAGTATGCATTTACGAGTGGGAGTCTCGTTGATACTCAAGCGCCTGATGTTGAGGTTAGCTATCCTGATTATGGAGAGAGTCTTGAGGAAGATACGATCGTGACTTTGCAAGCGATCGTGACAGATGACGCAGGTGTTTCGCTCGTTGAATTTTATGTAGATCGTGAGCTCGTTGGCGAGGATCAGCCGGATGGGGAAACACCAACAGGGTTCACAGCAGAATATGATTGGGACAACTCATCTTATACAACTGGAGAGAGCTATGATTTTTACGCCGTTGCATACGACGTGGACGATAACGACGCGACATCGGACGAAGTAAGCGCAACTATTCGAGCCGCGCATTGTTTCAATGGTTACGTAGACGAAGATGAAACTGGCGAGGATTGTGGCGGTGAGGACTGCGGAGAATGTGGTGGTGAAAGTTGCACGGAGGACGGTGAATGTGCAAGTGGCGTTTGCGAGGAGGATGTCTGCGTTGATTATCCAAAGATCACAGGTATATCTCCAACGAATGGAGCCGTTGGCACGTACGTGACGATCTCTGGTACAAATTTTGGCAGTAGTACAGGCTCCATTTTGTTCGGCGACACGACAGCGAAGCTCGCTGATTGTGAAGATCCGTGGGATACGGATCAAGTTATTGCTATTTTGCCGGAAGGTCTCACAATAGATGAAAGTTACACGATTACAGTTACTACGAACGATGGCTATTCAGACACTAATCAGGATGATAATGGCTCGCTTGTTGGTGATTTTACTGTCAACGAAACGGTGCGCCCGGGTATTTGTGAGCTTTCGCCAGATGAGGATTTTGTCGGACAAATCATCTCAATTGAAGGGGTTAATTTTGAGGATAGTCAAGGTTATACATCCTTTGTTTATTTTTCTGCGACCGAGGCAGGCGCATACGGCAGTTGGGGTGATGATGAATTACGTGTGACAGTGCCGACGCTTGAGGTCGCTGACTATGATATCTCGGTTGTGGTCAATGGGGTCAGCTCAAATACGGCGCAGTTTACTGTTATTGATGAAGACGCAGATGATCTGCCAACGATCGGCTCGATTGATCCTGACTCTGGTCCAGTTGGCGAGTACATCACGATCTCCGGTGAAAACTTTGGTTCAAGTGTTGGAGCCGTGTATTTCGTTAACGTTGACTCTGATAGCGCGAGTCTTGATGTGGAGACGATCGCAGACGTGGAGTTTCCGGAAGTGTGCGAGGACGATTATTGGCAACGCGATCAGATTATTGTGAAAGTGCCTGACGGACTTGATGCGTCGGTAACGGATTTTGAGATATACGTCGAGCGCGCGGACAGCGAAGATTCGGATACTGTTGATTTCACACTTGAAAGCGGTCCGGCAGGACCCGGCGTGTGTTCTGTTGAACCGAGCTCTGGTCCTGCAGGATATGTTGGCGTGACCATTGCTGGGGAGAACTTTGGTGGGGAAGACGATGAAGGCATCGTTACATTTTATGCAACGGATGCGGACACAGCAACTGGAGCAACGATCACCAGCTGGGACGATGGGGAGGGCACGGTCAATGTGCCGTCAGATGCCGTCTCTGGTCCGATCACGCTTTACGACGTTAATGGGAACGACTCGAACAAGACGAACTTTGAGGTTGGTGATTGTAATGATGATACAGATTTGTGTGACGCAAACACACAGCAATGTTGTGATTCTGGCGCGTGTGTGGATAGTGATGATACATGTGCTGATAGCACTACGACGATCTCTTCACATTACGCGTGGTATTTCTCAACAGGGGCAATTCCAGATGTGCCAGAGGTTCTGCAGGAGTGTTCGGACGATATGATCTCTCCAACGCCATGGGACGGTCGCACCGGCTCAAATGGAGAAGAGGTTTGCGTGAATGCGATTATTTCAGCAACGTTTGATCTCACAATGGATCAGACAACGTTCACAACTGACAGCATCTTGTTACAGCAGTGTACTGGAGACGCGACAGACCCTTGCGCGAGCACAAGTAACGTAGAGATCGCCTCAATTGAAACTACCTCTGTGAGTTTTACAGCGACCCCAACAGCGACATTTGACGTTTCCTCAACGTATCAAGTGACACTAACAGACGACATCACATCCTTTAACGGCGAGCCGATTGAACAGATAAGTTGGACATTCGGAACCAGAGGCTCATCTGAATTATGTGATATCGCTTCCGTGCTCGTTACTCCGTCAGAAGAAGAGATCAACAGTCAGTACGGTACGGCGAATTTCAACGCTCAAGCCGTCTCCAAAGATGCGTGTGTGATTCTGAACGATTCAGATTACACATGGAACTGGTCAACAGACGGCACGTATGCGGACATCGGGGACGTTTCAAGTAGTTGTAGTGGCGCTCCAAGTTCGTGTCAGGTGATTGAGGGGCTACAAGAGACGCTTGCAGACAAGCCGACTTATGTGCTCGCGAAAGAGAACTCTCAAGGACTCGATGATACGGCTGATCTCACGATCAATTTTACGGATCCGTATGTAGTTGATCAGTGGCCAGATTGTTCAACGGCTTGTGTCAATGCGTCCGTTATTGCCGAGTTCAATACAGAGATGGACGAGGACACGATAATCGGCAGTGACGGTGTTAGCGTTTTTGAGTGCGCGGATGAGTTTTGTGAAACTGCGGTTGATACGGTTGATGGGACTGTTGAGCTGGCGGATGATTTATTGACAATGACATTTACAGCTGACGATTACATGCAAGCGAACTCATATTATCGCGTGATTTTGTCAGGAGAGATTGCATCAACGAGTGGCGTTTCGTTGAGGGACTCCGTTGCCATCACGCTCAACTATAATGATGATCAAGATTACAGCTGGACGTTTAAGACGCGCGATGATTCGTCGGCTTGCGTCATTGATCGTATTGAAATGGATCCGCCGTATGCGATTGTAGATGCGATTGGGGCCATGACGACATTTGAGGCACAGCCGTACGGCCCGCCAGATGACTGTTCAGTTTCTGGTCAGCCATTGATAGCAACGGCGTATGACTGGGCATGGGAAGTGGCTGACACGCTGATTGCAGAGCTCTGGGACGATGGCGATATTCAAGTTGCAACGGAGAAAGTGCCTGACGGTTGTACGAGTACGTGCGTGTCGGAGGGTACGCAAAGTTACACGGCAATTTGCGGGCAGGATACTGATGGAGACGGCGATCTCGTTGACACTGGTGAGGATTGTGATGATGGTAATGCGACTGACGGAGATGGATGTTCTGCATCGTGCGAAGATGAAGGGACGGATACATGTGTGTCAGCGACTGATCTAAACTGCTGTGGGAACGCAACGCTTGATGACGGAGAAGAGTGCGACGAGAGCGCAGATGGATGCTCAAATAGATGTCTGAACGAAGGCTCTCGCGAGGCTGGAACGACTTGTGGTGATAGTATCGTGACGCCTAATTCGTCCACCGATCCACTTGGAGGTGGAGAAGAGTGCGATGACGGGAATACGAAAAACGATGATGGTTGTTCAAGCGTCTGTTTGAACGAAGGTTCTTACGCGGTTGCGGATTTGAATGGGATCTGTGGCAATCGTAGCGTGGAATCTCTGGCTGAAGAGTGTGATGATGGCAATACAACCGATGGAGACGGTTGTTCTTCGAGTTGTCTTGCGGAAGGTTACAGCGCCTGTGAAGATCCCGCGAGCGATTTAGATTGCTGTGGTAATGCTGGGACAGAAACAAGCAGTACTGGAGCTGGTGAGACGTGCGATGATGGTAATGCCGTTGACGGCGATGGTTGTTCAAGCGCGTGTCTGTTGGAAGGGAGCTCAACAAGTTATGACGAGCCGAGTTTTTGCGGAGACGCCACATGGGGTGATGGAGAAGCGGAGGCGTGTGAGATAGATGCCAGCGAGCTCGATGGCCTAGTGGAGCCGTTACAGATTACAATAATTGTAGACACAGCACCGGCCGAGGTTGATGAGGAGACCAAACGCGCCGAGACCAGTGTGACAGCAACAGCCGAGAGCGAAGACGTAGAAGCTTCGCTTATCTTGGAGTGTTCATCGGAAGAAGATTCGGATTGTTCTGATGAAGAGACTTATGGTGCTGGCACCAATGGTTGCTGTTATGCGCGTCCTGAAATCACAAACTACGCGCCGAAGGATGAAGATGCCTGTCGCAATTCCGCGATTTACTTTGAGTTTGACCAAGAGATGGAAGCTTCATCGTTTGATGACAACGTAGTTGTTTTGCTGGAGCTCAATGGCTCGGATGCCTGTCCTTATTCTTCGACGACCGTGCGCGCCAACGGATTTTTTGGTCGCCTTTGGCAAGGTATTGTGCGTCTTTTCCATAAGCTGGTTCCCGGGACTTCGGCTCAAACAACAACTTGTGAGATGCCGGTGACCTTTAAGACGCAATCCACCACTGATGGTCAGCGCATGTATCTCATTTACGAAGATCTGCTTGAGGATGATGCCGAGTACACTGTTTTGCTCACAGGTGATGCGTCGCATAATGGATCAGGTGTGCGCAGTGGTAAAGGCGTTGGACTCGATTACGATTATACTTTCACAATTAATACTGGCAGTGATTATTGTTTGCTTGAGGAAGTTGTGATCACTGACACGGACGAGGGCTCTCCGGATTATTTTTCGCAAATAAATGAGGAGCATGATTACATTGCTGTTGCTTATTCGATTGTGAACAACACGAGTCAGGAACTCCAATCTATTCCAGACGTCTACGCCTGGGGGTGGGGTACATGGACTGATGAAAGCCAAACTTCTTTTGAGACCGGTGACTGGTCCGTGTCTGATGAGACGATTTTCTCGGTTGATACCTCGGCTGATGCTGAAGGAGATGGAGCTGTCGTCACTGCTGTTGGCCAAAATGGCTCGGCAGAATTTTTTGTAACTGCAACTATAATAACTGATACGATCTTCACACCATCAACTGAAGATGATGTAGTAACCGGCACGACAAGCGCGACGGCGTTTTTGTGTGAAAACCCATGGCCTTCCATTAAGGCGTTTCCGTTTGAGGACAGCGCGGACGCGGTGACGATGGATCCTGATGAGGACGGCGTGGTTGAGATTGCCGAGCTTACCGCCTACATGAACTTCTCGACTTACTACTGTCGTGATGCTGGAACGGATGTGGCTGAAGAGGATTACGAAGCAGTTGATGCTGTTGCTGTGAGCAATCCGCCGGGTGATGTGCTCAAAGAATATCTTTTTGAAATTTATAATGATGATGTAATCGGCATTCGCGTTGTGCCAAACGAGGATTTATTCCCCGTGAGCTATTGGTACGCGGAGCAGGGATTCACAGGCTCGCCGTCGGAGACGACGATTGATGGATATGAGGCGCTGTCGGATGGGCGTACGACATATGTAAGCGTGGCAAACGCAAGCGACAGTGGAGCAATCTACGCCAACGTGTATGCGATTTCGTACAACGCGAATGCGGATACTGAAACGGTGGCGGTGTACGATCAGATGCTCGACAACTGGACATTCAATACTAATCTTTCCAATACGGGATTGTGCTACGAGGAGGACAAAGATGGCGATCCGTTAAACGATGTCGTTTACACAAACGATGAAGGTGATGATGTCAGTTGTACGGCGGACTTGGGTTGTGATACTGGCAACTGCCACGCTGACAAGGACAAACTTACGCGAGATTTACAGCGTCTCACAGATTTCCGCGAGATTGAGCTCGTGCTTGATGAGTATGGGCAAAATAACGGTCGTTGTTCAGCAACAACAAGCATGAGCTGTACTTCTGAAAGTGATTGTCCTGACGGCGAATCCTGCGAGGCCTTATATCCGGAGCTAACGTCTGGCACGTTCCTGCGTTCGTATGACGTCAGCGCGTGGGGTTCATGGTCTTCACAGTTGAGTTCTGCGCTTGGCACGACGCTTCCTAGCGATCCACTCAACACCTTTGTTGATTGTGGTAGTTCGCCGTTTGATTCCTACGACAGTGCGACGTGTTGGAATAGTACGGAGTCAAAATTTGTTTGTCCTGAAGGGTCACACACATATTTGTATCGAAATGTTGGAGGCACGGCTTATCAGTTGCGCACAGATTTAGAGTTCGCCTATGAAACAGGGACTACGGAGTGGGCGTATGATTTGGATCAGGACACATCAGACAGTTTGATTCTGCGCGCTGGCAATACATTTTTTTCAAGTACGCTTGGCGGTTATCAGGCGTTACCTGTGTGTAATGGTCGGCTTATTGGAGCCACTGCCGTCTGTGGCGATGGTCAGATTGGTGGAACCGAATACTGCGAAACTGGAGACACTGATGAGACGTTGTGTACGGCGACGGTTTGTGTTTCAAGCGATGCGGATTATGATGGAAGTTCCTGTGAGGATGTTGATTGTACAGACGTGACGATCTGTTCCTCAACCACGACTGCGGAAGGCACGCAAGCAACCGAGTGTAACAACAGTTGTTCGGCTTACACACTCAACACGGACGCCGCGTGCGTTCCGATTCGTTGTGGCAACGGTGTAACGGAAGGCGTGGAAGAGTGCGATGACGGCTCACACAATGGCGACTATGGTTACTGTGGTGAGAGCTGTACGATTACCTCTGGTTATTATTGTGGTGACAAAACATTGGCTGGCGGTGAGACGTGCGATTTAGGAGAGGACAACGGCGTGTATGAAACTGATCCAGCGAACAGTTGCAATTCGACTTGTAACGGCGTTGGTCCTTCATGCGGTGATGGTGAAGTAAATGGTTCAGAGGAGTGTGACACAGATTCCGAGACGTATGATGGGGCGCTGTGTCTTACGTATAGTGGATCGTATGCGTTAATGCCTTGTGATTCGGATGATGAATGTGGAACGGGCGTGACTTGTGGTGATGGTGATGATTCTGTGTATGATCAATATTTTGATGATTGCCCAACAACGGAGGTTTGTGAGAGTGGTTCATATATTGGGACAATTTGCAGTTTGACATCTTATAATTGCGACTCAAGTGCGATGACTGATGATGGAGAGTGTTCGTCTGTAGCTTATCCAACTACACGAACGCGTGCTTGTGAGGATGATGTGACTTCTGCTGACGCTTGTACATTGCTGAACACTTGGTTCGCGACAAGTTGTTACGCTGTCGGCGCCTGCGGAGACGGCACTGTTGACGAAAATGAGGAATGCGACGACGGAGACAGTGATAACAATGACTCATGTACGAATGAGTGTACGGCGAACGTGTGCGGAGACGGCTACCTTTACACCGGATATGAGACTTGTGATGAGGGCGACGAAAACGGGACGATTTGCGATGCGGATTTTGGTGAGACATGTCGTTACTGTTCTGCTACATGTAATTATCTCACCGCTTCTGGCGACTATTGCGGTGACGGTGATCTTGATGACGGCGATGAGTACTGCGACGCGAGCGATTTCTCACGTTACTATTGTTATGAGGATGTAGGTGATATTGACGTTGACGATGATGGTAATAGTGACACCTGCGAAGAGCTTGGATCAACCAGCGAATGTGACGGCTACACATGTACTGACGTTGGTGTTTGTAATGGAGGTACTTATGGCGGGCAGTATTGCTCGAGTGATTCTGTATGTGGCAGTGGCTATGAGTGTGTCGTACCGCAATGCGCAGATGATTGTGCAACGAGCTGTCCATTCACTTACGACGCGCAGAATGTCTCGATCACTTCGGAAGAAGCAGGCGCGAGTCCGCAGACAGGACTCACAATGTATTCTTACGGCTCTGGCGAGTATCCGGATGAGGCAACGATCAACATTCCTGCTTGCCGGCTTGTTAGTGACTTTAGCGTTGATATTGATGCAACTGACCGCACATACGGCGATGTTGACATTATCTTTATTCTGGATCGTTCTTACTCTATGGCTGATGAGATTGATGAATTGCGTTCTGCTGTGACAGAGGCGGTAGACACGCTGTTTGATGCGTATGATGGAACTGGCGGAACGATGAGGATCGGTATTGCGTATGTGAGTGGCGACCATGCCGTGGATTCAGATAGCGACGGCCGTTACTACGGTTTTGAATTGGCATACGGCACACTAGGTTCTGAAAAACAATTTGTTATTCTTGATCCGACCAGCGATGAAGATGAAATCATTGATGCGATTGAAGCAAATTTTGCAGATGTTGAGACTGGATATGGAACACCGCTTTTGACAGCAACGAATCAGGCGATTAATGCAATCATGGATTCGGAAGCAGGGATGAAATACGTTATTACATTCACTGATGGTAACATTTATAACACAGCTACTGAATATTCCATGATCGCGGAAAACTACGGTATCGAGGAAGATAGTTCAACGACGTATGAGACTGGTTCGAGTCTTGATGATGAGTACATGCAAAGAATCAGCTCAATGATTGATGACGCGCAAAGTTCATACGATATGACTTTTTTTACCGCGGCGCTCACATCCACTGCTTGCGACATCACGCAACTGCAACGTTGGTCAAATAATAGTTGCACCGCCTTCGATCAGTCCTGTAAGAATTTGCGCGCAGAAGGAAACTACGAGTGCTTAAGTTCATCAGAGACAGGATTGGAGTATGCTTATGATGCAACGAGCGCGGATGATCTCTCGGATATGTTTGATCAAATTGTTGACTCCATTTTAGGAATCAATGTGACGATCACTGATGGCGACGGAAATGTTGGAGGAAGTAGCGTACAGGCAGGAGACGGCATCTCAATTTCACTGCCAGACGCCTTTGAATGTGATGAGACGGATTCGCAAGACACAGCCTTCCATGTCTACTGGAACGGTAGCGGGACAATCTCGTTTGATAATTTCTCGCTTGATCTGTGTAGCCCTTAACGTATGGAAGATTATTCATCACAATCCGGCCTCCATCGTCGCAGACTCATCTTGATTGGTGCGGGCATAGTTTTGGTTGTTCTGGTGGTGATTTTTATCGTCATCTTTTTTGTTCAACGAAATCGCGCGCAAGTCAGCTTGCGCATCGCCGAAGAACAAATGCAGAGCTTGCTTATGACTGCCGAGTCTGCCTGCAATGTGAAGAATGATCCGATCTCCTGTAATGCCAACGTGCGTGCTGAACTTGCGCAGGAATCCGGCAATGTTGACTACTGCACGCCACTCTCTGGAGATGCCTACGATCGCTGTGTGCAGTTTTCTATTTTTACATCTGGAAACACGGAGGATTGTGCGCTCATCGTTGGAGATGAGGCTCGCACAAGATGTGAGCAGACTCGAGCGATTGTAGAGGCGGCTGATTCGTCAGACGTGAAAGATTGTGAGGCAATCGAAGATGCCACATTCAAACAATCTTGTATTGATAATTGGATTGTTGATCAACTGCTCGCAGGAAATTGTGAACCCAAACAGATCACGGACGAGCTCTGTGCTGTGAGTCAGCAGTTGCGTGATGCCATTGTGGCAGAAGATCCAGATATGTGTCTGGTAATTGCGCTGGAGAACTATCAAGGTGTTTGTATTGAACAGACACTGCCAGGGGATCGTGATCATGATAATATTGATGCCACGACAGAAGAGCAACTCGGCACAAGCGACATTTTGACTGATTCTGACGCCGATGGTTTGTCAGATGCCGACGAGATTGAACGCGGTACCAACCCTGCGGATGCAGATTCTGACAATGACGGGTATAATGACGGGGTCGAAGTGTATTCCGGTTATAACCCTCTGGGCTCTGGCACACTTTAGCAACCAAATATTATTTTCACCTTCTATGTTTGACGAAGAACCAAAGGACATCTTTGACGACAAAGCTCCTGTCAATTTGCCGATCGGTGGATCAAGGCCTCCTGCTGTAGTACCTCCTCCCGCGCCACAAGTGCCAGCGCCAGTGACAGTACAGCAGATACCATCTGTTCCTTCTGAAACCGGCGGGAAACGGCTCATTCTGTTCGCACTTCTTGGCCTTGTTATCATCATCGTTGCGGTGTTGTTGGGATATTGGCTACTTTCTACTCGGCCGTCTAATGAGGTCGTTGATAATGACATATTGGAAGAGCTTGGTGAGGTGACAGAGGTTACAGATGAGACAGAGGGGATAGAGGATACGCAAGAAAGAGAGTCACAGTCGCCAGTCGTTGATTCAGATGGTGATGGGCTCACAGACGCGCAAGAACTGGAAGCAGGAACTGATCTAGATAATTCAGACTCTGACGACGACGGGCTTGGTGATCGCGCGGAGGTTGAGGTGTATGACACCGATCCGCTTAATCCCGATACGGACGGGGATTCCTATTCTGACGGTAGTGAAGTGAGTAATAGCTACAATCCAAATGGCTCCGGTCGTCTGTTTCAAGTCCCTTAATTATGGAAGAAGCCCCACAGCAATTACAAATGCCACAGGGGGTAAAACCAACAGGACAAGAAGAGGTGGCGATTTACACAATGCCAGCAGAGTTTCGCGGGGGAAAGACACTAATGACTCCTGTCAGCTCTGCCGTATCTCCTCCTGAACTCAAGGTTGTTATTCCACCCCCAGTAAAAAAGGTATTAGGCAAACCAAAGCGGTTGGTTTCGCCTGTGCTTCTTATTGCAGGTGGTATTTTGTTTTTGGCGATTGTTGGGCTTGCGGCTTATCTGTTGCTGTCTATGGAGCAGGTACAGCCTATTGAGGAGATAGAGGTTGTAGTAGAGCCATCGGTAGTAGTAGAAGAACCAGTGGTTGATGAGGAGGAAGAAGAGCCTGTGGAGCCACAGCCGGGAACTGATCAAGATAGCGACGGCCTCACCAATACTGAAGAAATTTTGTTTGGTTCTGATCCGCGCAATCCGGATACTGATGAAGACACGTTTCTTGATGGCAATGAGGTTTATCATTTGTATAATCCGCGTGGAAGTGAAGGGGTTTTGCTTACTGATGCTGGCTTTGCGCGCGAGTTTGGTGCAGAGGAGTTAAGTTACAGCGTCATCTTCCCGTCGCGTTGGACGGCATTAACGGGAGACACGCAAACAGAGGAGATGCTCTTTCGTGCGCCAACCGGAGAACAGATTCGTGTCTCTGTTGTCGCGCGCACTGCTTCATTCGATCTCTCTGACGCGTCTCTTTCACAAACCACAACAAAGAAAGGTTACCCAGCACTCTTGAGCAAAGATAAGCGGACGACGTACATTCCGTTTGGCGATCTCGTGTATATAGTTAGCTATGAGCTCAACGATGCGATTACGATTAACTTTCTCACAACGTACCAAATGATGGTGAACAGTTTGGATGTGACAACTTATGAGCCTGAAGATTGAGTTTGATCAGCATATTGTGAGTCCATCGCATCGTTTGCGTTCGCTTGAGCGTCAAAAGCTCATACGGGTTGTGGCCTCTGCGCTTGGAGCCAAGGCTCTCGGCGAGATTTCCATCGCATTTGTCACACCAACAGCGATCCGTCGCCTCAATCGTGCTTATCGGCATAAAGATAAAGTGACGGATGTTCTTTCATTTCGGTTGGACCCAGAACTCGGCGAAGTTCTTGTCTGCTACACACAAGCAAAGAAACAAGCCGTAGAACACAAGTGGCCAGTGAAGATTGAACTTACAGATATCATTATTCACGGCATCCTGCACACGTTTGGCTTTGATCATCAGAATCCTAAAGACGCCAAACTTATGTTGACATTGCAGGCAAAGATTTTAAAAGCAGTATGCTAAAACATATTCACTACGCCACCAGGGGTCTTTTTCATGTTTTTCAGACAGAAGTAAGTTTTCGTGTTCAGCTTGGAGTGGCGATTGTTGTCCTTGTCATGATGAACGTTTATCCGTTGATGAATTGGGAGCGGATTATTTTGCTTTTGCTTATCGGTTCGGTGTTGGTCTTGGAAGTTATAAACAGCGTGCTCGAGCGACTTGTTGACTCGTTTAAGCCACGGGTACATCCGGTGGTAGGTGAGATCAAAGATATGATGGCAGGCGCGGTGTTGGTTTCCTCGGTCGTCTCTGCTATTGTTGGCGTGCTAATCTTTTGGCCGTATGTCTGAAAACATTATTGCAGGACTTGATATTGGCTCCGGGTCCGTTCGACTCGTTGTTGGGCAGGCTGTGCCGAACGAGGGCGAAGGAGGACACGCATCGATCCATGTGATCGGCGCTGTTGAGGTTGCTTCTGAAGGGATTCACAAAGGAACAATTACATCGCTTGAAGACGCCGTGAGCTCGATCTCAAAGGTTATTGAGATGGGTGAGCGCATGACAGGGATTCCGATTGCAAGCGCTTGGGTCGGCATTGCCGGAACGCACGTGTTGGTGCAGGAAGGAAAGGGAGTCGTCGGTGTTGGGCGAACAGATGGCGAAATCCGTGAAGAGGATGTGGATCGTGCCATTGAAGCTACAAAGATGGTCGCGCGTCCGACTAACTATGACATTCTGCACGTTATTCCAAAACGGTTTTCTGTAGATAATCAACACGGTATCAAAGATCCAGTCGGCATGAACGGTATTCGGCTCGAGGTTGAAGCTGTGCTGATTCAGGCACTTTCCTCGCAGATGAAGAATTTTACCAAGGGGATTTATCGCACTGGTTTGGATATTGAGGACGTGGTCTATGCCCCGCTTGCCACAGCCGAGGCACTGCTTTTACCGCGTCAGAAAGATCTTGGCGTTTGTCTTGTAAATATTGGCGCAAGTAGCACAAGCCTTATCGTGTTTGAGGAAGGGGACGTGTTACATACGGCAGTTCTGCCAGTAGGTTCAGACCACATCACCAACGATCTTGCCATTGGCTTGCGCACAGCCATTGAGATCGCAGAGGAGGTGAAGATACGGTACGGTCATGCGCTTGCGGAACAAATTACAAAAAAGGAGCTTATTGATTTGAGTGAGTTTGGGGTACAAGGTGAGGAGCCTTTTGAACGTAAATTTGTTGCCGAGATTATTCAAGCGCGTACCGAAGAGATATGTGAACGCGTTGATCGTGAGCTCGCCAAAGTTGAACGCTCTGGCATGTTGCCCGGTGGTATTGTTCTCACTGGCAGTGGGTCTAAACTCGCAGGGATCAACGATGTGATGAAGCAGATGACGCGTCTGCCAGTTGCCTATGGCCAGCTACATCACGTGACGACCGTTCTTGATCACGTGCAGGATCCTGGTTTTTCAACAGCTATTGGACTTGTCTTGTGGGGAGCGTCGGTGCGGTCAATTGGTGGAGGGAGGTTTGGAGAGGTATTGGCAAAATTTAGAAGCGTTGACAAAGTAACATCACAGATGCGCAAGTGGTTGCGATCGTTGATCCCGTAGAGAACGGAGCCGCTCTAGGATTTGGGTCAGGCACAGGCCTGGCCCTATTTAATTTGACACCCACCGTGCCCATGTTACGATGTCTATACTTTTTGTGCTCAAGGGAGCATAAATTGAACACATTGTGTGTTCAAGAAAAGCGAAGGAGGCATAAAGATTGAACACTTCGTTTATGGCACAGGTCAAACCAGAAATCGAAACGTTTGCCAAAATTAAAGTCGTGGGGGTCGGTGGTGGTGGTGGCTCCGCCATTAACAGAATGATTTCCGAGAAACTCAAGGGAGTTGAGTTTATTTGTGTGAACACAGATCTTCAGGCTCTCAACTCCAACCTAGCGCCTACGAAAGTCTCAATTGGAAAAACGGTGACGCGTGGACTTGGTGCAGGCATGAATCCAGACGTAGGCCGTCGCGCGGCGGAAGAAAATGCCAACGAAATTCGTACTTGTCTTAGTGGTTCAGACATGGTTTTTTTGACTTGTGGTTTGGGTGGTGGGACAGGGAGTGGCGCCATGCCAGAGATTGCCAAGCTTGCCAAGGATGTCGGCGCGCTCACAGTTGCAGTTGTTACAAAGCCGTTCGCCTTTGAAGGCCCGCAACGCCGTCGTATTGCCGACCGCGCGTTTGAAGAACTTTCCCAGTACGTTGACACAATCATCACCATCCCGAACGATCGCGTTCTGCAGATTATTGATAAGAAGACGACTCTGCTGGAGGCGTTTGATATCGTGGATGATGTACTGCGTCAGGGAGTGCAAGGAATTGCCGAGATTATTACCGTACCTGGACTCATCAACGTAGACTTTGCGGATGTTAAGGCGATTATGGAGAATGCAGGAAGTGCGCTGATGGGTATTGGTCGGGCCAGCGGTGAGAGCCGTGCGATTGAGGCCGCCAAGCAGGCAATCGCGAGTCCACTACTCGAGGTCTCTATTGACGGAGCAAAAGGAATCCTCTTTACGATTACTGGTGGAAAAGATCTCGGTATGCACGAGGTATCAGAGGCGGCGAAAGTGATCACAGGTTCGGCAGACGATGACGCTAAAGTTATCTTTGGTGCCAACATTGATGAAGAGCTCAAAGACGAAGTGCGTGTTACTGTCGTCGCAACCGGCTTTGATGCGCGCGATCGTCGCGCCTCGATTGCGGGATCAGCAGAAGTTACGCCTCACACAACATGGAGTTCTCAATCGTTCATGCGTCCATCACGCGAGGAGGAACCTTCGATGAAGTTTCGTAGGACAGAGCCGGTCATGGAGCGTCGCGCGCCAATGAGCGCCACTTTGCCACCTCCACAACAGGAACTGCGTCCAGAGCCAGTGCGCCCGATTCCGGTTGCGCCAAGCAAGTCAAAAACCGAAGAAGAAGAGCTGGAAATTCCCGCCTTCATTCGCAAGAAGATGATGTAGGCGCTATACTGTGGCGGTATGTACTGTCCAGTGTGCAACAATAAAGATACGAAAGTCATTGATTCTCGTCTCGCCTCTGATGGCGTTGCCATTCGCCGTCGGCGTGAGTGTGAGAAATGTGACTTTCGTTTTAGTACTGTCGAGGAAGTAACGCTTCTCGATCTCACAGTTATCAAACGCGATGGCCGTCGTGAGGCTTATTCTCGTGAGAAGCTGGTGCGAGGACTCGAACGTTCTCTTGAAAAACGGCCACACACTGAAATTGATTTTCAAAAACTCGTGCACCGTGTTGAGCGCGACATTCAAAAAAAGCGTCGTGGAGAACTCACCAGCTCCGAGATTGGTGAGATTGTCATGCGGGCGCTTAAAAAGTTCGACAAAATCGCCTACATCCGTTTTGCGTCGGTCTATCGTGCTTTTGAAGATGTGGCGACGTTCGAGCGTGAAATCAAGGAACTTAAAACGAAAAAGTAACTATGTTAAAAACTCAACATGAGACGGTGCTGATTGTTGCCGTGTGCGCGAGTATTTTTTTTGGAGCGGTCGCTGGTGGCATGACGAGTTATATTCTTTTACAAGACGACGCTTTGGAGCAGGAGACAGGAACAGAAAAGGAGGGTGCGCCAGTCGCCGGACTCTCGGATGAGACGCAGGAAGCGATTGAGGGGCTCGTCAAGGAACAAGAGGCCACAATTGCGGTCGTCGAGCAGGTGACTGGGGCGGTGGTGAGCATCTACATCGAAAAAGAGTATCCGCAGTACACCTCAAGCTCAAACGGCGAGGTGACGTACGCCTATGAGCGCGTTGGTGGAGGCACAGGATTTATAGTGACGCCAGACGGCCTCATCGTGACCAACAAACACGTTGTGAGCGACACGGAGGCGCGGTACATCGTGACGCTCAATGACGGCACGGAATACGATGCCACAATTCTCGCCAAGGATGTCGTTTTGGATCTAGCTTTTGTGAAGATTGAAGGCTCTGCCTTGCCTACAGTGTCGCTCGGCGACTCAAACGAAGCGCGCGCCGGCCAGACCGTGCTTGCAATCGGCAACGCCTTGTCAGCCTATTCGAACTCGGTTACTAAAGGCATCATCTCTGGTCTTGATCGAACTATTACGGCTGGCACCGGCAATGGGGAATCAGAGGTAATAGAGGAGGCGATTCAGACTGACGCGCCAATTAGCGAGGGCAACTCCGGCGGTCCGCTCATTAATTTGTATGGCGAAGTGCTTGGCGTTAACACAGCCGTCTCCATCTATGGGCAGTCGCTTGGGTTTGCCATTCCGATCAACGCAGTGAAGCCACTTTTGGAAGATGTCGTGGCCTACGGGCGCATCATTCGTCCGTGGCTTGGCGTGCGCTATCTGATGATTGATAAGGCGGTTAAAGAAGAATTTGAGCTCTCCGTCGAGGCTGGCGCGCTTATTGTGCCGGAAGAGGCGACCGATGACAGAAGCATTGTTGCTGGAAGCCCTGCCGCGCTTGTTGGATTGCAAGGTGGCGATATTATTATTTCGGTTGATGGGATGACGCTTGGTGAGGAGACCAGTTTGTCAGAGGCGATTAATAGTTTTGAGCCGGAACAAACTGTGACGCTCGAAGTGTTACGCGGTCTAGAGACTCTGTGGATTGAGGTGACACTCAAAGAGCTTGATCCGTCGCTGTTTTGATATGAGACGAACAAAGATTATTTGCACAATAGGTCCGGCTTCGGCAAGTCCTCTCATTCTCAAAAAGATAGTCTCGGTAGGAATGGACGTTGCCCGATTCAACATGTCTCATGGTACACAGGCAAGCCATCGACAGATGATGAAAGATGTCCGCGCGGCGGCGAAGGCAGTAAAAAGGCCTGTTGCTTTGTTGGTTGATTTGCAAGGTCCAAAAATTCGGCTCGGTATTCTGCCAGAGAAAGGTGTGGTGTTTAAAAAAGGAGACGTGCTTGTTTTTGGAAAAGGGAAAGGAGCAATTCCTGTGACGTATGAAGGACTGTCTAGAGACGTGAAGATAGGAGATCGAATACTGATTGATGATGGCGTTTATGAGTTCCAAATCCAAAGCATTCGTGGGCAACAGATCGTGGCTTCGGTTATGACGGCCGGCGTTTTGTTCTCGCACAAGGGCATGAATTTTCCAGATACGAAACTCAAGATCGGCGTGGTTACAGAGAAGGATAAAAAAGACCTTGCTTTCGCGCTAAAACAGCGCGTTGATTTCGTTGCGATGTCCTTTGTCACTTCTGCATCTCAAGTCCGCGCTCTCCGATCTACCATCTCCCATATCCTGTCTACATACCGCCCCAAGCTCATTGTAAAAATTGAAAAGCACGAGGCGATTAAAAATTTCAACGCAATTTTGAAAGCGTCAGATGGGATTCTCGTGGCTCGTGGTGATCTCGGAGTGGAGATGCCGGCCGAGCAAGTGCCAGTTTTGCAAGAAGAGATAATTGAGAAATGTCGCCATGCAAAGAAACCGGTGATTGTTGCGACGCAGATGTTGGATTCGATGATTCGCAATCCTCTACCTACACGAGCAGAAGTTTCAGATGTCGCACATGCTGTGATGGATCGAGCTGACATGGTTATGCTCTCTGGAGAAACGGCGATTGGGAAGTATCCAGTGCAGGCTGTCGAGATGATGAGAAAAATTATAGAAGAAACAGAAGCGTCGCCGTACGATGATGTGTAAAGACTTTTGTCTTTTTTAAAATGCGAAAGGGGCGGCTTGTGTAGCTGCCCCTATTGTTTACGTCTCTGAGTCTGTCTCTATTCGTTCGGAAGCTCCGTGATACCGAGTGCTAGGAGTACCTGGACGACGTGACGTTGGTGCGCCTTGATGCGCTCGAGCCGCTCTTCTAGGTGTGCGCTTGAGTAGATCTCGCTGATTTTCCCGCGGCCGTTGTAAATCGCTGGATGCGGAATCTCTACCCATTGAAGGGGAGTTTCACGCGAGCGATGCCACAGACGCAAGACCGTCTCGAGCTCGAAGCCGTATCCGTCTGTGACGTACGTCTGCGAAAGGATCCATTGTGCAATCTCGAGGGTGAAGCCTCGCAGCCCGCAGACTGGGTCCGTCAGACTCCAGCCGGTGACATCCTGGATGATAGCTCGACAGGCGCTGTTGAGTAGCTGTCGATCAAGTGGCGGCTGTCCTGATCCTACTGGGCAGTCCTTGCGGTAGCGGGAAGCGAACACGACATTGTTTCCTTGCGCGAGTTGTGCCAGAACATCTCGAATCCCACACATGTGGTGCTGTCCGTCTCCATCGAAGATGATCACCTGACGATACGTTGCCTGGGGCTTACTAAGTCCCCACCGCATTCCCTCCATGACCGAGACGAGCTTTCCCTGGTTCACGTTCTTTTCGATCACGTGAATCCCATGGAAGCTACGCGCGACCTCGGCAGTCTCGTCCGTCGACCCGTCGCTCACGAGGACGATCTCTGCGCCTTCGGCAAAGCAGACCTTGGTGAGTTGGGGGAGGAGGCCACGTAGGCCTTCGGCTTCGTTGCGTGCAGAGATCACAACCAGGGTCGACGGAGTGAACAAGATACACCTCGGCAGTAAAAGGAACACGTCGCCATACGCTCTCCCCTTCGTACGGCGATGTTTTCTTTTTACCTGGTGTGAAGACGTTTGATGACTTCCTCAATGATGCGCCATTCTTCCTCGCCCACTGCTCTTTCCTTCAACCGTCGCAAGGCTGTCTCAATTGCTACAAAAGACACCTCGTCGTGTTCGGCGTCGTGCTTTTCTGTTTGAACTTCTAAGGGTTCAGCAAGAAAATAGTGTGTCGTTTTTTCGATTTGCTCCCCGTTGCGTTTAAAGACAGACGGCAACGAACCCAAGTAGTCGCACAGCAGCACCTCGACTCCCGTTTCCTCCTTTACTTCACGCGTGGCTGTTGTTTCCAGGGACTCTCCAAGCTCTTGGGTCCCTTTTGGTAAATGCCAGCTGTTGCTTGCGCGGCGATACAGCAACAGAACCTCGATATGGTTGGCAGCAGGTTTACGATAGACGACAGCTCCGCTTGAGACATGAGTGTACATACTTAGGAGAGTGTTTTCCACAGTTGTTCAAACAAAATTTTCTGTGTTTTATACACGCCTGCATTCTCAATCACAACCCCAACAAGCATGTGAGAGGTGTTGAGTGAGATGAAGGCGCATTTGCCGGCGTAGATCAGAATGTAGGTTGGCGCCGCTTCGGTCGCAGGAATCCACCTGTGTTCGGAAAGCTCGGCATCAGATCCACCATGACCAAGGGCGATCGTTTTTACGTTCACATTGCGAGCGATACGTTGTATTGTGTAATCTTGGAAATTCGCATACAGTCCAGCGTCTCGCACAGCCGAAGACGAGTAGACGTGGTACGTCTTCTCTTCTTCCTTCTCCATGCTGTCGAGAACATCGAGTAAAATTGTGCGCACGCCTTGTGGTCCCTCGTAGTAACGACTGACTGGACGATCCGCGCCACGATCATGCAAACTACGTAGTTCTGGAATGATCTCTGAAACCGCCAGCTTGGTATGCGCGAGTTTAGTTTCTTGTGTGACGATGAGCTCGGACAGACGTGAAGGATCTTCTGCCACAAAACACTGCTTTGTCTCTTCGTTGTAGAAACATACGAGTCCATGTTCTTTGAGCGAGCGCAGGACATCATAGGTGGTGCCACGATTGATCCTGCTGATTCCTGCGAGTTTACGCACAGAACTTGGCCCATGTGAGAGCAGAGTCAGGTAAATGGCCACTTCTTTTTCGTTGAGTCCGAGTTTCATCAACTCGGTTTCGAACGTACTCATAGTCTTTTGCTTTGTTTAGCCTATAATAAAGGTTTTTTTCTGTCAACTTTCTATCTACACTTAATGATTACTTTCTAAGGTTAGCGAAAAATCCATCCACAATGGTTGGATTAGTGTATAATCGAGCGGTATGCAATTTGTCAGACAATCAGCGACTGGCTGGAAAGATTACGAGCTCTTGGACACAGGGGATTTTGAAAAACTCGAGCGATTTGGCTCGGTTGTTTTTGTGCGTCCCGAACCGCAAGCGTTGTGGGCGAAGGCTGATGTAAAAACACACTGGCAAGATGCTCACGCTGTGTATGCGCGAACTGGTCGAGAAGGATCGTGGGACATCAAAAAATCAATGCCAGAGAAGTGGACGATGCAGTGGGAAGATCTCACGTTCATGATTCGGCCGACGTCGTTCAAGCACACAGGACTCTTTCCAGAACAAGCGAGTAATTGGAAGTATTTGCGTGGGCATCTTAAATCAGGAGATCTCGTTCTCAATTTATTTGGGTACACTGGTGGAGCGAGCGTCGCCGCACTTTCCGTTGGCGCTGAAGTGACGCACGTTGACGGGAGCAAACCAGTGGTGACGTGGGCAAAAGAGAATGCAAAACTTTCTGCTCTCGAAAAGAGCAAAGCGCATTGGGTGCTCGAGGATGTGATGACGTTTGTACAGCGTGAAGTGAAACGCGGTCACACGTACGACACGATCATCATGGATCCACCAGCCTTTGGGCGAGGCCCTGAAGGACAGCTATGGAAGTTTGAAGAGCATTTACCTCATCTGCTATCTCTTTGCGCAAAACTTTTGAATAAAAAAAATGGCATGCTTATTGTCAACGCTTATTCGCTTGGCCATCCCGCGCTTGCGATTGAGCAACTCGTCAAAACGCACGTGCCATTTGCGAACGTTGATGAAGTGGTCGAGCTCACGTTGAAAGAATCATCAAAGCGAGGATTTGAGTTGCCGACAGGGATTGTTGTGAGATCAAGATGGTAATTCTTTGAAGTATTTCCTCTTGCGTATAAAGAGGATCGTGTACGTCATTCATGCAACGAGTTTCCTTTTTCTTCCGAGCCTCGTTGTTCGCAATAACGAGAGTACGATTTCTATTTTGACTTACAGCAACCGCTGTGAAATGAATGGAACACTAGCGATCCAATGGCACCGTAGACGAAACTCAATATGCCACCCCAAACGATGCTTCCGATGCCAAATCCTTGAAAACCAGGGAACAAAAGTTTCAGTGAAAGCAGATGGTGCGCGAGCACGTCGGTTCCGTATGGATAAATGAGCGGCCAAACGAGGCAGAGCGCGTAAAGGAGAACAAAAAATCCTCCAACGCGCATAGCGTGGGACGTGGACGGTGTCGTCATAGAGTTATGTATTAGAGGCCAAAGTTGGCCGATTGATTAAGGTATAGCACTAAAAAGGACATTACTCAAACACAAAAACGCCTCAAAGGCGTTTTTGTGGATTTGTTCTTTCGTAGCATGAGCCCTTCGACTCACTCCGTTCGTTCAGGGCATTCGACTCGTCTTGTCTCGTGGTCAACGACCATGAGCGAGGCTTGTCTAGACAAGCCGAGTCGAATGGCGGGCCGGACGGGATTCGAACCCGCGATCTTCGCCGTGACCCCGCAGAAGACGACAGATAAAAATTTTTGCTGGCGGGCCGGACGGGATTCGAACCCGCGATCTTCGCCGTGACAGGGCAACGTGTTAACCGGGCTACACCACCGGCCCATATCGCCACAAAAATTTTTATCGAACGATCTCGTCTTTGCGGGGCAGGCAGGGCAACGTGTTAACCGGGCTACACCACCGGCCCTTGGGAGTGTGGCGTCATACTACTAAAAAGCGTGGTAGCTCGCAAGTGCTAGTGGTAAAAAGGAAAAATTCCAAAAAAGCAGGCGACCCCGTGGAGTTCCACAGGGTCGCGTTTGTCAGCTGGATCGGCATGAGAAGATTTGGTAATGGAAGAGCTCGCCTTTCCGGCTCATCTTGCAGTCGCAGTTGTTCACACCGTCGAGGCCTCGGCAACGTACGAATTGGAGCATGTCCATCCCGTCGCGCGTGACAGGCGCGTAGCCATCGCAGACGACCGCCGGATCAACACGACTGCACGGGTCACTCCCCATCTGTCCTTCATTGAACCGTGGCACGATGCCAAAATGTGGCGGTGACTCTTGGGGTCGTTCTGACGCAGAACTTTTTAGGAACACTCCTGCGGAGATGAGTGCTGTCGCGAGTATAGGTAGAGTGAGCCACCACCATGGCCGTCGTGGGAGTAGTCCGGCGAGCGAGAACTCACGTGGTCGTTCGTCGAAGATTTTTACGAGCGTCGGCGAGGCAGGGACACGTATAGTTTTGGCTGGGGTAATCGGAATCTTCAGATGCACGGGACACATGCCACGCGAAATCGGGTGGATCATCAGGTGAGCGAACTCCATTGTATCCTTGGAATCCGTAAGTCTCACATGGAACGGCCCCACCACACCATCGCGCGTCTGTAGTTTGAGCTCACGTTTTGCATCATCAGTCGTATGCACGTAGGAAAGTGTGATATTGCGTGAGAGTGTCGCGACTATCACTGGGAAGTTCAAGCGTCTGCGAGGGTGGCCGTTCATGAGTTTGAACCACACCGGCACCCCGAACGGCGTGCGTGGAATGATCCTCACGCCAGCATGGAGTTCTGCGATGAGCGTGTCTATACCACGCAAGAGAAAGCGACGCTCGATCTTCTCGTCGCGAATCACGTCGAGCTTCCCATCTTTCACGCTACGTATCTCGATTTCTATGGTGAGTGATCCATGTTCGTCAAGCCTCCTCATCTGTCCACTCTTGATGCGTGTCATGCGCGGACTAAGCTGTACGTGGACGTCAGATGGGTCTCCTATTTCGCGTTCGTAGACGCGCACGCCATCTGGAATTTTGAGATACACCAAAGCTCCGGCGCTTTCGTGTCCAAGCTTAATCGTGTAGGGGACAGGGTCGGCGCTTACAGCTAGCCAGATTGTCTCGTGTATTTCCATCTCATTCCTAGAGTGGTTTTAGAGGGTACAAAAAAAGAGGGTCAGTGTCAACCAATCCCTCTTTTTTCTTTCTTCTTATTTTGTAGCGGCAACGATTTTGGCGAACACGGCCGGATTCTTGGCTGCAATCTCGGAGAGCACTTTTCTGTCGAGCTCGATGTGCGCCTTCTTGATGGCACTGATGAGTTGGCTGTAGGTGGTACCGTTGAGCCGGGCGGCGGCATTCAGGCGAATCGTCCAGAGTCCTCGCATGTCGCGCTTCTTGAGTCTACGGTCGCGGTAAGCATTGACACCCGCTTTCAAAAAGGCGACGCGAGCCGCGCGCAATTTGATGCGACGGTTACCTTGGTATCCTTTGGTTTTTTTCAACAAGCTACGACGCTTTTTCAAGTGGAGCTTTCCTCGTTTGACACGTGACATAAATCTTTACTTACCAGTGAGCGCGATCAACAACTTTTTAATAACAGGAGGCGCCTGTTGATCAGTGCGCTTCTTGCGGGTGATGTTGCCAGAAGCACGGGAATTAAAATGATCTTGGCCAGCACGGCGTTTAAGCACCTTGCCGGTTTTTGTCATCTTAAAACGCTTGGTGAGTGCCTTGTGTGTTTTCTGCGACATAGATTCGTTGCGATACTTTACTGTCTAGCCACGATAACTGTCAACCGGCCAGCTTGTGAGCTCAAAGGTTGTTCAATACGGATAGGATACTTTTCACGGATCATCACTAAAAAGCGATTGACCACTTCTCGGGCCACGTCCGCATGAGCTTTTTCCCGACCACGCAGGACAATCTCAACTTTCAGCTTGTCTCCGCGTTCCAAAAACCCTTCGGCCTGTTTTTTTCGCACCCCTAAATCGTGCTCGCCGATGCGCAACGAAAGTCTGATGCCTTTAACTTCCACTTCCTTACTTTGTGCCTTGGCTTTTCGAGCTTCTTTTTCTTTCTGGTATTTGAATGTTCCGTAATCAATGAAGCGACAAACTGGTGGCTCGGCTTTTGGTGAGACTTCAACAAGATCAAACCCGACCGCGTGCGCTTTTTCAATCGCCGTGATCGTGTCCATAATTCCGAGCGGTTGGGCGTCCTGATCAATCACGCGCACTTGCGCTGATTTGATCTGTTCGTTGACGTTGTACTTTGGAACCTCAAATTTTGGTTTGCGGACACGATGGCGATGAATGCGCATGGCGGTGTTGTTATGGTTGCCTTTCGACTCACTTCGTTCGTTCAAGACATTCGACTTGCTTCGCGCGTCGAATGGTGGAGATGGCGAGAATTGAACTCGCGTGCGAATGATGTTTACGCAACCGTCTACAAGCTTAAAGTCAGGACCTATCCGTCATACCGTTTCGACGATGCGTGACGGAGCACATCATCAGAGCTCAAGGTTTATGACACCCGTTCCTCGTTATTGAGCATCACGAAGACGGATGAGCCGACGCGATTACGCGAAGGCTGGGGCAAAGCTGCGAATGCTGAAAGCATTCTTCACTTTGGCAATGATGTTGGCAGGTATCATTTGCACGAAGGATTTCGAGACTACGTGCGTGCTCGGCTTGCAAGTCATGTGAACGATCACCCGTCGATACCGATCATCCCCTAGGGAGAATTTGGAATTTGGGTCTGTCGCCAAATGTGCTTTTGATACGAAACTTCAGATGTTCGAGACAGAATTGCTGAATAAACTTTGCGGTTTAACTATAGTTAAGCCAAAAAGTTTTGAAGCGATTATGGCCGGACAGATGAGGTTGTAGTCAAAATGACATTTGGTGACAGACCCAATTTGGAATGCGCTCGGATTTCCCGATCAATCTCACGCTTCCGAATTGCCTCACGTTTTTCGAACTGCTTCTTTCCACGGCCAATCCCAAAAGAGAGTTTCACCAAATCGCCCTTAGTATAGAGAGAAATTGGGACGAGTGTCAACCCAGCCTCCTTTGATTTGCCGATCAGACGTTTGATCTCGCGTTTATGCAGTAAGAGTTTGCGGTCGCGCGTTGGGTTGTATGTTTTCTGCTCGCCAGCCGGTTTGTAAGGCGAAATGTGCATGGCTTTGAGCCATGCCTCGTTTCCACGCACCGAAACATACGCCCCTTGGAAACTCACGTGTCCTGCTTTTGCCGATTTCGTTTCCGCGCCAGTCAACTTTAAGCCAGCCTCCATCTCTTCGAGGATTTCATAGTCAAACTTTGCGCGTTTGTTGTAGGCGAGAGTTGGCATAGATTGTAGTTTACAATATGAGGCAGAAGTAACAAAGAGAGCTCCGTTGAAATGCACAGGCCTGGGACGTAAATCCCAGGCCAGCGTAGCACGATTGTAGATGTGAGATTCAGGGTCCGGCGTTCGGGTCGAACCCGTGGCAGTCGCCGATGTACTTGTACGAGCCGTCGCTGTTGAGCTCGTATGCACACTGGTAGACGTACTCTGGTTTTTCCGCGAGTTTGCACCCGAGGAACCGGAGCTTGTCTTGGCCGGCGGTTTCTTTGTCAGGAGGGAAGGCCGTTGAGGTACAGCCACCGTAGTTGACGACCTCGTTTTCGAGACAGCCGTTCGTCGGAATGACGTACGTTGCCTCGCCTTCAGCCGGCCTCGAGTTCGGACAGACGTCAATCGGGACATTCACCCCGTCGCCGTCTGCGTCGAGTTGCGCTGTCTCGACGGACACCTGCGGTCGAGCTTCGAGCACCGTGATTTTTTTCTCGATCGCCACCAGCCGTTCATCGTAGCTGGAGGCCACCTTCAGCGCTCGGTCAGTTGCCGCTTCGGCCGCCTCGATCTGTTTGGGGCCGTGCAGGAAGGATTCCTCGATTATCGCGACCTGATCGAAATTGTTTTTCAGATTCAGGCCGAGCGCAAGGATCGCCAGAAGGATTGCAAGGCCCGACAGAACAACGGTGACTGCGTGCCAGATGGGCGTGTCATTTTTCGTTTCAGTGTCCACGTTTCCTCCGTTTTGATGGTTGGTGATTGGAGTCTTGTCTTCCGGCCTTCGATAGTCCCATGGCGCATCCTTTTCGTTAGGATGTCCGATGAAACCGAGAGCCGAGTCTATGATCATGACACGGCCGGTTTTGTTTTCTGTTATCCGCGCCCACGCGTGTACTCCTTTTTCGGCGATTTCGCACCGATCAACACTCACCTTGCATTTCAGTTTTCCTTTTTGGACGAACTTTTCAAGCAGGTAAGCGGCAAGCAAAGCACGGTGACGGCACACGCCGATTCCGGCGTCCATGAAGAAGGTCAGGTCAACCTTGCGGTCGGCCACGAGCCCATGTGTCTCACAGAAACGCTCAACACGTTTTGCGGCGTCATTGTGCCTACCGCCGAAGATTTCGTCTACTCGTTTGTAGATGGCGCGTTCGATCTCCAATGGTGAGTTTTCATTCTGCGTACGGTAGAGATCGAAGAAGCATCGCAGGAGCTTTCCATCTTTTTCAGAGACGACGATTGCTTCACGTTCTCCGCCTCCAAGATAGACTCCTTCTATGACCGATGTATCACGTCCGATGATATGACGGCCTTTGAATTCAGCGACCAATCCATGTCGCGAATGCCAGATGGTGCCAATGACACCATGGAGGCGAAGCTCTGCGCGGGTAGTACGATCCCACATCTTTGCCTCCTTGATGGTTTGTGAAGGTTTCTGGGACAGAAAAGCGTACCCTTTTTTCGTCGAAATGTCAACGGTATCGTGATGATTGTAGTTCTAAAACAGATAAGCACCCGGGAGAACCGAGGTGCTAATGAAGCTCGTCTAGTTGTTGGTGAAGGTGCGTGGGAGGCGTGTGGTTGTGTGCGTAGCGAGATAAACGCTAGTTGTGATTGCCTCAATTATCTCGCCAACCGTCCTGCATTCGTGGATTTTTTCAGTATCCTCATCCTCAAGCCTGATTTTGAGATTCTGTTCGATTGCCATCACAACCTCGACGAGATCTATACTATCAATCCCTACCTCATCAAGTGTCTTTGACATATCCTTGCTGTCTAGGTGATGTCGGGTGCTTCTTGAGAGAATAGAGTAAATCTGTTCGCGAAGTTGGTCAGCGATCATGCGACCTCCTAATTTCACGCTAGCTCGACGACTAAATGTTGTCAACCCATTCGTGCAAATGCAACAGCGCCTAGGAGGATCCCAAGCGCTGTCGTGCGTCAGAACGCCACGAGGTGGCGTTCTTGTTTTGAAGATCTAGCCGGCTGGTGGGGGCGGTGGCTGGATGGTTGTCGCGGTCGGAGCGACCGGCGGGGCGGGGATGGTCGGAGTGGCGGGAGTGGCCGGAGGTGGCGTCCACTCGGACGGGGTGTCGTAGGTCACGACACCCTTGTCGTCCATCCTCCAGTCGAACGACCATGTCCTGGTCGGATCGTTCGATCCCTTGCACGAGTTCGAGACGACGGTTCCCGTCCTGCCGTCGTCCGCGGTCACGCTGGAGGCGAGCCAGCTGGCGCAGGTCGCGGCGATCTGGTTGCCGGTGCACCCATCGGTCTTTCCGACGAAGATCTCGCTCCGCCAGCCGGAGTTATTTCCATTGTTGACGACCGAGTCCGCATAGTCACCTGGGGTCGAAGGGCACGCGTCGCGGATGTCCGCAACACTATCCTTGTCACTGTCGAGCGAGGCGTTTGCAGGACATCCGTCGAACTCGTCGTTCTCATTGTCAATTCCGGCGATGTCCTCGCAGGAATCTTTTGAGTAGACGAATCCGTCGTTGTCGAGCACGGCCTCGAGATGATCGAAGATGAGGGCGCGGTCCTCTCTCCTTTGAGTGCGCGCCTCATTGTCCTTCTTCGTGTCCTTCTCCGTGACGGTCGCGATGCCCGCCGCCAGATCGTCGCCTCGCGCTCTCTCAATCGCGAGCGCGGTGTTGGTGGCGACGATATCCTCTTGCAGATGGCCCTGCCCCGACTGGTAGTCGAGGTAGGAGTTGATCATGCTGACGATAAGTCCGCCAGCTCCGAGGATGACCCCGATCGTTCCACGGTCCATGTGTCTCTCCTTTTTTTTTAGGTTTTTGTGCGTCACGCCCGTTGCGGTTTAATTTGGAATCAAAACCGCACGTTTCGGACGGCCGAATTTATCATAAATGCGCCAAATTGTCAAATGTGGTATCATTTCTTTGTCCTATGTCGCGTAGTGATAAGGATCTTGTTGTCCACATCTCAACTGGTACCATCTTCCGCGTCTTCGCCATCGTGGCCGTGTTGTTTTTTCTTTGGTACGTGAAAGAGATCGTTGTGATGCTCTTTGTGGCGTTGATGCTCGCGGCTCTTGTTGAGCCGTTCGCGGACTTAATGCATCGTTACAAAATCCCTCGTGGCTTCAGCGTGCTTGTGGTCTACATCGTTCTGTTTGCGGTGCTTACCATCTCGCTCATCCTCGTTATTCCACCACTCGTTGAGCAGATACAAAATTTGCTCACAAATTTTTCATCTATTTTTGTCGGCGTCAGTGACACTCTCTCTCGTCTTTACGCGTTTAGCGAACAGTATGGGTTTAAGAAAGATATCGTGCGTAGTATCGAAGAGTTGCGCGGGAGTTTTGGCAGTATCGTCTCTGGCCTCTTCAGCACGATCACTGGACTAGTCGGTGGCGCCATCTCGTTTGTCATTGTGTTGGTACTTGCGTTTTACATGGTGGTCGAGGAAAACGCTTGGCGCCGACTTTTTCATCGCGTGGCGCCTGATGAGTATCAGCCGTACCTCACCCAACTTTTTACACGCATGCAAAAAAAGATTGGCTTGTGGTTGCGCGGACAACTGCTCCTGATGCTCATTGTCGGGAGCGCTACTTATCTTGGTTTGCTCGCGCTTGATGTTGAGTATGCCCTCGTGCTCGGCCTCTTTGCCGGCGTGTTAGAGATCATTCCGTACGCTGGACCGAATATCGCGGCAATTCCCGCTGTCGTGCTCGCGTTTGTGGAGTCGCCGGTGAAAGGCGTCATGGTGCTACTTCTTTATGTTGTTATTCAACAGCTTGAAAATAATTTGCTGGTGCCAAAGATTATGCAGAAAGTCACGGGCCTGAACCCGATCATCAGTATCGTCGCCTTGCTGGTTGGATTTAAAGTGGCTGGCATTGCTGGAGCGGCTTTGGCCATACCGGCCGCGACACTCGTAAGCGTGTTAATGAGTGATATTTTTGGAAATGGATCTCGTGATACTTGATATATGACGCACCATCGCACATTATTTCCGCTTCTCGTAATTGCAATGACCCTCGCGCTTGTGGCGATGATCTTTTTCTCGTTCCGTGATCGGTTTGAGGCGACTTTCAACAATGGCAACGGTCGCGTGGATGCGGTGGAATATCAGTCTAACGCGCACGCCATTCTCAAGGATCTTCGCGTGGATCTCGCAATCTCTGCAGATGACACAGCTCGCATCGTCCTTCTCCAACAAACACAGAGGCAGTTGCTTGAGCTCATTGTGCCATCAAATTACAAAGAGATTCATTTAGAACTGGTTATCACATTGTCGCAGTTGGCATCGGCATACGAAGCGGAGGATATAGCCGGCGTCACTTCGGCCAGTAGTCGGTGGGAGGATTTAGTTTCGCAGTATTCGTGGATTGAGTAGTTATGATCCGCAAATTTTTTGTCTCATGCGTTATTCTTGCTCTCATAGGTTTTGGGATATTGTATCTTGTTGCCAAAACCGGCTTGGTGCGTGTACCGGTTTTTACGGCAATGGCTTATGCGTTGCCAACACCAGAGCGGACAGTCGAATCTGGAACCGCTGTTGAGCAGGAAATGGAAAAGCAACTTGTGGCCACACTTCAATCAAAATTGAGCGCAGGCACGTTTACGGATGCCGACGCCACACTTGTTTTTTCCGAAGGAACGCTCACGACATCTTTGCGCTCTGCTATCGCGCAGGGGGCGCAAGAGGTTTTTGTTCAAGACTCCGCGCAGGTGGTAATTTTGCAGAGCGGGGAAGTGGAGCTCTACTTGCCATTTACTGGCAATGAGCAAAATTCAGCGCTCTTGTTGCGTGTCGCGCCAACAGCAAAAGACGGAGGCCTTGCATTTGATGTTACGCGTGTACAGGTCGGCCAGCTCTTCGTGCCAGCGTGGTTGCAGTTTGCCGTTCAATGGCCACTTGATAAACTTGTTTCGCAACTGAATGACTTCCTCGATGCTTATGTGAGCGTGCAGAATGTCACTCTGCAAGAGGGAAGTGTAACCCTCGACGGCACCATGACACTCGATCTCAAAACACTTATCAAAACTGAATGATCCTCATTCATCGTCTTACGCCGTTTGTTATCGGCGCGATCGCGCTTGTGGGTTTTGTGCTCGCTTCACGCTTTCCGCTTACGAGCGTCTGGCTTTTGCCAGTCGTATTTATCCTTTGTTCGATTTTGTTTGCGCGTCTTGTAAATATCAAGGTGCGCAACATCGAGTCATGGATTCTGATTGGTACGCCACTTATGCTGTTGTTTTCTGCGAGCCTTGTTTTTCTGTTTCTTGATGCTGACGTGTTACGCGTGGCGCTTGGAATTATTACGGCATTTTTTCTTTATTTCTACGCAGAGAATTTGTTTGGCTTCTTGCATCTGCCTGTATTTTACCAACCACACGCATTGCAAAATCTGACGATCGTTTTGCAGGTGCTTGGGATGTTTTTTTTCGTCGCCAGCGCCCATGCGTTTTTGTTGTTCGTCCCATTTATTCCGATCACCGCACTGCTCATCTTTTACGCGCCGTATGTGTTTGCTTCTGTTTCCATGAGTTTGTGGATGGGCAAAGCACCGCGAGAAATTATTCGGCGATACGCGATTGGCGGGACACTTCTGTTTGTTGAGTTTTTTATTGTGCTTTCCTACCTCCCTTCAACATTTACGACAAACGCCGCCGTGCTCGCCGTCTTCTATTATCTATTCTTAGGCTTGACGCGCGTGCAAGTTCAGGCCAAACTCTCACGGTTGCTACTGCGACGCTATCTCGGGCTTGGATTTGGGATGCTTCTCCTTGTAATCTTGAGTGCTCAATGGACGTAATTATGACGATCAAACCAGTTTTTATCACCATGGTTCTGGCTCTCATCATGGGTCTGTTTTCCGGCACGGTCGCAACCGTGCTGACGCAGAGCTATCTTGAGCGTTACGTAGATAGCCTTGAGCAAGCGACATGGTGGAAGCAACAGCTTTCTGAAGAAAAGCCACGGCCAACACCCGGTAGCTACGAGGAGGCACTGCAGATTGCTCATGATGAGTTGTTCGCGAGTCTCGTGTTGTTTTATAACAGTGGGAGTTCCGCAACACTTTTGCCCGGTAGCGAGATCGGCGCTGGCGTTGTGGTCACATCCGATGGGTGGGTACTCTCGACCGCTTCTGCCATCGGGACAAGAGCCTTTGTCGGAGGCGTGGAGTATGCGATGACGAATACTGTACGCGACGCGCTTACAGATAGTGTGCTGATTAAGCTCGAGGCGAATGGATTGCCAGTCATCGCGTTTGCAGATTCCGAAACGTTGATGAGCGGACAAGAAGTTTTTGTTGCACGTGGTATTGATACTCTTTTCGCAACCACAATCGCGGATCCTTCAGCGTGGAGTTTGCCTGGCGTGGCAGGTTCGGCAGAAACATTTTCTGGATTTTTGACATTTAACGATGAGCTGTCGCTTGATGGCGCGCCTGTGGTGAATTTGAGTGGAGAACTTGTGGCAGTCGGTGATACACCACTCTCCTTTATTAAAAACGCCATGACGACTGCGGTTCGATCAGGTGTTTATACGCGAGCTTCATTCGGAGCTCAACTGATTGACCTTTCTTTTGTCCATTTGCCAGACACGGCGAACCGAGGATTCACCCGTGGTGCACTTGTGACGAGCGTCTCATTTTCTGGCCCTGCGTCAATAGGAGGTTTGCGAACATCAGATATTATTTTACGCGTTCAGGATCAGACACTCACACGGCAGACGTCGTTTGCTGAAATATTGGCGAACTATGAACCAGGCAAACGGGTCTCCATTTTGGTTGACCGCAATGGCGAACAACTGACACTTGAGGTAGAATTGGGAACATTATGAGTCGCTACTCAACAACTCTTGCAAATTTTTGGCACTCGATTGTGCTTTTTGCGGCGCTTGGATTATTTCTTGGCGTTGTTCTGTCCTTTTTACGGCCACTTGAGTACAGCTCAACCACGCGTCTTTTGATCCTCCAGCAGATCGGCGCGGTTGATGCTTACACCGCCTCGCGCGCCGCAGAGCGTGTTGCCGATGATCTTGCTAATATCATCTACACCACGACGTTTTATGGCAAAGTAATTTCTGCCTCCTCAAACATAGATCAAGAATATTTTGGGGACAATGAACATAGACTGCGCAAGAAATGGGGGAGAACTGTTGACGCGACTGTGGCGCGCGGTACTGGGCTTTTGGAAATTAATGTTTATCACACTGATGTGGAGCAAGCCGAGCTCATCGCGCGAGCTGTTACGGCTGTGCTCGTGTCAGAAGGTTGGACGTTCACTTCAGGTGGAAGTATCAGCATTCAGCAAGTGGATGATCCGCTTAACTCGCGTTGGCCTATGCGACCGAATATTCCCGTCAATGCCTTTACTGGATTTTTTTTGGGAGGACTTGCTGGAATCGGGTATGTGTTTTTGAAAGCTGATCGTATTCGCAGGAGGCATCAACTTTTGCATGAGTAATAGATTTCCAAAATCTCCTTGACACCCCATTCTACCCCCTGCTAAAGTCCTGCCACACTGCCCCTTTTATCGGCCTTTGGACGCACGGTCATGATGCCTCCTCCTCATCATGACAAGTGACCCAAGGGCTGATAAAAGGGGCATTTTCTTTGTTTTTTTTGTGGCTGTACGAATTGTGGAGTGCCGTGTATTGACATTTCTACGTAATTGTGATATTTTCATGAGTCCATTTTAGGTGCTTGCCTCCTTGAAAAGAAGTGATCTTGTGCGGTTCGATGTCCCTCGTCACGTCTCCTCCTCGTGGCTGAAGGATGTCGGACCACATGGGCTCATTTACAACGAAGAGAAATGGATCAGGATTGGCGGACATGGGCCTCGTATAAACGAGTTCGATGCCCGCCCGTCCTGGTTCAAACCCTAAAGGATCGGAAACGGGCGTGCATTCCGCACGGCAAAAATCAAAAACGCGGCGTCGGCAACGACGACCGCACAACCAACCAGGGAGTACCCATGCCTCTTTCCCTTTTCCTTGCCCTCACGGGCATCACCGGAGCGTTCGCCCAGAACGTTCCTCCTCCTCCGCCTCCGCCGACCGCGACCGTCGCGGCTCCGTCCGCGACGGGGCTTCACAGCCCGGTTGCGGCGACCGTCGCCGTTCCTCCGCCTCCGCCGACCGCGGTGCAGGTGGTGGATCTCAAGAACGCGTGGAAGCACGCGCCCCGCGGAAAGAACGGCAACATCCTGCCGTTCGCCGATTGGCCGCAGGGCGTTCTCGTGGCCTCGGTCAAGCGGACCGACGGGTCGGTGACGACCTTCGGCGCGCTGACCGGCCTTGAGCCGGTCGCCAACCTCACCGTCGGGGTGTCCTGTCCCGTCGGCGAGTACTGGTCCAAGACCTGGGGCTGGTGCGTCGGCGGAACCCGCGCCGACTACCAGGC